>FTCZ01001929.1_pt1 | contig 36314 bp, 37 predicted proteins | sample 1658871 | NCBI WGS metagenome assembly FTCZ01 (sample SAMEA3914864, study PRJEB12502) | metagenome | biome: forest; material: soil | place: USA | collected 2012-03-12 | depth 0.3 m | reverse complement strand
CCATCACCACCACGGCCGCGCCATGGCGCCGCGCGATGGTGGCCTCGTGGATGAACTTGGCCTCGCCCTCTTTCATCGAGATCGAATAGACGATCGCCTTGCCCTGGACGCATTTCAGCCCAGCCTCGATGACCTCCCACTTCGACGAGTCGATCATCACCGGCACGCGGGCGATGTCGGGCTCGGCCGCCAGCAGATTCAGGAAGGTGCGCATGGCGACGACGCTGTCGAGCAGGCCCTCGTCCATATTGACGTCGATGATCGCCGCTCCCGCCTCGACCTGTTGGCGCGCCACGGCGAGCGCCTCGGTGAAGTTGCCCTCGACGATCAGCTTCTTGAACTTGGCCGAGCCGGTGACATTGGTGCGTTCGCCGACATTGATAAAGGTAGGGGTCACGTTTGGGTCAATCTTTGAAAATGAAGTAGAGCTAGAGCATGGTCTCGATAGCGGTGACGGTTTCCAGCCATTCGACATAGCCGCCGCTGTCGAGATAGAGCTCGCGGATTTCGGAATCCCCGGTGGTCACGCGCTTCAGCGCCTGACGCGCCAGTTCCGGCAGGTCTTCCGGCACCGCGCCCAAGTCATCGAGGATCATGTGGATGTCCTGGGCCGAGACGTCGCCCTTGCCGGTGGCGACGGTGATCAGAGCCGCGGCCGCCACGGCGCGCGCGCCTTCAGGCGCTTCAAGATAGTCTTCGGCGGCCAGGACGTCGTCGAACACGCTGCGCAACGTGTCCCACGACGGCGCGTTTTCAAGTTCGATCATCAGTTCGGCCGCGTCGTCATTGTCGAACGGCCCGTTCGACCAGGTACCCATGTCAGCGCCCTGCTCGCGTCACCGCCAGATCGATCTGGCCATTGAGGAAATCGACAAAGCCAAGCCCCTGAGCCTTCAATGACTTGGGGTAGAGCGACGCCTTAGTCAGGCCGGGCAGAGTATTGGTTTCGAGATAGACCGGTCCCTTGTCGGAAATGATGAAGTCCGAGCGCGAATAGCCGCGGCACGACAGGGCGCGATGCGCCTCGATCGCCAGCGCCTGGATGCGGGCATTGACTTCGGGTGGGAAACGCGCCGGGCAGATTTCCTGGGTCGTCTTGGCCAGATACTTGCCGTGGTAGTCAAACGCGCCATCGGCCGGCAGGATTTCCACCGGCGGCAGGGCGATCAGTGAGCCATCGGCCTGTTCGAGCACGCCGCAAGTCGCTTCCGCCCCGGTAATGAACGGCTCGACCAGATAGTCCATGGTCTTGGCGGCGACGCGCACGGCGTCGAGGTCCTGCGACGCGTTGACGAAGATCAGGCCGTAGCTTGAGCCCTCATTGGCCGGCTTGGCGATCAGCTTGCCGTAGTGGCCGAGCGCCTCGTCCATGTCATCGAGCGGGACTGAGGACGGCGCATTCAACCCGGCAGCGCGGGCAAAGGCTTTGGCGCGGACCTTGTCGAAGGCCAGGCTCGACGACGCCGAACCCGATCCCGTGAAAGCCACGCCCCGCAGCTCGGCCAGGACCTGGAATTCACCGTTTTCCGCCGCGCCGCCGTGCAGGGCCAGAACCAGGACGCGATCCTCGGCATGGGCGCGATCAAGCGCCTCAGGCACTGTCCCGATCACGGCACCATCGGCCTTGAACGGGATCTCGAACGGCCGCTCGTGGCCGGACAGCCGCTCGGCCGACGTCGCGATCACCCGGCCGTCGGCATCCCAAAACCACAGATCAGCATCGGGCAAGGCTTCGGCCACGGCCTGGGCTGAGGCGACGGAGACGAGGCGTTCGCGGCTCGGGCCGCCGAAAAGGATAGTCGGGCGCATCAACTCCACCACGCGCAAGCGTCGGGGCGACGGCGCCCGGACATAGGATAAGGTGCCTTTTAGGACGCCGGTTTCGCCGCCACAACCTCGATTTCAACCAGATAGCCCGGGGCGGCCAGGGCGGCGACCTGAAACGCCGCGCGCACCGGCTTGTTAGGCTGGTCGGCCGTGCCGAAATGGCGCGAATAAGCCTTCATCATGCCGGCAAAATCCATCTTGCCGCCATTGGCCGGATCACCCGCCAAATAGACACGCATCGAGACGATGTCGCCTAAACCCGCGCCTTGCGCTTTCAGAGCGGCGTCGATCTTTTGCAGCACCGATTCAGTCTGCTCTTCGGTATTGCCGAAACTAGCCGGGGAGCCCTTCTCGGCCTCAGGGTGATTGACGCCCGAGACCATGCCCGAGACGTAGATGGTCGAGTACCCCGGCGGCACGACGACGGTCGAAGCGATCGGAAACGTGCCCTCATAGGTGCGCGCGACCGGTGCCGGCGCCACGGGAGCCGGCACGTGCATGACGGGTTTGCGCGGCGCGGCCTCGGCGGTCGTGGCCAAGACAGCCATGGCGGCCAGGGTGCAGAAAAACACGGATTTCATGAGCTTCTCCTTAGGCCTTGCTGGCCGCTTGACGTTGAGCGATTTGACCGATGACCCGGTGCGCGGAGACGAAGGCCCCCTGCTGCCAGGCGCCAACGTGACTCAAATGCTCACCGGCGAAATAGAACGGCCCGTCGTTCTGGCCGAGCAGAGTGTAGTCGTCGGGATTGCTGTCAGCCATACCGCTTTCCAGGCCGAAACTGTAAGGCATGGCGCCCCAATGGACGACGATCGGAGAATGCATCTTGTCCGACTGACCGGGATGCAGCCGCTCGATCGTGCCCTTGGCGTAGGCGATCTGTTCAGCCATCGGCCGCTTGGCCATATTGCCGTTGAAGGCGTAGCCGGCGACGATGACCCCTTGCGGCTTGTGATAGCCGTTCGACGGATACCAGGTGATGAAGGTATCGCGCTCGGTGAAGGACAGGCCGCCATAGATCTGCGCCTCGGTCTCCCAGAAGCGCGGTGCCTGGAAGGCGATCTTGTAGCCGTCGCCATAGGTCGAATTGCGTTGGATCGCCGCCTGGCGGTCAGGCGAGAAATCGCTCGGAATCTTGGCCAGAACGGTCAACGGAATGGTGCAAATGCAGATGTCCGCGGCAATAACGCCGTCCGCCGGCCCCTTATGCCGGCCCTGCCCTTTAATCTTATAATGGATGGCCACGCCCTTGCCCTGGCGGCGGATGGCGGTGACTTCGCTGTTCAGATGCACGACCTTTTTCAGGCGGTCATAGAAGGCGTAGTGGATGCGGTCCATGCCGCCGACCGGTTGCTGCATCGTCGCCTGCATCTCGATAGCATCGGAGAAGGTCGCCATGCCCTGGACGAAGGGATCGCCGACGATGTCTAGCCCCAAAGGCGCGCGCGGCTTGCCTTCCTGGTCGCCGGCACCGGGTTCGACCGCATAACCCGCACTCTGGTTGCCGTGGTAGTCGAGACCGGCCGGCGGGAGTTGCTGGCCGTTCGACAGCGCCTGAAGCCGCTGCTGCGTCGTCAGGCGCTCACCCAGACCGCCCCAGCGACCGAGCCCGGCGATCAGCTTGTCGCGGTCCTCGGCGCTGAACTGGGCGTCGAGCGCGCCGGCCTTGGTGCACTTGGCCAGCAGTTCGGCGACGTGGCCGCGATAGTCATAGATGGCCTGACGCATCTGGAACGCCTTGCCGTTATTGAGGCGATCGGTCTGGATCAGGGCCGAGCCCGACCAGTTGACCTCGGTCTCCATCTCCACGCCCAGTTCGCGGCAATAGCCCAGCGTCGCCTGGTGGTGCGACGGGATCCGCGCCGCGCCGGCATTAAGATACTGGCCGTCGTCGAACTGGCAGACCTGGCTCGAGCCATCGGTCATCTCGATCTTGGTGCCACGGCGCACGGTCAGGACACGGCCGCCGACGCGGTCACGCGCTTCCAGCACCGTGCAATCGTAACCGGCCTTGCCGAGTTCATAGGCGGCCGCCAGACCCGCCGGCCCGGCGCCCAGGATGACGACGCGTGTGCCACGACCCGACTTGGCCGGCAGTTGCGGCATGCCGGCCCAGGCTTCGTCCGATCCGAGAAGCCCAAGACCGCGCATGGCCTGATAGGCGCCCGCCGTGCCCGCCACCGCGCCGAAGCGCATCAGAATCTGCCGCCGTGTTGTCACGTCACTGCCCCTTTTGATTTGAACCCGTCGCGCCGCAATATCGACGCATCTGAAACGACGCTAACTCAAGCCGTTGGACGTGGCTACCGCGAAACGACGCCCGTCCGTGTCAGGATCAACCGTGCACGGCCGGATCGTAGACGGTCTCTTCCGGCACGTCGGTTTCGCTCTCGAAGTCCAGAGTGTAACCGTCGGGATCCTTGACCACGACGACCCACATATTGTTGCCGACGAAGGGCTGCTTCGGCGTCACGCCGCGCGCGGTGAAATCCTTGTACAGCGCCAGGGCATCGACGCACTGAAAACAGATCGACAGGCCGACACCGCGCTTTTCGGCCGGTAGCCCGCCTTCGCGATAGGATTGCAGCATGACCGCCACACCATCGCGCTCCAGCCAGCACCATTCGATGGTGCCGCGCGGCGTCCACGCCTTCGTGCGCCTAAAGCCCAAGCCATCGACATAGAAGGCCAATGAGACCGCCATGTCGGCCACCATGAAGAACGGCACCGCCTGACGGATATTCATGACTATGCCAGCTCGAACGGCTCAAGCCCGGCCAGGCGTAGCGCCTTCGGCCGGTCAGGGATTTGCCGCGGGGTGACGCCGGCGACCTCGTCCGCCACATGCTTGATGTGGTCGGGGGTGGTGCCGCAGCAGCCGCCCAGGATGTTGACGATGCCGTGCTTGGCCCACTCATGCAGTTCGTGCGCCGTTTCGTGCGGCTGCTCGTCATACTGGCCCATGGCATTGGGCAGGCCGGCATTGGGATAGGCGGCAACCAGGCAGTCGGCGACGCGCGCCATTTCGGCGATGTGCGGCCGCATCAGGTCGGCGCCCAGCGCGCAGTTGAAGCCGACAGCGAACGGCTTGGCGTGCTTGACGCTGTTCCAGAAGGCTTCCGCCGTCTGGCCGCTAAGCGTGCGGCCCGAGCGATCGGTAATCGTGCCGGAAATCCAGATCGGCAGCTTTTCCAGGCCTTCGTCCTCGAGATCGAGAATGGCCTTGATCGCCGCCTTGCAGTTCAGCGTGTCGGTGATGGTTTCGATCAGGTAGAGGTCGACCCCGCCTTCGTTCAGCGCCTGGACCTGTTCGCGATAGGCCTGATAGACTTGGTCGAAGGTCACCAGCCGGGCGCCCGGATCGTTGACGTCCGAGGACATGCTCAGCATCTTGTTGAGCGGCCCGATAGAGCCGGCGGCAAAGCGCGGCTTGTGCGGTTCTTTCTCGGTCCAGCGATCGGCGGCGGCGCGCGCCAGCCTGGCGCCGGCCAGGTTGATGTCGCGGCAGGCGGCGGCATCGAGATGATAGTCGTCCTGAGCGATCGTCGTCGCCGAAAACGTATTGGTCTCGGAAATGTCGGCGCCGGCAGCGAAATACTGGTCGTGCAGGTCGGAGATAATGTCCGGCCGCGTCAGGCACAGGATATCGTTATTGCCCTTGAGCTGGCCGGGATGATGGGCGAAACGCGCGCCGCGGAAATCACCTTCTTCGAGCCCCCGACGCTGGATCATCACACCCCAGGAGCCATCGAGAATGATAATGCGTTCCTTGGCGGCCTGTTTCAGAGCTTCGATACGTTCGGCGCGGGTCATGCGAGAAGTCCTTCTTTGACACCCAGGATGCGGCAGATGGCATAGACCAGATCGGCGCGGTTGAGGGTGTAGAAGTGGAAATTGTCCACCCCTTCGCGCTTGAGGTCCAGACACAATTCGACAGCGACGGCCGCCGCAAGCAATTTGCGCGTATCGGCGTCGTCGTCGAGGCCGGCAAACAGGGCTTCCAGCCATTCAGGCACGTTCGCTTCGCAGGCCGCGGCCATGCGCTTCAAGCCCTTGAAATTGGTCACCGGCATGATGCCCGGCGTCAGGGCAATATCGATACCGGCATCGGCCACCGCGTCACGGAAACGCAGGAAGGTTTCAGGCGCGAAAAAGAACTGGCTGATGCCGCGCGTCGCGCCGGCGTCGACCTTTTGCCTGAGCACGTCGAGATCGAAATCGAGCGACGGGCTTTGCGGATGCTTTTCCGGATAGACGCCGACACTGACCTCGAAATCGCCGACGCGCTTGATCGCCGCTGTCAGTTCGGTGGCATTGGCATAGCCATCGTTTCGCGGCGTATAGTCGCCATAGCCGTTGGGCGGATCGCCGCGCAAAGCGACGATATGGCGTACACCGGCGTCCCAATAGCCGCGAATGACCTCATCGACCTCGTCGCGCGAGGCATCGACACAGGTCAGGTGCGCCGCCGGTTTCAGTGTGGTGTCGTCGAGGATGCGCTTGACCGTGCGGTGGGTGCGCTCGCGCGTCGAGCCGCCGGCGCCATAGGTCACCGAGACGAAGTCCGGACGCAACGGACCCAGGCGTTCGATCGACGTCCACAGGGTCTGTTCCATCTCCTCGCTCTTCGGCGGGAAGAATTCGAACGAAATACCGGCCGGCGGCGCGGTCATGGCGCGGGCGATCGGCCCGGGAGAAAGCTTGGACTGGGTCATGGTCTCTTGCGAGGTCTCTTGAGGTCTTTTTGGGGAGGGCCGCTCAAAGGCGGACGAAATTCCAGATGCTGACGGTCAGGCCGCCGGCGGTTTCGGGATTGAGGTGCTGGGCGGGACCAATGGCTTTGAAGCCCGCGGCGTCACGCCAGTGCGCCATGTCGTCCTCGGGCAAGCCAAGGCGGCGATGGCGGTATTTCTCGCGCATGAGTTCCAGCGCATGAGGCGCGAAGTCGGCGATCAGCAGCCGCCCGCCGGGACGCGTGATGCGGCCGGCCTCGGCAATGGCGCGCGCCGGATCGGTCAGGAAGTGCAGCACCTGATGGATGATGACGAGATCGGCCGACGAGGCCGGCAAGCGCGTGTCGTAGATGTCGCCGTGGCGGAAGTCGACATTGCCCAGCCCCTCTTCATGAACGTGATTGCGCGCCACATTGAGCATGTGCTGCGACAGGTCGATGCCGATCGCGGTTTTGGCGTTGGGGGCCAACAAGGTCAGCATGCGCCCGGAACCGGTACCGAGATCGACCAGATGCTCGTAGGGCTGCGCCGCCGCCAGGCGAACCACTGCCTCCTCGACGCGCGCCTCGGAAATGTAATGGCTGCGGATCTCATCCCACATCGGGGCGATGGTCTCGAAATAACCTTCAGCCGAGGCGCGGCGCTGGCCACGGACAGCGTCGAGCGCCTCCATATCAGCGCCGAAACTGTCGTCCATCAGGTCGAGGATGGCATCGAGCAGCGGCCGCACCTGCGGCTGTGACGACAGGCGATAGAAAACCCAGGCGCCGTCGGGAAAGCGTTCGATCAGCCCGGCTTCGTTCATCAGCTTGAGATGGCGCGAGATTCGCGGCTGGCTCTGGTCGAGAATGGATACCAGTTCCATCACCGACAGTTCCTCATGCGCCAGCAGGCGCAACAGGCGCAGGCGCGTTTCCTCGCCCGCCGCCTTCAGGGCGTCAAGCAGGGCATTGAAATCGGCCTTGGCGAATGTCGAGCTCATATAATCATATAAAGATATCTTTATATGATTTGCAAGTCCTCATTACACAGTCCACCTCGCCATGCGTCACCGCGACGCATGGCACATATCGGGCGGCATTCCTACTATATAACTGTTTTCACAAGGATCATATCCCATGGCCCGAGACGGCATTACCCTGGGGCAGGCTTTGGCGCGCGGCGCGTGCCGCCGCTGCCCGCATTGCGGCGAGGCGTCGGCTTTTCGCAGCTATCTGAAGATCGTCGATGTCTGTCCGGCGTGCGAGACGCCGCTTGGCCTCTACCCGTGCGACGACGGCCCGGCCTATCTGACCATTCTGCTGGTCGGTCATATTGTCGTTGGGCCGGCCTTCTTGTTCCCGCTCATCTGGCAGGCGCCGATGGAGGTCGTCTTGCCCGCGCTGCTCAGTGCGATCGCCATTATGACGCTGGTCCTGCTGCCCTTTGTCAAGGGCGCCTTCCTGGCGTTCTTGTGGTATCTCGGCCTGCGACAAGCCCGGTAAACACAAAGCTCGACACATGTAAAAGAGGCGGCTGATATCAGCCGCCTCTTTCATTTCGGTCATGCGTCTTTCAGTCATAGGCTTTGGGACGCAGTATCAGGCCGCCAGGGCGTCCTGAATGATCGCGATGCTGCCTTGGGATTCTTCGGTGCATTCCATGGACAGGCGATCGATTTCTTCCTGGGCAAAGTAACGCATCAACTGCGCGGACTGAGGCGACAAAGCCATCAGGGTCCGCACCGAAGCGCGCGCCAGAGCCAGGGCGGCATCCGCATCCACAAGATTGGCTGTATCGCGAGCGACCGCCAATGCATAAAGACGCGAAGCCACATTCGGGGAGGAAGTTGGCATCATTTTCTTTTTGGACATGGTGAGAGTGAACGACAGTTAAGAGGCCCGGAAAAACACACAGCCGCCGGGCCGGTACACGGACTGCCGGCCGCCCCATACTTGGGAAGCCGGAACGCTTTACTTCAAGGGATCACAAATACAGGATCACAAAAATAATCCGGCACCGTAACTGGCACCGGACATCTGCATGACCTGCATTTCACTTGTGGATAATTATAGAACAGATTGTGACCAAACCGCGGCGCGATTTAGGACGTGCCCGGATCATGCCCCATCAACCATGTGACTGTATTACAACACAAATCGGCTTCACCAGCGCAAAAATCTTTTCCGATATCGAAAATATTTAATACAATCTCCAAAGATATCGCTATCATTGGAAAATTATCGCGTAAAATGCAAAAATATTTTCTTTTGCAAAGGATTGCAAAAGCCACGAACCCGTCAAAATAAGGCGTAATTGTGGCAAAATCGCGCAATTAGGGCGATGACACCGGGCGCATGTGGCCAAATTCAGGCGCGATTGATCAAATTGCCGATGAGAGAATTTAGCGCGCCGCTCCCGCCCAGCTGATCGAGCAATCCGCCGACATGGGTTTGCGGCACCTGACCGTCCGGCGTCAGGTGGTCGACGACGTGGGGCAGCACCGCCGAGACCTGCGACGGGTCAATATGCAGGGCATTGGCGATATTGCCGACCATGGCCGGACCGACGGCCTGTTGCAGCTGGTCGGCGCTGATCGGCAGGTTGGCGCCGTTATTGACCCAGGACTGCGCGACATTGTCGAGACCGCTGGCCTGAAGCTTGGACACCAGGTCCTGCAGGCCGTTATTGCCGAAGGCCGAGGCCAGTTGCACGCAGTCGGTTTCGATGCCCGATACGCCGCCCAGGGAATTTACGATACCGTCGATAAGGCCCATTGCTGTTCTCCATCACCCTGCCGCAAAAAAGCGGCCCACCCGGCGAAGGTAGACCGCTTTCTTTGGAAAAATCCAGCCCAAATCCGGCCGGGAAATACGGTAAAATCAGACGCCGTACTTTTGCTTGTGACGTTCCTGGCCGTCGCGGATCAATTGCGCCGCGGCCTCGGGTTCGGCCCAGCCGACGATATTGGTCGTCTTGCCTTTTTCCAGGTCCTTGTAGTGCTGGAAGAAGTGGGTGATCTGGTCGATCAGGATCGGCGGCATCTGCTTATAGCTGGCGATATTGGCGTAGAAGGGGTGCAGCTTGTCGACCGGCACCGCCAGGATCTTTTCGTCGCGGCCGGCCTCGTCTTCCATCATCAGGGCGCCGATCGGGCGCGAACGGATGACCACGCCCGGATAGACCGGGGTCGGACCGACGACCAGGATGTCGCACGGATCACCGTCATCGGCCAGGGTGTGGGGGATGAAGCCGTAATTGCCGGGATAGTACATCGACGTATAGAGGAAGCGGTCGACAAACAGCGCGCCCGAATCCTTATCCATCTCGTACTTCACCGGCATACCGCCCTGCGAAATCTCGATGATGGCGTGAACGTCCCACGGTGCGTCCGGGCCGACGGAGATTTTGTCGATATTCATTGGATTCAGTGACTTTGCTGAAAGAAGAATGGCTTTTGGCGGTTGTCATAGGCCTGACGGCCTTTTTGCACAAGCGAAGAAAGCCGGAAATCACCGGAAAGTGCCGCCAAATGCCATGACACCGGGCGACTCGGCTTAAGGTCGGCGCATCTCTATTCGGAACGCTTCATGTCGACGCTTGAAATCCTGCTGCGTGCTCTGCGCGAAAACCCGGACGATGTCCTGGCCCTCCTGGTCTTCATCTTCTGCTGGCTGGGCTATGAGCCCCTGCTGAGACGGATCGGCAAGCGTTTCGGCGCCGCCGTACGCGACCTCAGCGTCGTCCGCACCGCGTGGATGCGCGAAGCCACGACGCGCGACGTCAAGCTGCTCGATTCCAACCTCATGACCCACGCCGTAAATTCGGCAACGCATTTCTCCCAGGCCAACCTGATCCTGATCGCCGCCATCGCCGGCGTGTTGTTCGGCGGCCGGCTGCCGGTCAAGTCGGCCCAGGCGCTCGGCTTCGACGTCGCCACGCCGCTGTTGTTGCAGATCAAGCTGGCCCTGATCCTCATCTGCCTGACGCGCGGCCTGCTCGACTTCATCTGGGCCTTGCGCCAGATGAACTACTGCGCCGCCGCTATCGGCTCCCTGCCCGAGGATATGACGCAAGATGAGGCCCGACCGTTCGGCGAGGCCATGGCCAGCATTATCGAGCCCGCCATGTCCAACTTCTCCCAAGGCGTGCGCGGCTATTATTTCTCATTGGCCGCCGCCGCCTGGCTGTTCGGGCCGTTGTCGCTGGCCGTCGCCTCGATCGCCGCCATCAGCGTCCTTGGCTGGCGGCAATCACGTTCTCCGGCCGCCCGCGGCCTGCGCCGGCTACGCGAACTGCTTGATAAGCGGCAACCGAAGCCCCACGTCCCGGACCATCACGCGACTGCGCAAATTTTCGAGGAAAATACCGCAACGCACCATCACAAATCTGAGTGATTGATCAGCCCATCACGTTCAAAGCCTGATGTTTCCAAGGCGTGTAACGATACGTGATCGAGACTGTATCACTTTCGACTTGTTATTTTTTGCACCGCAAACTATCTTTGAACTGTTCGGCGTTTCTTACGCCGATGCCCTTCCTGGGCGTTTCCTCCCTGTAGACTTGGCCGCGCTGTTTAGCGCGGCTTTTTTTTGGTTTTACGGGAGGATGCTGCCGGTCAGCGCCGTCGTCACCTGAGCGAAAACGCCGCGCAGGCGCGACAGGCCGTCGTGCGGCGCCAGGGTCGCTTCGTCCATATACAGGGCGCGGTTGATCTCAACCTGGATGGCTTCAATGCCGTCGTCCGGCCGGCCATAATGCTCGACGATGTAACCGCCGGCGAACGGTTTGTTGAGCCCGACGCGCAGGCCTTGCCCCTCGAACGCCGCCTTGACCTTGCGCACCAGCTCGTCCGAAGCGCTTTCACCGTGCAGGGTGCCGAGCACAATATCCGGCCGCACCGCCGCATTGCCGGCGTGCAGCAGGGCCGAGGACGGCATCGAGTGCCAATCGACCAGCACCGCCCGCCCGGTCTCCCGTTTGGCCTCTCGCAACAGCCCCCGCAAAGTGTCGTGATACGGCCGGTGGATCAGATCCAGCCGGCGATTGACCTCTGCCATGTCGAGCGGCTGGCGGTAGATGTCCTGATTGGCCGCCAGACAGCGGGCGATGACACCGTAGCCCGCCTTGACGCGCGCGCTCAAACCCAAAGCCGCCTTGGGCAGATCGCCGCGGATCAGCCGGGCATCGAGCTCCAGCGCATTGCGATTGACGTCACAAAAGGCCCGGGCGTAGTGGCAGGCAATGCCATAGACCCCGGCGCTCTCCGAAAACGGCACCATGTCATCGACAAAGGCGTCTTCGCTGGCGCGCAGAGCGCTGCCCTGCAGACGCGCCTGATGGATGAAGCTGTCCGGATAATAACGGCCCGAGTGCGGCAGGCTATAGACCACGCGCGACGGCACGCGCGGCCGTACGACAGCAAAAGCCTCGGCTTCGCTGTGGACAAGGTGCCAGGGGGTCGGAGAGGCGTCGGCCATTAAGTCTTTAGTAGGATAAAACTGTCACGCATTCATCCCAAATTTACGCCCTCCCCGCAAACATGGTCATGTTGTCTTTACAGGCAAGCGCCGTGGCGGCAATGTTTTTAGTCTCAGAATGAAAAGTGACATGAAGAAGATCCTGCTCGCCGAAGACGAAGATTCCGTCCGCAGCTTCCTCTCCCGCGCCCTGCAACGCGCCGGTTACGAGGTCGTCAGCTGCGCCGATGGCGATACGGCGATCATTGCGCTGGATGACGGTCCCTACGACCTGCTGTTGACCGATATCGTCATGCCTGGCGCCGACGGCATCGAAGTGGCCAAACGCGCCGCCCAAATCCAGCCGGAGCTGAAGATCATGTTCATCACCGGCTTCGCCGCCGTGGCGCTGAACGCCCAGAAGGCGTCTCCGAATGCCAAGGTTTTGGAAAAGCCTGTGCATCTGCGCGAAATCGTCACCGAAGTCGAGCGCCTGATCGCGGCCTAGGATGCTGGCGTTTTCCACACGCGCAGATGTTTTTAGTTGCGCTAACGCTTCGCTCTTTGAGCGCGTGCGCGAAATCGTCACCGAAGTCGAGCGCCTGATCGCGGCGTAACGTTTTAAGCAACGTGGCGCTTGACTGCAGGCGCCACGTCAACCTGCTGAATGACACAACAAAAAAGCGCTTCCGTCGACCGGAAGCGCTTTTTTGTTGGCGAAGATGGTGGGCGCTACAGGGATTGAACCTGTGACCCCTACCATGTCAAGGTAGTGCTCTCCCGCTGAGCTAAGCGCCCATCTTCGCGAAGGATCGGGTGTATAGCCAAGGCCTTTGCTCAAGGCAAGCGCCCCAAGCGCAATTTCCGGCGATTTTCCAAAAAATGCTCGCAAAAATCGCTTAGTGGCCTTTCGGCTTGGCGATCAGGGTGTCGGCCATGTTGATGGCGTCGGCCTTCTGCTCCTGGCTCATCGTCCCCTGCACCGAAACCAGATAAGCCTGGGCGTCGCGATTGTTGCCGGTCGCCGCCAGGAAGGCCCAGGCATAGGCGCGGACGATGTCGCGATCGATGCCGCGGCCGGAATCATACATCCGCGACAGATAGTATTGCGCCTCGACATCACCCTGCTGCGCCGCCAGCAGGAACCAGTGAAACGCCGTGGCGTCGTCATGGTCGACACCGCGACCGTCAAAATAGCGCAGGCCGACCTCGAACTGAGCGTCGTCATAGCCTTGCGAGGCCGACTTGTAGAGCCACGTCACGGCTTCCGCGTCGTCACGCGCCACGCCTTCGCCGCCGGTATACATCAGGCCCAGCTGATACTGAGCCTCGGCATTGCCACGATCGGCGGCCTGGCGATAGAACTGCGCCGCATCGCCATAGTTGACCGGACGGCCTTCGCCCCGGTCCGCCATGACACCCAGGCGATACAAAGCTTCATCATTGTTCTGGGCAGCAGCCTTTTCGAACCATGCCTTGGCCTGGGCGAAATCGGCCGGCACACCGTCACCGCGTTCGTACATTTCCCCAAGCGCCGCCTGAGCACCGGAGACGCCGGCTTCAGCGGCACGCTCGTCCCACATCCGCGCCCGGCCCATGTCGCGATCGACGCCCTCACCGTGAGCGTACATGTCGCCGATGCGGCCCTGCGCTTCCGGATCGCCGTCCTGAGCGGTCTTGAGATAATCCTGAAAAATCACCGATGAATCGACCGTCGGCAGCGGCGATTGTTGGGCCAGTGCTCCATCAGACCAGATAAGGGCCGGCCAAACACATCCCAAGGCGGCCACGATGGCAACCGTCTGCTTTCCCATGCACGTCTCCGCGTCCCCCACGCGCCGACGTTACCCTGTTCGCGAGCCAAGCCCAAGCGCTATTTGCGGTTTATCCCGCGGTCTGATCGGGGCGGATATAGTCGTAGACCGCGAGCCCCGTTTCAGGGTCGCTGACCTGGCGCCAGCTGTCCTGGGCGATGGCGGTGGCCGCATCCTTCATGCCGTCGCGCCAGTGGCAATCGATCGACACTTTCCAGAACTCGTAATCCTTGGACTGGATCTCGCGACGGTTGGCGCGGTTGATGATGTGCACCAGGGTGACGCGGCCATTATAGACATCGCCTGGCAGGCCGTCGGCGAACAGCTTCTTGCGGATGTCCGGATCGACGTGCTGGGCCAGGGTGCGGATGGCGTGACGCAACCGGTACTTTTCCAGGAAGGCGTCGGTATTCATCCGCGTGCGGCTGGAATAGGCAATGTCCTTGATGCGCTCCTGGACCTCGTCGAGATTGACCGGTTCCGGGCCGACGGCACTGAACAGGTCGACCTGAAACACCAGCGTATCCTTGGAGATGCCGGCGTCGAGAATGTAGCTCAGCGGCGTATTGGAGACCAGGCCGCCATCCCAGTAAGGCTCGCCGTCGATCGTCACCATCGGAAAACCCGGCGGCAGGGCGGCCGAGGCCATCACATGCTCAGGCGTGATGGTGCAGCCCTTATCCTTCGTGTCGAAATAGACGACATTGCCGGTGCGCACCTGGGTGGCGCCCAGGCTGAGGCGGACTTCACCGCTATTGATGCGGTCGAAATCGGCGTATTTCAGCAGGGTTTCGCGCAAGGGGCGTGTGTCGTAAAAACTCGTCGCCTCGGGCGTGCCGTTGGCATTGAACCACGGCGGCAGGAACCACGGGCGGAACATGCCTGGCACGCCGGTGGCCGTCGCCCAAAAGCCCGACAGGGCGCGATAGTTCAATTCTGCGACCTGGCTCTTATAGGCCATGTCTTCGCCCGGGAACGACATGCCCAGCGCGCCCCAGAAGGCCTTCAGCGCCGCGACGCGGTCATTGGGGGCATTGCCGGCGATCAGGGTGGCGTTGATGGCGCCGATCGAGATGCCGGCGATCCATTGCGGGCGGATATCGTTCTCGTGCAGCACCTCGAAGGCGCCGGCCTGATAGGCGCCGAGCGCCCCGCCTCCCTGCAGCACCAGAACGGTCTGGTCATAGGCGAACGGCTTGACGGCGGGGGCGACCGACGAGACGGTCTGATCGGCGGACATGGGAAACCTCAGAGGACGACCGGGAAAATATTGCGCCGCAACATGGCGAATTCAAGTCACCTCTTGGTGTTTCGCGTCAATTCAAACCATAGATGACGCAAGCCTTGGCCTCCAAACGCTCCAGCGGCGGCGTTTGAATGAACGGGTTCTTCATCGCCTGGGCTTCAAGCGCGCCGGCCGCATCCATGGCCATGACGGGGGCTGGCGGCGGGGGTGGAGGTGGTGGCGGAGGGGGCGCCATGCTCTTGCGCATGCCGGTGACCATGACCTCATTGGCCATAATTCCGTCGCTACCGTTTTGCGCGCCGGGCACCAGCACGTCGGTCTCGCAGGCGCGCCCGCTCGGATCGATCAGCTTGATCGCGCCGACATGACCGCCCGCCGCCTCGGTCGCCGCCAGGGCCCGGGCGTGCGCGTCCTTGACCGCTTCGGTATAGAGCCAGGTCTTCTGCTCATTGCTGGGCTGAAGGTTGAAATAGATATCCGACGCCGAGGACGGCGATGACGCCAGTACCAGGGCGTAGGCCTTTTCCAGGGCCGCCATGTCGCGCACTTCGAGGCTGAGGTTCAGCGAAACCTGATAGCCGTTGATCTTGTCGGCGCGCTGGTCCTCGATGCGGTTGCCGTTCTTGTCGCGATATTCTTCGTAGAGGGCGCGCATCGAAAACGAGGTAGTGACGCGCACGGCATCCTTGCCCAGCTTGTCAAGCGCCTGATTGAGCGCGCGGGTCTTGTCGATCGCCTTGGCCTGAGCCTTGTCGACGGTTTCGGCATTGGTCTCGAACGTGGCCGAAAAGGTGGCGCGATTGGCCGGAACCTCGGCGAAGACATAGCCGGTCTGGGTGATGACACCCTGGTTCATCCACCACGGCGCGCGGTCATAGGGCGAGGGATTATAGGCGACGACCGGGTCAGCGGCCGGCGGCGCGGACACAGGCCGTGGCCTGGCCATAACGGGCGTCGCGACGACGGCGACAGTGGCAAGCCAATACAATGCGGATTTCATGATGGTCCCTCCCCGGTTTGGTCTCAGCTTACCATGAGCGCCAAATGCGCCAATAAAAAAGCAATCGCAATTTCCGACAAATTGGAAAAATCCCGTCCCTTTGACAGCCGCGCGCCAAGCCCTAGATTGCACGTGGGGCACATCCATGGACGCACGCCATGTTCGATGAGCTGTACGCTTTTATCCACCACATGAACCCCTATGCCGGTATCGGCGTCCTGGTGCTGATCCTTATTGGCCTGGTGGTGTGGATGATCGCCGATCTGATCCCCCAGCACTGGTTCATCAAGTCGCGGCCGCTGACCAAGTACGGCCGCACCCGGCGCAAGGCGATCCACGGTGACGCCAAGGCCTGCGAGACGGTGGCCAAGATGCTGGAAAAGGGCAGCGACGGCGCCCCGCGCAACCCGCATCGCGCCGACTATTTCTGGCAATACGCCGCCAGCATCTATTACCACCAAGGCCGCACCGGCGATCCCTATGGCTATCTCAAGACGGCCGAGATCATCAATCGCCACCACGAATATCCGCACATCGGCCGCGACGCCGACCGCTATTATCGCCTGGCAATGCGCGGATTCGAGACACTGGCCGAAGCCGGTGAAGCCCGCGGCCACATCTACGCCGGCTACATGTATCGCTGGGGGTTGGGCTGCATCACCGATCACGACCGCGCCGCCCGCCATCTCGACGCCGCCGCCAAGGCCGGCCATCCAGGCTCGATGAAGGCCTTGGCCGAGCTTTATCTGAGTGGCTACAATGCCAAGCCCAAGCCTGATCCGGTCGGCGCCGCCACCCTGTTTCGCCAGGCGGCGCTGCGCGGCGATCCCGAGGCGCGCGAACGCGTCGGCGACAACTACCTGGCGTCGCTCGGCGAAGCCGGCAATCGCGAGCGCGCCTATTTCTGGTACACGCTGGCCGCACGCCAGGGCCGCCGCGACGCCATGCGCAAGCTCGTCATGATCGAGCAGGAATGGACACCGAAGCAGATCCGCGACGTCCAGGACAAGATGCAGGGCTGGGTGGCGAACCCCGCCTGATCAGCGCTGCCAGCGCAGATCGAGCGTGTGCGGATAGTCGGGATTGATCACCAGCGGCGGCGTCTTGATGCGGCCGGCCGTATGGGTCGGCGCCTCGAAGCGCGACAGGCGGCGGCCTTCGGCTTCGTTCTCATTCAGCGGCAGGGTTTCGTAATTGCGGCCGCCCGGATGCATGACGTGGTAGCGGCAACCGCCAAGGCTGCGCTCCAGGCGCGTATCGACGACATCGAAAACCAGCGGCGTATTGACCGGCAGGTTGGGATGTAGCGACGACCACGGCGCCCACGCTTTGTAGCGCACGCCGGCGACCTGGGTATCGGCGTCGCGCGTCGGGTTGAGCGGCAGGCGCAGGCCGTTGCAGGTGACGATGTGCTGCGACGGCACCGCCCCTTTCAGGATGACTTCCAGCCGTTCGACCGACGAATCGACGCCGCGCGAGGTGCCGCCGGCGCTGTGCTCCTCGCCCATCACCGGCCACGGTTCGAGGGCGTTTTTCAGCTCCAATTCGAGCTCGCCGATCTGCACTGTGCCGACACTCGGAAAGCGGAAATCGAAGAATGGGATGAACCAGTCAGGGCTGAAATTGAAGCCGTTGACGCGCAAGATTTCCAAAACTTCGGAAAGGTCTTCGCGCACGAAATGGCCCAGCATAAAGCGGTCGTGCAGTCGCGTACCCCAACGGACCAATGGCGCACGATAGGGTTTCTTCCAGAAAACGGCGACCAGGGCGCGGATCAGCAGCGCCTGGATCAGGTTCATCTGCGGGTGCGGGCTCATCTCGAAGCCGCGCATTTCGAGCAGGCCCAACCGGCCGCGGTCACTGTCGGGGCTATAGAGCTTGTCGATGCAGAATTCGGCGCGATGGGTGTTGCCGCTCAGATCGACCAGCAGGTTGCGCAGCAGGCGATCGACCAGCCAAGGCGATACCTCCACGTCGCCGCCCGGCAGCGATTTCAGGGCGATTTCAAGCTCATAAAGCGACTCGTGCCGCGCCTCATCGATGCGCGGCGCCTGCGACGTCGGCCCGATATACAGCCCCGAGAACAGGTAGCTCAGGCTCGGATGGTTCTGCCAGAAGGTGATCATCGAGCCCAGCACGTCGGGCCGGCGCAGGAACGGGCTGTCGTCGGGCTTCGACGCCCCCATGACAATGTGATTGCCGCCACCGGTGGCGACGCGCTTGCCGTCGATCATGAACTTGTCGGCGACCAGACGCGCCTGACGCGCCTCGTCATAGACCGTGGTGATGATGAATTTGAGCTCGTCCCACGACTTGGCCGGCTGGATATTGACCTCGATGACGCCGGGGTCGGGGGTGACCGACATCGACTCGATGCGGTGATCGCGCGGCGGGCCGTAGCCTTCGATGATCACTGGCGTTTTCAGGCCGGCGGCCACGGCCTGGATGGCATTGATCAGGTCGAAATAGTGCTCGGCATAGGTTAGGGGCGGCAGGAAGAGATAGAGCTTGCCGCCACGCACCTCGGCGCAGATGGCGGTGCGCACCAGGCCGTTGGGCTCATCGAAGGTCAACGACGACGCGTTTTCGCTCGAGACCAGCCGGTCTGTCGCCGCCTTAGGTTCCATTTTTTTGGAATAGTTGGCAACCACCTTTGCCGTATCCCGCAAGGCGTCCGTCGGTGCGAACGGCGAGCGCTCCGGGAACATATGGGCGTCGACCAGGGCCTGCTCGACGATGGGCAAGGATCCCAGCGGCAGGCGCAGGCCGACCGGCGAATTGCCGGGCAGCAACATCATCTTGGCAGTGCGGAATTCCCAGCGGCGTGACAGCCAACGATCGCTTTTTGCCGACATCATCAGCGGCAGCACGTAGCCCGTGGGTTTGCCGACATTGGTGTCGAGTTGCGCCTGCAGGCGCTTGCGCTCAGTCGCCTCGAAGACGTCGGCCTCCAGCATCTCGCCTTCGAGCGGGATGCGCTGCTCCTTCCACAACAGGTACGGAATATCTTCATAGGCCGAGATGACGTTGCGCGCGCCGACACCCAGGACCTCGGCCAGTTGCGCCAGGAACGTCTGCGCTACGACCGGATCGGCCTTTGTGCTTTTGGCTTGCGGATCGGCCAGCAGCGCCGGATCGAGCCACAGCGGCTTGCCATCGTTGCGCCAGAACATGTTCATCGCCCAGCGCGGCAGGATTTCGCCGGGATACCACTTGCCTTGAGCGTGCTGAGCCAGGGCGCCATTAGCAAACTTGGCCGACAGGCGCTGGAACAGATCGTGGCCCAGCTTGGTCTTGGCATCGCTGAGCGCCGTGAAGTGCCATTCGTCGCCGGTGCGATCGTCGAGGCTGACAAAGGTCGGCTCGCCGCCCATGGTCAGGCGCACGTCCTGCTTGTCCAACGCGGCATCGACCTTGTGGCCGAGCGCGTCGATATCACGCCATTCGCCGTCGGAATAGGGCTTGGTGACGCGGCGCGATTCATAGACGCGATTGAGCGTCATTTCGTGGTGGAAGGTCGCCTCGGCCTTTTCGTGGGCCCCGGTGATGGGCGCCGCCGAGGTTGGATTGGGCGCGCAACACAGCGGAATATGGCCTTCGCCGGTGAACATCCCCGACGTCGGATCGAGCCCGATCCAGCCGGCGCCCGGCAGATAGACCTCATACCAGGCGTGCAGGTCGGTGACGTCCTGAGAAACCCCCAACGGCCCGTCGAGCGAGGCGATATCGGCCTTTAGCTGGATCGAATAGCCCGAGACAAAGCGCGTCGCCATGCCCTTGTGGCGCAGAATCTGACAGGCCAGCCACGCCATGTCGCGGCACGATCCCTGAAGCCGGTTGAGCGTCTCGGCCGAGGTCTGAACGCCCGCCTCCATGCGCAGTGTATAGCCGAGGTCGGCATTGAGCTTCTGATTGAAGGCGACCAGGAAATCGACCGTGCCCCAGGCGCTGCCGTCAGGCGCCGCGTCGGGCACTGATTTCACATAATCGAGAAGGACGTCGTCGTTTTCCTTGATTTCGAGATAGGGGACCAGCTCTTCCGCGAGACCCGTCTCATAGGCAAAAGGATAGTGGCTGGCGGAGTCTTCGAGGAAAAAGTCGAACGGATTGAAGACCTTGATCTCCAGGACCAGATCGACCTCGACGCGGAAATAATTCGTTTTTTCCGGAAATATGACCCGCGCCAGATAGTTGCCGAACGGATCCTGCTGCCAGTTGATGAAATGGCCGGCGGGCTCGACCTTAAGCGCATAGGACTGGACGTGGGCTCTGGTGTGCGGTGCGGGACGCAGCCGGATCAGCTGAGGCCCGAGAGTGATCGGCCGGTCGTAGCGATAATCGCTGACGTGATGCTGGGCGACGAGAAGACTCATGCGGACCGGTTCCGAATCCTTATAATATTTTGAAGCGGCGAAGATTCGGTTTTGCGTGCCCGTTACGGAATCGCAAAAAAAGTGTCATCGTCGCTTAACAGGACTAGACAACCGCATTTTTAAAAAGTCTAGTTGCAACGCAGCATCTTTCGAAATTTCGTTCGCGGGCGAAAGCAAACGAGAGAGCAGCAGAGGAACGAATGTAGTGAGTGCGATTTCGGCCGACATTCTGGCGTTTTCCTTCGACGGGCTGAGCAGCCCGATGATCGACCTGAAGTTCCGCAAGGGCCCCCAGAAAGGCGAGCACACCCTGGGCTGGGGTTTAGCCTGGTATCCCGGTGACAATAAGGCGGCGATCGTCGCCAAGGACCCGTCGGCACGCGACACCAAGACGCTGCGCGGCGCCATGCACGACTGGGATTCGTTCAGATCTACCGTGTTTTTCTGCAAGGTGCGCGGCGCGGCGTCCGGCTACACCCACCTGGAAACCCAGCCCTTTACTCGCAGCTTCGCCGGCCAGGACTGGCTGTTCATGCACAATGGCGACCTCGACAAGGAGGCGCTGAAGAAGCTGCATTTCAACAAATCGATTTTTCTCGAACCGATGGGCCGCACGGATTCGGAGCTGGCCTTCTGTTTCCTGCTCGGCCGCGTCCAGGACTACGGCGCGCGGTCCTTGAGCGAGGTCGATCATCAGGTCCTGTTGTCGTGGTTCCTGCAACTCGACGATCTCGGCTCCGCCGACATGGTCATCTCCGACGGTATCACGGTCGCCGCCTTCTACGGCTCGCAATCCGAAACCAAGATGTACTATGCGCGCATCAAGCCGCCGCATGAGGAAGAAGGCTTCGACGCTGAGCCCGCCTCGTTCGCCATCAGCAATCCACGCGACACCTTCCGCACCGCGCTCGTTTTCTCCTCGGCCCCGTTCAAGCAGGGCAACTGGAAGCCGATGCAAAAGGCGCAACTGATCATCGCCCGCCGCGGCGCGATCAGCTGGACCAACAAGAAAGACGATCCGGCCAAACAGCCGCCGCAGACCGCCCAGCACGAACAGGACGGCCATTTGCAGGGCGTTGTTGTGCCCGGCGCCAGCACACGCATCACCGGCGCACGTCCGGCGCCGGCCTTCGCTGCCCAGCAGGCCCAGGCGCAGCAGTTGTCGATCCTGCAGTCGCTGCAGCAGATGAAGACCGTTCAGCACAACATCCTGAACACGCGCTCACTGACCCATGCGCCGGACGGCTCGCCCCTCACCTATCGTCTCTACGACGTCGTTCACTCGACCGAATACGCTTATGAGCGCGAGGTCGAGCATTCGACCCACATTTTCCGCCTGATGCCGGTGGAAGATCAGTCTCAGGAGGTCGTCAATTCGACCCTGTCGCTGTCGGCCGAGGGCGAGGAGATGCGCTGCGAGGACGTCTTCGGCAATCAGAACCTGCACTACAGCATCATCCGGCCCTATCAGAAGCTGACCGTGTCGTGCCGCTCGCTGGTCAAGATTTACGGCACCCCGCCCGACGATTTGTCGCCGGACCAGCGCCAGACCTTCATTCCCCTGACCATGATGCCGTGGCAGCGGACGATGATGGAGCCCTACCTGCTGCCGCCAGAGCTGCCGGAAACGCAGCTGACCGAGCTGATCAGCTACGCCATGAGCTTTGCCGAGCGTAACGGCCGCCATCTCATGGACACCCTCAACGACATCAACCAGACCATCTATCGCGACTACCGCTACGTGCCGGGATCGACGACGGTGGCGACGACGCCGTTCGACGTCTACGCCATGCGCGAAGGCGTGTGCCAGGACTTCGCCAACCTGTTCGTCTGCCTGGCCCGTCTGCTCGGCGTGCCGGCGCGCTATCGCGTCGGCTACGTCTTCACCGGTGCCAATTACGAGAACAAGATGCAGTCCGACGCCAGTCACGCCTGGGTCGAGATTTACATCCCCTATCTCGGCTGGCGCGGCTTCGATCCGACCAATGGCATCCGCGTGACCCAGGACCACGTCCGCGTCGCCTGCGGCCGACACTATCTCGACGCCACCCCGACCTCGGGCACGATCTACCGCGGCGGCGGCAAGGAAACGCTGCGCGTTCAGGTGACGATGAACGAGGTGTTTCAGTAGTTCTGTTTAAACCCGGCGAAAGGACACGCCTTGACGCTTGAGACGTACAAGACCGACGGCTTTTACGACGAACTCTTCAAGAAGGACGGGGTGCCGCACGCCGGTGCCCGGCCGCTGGTCGAACAGATCGATACACTCAGCAAGGCTGAGCTCAAGCGCCGGCAAAAGCACGCCGAAGACATCCTTTATCAGTCGGGCAACACCTTCAACGTCTATGGCGATAAGAAGGGCACCGAAAAAATCCTGCCCTTCGACATCATCCCGCGCATGGTGTCGTCGAAGGACTGGGCCAAGCTCGAACGCGGCATCGCCCAGCGCATCACGGCGCTCAACCTGTTCATCCAGGACATCTATAACGACCAGAAGATCCTCAAGGACAAGGCGATCCCGGCCGAGTTGATCTTTAGCTCCGCCTGTTATCTCAAGCCGTGCGAGGGCTTGAAACCGCCCAAGGGCGTGTGGACGCATATTTCGGGCACCGATTTCGTCCGCGATGCGGATGGCGAATTCTACGTGCTGGAAGACAATCTGCGCTGCCCGTCGGGCATTTCCTACGTCCTGGAAAACCGCGCCGTGCTGAAGCGCATCCTGCCCGACGCCTTCCATACCCTGAAGGTCCGTCCGGTCAGCGACTATGGCGACCATCTCTACAAGACGCTGAAGCACATTGCCCCCAACGGCCGCGATGAACCGAACATCGTCGTACTGACGCCCGGCATCTACAATTCGGCCTATTTCGAGCATGCCTATTTGGCGCAACAGATGGGCGTGCCCCTGTGCCAGGGCTCAGACCTGATCGTCGACGACGACATCGTCTGGATGCGCACCACCGAAGGGCTGCAGCGCGTCGATGTTATCTATCGCCGCATCGACGACGAATTCATCGACCCCGAGGTCTTCCGCAAGGACTCGTTGCTCGGCATTCCGGGCATCATGCGCGCCTACTCCAAGGGCAATGTCGCGCTCGCCAATGCGCCCGGCACCGGTATCGCCGACGACAAGGCGATCTATGCCTATGTCCCCAAGATCGTGAAGTACTACCTCGGCGAGGAGCCGATCTCGCACAACGTCAAAACCTATATCTGCGAGGACGACAAGGACCGCGCCTACGTCCTTGATCACCTCGACCAACTGGTGGTCAAGGCGGTCAATCTGTCGGGCGGCTACGGCATGCTGATCGGGCCGAAATCGACCAAGGCCGAGCAGAAGGACTTCGCCGAACGCATCAAGGCCAAGCCGCGCGAATATATCGCCCAGCCGACGCTTTCCCTGTCGCGCTGCCCGACCCTGATCGGCAGCGGCATCGAAGGCCGCCACGTCGATTTCCGCCCCTATTCGCTGTATGGCGAGGAGATTTTCACCCTGCCCGGCGGCCTGACGCGGGTGGCGCTCAAGAAAGGCTCACTGGTGGTCAATTCCAGCCAGGGCGGCGGCTCGAAGGACACCTGGGTGCTCGGCAATGACGAGGTGACCCATGCTTAGCCGCGTAGCGAATTCGATCTACTGGCTCGGCCGCTACCTTGAGCGCGCCGATAACGTCGCCCGCTTCATCGACGTCAACACCCACCTGATGCTCGATCTCAGCCTCGATAAGCAGTCGACCCAGTGGTATCCGCTGGTCGCCACCTCGGGCGACGATGAGGACTTCAACAAGCGTTACAAGACCGCGGACGAACGCACCGTCGTCAAGTTCCTGACCTTTGACGACAAGAACCCCAATTCGATCTCGCAATGCATCTACCGGGCGCGTGAAAATGCCCGCACCGTACGCGAAGTCATCCCGGTCGAGATGTGGGAAAAGATCAACGAGCTCTACCACCTCACCCAGTCGCAGAGCCGCAAGCGCTCGCTGGCCGACCTCGCCGATTTCTACAAGGCGGTGCGCCAGTTCGGCCATCTGTTCACCGGGCTGATGGAAAACACCATGAGCCGCCAACAGGGCTGGCAATTCGCCTATCTCGGCCAGATGAAGGAACGCGCCGACAAGGCCGCGCGCCTGCTCGACGTCAAATACTTCTTGTTGTTGCCGGGCACTGAACATGTCGACAGCGCCTATGACGCCGTCCAATGGGGCGCGGTGCTGAAATCGGTCAATGCGCTGGAAATGTACCGCCAGCAATTCCACACCATTAATTACCGTGACGTGACGCAGTTCCTGTTGTTTTCAAAGGCGTTTCCGCGCTCGATCCTGTATTGCCTCGACGAGGCCGAACAGGTCCTGGCCGGCCTGCCGGGCAATGGCGGCGCCTCCAACAAGGCAATCGACGACATGGCTGCCTTGACCTCGATGATCCGCGCCTCGGATGCCCAGCATCTGATCGCCAGCGGCCTGCACGAGTTCATCGACGATTTCCAGGCGCGCCTGAACCGTGTCGATGAATCCATCTACGAGTGCTTCTTCAAAGTCTAAACCTTGCAGCCCCTCGACTCTGCAACCGAACGGGTGCATTGGTGAAATCGAATTTGGTTTTTATTTAAGTGAGGATTGAGCCGCGCCCCGCTTCCAGGCACGGCGACACCGAAATATATGGCTGACGAAACGAGCTTCTCACGCCCTGAAGCCAAGGGTCACGCACTGGGTGATCAGTTATCGGGTACCAATCTCGAACGCGCCGGCGACCATAATCAGCGCGTCACGCTTCAAGCTGTGCGCGCCGCGGGCTCGGCGATTACCCGCGCCGAAATCGCCGAAATCACCGGCCTGACCGCGCCAGCCATCGCCAATATCACCCGCCGCCTGCTCAATGACGGCATGATCCTCAAGGCCGGACGCCATTTGGGCGGCCGCGGCCAGCCGGCGACCAAGCTGGTGGTCAATCCGGACGGCGCCTTTTCCATTGGCCTGAACATCGACCGCGACCACATCTCGATCGTCGCGCTGGACTTCCTCGGCAATGTTCGCGCCCGGGTGTGCCGTGAAACCCATTTCGCCATGCCGCAGGACGTCGTCGCGCTTTTCCGCGAAGAGGTCGACCGCATCATCGCCGCCAACGCCATCGATCTCGACCGTCTGATCGGCATCGGCATCGGCCTGCCCGAAGATCTCGGCCGCGTTCCGGTCAGCACGCGCCCGGACGCCTATCGCATCTGGTCCGATATCGACGTCGCTGCCCTGTTCGGCGAAATCCTGCCGGTGCCGGTGTTCGTCGAAAACGACGCCGCCGCCGCATCGATCGGCGAAATGCAGTTCGGCCATGGCCTGAAACACCGCAGCTTTGCCTACACCATCATCAGCGCCGGTCTCGGCGGCGGCATGGTCATCGATGGCCACTACTATCGGGGCGCCCATGGCCGTAGCGGCGAAATCGGCTTCCTGCCGGTCGTCGACGCCGAGGGCCAGCCGCGGATCCTCGAGGACATGGTGTCGCTGTTCTCGCTCTATAACTATCTGCGCAAGGCCGGCTTTGACGTATCGACGCCGGACGACCTGGAAGCCCTGCCGGCCGACGGTCTTGCCCAGGTCGAAGCCTGGCTCGACCGCGCCGCCGACCATATGACCATGCCCTTCCTGGTCATGAGTTGCGCCATCAACCCCGAGGCTCACTTCATCGGCGGCCGTATGCCGGCGCGCTTCATCGAGCAGCTGTGTACGCGGCTGAACACCCGGCTCGACGCCTATGGCGACCGTATTCGCAACATCGCGCCGGTGCGCCGGGCGGAACTGGCGGTCGATGCCGCCGCCCGCGGCGCCGGTATCCTGCCGTTTAACGAACGCTTCCTGCCGATCCGTGAAGCGTTGAAAAAGATGGTGTGACCATGGCCCGCAGGAAACCGGCAAATCTGGCAGGCACCTCTTTCGGCCTGACGATCGCCGGCTTCACGGTGCTCGGCCTGGCGATGATTCTGCAATCGAAGCTCGACCTGTCGACGGCGAATGGGCGCGTCCTGTGCCTGATTCCGGCCTTTGCCGCCGTTGGCCTGCTGATCGCCGCCATGGCCGTGTTGTGGCAGGCCTATCGCGCGGCCCGCGACGACGCCTCACCACCGCAATAGGCGGCGGCCCAGAAAAGCCCCGATGGCGCCGAACACCGCGACTGCCAGGCCGTAAACGCTCAGCAGATAGGCTGGTGCGTCCATATTGCAGTGGATGGCGTAGGCTGCCGCCGACAACGACGCCATGCCAAGGCCGGTGAGCGCACCCAACGCCGTCGGATGCGAGGTCGCGCTCTTGCGCAGCCACAGGGCCCAAAGCGCCGTGAACCCAATAGCGCCGCCGGCAACGATCGTGCTCATGCACAGCGTATTGCCGCCCACCAGGCTGGTCATCACCTGGCCCGGCTCCTCGGTGACAAACTGGAAGCACAGGCCCATCAGGATGAACAGCACCATGAAGGCCGCTGGCAGCAGAGGCTTGGGCTGCAACGCGCCCTCGGGCCGCACCAGACCCGCCGCGGCGGCCAGGGCTGAGCCCCCGATGATGGTGAACAGCAACGGCTTGGCCACCGCCATCCACGCCTGGAACCCGTTTTGGGGCATGGTACCATGCGCCATCGCCATCAGTTCCGGGCGAGGGTGATAGACCATGATGACGAACACGGCGCCGATGACCAGGCCGGCAACGGCAATCACCCATAACGGCCAGAGGCGCAGCGGCTGCACCGGCTTCAGGTCGCTGGCCAACCGATCGAGGAAAGCGTCGTCAGACATGGTCGCCTCCCTTCCCGCCAACCAGGCCTTGCAGGGTTTTCAAGCCGCGGTGGACCAGAACCTTGACGTTCGACGGGCTCTTGCCGGTGGCGGCGGAGACGTCATCGACGCTCAACTCGCCGAGCTTGTGCAGCCGGATGGCGCGCGCCTGATCGGGCGGCAGGTTCTGCAACAGGGTCTCGATGTCGCGCAGCGCCAAAGCCGGCGGCAATTCGCCACCGCCCTCGCCGGCTATATCGTCGCCGAGCTCGATGTGGATGTGGCGGCCGGTCTTGCGCACATGGTCGATCAGCTTGTGGCGCGCCACGGCCGCGATCCACGGCAGGAACGGCGCGGTCGGATCGTAGGTGTGGCGTTTCTCGTGCAAACTCAACAGGGTCATCTGAACCAGATCTTCGACGTCGGCGCCGGGCAAGCGCCGCCGGAAATAGGCAAGCAGCCATGGCCGCAAGGCGCCCAACAGGTCACGGTAGGCCCGGGCATCGCCACTGAGGGCGGCGCGCATCCAGGTCTGCCAGTCATCGGGGTTATACGTGGCCATGCGGGGTTTGGTTACACCGGCTGCGGAGTCGATAGGGCGCATCTAAACGGGCCATGGCGTCTTTGGCCAGTCCAAACTCAGTTTTCGAACAGATCAGGGGCTGCGGGTGGTTGCGCCGGCGGCGTCAGGCCAAGGTGCAGATAGGCCCGCGCACAGGCGACGCGGCCACGCTGGGTACGCTGGATGAAGCCTTGCTGCAGCAGGTAGGGCTCGATCATGTCCTCGACGGCGTCGCGCGCTTCGGCGATTGCCGCCGCCAGGGTTTCCAGCCCGACCGGGCCGCCACCATAATTCTCGATGAGAGCCTTGAGATAGCGGCGGTCGGAGTGGTCAAGCCCGACCGGATCGACCTCCAGCCGCGCCAGAGCCTTGGACGCCGCCGTCTTGTCAATGGTACCTACCCCGTCGGCGGCGGCGAAGTCACGCACCCGACGCAGCAGGCGGCCGGCGATGCGCGGCGTGCCACGTGAACGCGAGGCGATTTCGAGCGCCCCATCCTCGGACAGAGCCGCGCCCATCTTGCGCGCCGTGCCCATGACGACGCGCACCAGCTCTTCGGCGGTATAGAATTCAAGCCGCAGCGGGATGCCGAAACGATCGCGCAGCGGCGTCGACAGCAGGCCCGCCCGCGTCGTTGCCCCCACCAACGTGAACGGCGCCAGATCGATGCGCACGGTGCGCGCCGCCGGGCCTTCGCCGATGATGAGGTCGAGGACGTAGTCCTCCATCGCCGGATAAAGGATCTCTTCGACCGCGGGGTTGAGGCGGTGGATTTCGTCGATGAACAGGACGTCGTTAGCTTCAAGGTTCGACAGGATCGCGGCCAGGTCGCCGGCCTTGGCCAGCATCGGCCCCGAGGTGGCGCGAAAACCAACGCCGAGTTCACGGGCGACGATCTGGGCCAGGGTCGTCTTGCCGAGGCCCGGCGGGCCGTAAAACAGCACGTGGTCGAGCGACTCGCGCCGCGCCGCGGCAGCGGCCACGAATACCTTGAGATTGGCCTTCAGCGGCGCCTGACCGACGAAATCGTCAAAGGTCTGCGGGCGCAAGGCGCGATCCTGCGCCCGCTCCTCGAAATCGCCTTCGAACGCCTCTCCCGACACCATGCGAGTCATTGTTTTATCTCACGCCTAGCGCGCGGCTCGCGCGGCTCCGATGGGGCGCGCCACGCGGCGCGGCGCCCAGTCGGGCGCTGTAAGGGGAGATTGCCTGTTGTCCTCAGTGCCACGCTACTTACCCAAACTCTTCAAGGCCGTGCGGATCAGCAACGGCAGCTCCGCCTCCGGCCCCAGCGTCTTTTGCGCCGTTTCGACGGCCAGCCGCGCCTGCATGTCGTTGATGCCGAGGCCCAACAAAGCCGCCACGGCTTCACCCGATGCCGACACCTTGACCGGTTCGGCGCCCTTGCCCGAAGAGATGGGGCCGAAATCGGCGGTGGCAATCACCTTACCCTTCAATTCGGTCAGTATGCGCACGGCCAGCTTGGGCCCGACGCCCGAGGCGCGCGAAATCGCCGTCTTGTCCTCATTGGCCACGGCCTGCGCCAGCTGCGCCGGCGTCAGCACGTCGAGCACGGCGTGCGCCGCCTTGGGGCCGACGCCCTGGATGGCCAAAAGCGTCTGAAACGCCTTGCGTTCGTCCTTGTGCAGGAAGCCGTAGAGCCGGGTGCCGTCCTCGCGCGTCTGGCTTTCGATGTGCAGGACGATTTCCTCACCGGTCTCCGGCAAGGCAGCAATGGTCCTCACGCCGCAACGGACGATGTAGCCAACGCCACCGGCTTCGACGACGACCTCTTCGTCAGACGCTTCCAACAAAGGCCCACGTAACCGTCCTATCATGCAGCCCCCCGCTGAATGGCCTGTTTAAGCCCCGCCATCTTGCGCTTATGGGCATGCGTAATTGCGCAGGCGAGCGCATCGGCGGCGTCGGCCTTCAGTCCGCCCTCGGCCTTGCCCGCCATCGGCAGCAGGCGCTGGATCATGAACATGACCTGATCCTTGTCAGCGCGCCCGGCCCCGACCACCGACTTCTTGATGTCGAGAGCTGCGTATTCCGCGACCGGCAAACCCGCCTTGGCCGGTGCCAGCATCGCCGCCGCCCGGGCGTGACCAAGCTTCAGCGTCGAGGCCGGGTTCATATTGACGAAGGTTTCCTCGATCGCCGCCTCATCGGGGCGCCACTGGTCGATGACCACCGACAAATGATCGAACAGATGAAGCAGGCGCACCGCAAGGGCATCGTCGGTCGGTGGCTCGATAACCCCATGCGCCACCCAGCTCAGCCGCGTCCCCTCGGCGTCGAGCACGCCCCAACCGAGGCGCCGAAGCCCCGGATCGAGCCCCAAAATACGAATCGCGTTCTTCATATGTTCAGTGTCTAACCTTAGCCCGGGCCGGGTGCAAGCGGAGGCCTCCGGGCGTGGCCGGAAAGTTGCACACGAGCCTATAAAGCCATGAAACCATGTCTTTTTGGGACAGCGGCCCTAATTGGTCCATTGCCAGAAGGCCGATCTCGGGGTTAAGGTTTCGTGAACGCAAAGGTGCGGGGGCTAGCCATGAACGACTTTTCCGCCGATGAAACCGTGCAAAAACCGAAACTGACCGGCTTCGTCGTGCTGATGATTGTCGCGTTGGCCCTGGGTGGTTATGCACTGTTTGCCGGCCGTGACGGCCACGCGCCGCTGACCGGTCCGCTTGATGACTGGATCAACTGGGCGCGTATCGACATGACCGATGCCGGCATCCTGCTGGTCGCGGTGATCGTGCTGGCCATCGCCCTGATCGGCATGGTGGTCGCCATGGCCACCGGCGGCCGCCCAAAGCCTGAGCGGAATTATAGCCGCCACGCCTTCTCCGATCCCTATGATGCCTCAAGCGCGGCCCTAGCCGATAACGCCGCGCCGGCCGAGCCTGTCACGCCGCTGACCCCGCGCGGTGGTAGCCTGAAGTTCGAGGCGCCAGCCGCTGGCAACTTCGTGGCGACGAGCTTGCCCGAGTCGGTGATCGACGAAGCCCATGGCGTCGCCTCGCTGGAACCGGCGGTGTTCCACGACAATGCGTCGGACTCCTTTCTGAGCCAGTCGGCTGTGCCACTAACCGAGGGCTTCGAGCCCAACGCCGCCCTCTCCGATACCCACGGCCTGCACGTCAAGGCCGGCGCCGATGTCATTCCGATCCGCCCTGACGTCAACAATCCCGCCCTCGAAGCCACCACCGGTCACGACCCGGTCGAGGCCGCCCTGCTGGCGGAAACGCCGCCGGTCAGCCAGACAGCACCGCAAAGCGACATGAACGCGGTCATCAGCTCGGCCATGAGCTTCATCGGCCATGCCGAACCCGAAGCGCCCGCCGTGCCGGTCACGCCCGAACCTGTCGCCTCAGCCACGCCCGCTCCGGTCGACGACCAGGCCGAAATTCGCCAGGCCGTTCAGACGGCCCTGTCGGTATGGCCCGACAGCACGCGCGCCATCGCCGCCGATGAGGTCGGCGGTCGCATCGCTCACCTCTACTATTCGCGCGTCCCCGAAGATTCGCACGTTTTCCACCTGATCGCCCAGGGCGAGCTCAACGGCGCCGCCGCGGCTTTGCAAAACCGCGCCGATGGCCTGGCCGCCGCCGGCAAGACGGCTGAGGCCGCGGAACTCTGGCGCGTCTATGGCGCCCTGCACATGGGCCGCGACGATCCCAAGGCGATGATGGCCTATGAGCACGTCTCGGCGCTCGACCTGTCCGACGCCAATATCCATCTCTATCTCGCCCGCCGCTACGCCATGGCCAACGACACCGTCCGTCAACCGGCCGTGCTCAGCCGGGCGCTTGCCGTGATCAGCGATCCGGCGACGCGCACCGAACTGTTGACGCCCTATGCCGATCTGAAGCTGAAGGCCAATGACTACCGTTCGGCCGGCGATGCGCTCGAGGAACTCGGCCGCCTGCAGGAATCGGCCGCCGCGTCCAAGCCCGGCGACGTCGCGGCCAAGTCGGCCTATGCCATCGCCTTTGCCCGTGCCGCCCAGGCGCGCGAACTGGCCAGCGATTACAGCCGCGCCGGACCGCTCTATCAAAAGGCCGCCCGCACCTTCGGCGAATTGTCGGCTCAGGTGCCGGACCATGCCGGCCTGCGCGCCATGGCGGAAAATTCCGCTCGCGACGCCCAACGGTTCAACATGGCCTAAAGCCAGATTGGCTTCTGACAAACGACGTGTTTAAAAGTCTCGGCAAACCCTTGCAGAGACTTTTTTCATGCCCAAGATCCCGCCCGCCGTCGCCACCGTCCTGCTGCTTATCTGCTCCAACCTGTTCATGACAGCGGCCTGGTACGGCCACCTCAAGTTCAAGTTCGAGAAGCTGTGGATCGTCATCCTGGTCAGTTGGGGCATCGCCTTCTTTGAATACTGCTTCCAGGTGCCGGCCAACCGCATCGGCTACGGCACGCTGTCGGCGGCGCAGCTCAAGACCATCCAGGAGGTCATCACCCTTTCGGTCTTCGTGCTGTTTTCGTGGCTTTATCTCGGTGAGGCGCTGAAATGGCAGACGGCCGTCGGCTTTACCTTGATCGCCTGCGGCGCCGGCTTCGTTTTCTATAAAGGCTAAGCACCGGCCTTCTGCTCGTCATAGGCTACCGTCTTGCCATGAACGATCCGGGCAACGCCCATGACCGGCGGAATGGCAACCCAGCACCAGCGCGAAATCTCCAGATGGCCGGTGGCGGCGAGCCAGGCGCCGGCGGTGAAACCGATCCCCGGTCCCACCGACTGGATCAGCCGTCCGAGGCGTTCGCGCGGTGTCATGCCGCCGACCAGCACTCCGCTCTTGCGCGTCGTGATGATCATCATCGCCGTCAGCGCATAGGAGGTGGCGGCATTGACGCCCCAATAGACGGTCCAAGCCGCCGGATTGACGATGTTTTCGCCAAGCACCGAGGCGGCGAAGGGGATCAGGGTCACCGCCAGAATGAAGACCAGATTGGCCGTCGCCGACGGCCAGTCGAAGCGGTGCAGCGACCGGGTCACCCGCATATGGATCGACCACCAGAAGGCGACGATGGCGAAGCTCAGGAAATAGGCGAAGAAGATCCGCGCCATGCCGGCCAAAGCGTCCCACAAGGCTGCCGCCGAGTCCGCCTTGATCGCGCCCTTGGCCTCCATCAGCGGCGCATGCAGTTCCAGCACCATGATGGTCAACACGATGGCGAAGACCGCGTCGGAAAAGAACAGCATGCGATCGACCATGCGGCCGTCCGGCCCCTTGGCCGTGCTTTCGTGATGGGCGGACGACATGGCGGGCTCCCCGAAAAACCTTGATACGCAACGGTACAGGCCCTTCCCGGCTTGTCAATCGTAACACATTACTATCATTTAATGATATGTACCTTGCCATGAAAGGTAGCTTGCCATATCTTGTAGCCATCGGCCGGTACATCCAAATTCGGCCCGAAGGAACCCGCGATGCCCGAGACCATCGACATCCAATTGAAGAAAGGCGTGCTTGGCCTGTGCGTGCTGGCCCTGCTGGCACACAAGGAAAGCTATGCCTATGAAATCGCCTCGCAAATGTCCGACGCTATCGGCATGGGCGAAGGCACCATCTATCCGCTGATGCGGCGGATGCAATCCGACGGCTGGGTTTCGACCTATCATGTCGAATCCTCCACCGGCCCGTCGCGCAAATATTACAAGCTGACCCCGGCCGGGCGCACCGCCCTGGCGGCTCAGCGCGACGAATGGCGCGGTTTTGCCCGGGCGGTCGACGCCCTGCTCGACGCCACCCCCGCCGATCTTTCCGAAAAGGCCTGACTTCCATGACGCGAAGCGAATTCCTCGACAAACTGCGCCGCGGCCTGAACGGCCTGCCCCCGGCGACCATCGACGACATCGTCGCCGACTACGATAGCCATTTTACCGATGCCCTGGCCGCCGGCCGCCATGAGGCCGACGTTGCCTCAGCCCTAGGCGATCCTACGCGACTGGCCCGCGAACTGCGCGCCGAAGCCGGCGTCAAGGGATGGGAGGACACCAAGACCCCGGGCTCGGCCGTCAGCGCCGTCCTGGCCATTCTCGGCCTCGGCGCCATCGATCTGATGATCCTGCTGCCGATCCTCGGCGGCCTGGTCGGCACCCTGGTCGGCATTTTTACCGCGGCCATCGGCGCCTTTATCGCTGGCGGCGTCCTGTTCGCCGCCGGCCCGTTCATGGGCCTGCCCGGCGGCGTTGCCGGCGCCATGTTGGGCGGTTTTGGCATTATGACGATCGCCGCGGCGGTCGGTCTGGTGACGCTGGCCCTGACCATCTGGCTTGTCAACGGCGCCGTCTGGTACGCCCGCCTGCACTACCGTGTCCTGAAACCCGCGCTTGACGCGCAACCGACCGTCTGAGGGAGGCATCGATGATCCGCAAACTGCTTATTGGCGCCGCCGCCTGTACCGCCCTGTCTCTTGTCTGCCTGACGGGGGCGACGGCCCTGGTCAGCCACGATCTCGGCGGCAATGGCTGGAACCTGACGCTCGACAGGGACGGTCAGCGTGGCGTCCATTTCACCCACGGCAAGGCCGCCGCCGGTCCGGTCGCCACGGCGCAAAAGACCTTGCCGTGGACCGGTGGCGATACGCTGACCATCGCCAGCGACGCACCGGTCGAGTATGTCCAGGGCGATACAGCCTCGGTCGTCATTTCAGGCCCGCAGGCAGCGATCGACCGCGTCCATCTCGACAATAACCGTCTCTACATGACCGACGATACCGGCCAACAGGAGACGCTGAATCTGCGCCTCGGTCCTGATGGTTTCACCGCTCGCTCCGACCGTGGCGAGGTCAAGATTGTCGTCACCGCCCCGTCGGTGACCCACTTCAACCTGTCCGGCGACGGCGATCTGCACCTGACCAATTACGACCAGCCGACGCTCGGCCTGACCTTGTCGGGCAGTGGCGGCGTCGACGCCAACGGCCATACCGACGCCGTGAAGGTGGAACTGTCGGGCAGCGGCGACGCCGACCTCAGCAATCTGGCCGCCAAGGATGCCGACGTCTCGATCAGCGGAGACGGCGATACCGATCTGGCGGCGACCGGCGCGGTCACCGCCGATATTTCCGGCAGCGGCGACCTCAATTTGAAAACCAAGCCGCAAAACGTGTCGAGCCACATTTCCGGCACCGGCAGTCTCGATCAAGAGTAATGGCTTCGGCCGCAACAACAAAAGGCGCCGGTTCCGATCGGCGCCTTTTTCATATTCAGATGGAGCGGTTCACGCGAAGACTAAACACCCGGCAGTTTCAAGCCGAACTGGTCGGCAAAGGCGATAAGCGCCTCGGCATTGCCGATGGCGTCATCGACCGGGTCGTGGGTGTGTTCGGTGCGACGCAGATCTTTCCAGGCATTGGCCGCGGCGAAATCGCCCTTCAGGCCGGCATAGAGATCGCCGATGCGGCGCCCGGAATAGCCGAACGGATTGTCGCCCATATAACGGTGAAAATAGTAGTTCACCCACTGCCCATCGAAGGTTGGGTTGTCCGACATGAAGACCGGCCGGCCTTTCGAGGTTTCTTTCAGGAAATCCGCGAACGCCGCCATGCCCAGGGCCGGATCGGGATAGGCCAGATGTTGCTCGCGGCTGATCTGCGAAATCGCCAGCGCATCGGGCACCCACTGCTCCGAAATCGGCGCGAAGGTGGCGCGAAACGTCGTTGTCAGCTCACGATCGACGCGCACACAACCCAGCGACACCATGGAATAGAGGCCGGGCGCTGGCCCGTCGGATTCGATATCGACGATGTAGAGGCTCATGTCGTCTCCAATGAAAAACGCCGGCCCATGAGGACCGGCGTTTCGTATTTTAGCGCGAGAACTTCTGGAACTTGATCCGGTGCGGGATCAGGCTGTCGGTGCCAAGGCGGCGCTTCTTGTCCTCCTCGTACATTTCGAAGTTGCCCTCGAACCATTCGACGTGTGAGTCGCCTTCAAAGGCCAGGATATGGGTCGCCAGGCGGTCGAGGAACCAGCGGTCGTGGCTGATGACCACGGCGCAGCCGGCGAATTCTTCCAGCGCCTCTTCCAGGGCCTGCAAGGTTTCGATGTCGAGGTCGTTGGTCGGTTCGTCGAGCAGGATGACATTGCCACCAGCGGCCAGGGTCTTGGCCAGGTGGACGCGGTTGCGCTCACCGCCCGACAGCAGGCCGACCTTCTTTTGCTGGTCGCCGCCCTTGAAGTTGAAGCCGCCGACGTAGGCGCGCGAATTGATTTCACGCTTGCCGACGACCATGATGTCGGTGCCGCCGGAAATCGCCTGCCACACGGTATGGTTCGGGTCGAGATCGTCGCGCGACTGATCGACATAGGCGAGCTTGACGGTTTCGCCGAGCTTGACGGTGCCATTGTCGGGCTTTTCAACGCCGGTGATCAGCTTGAACAGGGTCGACTTGCCGGCGCCGTTGGGGCCGATGACGCCGACGATGCCGTTGGGCGGCAGGCGGAAGGTCAGGCCCTTGAACAGGACCTTGTCGCCATATTCCTTTTCGAGGTCGGTGACTTCGAGGACGACATTGCCGAGACGCGGCCCGGGCGGGATCTGGAT
>FTCZ01004770.1_pt1 | contig 36907 bp, 36 predicted proteins | sample 1658871 | NCBI WGS metagenome assembly FTCZ01 (sample SAMEA3914864, study PRJEB12502) | metagenome | biome: forest; material: soil | place: USA | collected 2012-03-12 | depth 0.3 m | reverse complement strand
CGATCGGCATCAGTACGACTCCACCAGCACGTCGGTATAAAGCTCGCCCGGTTCGGGCTCCGGCGTCTGCTCGGCGAAGTCCGCCGCCTCGTTCACCTGCTTGCGAATCTCGGCCTCGGCGGCCTTCAATTCGTCTTCCTTGACCCCAAGCTTCTCGAGCAATGCCTTGGCGTGCTCGATCGGGTCGGACTTGTCGCGGACCGCCTGGACTTCCTCGCGGCTGCGATATTTGGCCGGGTCGGACATCGAGTGACCACGATAGCGATAGGTCTTCATCTCGAGGATCAGCGGGCCCTTGCCGGCGCGAACCCAGGCCAGAGCCTCTTCGGCCGCGCCGCGGCATGCCAGAACGTCCATACCGTCGACCTGGATGCCCGGGATGCGGAAGCTCTCGCCGCGGCGATAGAGCTGGTCCTCGGAGCTGGCGCGGTTGACCGACGTGCCCATGGCATATTGGTTGTTCTCGATCACGTAGATGATCGGGAGCTTCCACAGCTCGGCCATGTTGAACGATTCGTAGACCTGGCCCTGATTGGCCGCACCATCGCCGAAATAAGCGAGGCAGACGCCGCCATCGTCCGAATATTTGTGCTGGAAGGCGAGGCCCGTGCCGAGCGAGACCTGCGCGCCGACGATGCCATGCCCGCCATAGAACTTCTTCTCGGTCGAGAACATGTGCATCGACCCGCCCTTGCCGCGCGAAATGCCCGCGGCGCGGCCGGTCAGCTCGGCCATGATCACCTTGGGATCGATGCCGTAGGCGAGCATGTGGCCATGGTCGCGATAGCCGGTGATCACCGAATCCTTCTCGCCGTCGAGCGCCGACTGCAAGCCGACCGCGACCGCTTCCTGGCCGATATAGAGGTGGCAGAAGCCGCCAATGAAGCCGAGCCCGTACAGCTGGCCGGCCTTTTCCTCGAAACGGCGGATCAGGAGCATCTGCTTGTAGAGCTCGAGCAACTCGTCCTTCGACGCCTTATAGGGCTGCGGCTCGTCCGGCCGCTCGCGGTTGGTCTTCAGGGGCTCGCTCTTGGCGCGGGCTGGGGCTTTGGCCACGATGGGGAAACCTCGTTTCCTTGGGGGAGAAAGCGCGGCCTATAGGCCGGACATGCGACGGTTTTCAATCGTGCGCTGCGGCATGGCCCTACTTCATAACGGTGAAGTAACGCCACGGTTGCGAAACAGCGGTACCAGCGCCTAAGGCGGGCCAGATGTTCCCCGCCGACCATCCGTTCCGGATCGCCAACTTCCGCGCTTACTGGCTGTCGCGTTTTACCGGCACCGTGGCCTTGTCCGCCATGTCGATCGTGATCGGGTGGCAAGTCTATACGATCGCGCGCGAAACGATGGACATCCGGCAGGCGACCTTCCTCCTCGGCATGATCGGCCTGGTCCAGTTCGTGCCCCTGTTCGTCCTGACCCCGATCGTTGGGCTGGTCGCGGATACCGTCGACCGGCGCTGGATCGTCCGCGGAACGACGTTCCTGTTGCTGCTCACTGCGGCGACGTTGGGCTTCCTCAACTGGACGGGCCAGCTCTCCCTGTTCGCACTGTTCGGCGCGGCGGCGGTGTTCGGCGTGACGCGCGCCTTTGCCGGCCCGGCTTATTCGGCGCTCGCGCCCAATCTCGTGCCGCGCGAAAGCCTGCCGACCGCGATCGCTGTCAGCTCGATCGCCTGGCAGGTCGGCGTGATCATCGGCCCCAGCTTCGGCGGCTATCTCTACGGGTTCGAGCCGGACCTCGCTTATGGCGCCTCGACCCTGTTGTTCGCGATCGCGCTGGTGGCGATCTTCCTGATCGGCAAGGTGCCGCAGCCCCAGGCACAGGCCGATCATCGCCCGCTTCACCGCATCATCGAAGGGTTCCGCTACGTGCGGCGCAACCGGCTCGTGCTCGGCGCGATCACGCTCGACCTGTTCGCGGTATTGCTCGCCGGCGCCACGGCGTTGCTGCCGGTGTTCGCCAAGGATTTCCTCCACGTCGATGCGCACGGATTCGGCCTGCTCGCCGCCGGCATGGGGATCGGCGCAACCACCACGGCCCTGTTCTTCTCGTTCCGGCCGATGAAGAGCAATGTCGGCGCCAAGATGCTGATCGCGGTCGTGGTGTTCGGACTCGGCATCCTCGCTTTCGGTACCGCGCACCTGTGGCTGCCGCTCGATCTCGCTTTCTGGTGGGCGCTCGGCGGCCTGGTCGTCGCGGGCAGTGCCGACATGGTGTCGGTCTATGTCCGCTCGTCGCTGATCCAGCTCCACACCCCCGATGCGATGCGCGGACGCGTCAGCGCGGTGTCGCAGCTGACCATTTCGGCCTCGAACGAGCTGGGAGAGGCCGAGAGCGGGTTGCTCGGCTCGCTTCTCGGTCCGGTCGGCGCAGTCGTGTTCGGCGGGATCGGCGCGATCGTTATCACGCTGATCTGGTCGCGGCTGTTTCCCGAACTCAGGCTTGCAAAGACGTTCGACCCGCCCGAAATCTTAGAGGTTCCAAATCAGGTCGGGACAGGACTGTGACGGAGCCGATTTTGGTGTCAGGCAAGAAGCAAGGAGGAAGCGATGCTGAAGCATCGTGACCGACGCGCGCCGCAGCATGGCGCCAAAATCGGCCCGCCGCACAGCGGTCGCCCGGAGAAGGCCGCTGGTCGGCGTCGCTTGCTTGCGCGTAGCTTCGGCTACGCGTCTGCGCTGCACTCCTTGCCAGCGGCCTTCTCCGGGCGATCACAGCCCTGTCCCGACCTGATTTGGAACCTGAAAACTTCACCCGAACACGGAGTTGTGCAGCCATGAAGGCCAACACCATCCTGGATACGATCGGCAACACCCCGCACATCCGCGTCCAGCGGCTGTTCCCCGGCAGCGAGGTGTGGATCAAGTCGGAACGTGCCAATCCCGGTGGCTCGATCAAGGACCGTATCGCCCTGGCGATGGTCGAAGCCGCCGAGCGCGACGGCAAGCTCAAGCCCGGCGGCACGATCATCGAACCGACCAGCGGCAATACCGGCGTCGGCCTGGCGATGGTCGCCGCGGTCAAGGGCTATGAGATCATCCTGGTCATGCCCGAATCGATGTCGATCGAGCGCCGCCGGCTGATGCTGGCTTATGGCGCGCAGTTCGATCTCACCCCGCGCGAAAAGGGCATGAAGGGATCGATCGAGCGCGCGCTCGAACTGATCGAGGCAACGCCCAATTCGTGGATGCCGCAACAGTTCGAAAACCCTGCGAACATCGACGTGCATGTCCAGACAACCGCTCAGGAAATCCTCAACGACTTCGCCGATTCGCCGATCGATGTGCTGATCACCGGCGTCGGCACCGGCGGGCACATCACCGGGGTTGCCGAGACGCTCAAGAAGAGCTGGCCCAACCTCAAGGTCTATGCGGTCGAGCCCGAGGCTTCACCAGTCATTTCGGGCGGCCAGCCCGGCCCGCATCCGATCCAGGGGATCGGCGCCGGCTTCATCCCGGCCAATCTCCACACCCAGGTGCTCGACGGCGTGATCAAGGTCGATGCCGGCGTCGCCAAGGACATGGCCCGCCGCGCCGCGCGCGAGGAAGGCATGCTGGTGGGGATCAGCTCGGGCGCAACGCTCGCGGCGATCCTGCAGAAGCTGCCCGATCTGCCCGCGGGCAGCCGGGTGCTCGGGTTCAACTACGATACCGGCGAGCGGTATCTGTCGGTGCCCGAGTTCCTGCCCGAGAGTTGACCCGTCGCCCGGCGGAAGCCGGGGCAGCTGGCGATGGCGATACGGTCAACGGCCCCGGCCTTCGCCGGGGCGACGGTTGCGTGCATGGAACAAATCCCCGCTTCGGGGTTTTGGCGAGCGACGCTTTGCGCTAATGGCCTGCGCCCGCTGTTGTGCGCCCTTTTTCCACTGGACATGATTTGACCGACTCGCCGCCCCGGAAACCTACGCTTGCGCTGGAGCTGATCCTGGTCGCGCTGGGATTCCTGATGCTCGTCGTGCCGATCACTTTGGTCATCTTCATGCCGCACAAGCATCCGGTGCCCAAGGGCGTGAAGATCGCCAAGCGTGTCGTCCCCAAGACCGAACTCCCGCAGGTCGACCCGGTCCAGAACCAGGCGGTCGATCCCAACGACGCGGTCGCGTTCAACAGTTCGGTTCCCTTTGCCGACGGCCCCAACCCGCCTGCCCGTCCTTTCCTGTTCACCGGATCGACCGATGCGCGGCTGCGCGCGATCGACTGCCTGGCGATCGCGCAGCTCTACGAAGCAGGCGACGACGTCGAGGGCGAACGCGCGGTGGCGCAGGTCATCCTCAACCGCGTCCGTCACCCGGCCTTCCCGAAATCGGTGTGCGGCGTGGTGTTCCAGGGCTCGGAGCGCTCGACCGGCTGCCAGTTCACCTTTGCCTGCGACGGCGCGATGACGCGCTGGCGGCCGAGTGCCGCGGCATTGTCGCGTGCGCGGTTCGTGGCCACGGCGGCAATCAACGGGTCGGTCGACGAACCGATCGGCTATGCGACGCATTACCACACCAATTGGGTGGTGCCGTATTGGAGTTCGAGCCTCGACAAGATCGCGCAGGTGAAGACCCATTTGTTCTTCCGCTGGACCGGCTGGTGGGGCACGCCCGGGGCCTTCGCGCGGACGGTATCGGGATTCGAACCCAATATCGCGATGCTCGGCGGTATCTCGCCGGCGCATATCGGCCCGGGACCGGGCGCGGCGATGGCGACGGTCAATGCCGCCGAGATCGACAACGCGCCGGTTGCGGGTGAGAATGGCGGCAATTCGACCGGGCCGTTGTCGGTCGACCCAAACAGCTTCCTCGTCACGCTCGATGCACGTTCGGGAGCCGATAGCTTCCCGGCAGTCGCGGCCAAGGCGTGCGGCGCGCGCGATTATTGCAAGCTGATGGCCTGGACCGACAAGGGCCGGACGCCCGCCAGCCTGCCGCTCGGCCAGGCGCAGATCGCGACGATGTCGTTCAGCTATCTGCGCGACAAGGCGCATGGCTATGAAAAGGCTTTGTGGAATTGCGCGCAATTCAAGCGCGCGTCCAAGGGCGAATGCATGAAATTGCAGGTGCTGGGCGTACCGCAACCGGCGGCACCGGTGCCGGGGCCTGGCTTCAAGACGGGGCTGCCGGGCGCTGCGCCCGCCAAGCCGGGGACGACACCGCCGGCGGTAAGCTTCACGATGAAGCCGACCACCTCGGCAACGCCGCCTGCCGCGTTGGACGGCGTGCGGCGCAAGCCGGCTGATGTGCCCGCCGTGGCGCCGAAGCCTGCGGCGACGCCGGCACCGGCCGAGAGGCCCTGATCAACACCCGTCAGCCCTGAGCCCGTCGGAAGGCGGCTCCGTGGCGCGAACATCGCGCGCCTCAAACCCGTGCTTCAACAAGCTCAGCATCAACAGTTTCTGATCGGGTGCGGGGTCACACCGCCGCGAACATCTCCGGCGGCAACGCCATCAACGCTTCCGCGCCGCCTTCGATCTTGCGGCGCAATGCCCCGGCATCGGGCATCACCCGCTCGGCATAATAACGTGCGGTCGTCAGCTTGGCGTCGAGGAATGCCGCATCCCCCTCGCCCGCTGCCTTCAGCCGCGTCGCAGCGACCGCCATGCGCAGCCACATCAGCCCGACTGCGACGATCCCCATCAGATGCATGTAGCTGTGCGCTCCCGCCCCGACATTGTTGGGGTTGGTCATGCCGTTCTGCAGGAACCACATGGTCGCAGCCTGCAATTCGCCATTGGCCTTTTCCAGCCGCGCCGCGAAATCGGCGGTCGCCGGATCGGCCTTTGCCGCTGCGACCTCGTCGCCGACCACCTTGAACAAGGCCTGCACCGCGCGCCCGCCGTTCGACGCCAGCTTGCGTCCGACCAGGTCCATCGCCTGCACGCCGTTCGTGCCTTCGTAGATCATCGAGATGCGGGCATCGCGAACATACTGCTCCATCCCCCATTCCTCGATATAGCCATGGCCGCCATAGACCTGCTGTGCGTTGGTCGCGATGTCGTAGCCCTTGTCGGTCCCGTAACCCTTGATCACCGGGGTCAGCAGCCCGACCAGGTCAGCGGCGAGCTGCTTTTCTTCCTCGCTCGCCGCGGCATGTTCGAGATCGACCTGCAACGCTCCCCACAGGCACAAGGCACGCAGTCCCTCGGTCAGCGCCTTGGCGTCCATCAACATGCGGCGCACGTCGGGATGGACGAACAAGGTGTCGGCCTTCTCATTCGGCTCGGCCGGGCCGGTCAGCGCGCGGCCCTGGCGGCGGTCATGCGCATATTGAACGGCGTTCTGGTAAGCGGTCTCCGCCACCGCGAGGCCTTGCAGGCCGACACCGAGCCGTGCCGCGTTCATCATGATGAACATCGCGGCGAGCCCCTTCATCTCCTCGCCGACCAACCAGCCCTTGGCGCCATCATAATTCATCACGCAGGTCGCGTTGCCGTGAATGCCCATCTTGTGCTCGATCGAGCCGCACGACACCGCATTGCGCTCGCCCAGCGACCCATCCTCGTTGACCAGGATCTTGGGTACCACGAACAGCGAGATGCCCTTCGAGCTATCCGGCGCGCCCGGCGTCTTGGCCAGCACCAGGTGGATGATGTTGCTCGTCAGGTCGTGCTCACCCGCCGAGATGAAGATCTTGGTCCCGGTGATCGCGTACGACCCGTCGGCCTGCGGCTCGGCCTTGGTGCGGATGAGCCCGAGATCGGTGCCGCATTGCGGCTCGGTCAGGTTCATGGTGCCGCCCCATTCGCCCGACACCATTTTCGGTACGTACATCGCCTGCTGCTCGGGCGAGCCCTTGACCAGCAGTGACGCGATCGCGCCATGGGTCAGGCCCGGATACATGGCGAAGGCCATGTTGGAGGAGATCATGAACTCCTGGAACGCGGTCGAGACGACATGCGGCATTTCCTGCCCGCCGAACTCGGCCGGCGCGCTGAGCGTCCCCCAGCCCGATTCGACGAACTTCTGATAGGCTTCCTTGAACCCGGTCGGCGTGGTCACGCTGCCATCGTCATGCCGCGTACAGCCCTCTCGGTCGCCGGTCTGGTTGAGCGGGAACAAGACCTCGGCGACGAAGCGGCCGCCTTCCTCCAGCACCGCATCGATCGTGTCGGGCGTGGCATTTTCGAACCCGGGCAGGTTGGCGTAGCGCTCGATCCCGAGCACGTGATCGAGCACGAAGCGCGTGTCGCGCACCGGGGGCGTATATTGCGGCATCCTCAGTCCTTCTTGGTGTCGGCGCGCGCGCCTTCTTCGAGCAGCGCGATGAAATCGGTCAGTTCGGCGAGCGCGGCGTCGATGTCGCGCTTTTGTTCATGGAGCAGGTCGATCCGCTCTTTGCAGCGGTCGATCGTGCGCTGGCGCTGGGTGCGACGCCCGTCGTCGACGTCGTACAAGTCGATCAGCTCGCGAATCTCGGTCAGCGAGAAACCGACGCGCTTGCCGCGCAGGATCCACGCCAGCCGCGCGCGGTCACGATGCGAATAGATGCGCTGCGTGCCGCGGCGCTCGGGTGCGATCAGCCCCTCATCCTCGTAGAAGCGCAAGGCGCGGGCAGTGACGCCGAACTCGGCTGACAGGTCCGAGATCGAAAAGCTGTGCCGGTCGTGGAGCGGCTCGATCGGCGCGTAGGACGGTACCCAGGGCATGACCCGAATTTACTCCCACTTGACGTTAACGTCAAAGGGGTGATGCAGCTATTTGTTCCCTGCGCAGAGCAGCTTGCCCTTGCCGTCGCGCAAGGCAGCCGCTTCGGACGGCGAATCGCTCAATCGTTCGGCGATCAGGCCCGAGAGCGAGGCGCGTTCCGAGCACGCTTTCTGGCAGGCATCGGGAATGCGGCCGGGAATGGTGATGCGGTCGCCTTCGAACCGCGCGTCGAAGCTGCAGCCGGGCGCGCTGGTCAGTTCGACATGGAGCGTCTCGCCGGCGCGGGTCGCTTCGCCCTCGCCGCTACAATAGAGCGTCTCGCCATAATCGACATAGATGCCGATACGGAACGCGGTCGCCGACGGGACAATGCAGATGCGGTCGCGATCGCGGCGGTAGAGTCCGGTGGGATCGGTATTGGCGGGGTCGGCGACGATGCCGGCCTCGATCGCGGCTGCTTCGAGGCTGTTGGGGGTGGCGGTTGGTTTGGGATGGGGCTGGTTGCCTGAGCAGGCGGCGAGCAGCGCCACCAATGTCACCGTCATCCCGGCCTTGTGCCTGGATTCGCCGCGCAACAAGCCACGGTTTCGCTTGTGGAAACGCGGACCCCGGCACAAGGCCGGGGTGACGAGCGTAGTAAGTGCGGCCTGTGCGGGCTTCACTCGACCCGTTCCAATCCATCTGCAGTCACCCGCCGGTAAAAGCACGATCGCTCTCCCGTATGACAGGCGGGCCCGGCCGGATCGACGATCAGCCACACCGCGTCCTGATCGCAGTCGATCCGCACCTCGCGCACCCGCATCACGTTGCCCGAGGTCGCCCCCTTGCGCCATAATTCCCCCCGGCTGCGCGACCAGAACACCGCTTCGCCGCTATCGACCGTCGCCGCCAGCGCTTCGGCATTCATGTGCGCAAGCATCAGCACCTCGCCCGAATCGCCATCGGTGACCACCGCCGTGATCAGCCCGTCAGCACCCCATTTCGGATCGAGCGTCAGCCCGGTTTCGCGCGAATCTGCCATGCTCCTCCCCTAGCCTGCCCTCGGCGATCCGACAAAATCGGCAGAACGATATGACAAAAGCGCGACAAACCGGACCGGCGTTACTATATGGCCGAGCGCCACAGCAGCAGAGCCCCATGCTGACCACAAATCCATTCGATGACGACAAGCTCCGTGAGGAGTGCGGTATTTTCGGCGTGTCCGGTGCGGACGGAGCGGCAGCGCTCGTCGCATTGGGCCTCCACGCCCTGCAACATCGCGGGCAGGAGGCCGCCGGCGTCACCAGCTGGGACGGCAAGCATTTCCATACGCACCGTGCCATGGGCCATGTCGCTGGCAATTTCGACAAGGACGAGATCATGGCGGCGCTGCGCGGCAACGTCGCCTGCGGCCATGTCCGTTATTCGACGACCGGCGAGACCGCGCTCAGGAACGTCCAGCCGCTTTATGCCGAGCTCGCCAGCGGCGGCTTCGCGGTGGCGCACAACGGCAACATCTCCAATGCCTTCCGGCTGCGCAACGATCTCGTCCAGCGCGGCGCGATCTTCCAGTCGACCAGCGATACCGAGGTGATCATCCACCTCGTCGCGACCAGCTCGTATCGCGACCCGCTCGACCGTTTCATCGATGCGCTACGCCGGGTCGAGGGTGCTTATTCGCTGATCGTGATGACCCCGGCGGGCATGATGGCATGCCGCGATCCGCTCGGCATCCGCCCGCTGGTGATGGGCAAATTGGGCGATTCGGTGATCTTCGCATCGGAGACGGTCGCGCTCGACGTGGTCGGTGCTGATTTCGTTCGCTCGATCGATCCGGGAGAACTGGTGATCGTCGAGGACGGAAAGGTCCGGTCGCTACGCCCGTTCGGGCAGAGCAATGCGCGGCCGTGCATCTTCGAATGGGTCTATTTCTCGCGCCCCGATTCGATCGCCGGCGACCAGTCGGTCTATTCGGTGCGCAAGGCGATCGGCGCGCAGCTCGCGCTCGAAGCGCCGGTCGAGGCCGACCTTGTCGTTCCCGTCCCCGATTCGGGGGTGCCCGCAGCGATCGGTTATGCCCAGCAGTCGGGCATTCCGTTCGAGCTCGGCATCATCCGCTCGCATTATGTCGGCCGCACCTTCATCCAGCCGGGCGCCGAGGTCAGACGGCTCGGGGTCAAGCTCAAGCACAATGCCAATCGCGCGCTGATCGAGGGCAAATCGGTGATCCTGGTCGACGATTCGATCGTCCGCGGCACCACCAGCCTCAAGATCGTCGAGATGATGCGCGAGGCCGGTGCGCGCGAAGTGCATATGCGCATCGCGTCGCCCCCTACCACGCACAGCTGCTTCTACGGCGTCGACACCCCCGAGCGCGAGAAGCTGCTCGCCTCGCGCTTCAACCTCGGCGAGATGACCGATTTCATCCATGCCGACAGCCTGGCGTTCGTCAGCATCGATGGCCTGTACAAGGCGCTGGGCGAGGCCGGGCGCAACAACGCGATGCCGCGTTACTGCGATGCCTGTTTCACCGGCGATTACCCGACCACGCTGACCGATTTCGGCGACTCGCACCTCGATGAGCAGCTCGCTCTCCATCCGGAAGCCGCGGAATAGAATGACCCAATCACTGGAAGGACGCCTCGCGCTGGTGACCGGCGCGAGCCGAGGAATTGGCGCTGCCACCGCCAAGGCGCTCGCCGCCCAGGGCGCGCACGTCGTCCTGACCGCACGCACCGCGGGCGGGCTCGAGGAAGTCGAGGAGGCGATCCACGCCGCAGGTGGCACCGCGACGATCGCACCGCTCGACCTGATCGAGACCGACAGCATCGCGCGCCTGGCAGCCGCGGTGACCGAGCGTTGGGGAAAGCTCGATGTGCTGATGCTCAATGCCGCGACCCTGGGTTCGCTGTCGGGCGTATCGGCAATCGAGGCCAAGGAGTTCGCCAAGGTGCTGACGCTCAACGTCAGCGCGCAGCAGGCGCTGATCGCGGCGTTCGATCCGCTGCTGCGCAAGTCCGATCGCGCGCGGGTAATCGCGATGACGTCGAACGTGGGCCGTAATCCGCGCGCTTTCTGGGGCGCCTATGGCGCCTCCAAGGCGGCGATGGAGACACTGGTCCAGGCCTATGGCGAGGAAGTCTCCGGCATCAGCAACGTCCGCGTGGCCGTGGTCGACCCGGGCGCCACCCGCACAGTGATGCGCGAGCGTGCCTATCCGGGCGAGGATCCGGCAAGCGTCAAGCTGCCGGAAGTGGTGGCCGACCGCATTGTCGCGCTGATCGGCGAGGATTTCGAATCGGGGCATTTCGAGCGGATCGGCTGACCGGGGAACCGCGCCGACCATGCGGTGGACTATTTGACGTCCGCCGCGGCCTCGACCTTCTTCCAGAATTCCCCCCGCGCCGCCGAAAGCTTCTCTCCCGTCGCGGTCGGCCACGATCCCGACATTACCACGACCAGCTTCTTCGCCGGATCGATGAAGATGCTCTGCCCGAAAATGCCGAGCGCGGCGAAGCGCCCGTCCGGCATCGTCCACCACTGATAGCCATAGCCATAGCCGTTGTTGCCCGGCGGCAACGGAATCCGGTTGGTCGTCGCCTCGGCGAACCATCCATCCGGTACTACGCCCTTGCCGCCCGCCAGCACGAACATCCCCATCCGCGCATAGTCGCGCAGGCTCACCGACAGGCAGCAGCCGCTGACCTCATGCCCGGTGGGCCCGACCATCCAGAAGCCGTCGCGCTCCATCCCCCAGGGCTGCCAGACCTTCTCGCTGAGATAGTCGGCCAGCGATTTCTTCGTCGCGCGTTCGACCAGCACGCCGATCAGATTGGTCTCGCCGGTCTTGTAGACCCATTTCGTCCCCGGTACGCTCTCACGCGGCAGCTTCTTCATGAACCACACGGTCGGGTCCTGCCCCGCCGGCACGTCGTCCGAGAACATCCGCGCAACGTCGGACTTGGGGTCGGTATAATCCTCGTTCCATTTGACGCCCGAGGTCATCGTCAGCAATTGACGAACCGTCACGCCGTCATAGCCGCCGCCCGCAAGGTCGGGGATGTAGCGAGTCACCGGATCGTCGAGCGACTTGATATATCCGTCGCGGATCGCCGCCCCGACCAGCGTCGAAGTGAACGACTTGGCGACCGAGAAGCTGGTCCAGCGTCCCTCGGGACCATAAGCCAGGCCATAGCGCTCGAGCCGGACCTTGCCGTCCTGCACGACGATCAGCCCCGCCATGTTGAGGTCGGTCATCGCGGTCTCGATATCGCCCTCGGTGATCGCCAGCGGCTTGCCGCTGGGCAGCGGAAGGACTTTCTTCCCCGCCTTGACGACGTGGCCGGGGAAGATCTTCTCCATCTCACGGAAATTCTGGTCGCGCTGTTGCTGGCTCCAGAACAGCACTTCGGCGCCGACCTGACGGAGCTTTGTTGCATTGTCCGGGGTGATCGCGACTTGTGCCGACGCCGCTGCGCCCGCGACGATCAGAGCCGCTGCCAGGACCAGTCTCTTCATCACCCCTCCTTGACGAGCGTGACCTGCGCCACCTCGATCGATCCGCCGCGGAAACCACCTTCGCAATACATCAGATAGAATCGCCACAAGCCAATGAAATGCTTGTCGAACCTCTCCGGCAAGCGGCCCGCAGCGACGACCTCGTCAAACTTCTCGCGCCAGCGCTTGAGCGTCTCGGCATAGTCGAGCCGGAAAGCGTGGCGGTCGCGCCATGCCAGCCCCACCTTCTCGCCGATCGCCCGAAACCGTTCCTCGGACAACAGCATCCCGCCGGGAAAGATGTAACGCTGGATGAAGTCGACATTGCGGGCATAGCCTTCGAACATCGCCTCATCGATCGCGATATACTGGATCGCTGCCTTGCCCCCGGCCTTGAGCGCGCGCGCGATCGCGGCGAGGTAGTCGGGCCAATATTCTTCGCCTACCGCCTCGACCATCTCGATGCTGGCGACGCCGTCATAGGTCCCGGTAACGTCGCGATAGTCGATCAGTTCGATCTCGACCTGGTCGAGACCCTGCCGCGCCATCCGCGCCTCGGCATAGGCCTTTTGCTCGGTCGACAGGGTGATGCCGTGGACGCCCACCCCCGCTTTGGCTGCGGTTTCGGCGAACGAGCCCCAGCCGCAGCCGATCTCGAGGATAAGGTCGCCCGCAGTCGTCCCCGTCCGCGCAAGGATCGCGTCGAGCTTGGCGTGCTGCGCCTCCTCGAGGTCCTGGCCGGACGCGGCGAAGACCGCGCTCGAATAGGTCATGCTTGGGTCGAGCCACAATTCGTAGAACTCGTTGCCCAGGTCGTAATGCTCGTGGATGTTGCGCCGCGCACCGGCGCGATCGTTACGGTGCGCCTTGTGCCACAGCCGCCGCAACAGCCGCGAGAAGCCGTGCGCACGTCCGGTGCCAGCGAGCGAATGGCGATTGAGCGAGAACACTTCGAACAGGGCGACCGGATTGGGGCTTTCCCATTCGCCTGCGGCCCAGCCTTCGTACCAGCCCGCCGAGCCGCCGGTCACCAGCCGCCACAAGGCCCGCCAGCTGTTGAGGATGACGATCGCCTCGGGGCCGGCCGCTCGCCCGCCGAGCCGCTTCGGCGCACCGCCCTCGGGCATCGAGACGGTGATCGCACCAGCAACCAATCCCTTGTCGATGCGCGACAACACCCCGCGCCCGATCCAGGCAAACGGTCCCCCGCGGCTGCGCTGCCCCCGATCCATTCTCGGCGCATCCATGACCGTGCTCATTGCACTGTCACCGGCCTGGCGCCAAGCGATTCGGTCGGCTCAGCCGACCTTTTTTCCCGCAGAAATGGCGCGCTCGCGTGCTTCGCGATGGCCGATGATCTTGGCGGGATAGTCCTTTGGCAGGCAGCCCGCTGCTTCGGGATCATGGATCGCCGCATCGGACAGATCGCGCAGTTCGGGCACCCATTCGCGAATATAGTCGCCGGCATCGAATTTCTCCGACTGGACCAGGGGAGCCATGATCCGACCCCACATGTTGGCGTCGATCCCGGTCCCGGCAACCCACTGCCAGTTCACGGCATTGTTGCCGTAATCCGCATCGACCAACGTATCCCAGAACCAGCGTTCGCCTTCGCGCCAGTGGATCAGCAGATGCTTGATCAGGAAAGACGCGGCGATCATCCGCACCCGGTTGTGCATCCAGCCGCTCGCCCAGAGCTGGCGCATCCCGGCATCGACGATCGGATAACCGGTCTCGCCGCGTTGCCATGCGCGCAGATCGGCCTGCGCCGCCTTGCCCGATCGCCAGGGCAAGCGATCGAACCGCGCGCGGCCATTGGCCGATCCATAGTCGGGGAGCTGGAAGATGACGTTCTGGGCATAGTCGCGCCACGCAAGCTCGCTGAGGAAGACCCCGGTCGAGCCCCCCTTTTCCGCCAGGCGGTGCCAGACATAGCCCGCGGATACTTCGCCGAAATGGAGATGTGGGGACAGCCGCGAACTGCCTTCGACCGCGGGCAGGTTGCGGCGTTCGTCATAGTCCGCGGCTTCGTCGACGAAATCGTCGACCCGGGCGTGCGCGCCGTCCTCGCCCGGCGTCCACTCGCCGTCGAAACCGGTCGCCCAGTTCGGGCTCGTGGGGAGCAGGTTCCAGTCGCCGAGCTCATCGCTGGCTGGCCATGCCGATGGCGCCGGTATCTCGGGCGGCCGGTTGAGCGAGTGTGGCGGCGGCATGGCCTCGCGCAAGGCGCGCCAAAACGGCGTGTAGATCTTGTACGGATCACCGCTCCCAGAGGTGATCGATCCGGGCGGCGCGAGATAGTTGCCGTCGTGGCAGACGAGATCCAGCCGCTTCGCCACCCCGCGCTCGGCATTGCGCCACCAGGGCTCGTAGTGGCGGATCGCATGGACCGTGCCGGCGCCAGCCTCCGCCGCCACCCTGCCGAGCTCCTCGGCGCATTTCCCGCGTCGCAGGATCAGCCGCGATCCCTTCGCGCGCAAATCCTTGTCGAGACTTTCGAGACTGTGATGCAACCACCAGCGCGACGCCGCGCCCATCCTGCGATGCTTGGGTGTTTCGTCGTCGAGGATATAGACGGGGACGACCGGCCCGCCATCCACCGCAGCGGCCAGCGCCGGCTGATCGGCCAGACGCAAATCCTGTCGGAACCAGACGATGGTCGGCGCGGCCATGCCCTACTAACCTCGCCGGCAGGGCCGGTATCCCTGGCTCAATCGCCCTCGCCCGGGTTGGGCGAGAAATATTTGTCGAACTTGTCCGCCTCACCCTTGTGCGCGTCGGCATCGGGCGGGGTCTGGTCGCGCTTCCGGCTCACCATGGGCCAGATCGGCGCATAGGTCGCGTTCAGCGCCAACCATTGATCGAGGCCCGGCTCGACATCCGGCCGGATCGCTTCCGCCGGGCATTCTGGCACGCAGGCATTGCAGTCGATGCATTCGTCGGGGTCGATCACCAGCATGTTCTCGCCTTCGCGAAAACATTCGACCGGGCAGACATCGACGCAATCCATGAACTTGCACCGGATGCATGCATCGGTGACGACATAGGTCATGTCAGCTTCGCGCGATCACTCGGGCCGCGGTTCCTTGTCGACCTGCCAGGTCTGGCCCTGGCTCAGCAGCTTCTGCAGGTTCGCGGTCTTGCCTTCGGCCGCCTGCTTGTTCTGCAGCGTCACCGCGCTGTCGAAGGTCGGTGCCGGATCGTCATAGATCACGCCGAGCGCCATCGGGAACGCGCCGAACGGCATCTCGACCAGCATGTGCGCGAGGCCGCGATTGGTCTGGTCATGGACCGCGACATGCGCGCCCTGCCAGTCGCCATCGACCACGTCGACGACCTTCAGGACCAGCCGGTCGGTGTCCATGGTCAGCCCCTTGGTGCCGTTCGCGAACAGCAAGGGCTGGCCGTGTTCGACCCACATCTGGTTGCCCGCCGCATTGGCCTTTTCAGTGAACGAGGCGAACACGTCGTCATTGTAGACGATGCAATTCTGGAAGATCTCGACGAATGCCGCGCCCTGATGGGCATAAGCCGCCTTGAACACCGTCGGCAGGTTCTTGTGCACGTCGATCCCGCGCGCGACGAACCGTGCGCCGCTGCCGAGCGCATAGGCGCACGGGCTGGCCGGGCGGTCGACCGAGCCGAACGGCGTCGAGGGCGAGCGCGTGCCGACCCGGCTGGTCGGCGAATATTGCCCCTTGGTCAGGCCGTAAATCTCGTTGTTGAACAGCAGGACCTGGCAATTCAGGTTACGCCGCAACAGGTGCATCGTGTGGTTGCCGCCGATCGACAGCGCATCGCCGTCGCCGGTGATGATCCACACGTCGAGCTCGGGATTGGCGAGCTTGACCCCCGTCGCCACTGCCGGCGCCCGGCCGTGGATCGTGTGGAAGCCGTAGGTTTCCATATAGTAGGGAAAGCGCGACGAGCAGCCGATGCCGCTGACGAACACGGTATTCTCGGGCCGTGCGCCGATCTCCGGCATGGTGCGCTGCACCGCCTTGAGGATCGCATAGTCGCCGCAGCCAGGGCACCAGCGAACCTCCTGGTCGGTCTCCCAATCCTTGGGCAGCGACTTCACGGGTGGAGTCATGTCGTTCATGCGAGCATCCCTTCGATCGCCGCTTCGATCTCCGCGATGCGGAACGGCTGGCCCGAAACCTTGTTGAGCGGCCGGGCGTCGACCAGGAACTGGTCGCGCAGCACGGTCTTGAACTGGCCGGTGTTCATCTCGGGCACGAGCACTTTCTCATAGCCCTTGAGCAAGTCGCCGAGATTGGCCGGCAGCGGCCAGATGTGGCGGACATGGATATGGCTGACGTCGAGCCCCTTCTTCCGCGCGCGCTTCACGGCCTGGTGGATCGGACCGAAGGTCGATCCCCAACCGACCACCACCAGCTTGCCGCCGGGATTGCCGATCTCGATCTGCTGGTCGGGAACCGAGATGCCGGCGACCTTGGCCTGGCGGGTGTCGGTCATCGCCTGGTGGTTGGCGGGCGAGTAATCGATGTTACCGGTGCCCTGCTGCTTCTCGATCCCGCCGATCCGGTGGAGCAGCCCCGGCGTGCCCGGCTTGACCCAGGGCCGCGCCAGTTTCTCGTCGCGGGCATAGGCCTTGAAGCCCTCCGCCGGCGCCTCCTCGAGGAAGGTCACGGGGAACGGCGCGTAGTCGCTGACCTCCGGCACTTTCCACGGCTCGGCGGCGTTGGCGATATAGCCGTCAGTCAGCAACATCACCGGGGTCATATATTGCGTCGCGATGCGGCACGCCTCGATCGCGACTTCGAAACAGTCCGACGCCGATCGCGCCGAGATGACCGGCATCGGCGCGTCGCCGTTGCGACCATAGACCGCCTGGTAAAGGTCGGATTGCTCGGTCTTGGTCGGCAAACCGGTCGACGGCCCGCCACGCTGCGAATTGACCACCACCAACGGCAATTCGGTCATGATCGCGAGGCCGATCGCTTCACCCTTCAGCGCGATGCCCGGACCCGACGACGATGTCACGCCGAGCTGGCCGGCATAGGAAGCGCCGATCGCGCTGGCGACCGCGGCAATCTCGTCCTCGGCCTGGAAGGTCGTGACGCCGAATTCCTTAAGCCGCGACAGGTGATGCAGGATCGCCGAGGCCGGTGTGATCGGATAACCGCCGAAGAACATCGGCAAGCCGGCGAGCTGCGCACCGGCGACGAGACCCATCGAGATCGCCTCGGCACCGGTGATGGTGCGATAAAGGCCCGGCTCGGCGGCAGCGGCAGGGACGTGATGCTGCTTGAGCGGCCCCGACAATTCGGCGGTCTCGCCATAGGCATGGCCGGCGTTGAGCGCGGCGATATTGGCCTCGGCGAGATTGGGCGCTTTGGCGAACTTGGCCTTGAGCCAGTCGATCAGCGGCTGGCGGTCACGGTCGAACATCCAGAGCGCGAGCCCCAGCGTCCACATGTTCTTGCAGCGCAGGGCTTCCTTGTTGCCCAGCCCGAACGGCTTGACCGCCTCTACCGTCAGTGCCGAGATGTCGAACGCCAGGACCTGCCATTTGGCCAGGCTGCCGTCGTCGATCGGGTTGGCGTCATATTTGGCCTTGGCCAGGTTGCGCTCGGTGAACTCGCCGGTGTCGGCGATGATCAGGCCACCGGTCTTGAGCTCGGCGACATTGGTCTTGAGCGCCGCCGGGTTCATCGCGACGAGCACGTCATAAGCGTCGCCGGCGGTCTCGATCGCGTCCGACCCGAAATTGATCTGGAAAGCGGAGACCCCGAACAAGGTGCCTTGCGGCGCCCGGATCTCGGCCGGGAAATCGGGGAAGGTTGCGAGGTCGTTGCCGGCTAGCGCCGTCGAAAGGGTAAATTGCCCACCGGTCAGCTGCATGCCATCGCCGGAATCCCCGGCAAAACGGACAACGATCGATTCTGCGGGTGGGTTGGCCGACGCCTCTGCGGGCGTCACTTCGTGGACGGCGGTCGCCATGTCAGCACTATATCCTGCGGTCGTGTTCGGGGGTCTCTTATGCGCCGGGCCCCTGTGGGCCAACCTAGTTACATTACATCCCCGTGAAAACCGTTCTTTGCCATTGGGGGTGAAACGAAACGGGGCGGTCACTCGTACCGACCGTCGCCCCCGCGTTGCGGGAGGCGCCGGATGACCCATGCCGTGTGGGCAAATATGCGGATCAACCTCACACGGCAGACCCCAAACGAAACGGCCCGGCTACCCTCAGGGCAGCCGGGCCGTCTCGCATCCGATCGAACCGATCAGCGGATCTTGGTGCTGAACTGCACGCCGATGATCCGTGGTTCATTGAACACCGCAGCCATGTAGTTCTCGATCACGCCCTTCAAATTGCGCTCGTCGGTCAGGTTGCGCGCGAAGACGGCGATCTGCCACTTGTCGCCCGGCGCCGCATAGCCGATCTGCGCGCCCAGCTCGAAATTGCCGTTCGAAGTGAATTCCTTCGTCCGGTAGAGCACATACTGGGTGTAGCCCTGGATGTTGAAGTCGCTGGCGATGAACGCCTTGCCGCCATTGGGCAGCGGCGCGTCATAGCGAGCCGTCAGGTTGATATTGTACTGCGGCGCGTTGGGCAGCGGCTCGCCGTTGATCTGCGCGAAATAGTTCGCGCCGATCTTGGTCACCGGATCCTCGACCGTGCAGACCACCACCCCGTTCAGCGCGCAGACCTGCGCATAGACGCGCTTGTCCCTGATCTCGCTGTGCAACAGGCTGAGGCCGGCCGAGATGCTGAGGTTCCTGACCGGGCGCCAGTCGGCCTCGAACTCGGCGCCATAGGCGATCGCCTTGTCGGCATTGAACAGCACGCCGTTGCCATTCGAGTCGTTGCCGTTGAGCTGGATGTCGTGCATCCGCCAGGCGAAGATCGAGCCGTTGAGGCGCAGCGTGTCGTTGAACAACCGGGTCTTGAAGCCCAGCTCGCCCGACAGTATCTTTTCCGAATTGGCGGTGGTGAAGTCCGAGTTGAACACCGCCGAACGCCCCTGGATGGTCGGGCCACGGAAGCCGGTCGCGACGCGCGCATACAGGCTGACATTCGCATTCGCTTCGTAGAGCGCCGCGAGATCGAAGCTCGGCTGCGTGTCCGACAGGCGAACGCGGCGGCGGCCGGTATAGGTAACGACGTTCGCCGCGGTGTTCGCGGTCTTGAGCAGCCGCGTTTCCTTGGTGTCGTTGGTCACGCGTCCGCCGAGCGTCAGCGTCAGCTTCGGCACCACCTGATAGCTGACCTGGCCGAACGCCGCCCAGGAATGGTTGAGGTTGCGCAGGCGCACCCAGTTGTTGGGATTGTTCGCCACGCCAGTCAGGAACCACGCGCGCTGGTAGAAATCGGTGGTGTCCGCCGAGTTGAAGTAGAAGCCGCCGACCTGCCATTTGAGCGCGCTGTCGCCGCTGCTGGCGAGCCGGAGTTCCTCGGTGAACTGGTCGAGGCCGCGGACCTGGCCCTGCGATTCACCGAAGCCGTTGGGCAGGCCATTGACCGGGAAATTGGCTGCCGCGCCGCCATCAGTGTCGCCGCGGCTATAGCCCTTGAGGCCCTCATAGGCACTGATCGAGGTCAGCGTCACGCCACCCAGCGAGTAGCTCAGGTTCGCCGAGCCGCCATAGGTCCTGTAGGCCTGCGGATTGTCCTGGCCCTCGTCATACGAGACTTCGGTGCGCTTCTGGCTGTCGATGATCTTGTTCGATCCCTTCACCAGCGCCTGGCGGCGGAACAAAGTCGCGGTGCCGTTATAGTCGCGATAGTGACCTGACAGCAGCAGCGAGAAATTGTCGTCGGGCTTGGCCAGCAACTGGAGGCGGACGTCGCGCTCGTTGAACCCGCCCATCGCGCGCGGACGCGGGGTCTTCGTGCCGTCGTCGCTCGGCCCCTTGAACACGTTGTCGACCCAGTCGTCGCGATGCTGGAACATCGCGGACAGGCGGAAGGCGATCTTGTCGCCGAGCAACGGGCCGCCGAAGCCGCCGTCGAACGTGCTGGTATTGTAGCTGCCGTACGAGGCCGAGCCGCGGCCCTGCCAGTCGAAGCTCGGCTTGATCGAGTCGAACTTGATGATGCCGGCCGGCGTGTTGCGCCCGAAGAGGGTCCCCTGCGGTCCGCGCAGCACCTCGATCTGGGCATTGTCGAACACCGGGTTCGACTTCATCACGACATGTTCGAGGATCACGTCGTCCTGGATGATCGACACCGGCTGCGACGCGCCGAGGTAGAAGTCGATATTGCCCAGACCGCGAATGTAGAAGCGCGGGAAGATGCGCCCCGTAGTGGTCTCGGCATAGACGCCGGGCACGCGGCCCGAGATCGACAGGATGTCATCGCCGCCCGCCTGGGTCGAGCGGAACGAATCGCCCGAGATCACCGCGACCGAGACCGGCACCTTCTGCTGGTTTTCCTCGCGCCGCGTCGCGGTCACGAGGATTTCGCCGACACCGGCCTGATCGGTGGATGCCGGGGAATCGCTTGCCGCGGCCGGCTTATCCTGCGCCGAGGCGCCGGCGCTCCACATCGCGCCCAGCGCGACACCGGCCAGCAACAACGAATGACGGACGAACGATTGCTTCACGAGCTGAATCCCCGATCTTGAAAACTGATTATCCTCTCCATCGGACACGCGGCTGCACCCGGCACGAGCGAGGGAAGGCCGTGCCGTTCAAACTTTCGTAGTGCGGGCTGAATGTCCGACGGGGACGCCGGTAGGCGCCGGACATTTCGGTAATGTGACGGAATCGGACGGCCAAGCGCTAAATTTTGCTGCGCTGCAAAATAGCCGGAAAGCGTTGCCCGAAAGCCTCACCAAGCGTCAGGATTGCTGTCGCATGGCGGCGCGCAATCGCCAGCACGTCGTCGCCATAGCCTCCGCCCACCGTGCTCGCGAGCGGCAGGCTGCGTTCGATTGCGAGGCGCGCGACGAGTTGCTCGCGGCGAACCAGCCCCTCTTCGGTCAGATCGAGCCGACCCAGCCGATCGCCGCCGAACGGATCGACTCCGGCCTGGTAGAGAATGAGGTCGGGCCGCTCGGTGTCGAGCAGCGGTGCCAGCGTTGCTTCCAGGGTCTCGAGATACGCATCGTCGCCCGTGCCATCGGCAAGCGGCACGTCGAGGGTCGAACGTGCCTTGCGCACCGGGAAATTCTTGTCGGCATGGATCGAATAGGTCGCGATACCCGGATGGCCGGCGGTCAGCGCCGCAGTTCCGTCGCCCTGGTGCACATCGCAATCGACCACCAGCACGTGACGTCCCTCTTCGGCCAGCCGGATCGCGGCGATGGCGAGATCGTTGAACACGCAATAGCCGGCGCCGGTATCGGCCAGAGCGTGGTGGCTCCCGCCTGCATTGTTCGCGGCATAACCGTGCTCCAGCGCCAGTCGCGCCGCGAGATAGGTCCCGCCCGGCACGAGCTGCGCGCGGCGTGCGACCGATACATTGACCGGAAAGCCGATCCGCCGCTCCTTCTCGCGCGGCACCCGCGTTTCGATCACTTCGGCGACATAGTCCGGGTCGTGCGCCGCCTCGATCCAGCGCCGCGGCATCGGATCGGGCGCGATCCATTCGATACCTGCGCCGCTGTCGAGCAACACGTCGCGGATCGCACCGTTCTTGTTCCACGGATAGCCCGATCGCGGCAGGCCGGGCGCGACGTAATCGGCGTGATGGACGACAGCGATCATCGGTTTTAGTTAAGGACCCAAGTCACCAGAGACCAGAGAGAGGACATTCATGACCGAGCCCTTCGTCCGCCCAGACGTTCGCGGATTCCTCGATTTCCTCAACAATCTGCCCGGCCCCAGGATGCACGAGCTCGACGCGGGCACCGCGCGCCAGATGTACGTGGCGATGAAGGACGTCGGCGATCCGCCGGTGGGCGAGCTCGGCACGTTGCTCGATCTCTCGATTCCGGGACCCGCGGGCGACATCCCCGCTCGCCTCTACGATCCGCGCGCCAGCCGCGAGCCGGGTCCAGCGGTCGTGTTCTTCCACGGCGGCGGGTTCGTGATCGGCGACCTCGAAAGCCATGGCAGCTTCACCGCCGAGATGGCGCGCGTGCTCGATCTGCCGGTGATCGCGGTCGATTATCGCCTTGCTCCCGAATTCCCCTGGCCGGCCGCACCCGACGATTGCCAAGCGGCGGCGCGCTGGGTGGCGGAAAGCCCGGCCGAGATCGGTCGCAGCGTGACATCGCTCGTGCTGTGCGGCGACAGCGCGGGCGGCAATCTGACGATCGTCACCGCCGCGGCGCTGCGCGACCAACCCGCCAAGGTGCCGGTGATCGCCCAATTGCCTTTCTATCCGGCAACCGACGCCAGCAAGGAATATCCGTCCTACAGCGAATTCGCCGATGGCTATCTGCTGACCAGGGACAGTATGGAATGGTTCATGGCCGCCTATAAGGGCGAGGTCGATCATATCCGCAGCTCGCCCTTGCTCGGCAACCTCGCCGGTCTGCCCCCGGCGGTGGTGGTGACCGGCAGCCTCGATCCGATCCGTGACCAGGGCCGCGCCTATGCCGCTGCCCTGGCGCTGGCCGGCGTGCCGGTCGTGTTCCGCGAGGCCAAGGGCAATATCCACGGCTTCATCACCTTGCGGAAAGCGATTCCCTCGAGCGTCGGCGACGTGATGGGGGCATTCGCTGCCTTGAAGGACATCATCGTCGAAGCCGAAGGCGACCGTGCGATGGCCCAGGCAGCAGAATAGCCCGCGACATGAGCGACAAAAGCGACCTGCCTTATCGCCCCTGCGCCGGGGTGATGCTGCTCAACCGCGACGGCCTCGCTTTTGCGGGGCAGCGGATCGATACGACGATGGAAGCCTGGCAGATGCCACAGGGCGGAATCGACGACGGCGAAACCGCGGGCGAAGCGGCGATCCGCGAGCTGGGCGAGGAAATCGGAGTCGCCCCCGACAAGGTCGCGCTGATTGCCGAGGCACCGGGCGAATTCTTCTACGATCTGCCCGACGATCTGGTCGGCAAGGTATGGAAAGGCAAATGGCGCGGGCAGCGCCAGAAATGGTTCCTCTACCGGTTCCTGGGCGAGGATCTCGACATCAATATCGCAACCGTGCACCCCGAGTTCAGCACCTGGCGCTGGGTCGACCCGCATGAACTTCCCGGGCTGATCGTGCCGTTCAAACGCAAGCTGTACGAGGATGTGATCGCGGCGTTCGCAGACTATCTACAATCCTAATTCGTCACCCCGGCACAAGTCCGGCGTGACGACACGAGAAACCGATACCGCCGACCTCTGCCGCCCCATTCTTGCCCACCTCATGGGCTACCGATCGTTTCACCTCCGATCCGCTACCGGCCAGCGCAACAGAGTAGTCGCGTAACCGGTTCCAATGGCAGGAAAGCTGTATTATGTGCACCGCCATGCGCCTCCCCCTGCTCGTCGCCGCGGCAGCGCCCTTGCTGCTTGCCAATGCCGAAGTCACGTCGGCCGAATCCGCACCGATCCCGCCGCAGATCAAGGCGATGCTCGATGCCGCGATCGCCTCGGGCGACGAAGGCGCGGTGGCGACGATCGTCAAATATGCCAGCGGCGCCGCTCCCGACAGTGCGGCGGCGATCGCGAAGGTCGCGGACGACTGGAAGAAGGTGCGAGCCGCGGAGAAGACCGCCAAGATCGAGCAGGCCGGCATCTTCGACCTGTGGTCGGGCCGCGCCGAGATCGGCGGGTTCATTTCGACCGGGAACAGCCCGTCGGAAGGCGTGTCGGCCTCGCTTGCCTTGACTCGCGACGGGCTCAACTGGCGCCACAAGCTCAAATTCCAGGCGGACTATCAGCGCAGCCTGGGCGTCACCTCGCGCGAACATTATCTCGCCGCGTGGGAGCCGAACTGGAAGCTCGGCGAGCGCGCCTATGTCTATGGCGCCGCGCAATATGAAAGCGATCGCTTCCTCGGCTTCACCAGCCGTTATTCGGTGTCGACCGGGGCAGGGTACAGCGCGCTCAAGACCGAGCGCGCCAAGCTCGATGTCGAACTCGGCCCCGCCTATCGCGCCACCTATTTCACCGACGGCGGTGACGAGCGCAGCATTGCCGCGCGCGGCAGCGTCGATTTCGCGTGGAAGTTCGCCAAGGGACTGCAGCTGACACAAAATGCCGCCGCCTATGTCGAACGCTACAATTCGACCGTGACCGGCACGACGGCGTTGAACGCCAAGGTGCTCGGACCGCTGTCAGCGCAATTCTCGTACAATGTGCAATATGAAAGCATGCCGCCCGACGGCCGCGCGACGACCGACACGATCAGCCGCGCAGGACTGTCCTACGCCTTCTGACCGGGGTTCACCTATGTCGCGGGGCAGCCTAGAGCAGTCCCATGACGCCCGCCGATATTGCCGCAACGCTCGATCGAGTCGCCGCCGAACCGATGCTGCGACACACGCAGGACTGGGCAGCGATCAACAGCGGGACACGTAATCTCACCGGGCTGAACGCGATGGCCGGCGCGCTGGCGGATGCCTTTGCAGCCCTGCCCGGCGAGGTGTCGCTGATCGACCCTGCGCCTGCCACCAATGTCGGTGCGGACGGTACGGTCAACGAGATCGGCCACGGCCGCCACCTCGTTGTCCGGGTGCGGCCCGAAGCTCCGGTACGGATGCTGTTCACCGGGCATATGGACACCGTCTATCCGGTCGATCACCCGTTCCAGACGCAGAACTTCCTCGATCCCAACACGCTCAATGGCCCCGGCGTCGCCGATATGAAGGGCGGGCTGGCGCTGCTCCTCGCTGCGCTGAAAGCGGTCGAGGCGACCCCGTTCGCGAGCCGGATCGGCTATGACGTGATGATCAATTCGGACGAGGAGACCGGCTCCTTCTCCTCCGCCGCATTGATCACCGAGCTCGCGCGCAACAAGGTCGCCGCGCTCACCTACGAGCCAGCGCTCGCCGATGGTACGTTGGCGGGTGCGCGCGGCGGGACCGGCAATTTCTCGATCGTCATCCATGGCAAGTCGGCGCATGCCGGGCGCAATCCCGATGACGGCCGCAACGCCATCGTCGCGGCCAGCGACCTCGCCGTCCGGCTGTTCGCCGCGAAGAAGGATGGCCTCGCGGTCAATCCCGCACGGATCGAAGGCGGCGGGCCCAACAATGTCGTACCCGACCTGGCCATCCTCCGGGTCAATTTCCGCCCCTCTTCCCCCGCCGCGATCGCCGACGCCCAGGCCGCGATCGAGGCAGCAGTAGCGGAGGTTGCGAGCGATCGCGACGTGCGGATCGACCTGCATGGCAGCTTCAATCGGCCGCCCAAGCCAATCGACCAGGGCGCGGCGAAACTGTTCGCGCTCGTCAAGCATGCCGGCGCCGATCTTGGCCTCGACATCGGCTGGAAAGCGACCGGCGGGGTGTGCGACGGCAACAACATCGCCGCCGCCGGCGTGCCGGTGGTCGACACGATGGGCGCGCGTGGCGGGGCGATCCACTCCGCGGACGAATTCTTGCTGGTCGACAGCCTGCCAGAACGCGCGGCCCTGTCGGCCCTCACCATCATGCACATAGCCGAACAGGGGGGATTGTGAGCTTCCGTATCCGCGCCGCGACCGACCAGGATCTCGACCATCTCTACGAGATGGCGAAACTGACCGGCGGCGGCTTCACCAACCTGCCCGCCGACCGCCCTGCTTTGCGCAAGCGTCTCGCCGCGAGCAGCGCAGCATTCGCGCGCTCCGATGACACGCTCGGCGACGAAGCCTTTGTCATGATGCTGGAAAATGTCGAAACCGGCGACATTCGCGGCACTTGCCAGATGTTCAGCCAGGTCGGGCAGGCCCATCCCTTCTATTCCTACCGGATCGGCACGCTGTCGCAGAAAAGCGAGGAACTCGACCGCACCTTCCGCGCCGAGATGCTGTCGCTGACCACCGACCTCGAAGGAGCGAGCGAAGTCGGCGGCCTGTTCCTCCATCCCGGCGAGCGCGCCGGCGGGCTCGGCATGCTGCTCGCGCGCAGCCGCTATCTGTTCATCGCGATGCACCGCGCGCGGTTCGCCGACCGCATCCTGGCAGAATTGCGCGGGATCATCGACGAGGCAGGCGGATCGCCTTTCTGGGACGGCCTGGCGGGTCGTTTCTTCGGGATGAACTTCCAGGACGCGGACCGTTTCAACGCGACCCACGGCCACCAGTTCATCGCCGATCTGTTCCCCAAGCACCCTATCTATGTCGCGATGCTGACCGAAAGCGCGCGAAGCGTCATCGGCCTGCCCCATCCTTCGGGGCGCGCCGCGATGCGTATGCTGGAAAATGAAGGCTTTGCGTTCGAGAATTACATCGACATCTTCGATGGTGGCCCGACGATGACGGCCCGCACCGACAAGGTGAACAGCATCGCCAATGCGGTTACCAGCCGGGTCGTCGCGGTCGACGACGATGGCGGCGAACGCGAGCTGGCCGCGGCGGGCCATCTCTCGACTTTCCGCTGTACCTTTGCACGAATGCGCAGCGCAAGCGACGGCGTGGTGATCGACCGCACCGCGGCGCATGCGCTCGGCGTCGGCGAGGGCGACATGATCACGCATATCGGCCGCTTCTGATGGCATTGGTCGAGATCAATTTCGATGGTCTGGTCGGGCCGAGCCACAATTATGCGGGCCTGAGCCCCGGCAATCTCGCCGCAACCCACAATGCCGGGCTGGTGTCGCGCCCGCGCGAAGCGGCACTCGAGGGGCTGGCCAAGATGCGCGCCAACCTGCGGCTCGGTTTGACCCAGGGCCTGCTGCCGCCGCACGACCGGCCCGACGATCGCTGGCTGGCGAGCCTTGCAACGACCTATGCGGAGGCACCGACGCATCTGAAGGCGCAGGCCTTGTCAGCCTCGCCGATGTGGGCGGCGAACGCGGCGACGGTCTCGCCCGCACCGGACAGCGCCGACGGCAAGTGCCACCTGACCGTCGCGAACCTCGTCACCATGGCGCATCGCAGTCACGAATGGCCCGAGACGCTGGCGCAGCTTCGCCTCGCCTTCGCCGATGCCGCGTTCGCCGTCCACGCGCCCGTCCCCGCGCCGTTCGGAGACGAGGGTGCCGCCAACCATATGCGCCTGTGCGAGCATCACGGCGCACCAGGAGTCGAGATTTTCGTCTATGGCGAGAGCGGCGGCCCCTTCCCCGCCCGCCAGCGCCGCGAGGCATCCGAAGCGGTCGCCCGCGCGCACCGGCTGGCGCCTGCCGTCACGATCTTCGCGCAGCAATCGGTCGAGGCGATCGCCGCAGGCGCGTTCCACAACGACGTCGTCGCGGTGGCCAACGAACGCGTGCTGTTCGCGCACGAACTGGCGTTCGAGGACAAGGACGGGCTCTACGCCGGCATTGCCCTCAACGCACCTTGGGCCGAGATCGTCGAAGTACCGGCCGCACGCGTGAGCCTGTCCGATGCGATCCAGTCCTATCTGTTCAACGCCCAGCTTGTGACGCTCCCCGGCGGAGAAATGGCGCTGATCCTCCCGGGAGAGGCGCGCGACAATGCAGCGGTCTGGACCTGGCTCAACGAGTTGATCGCCGGCAACGGCCCGATCCGCCGGCTGGAAGTGGTCGACGTCCGCCAATCGATGCGCAATGGCGGCGGCCCGGCCTGTCTGCGGCTGCGCGTGGTGTGTGATCCCGCGACGGTCGACCCGCGCTTCCTGGTCGACGAGGCGAAGCTCGACCGGCTGTCCAGCGTGGTCAAAGCACATTGGCCGGAGGAGATTGCGATCGCGGAGATCGGTGATCCGGCGCTGATCGATCGCATCCGGGCAGCCCGGAGCGCATTGCTCGATGCGCTCGGTCTTGCGAGTGAGCTTTAGCCGGCTAGCCGCAACCGCGGCCGTCAAACGTAAGGCGGACGGTCCCGACCAGTCGGGCTGGTGGTGAAAATCTCGCAGCCGCTTTCGGTGATGCCGATCGAATGCTCGAACTGCGCCGAGAGCGAGCGGTCGCGCGTCACCGCGGTCCAGCCGTCGTCGAGCATTTTCACGTCGGGCCGGCCGCCATTGATCATCGGCTCGATGGTGAAGATCATGCCGGCTTTCAGCTCGGGGCCAGTACCTGGCCGGCCGAAGTGCAGGACATCCGGCGCATCGTGATAGACGCGGCCGACGCCATGGCCGACGAAATCCCGGACCACGCCATATCGGTGCTTTTCGGCGTGACGCTGGATGGCATGACCGATATCGCCCAGCCGGTTGCCCGGCCGGGCCTGCTCGATCCCAAGCATCAGGCATTCGTACGTCACGTCGACCAGCCGCCGTGCCTTCACAGGCACGTCGCCGACCAGGTACATCCGGCTGGCATCGCCATGCCAGCCATCGACGACCGACGTCAGGTCGATATTGACGATATCGCCGTCCTTCAGCGTCCGCTCGCCCGGAATGCCGTGGCAGACGACATGGTTGATCGAGATGCAGGTCGCATGTTGATATCCGCGATAGCCGATATTGGCAGGGACGGCGCCCGCCGCCACGATCATCTCGCGTACGAAATCGTCGAGTACGGCAGTGCTGACGCCGGGAACCACGATGTCAGCCAGCGCATCGAGTACTGATGCCGTGACCTGGCCCGCCTTGCGCATGCCGGCAAAACCGCTGGCATCGTGCAGCTTGATGGCGCCGGTCCTGCGGGCATCCACGGCGGCCGCGGCAACATATTGGGTCATGCGATCTACTCTTCACGACCGCGCCCATGACGCGGCAACCTTGTCACCGGAACTATGGGAGAGCGCGCTCGGACACAAGCCGCACCGCCAGGTGGCGCCTGATCACCTCGAGCAAGCGCTCGCAATGCGATGCCAGATTCCGTGCCTGAACGGTGGCAACGCCAAGCAGCAGGCCAGGCGCTGCGGCGTCGGACGGGACGTACCATGGCGATAGCGGCGAAGGTGACAGGCCGAATTCGGCGCATTCCCGCGCGACAGCGATATCCGAGGTTCCGGGCGGGAGCCGCAACAGCACCGACAGACCGGGCGTGGCAAGCTGGCCGACGCCGGCATGGCCCTGCAGGCAGTCGAGCAGTGCCTGCTGCTTGGCGGCATAAGCGCGCTTGGTACGCCGGAGGTGCCGCAGATAATGGCCTTCGCGCATGAATGCGCCGATCGCCTGTTGCACCGCGGGACCTGGCGCCGGGGCGATGCACGCCGCGGCTTCGGCAAAGCGCGCGACCAGCGCCGGCGGCGCGACCACGAAGCCGAGCCGGAGCGCGGGACTGATCGTCTTGCTGAACGACCCGATATGGATGACGCGCCCGGCCCCGTCGAGCGAGGCCAGCGCAGGCGCCGCCCGGCCCGCCAGTTGCAGCTCGCTCAGATAGTCATCCTCGATCACCCAGGCGCCGTTCGTCGCCGCCCAGTCGAGCAGGCGCAATCGCCGACCGAGCGACAGGGTCGGACCGAGCGGCGCCTGCTGGCCCGGCGTGACAAGGGCGAGCTTCGCGCCGGGATGATGGCGCAGGCCGTGATCGAGATCGATTCCCTCGCCGTCCACCGGAAGCGGCGCGAGCGACAGCCCGGCGAGTTCAAGTCCCTTGCGCGACCAGGGGAAACCGGGATTCTCGATCCAGGCGCTCGCTCCCCTGAGTCCGAGGACGTTCAGTGCCAGTCCGAGCCCCGCGCCGAATCCCGCAGTGACGATCACTTGCGATGGCGCGCATTGCACATTGCGGGCGACGGCCAGATAACCGGCGATCTCGCGCCGCAGATCGGGCTCGCCGCGCGGATCGGGATAGAGCGGTGGCGCGCTCGTCTCGGCGCGGATCGCCTGGGCACGCAGCCGCGCCAGCAGGGTCGCCGGGAATGTCTCAGCCGCCGGTACGCCCATCTGGAAGACGAACGGCCCCTGTATCATCTCGCGATAGGTCACCATGAACGATCCCGCATCGGGCGGCGGCTCGGTCCGGGCTACGGTACGCGGCCGCGGCGCGACTCGCGTGCCGGTCGATCGCGACGCTTCGATCAATTGCGCGGCGGCGAGCTTGCCATAGGCGGTCCGCACGGTACCGCGCGCGACGCCGAGTTGTGCAGCGAGGTCCTGCCAGGATGGCAAGCGCGCACCCGGCTGAAGCACACCGTCCTCGATCGCCTTGGCCAAGCCATGACGGATTTGTTCGGCCAGGGAAGGCCTGGCGTTGCGATCGAGATGAAGATCAAGCGCCATGGTCACGATCGGCATGGTACATCATTTTTGCGCGTTTCTGGTACTTAATCATAGCCCATGCAGCACCGATTTCCGATCGATCCACCAGACGATCGAAGGAAACCGAACATGGCCGCGAGGCTCGACTACAACCGGGTCGCTCCCGCCGGCGCCAAAGCGCTGGGCGCCGTCCATGCCTATGTCACCGCAAGTGGCTTGCCCGTCAAATTGATCGAACTGGTCTATCTGCGCGTCTCGCAGATCAACAATTGCGCCTATTGCCTCGACATGCACACGCGCAGCCTGATCGCGAAGGGTGTGAGCGTCGACAAGCTGGCGCTGCTCCAGGCCTGGGCCGAAGGCGGCGGCCTGTTCAGCGAAACCGAACGTGCCGCGCTCGCCTGGGCGGAGGGCGTGACCCGAGTGGCGGAGACCGGCGTGCCCGACGCCGCTTACGAGGCCGCGCGCGCGGTGTTCGACGACAAGCAGCTCGCCGACCTGACGATCGCGATCGGCCTGATGAACGCTTATAATCGCCTCGCCATCAGCTTCCGCAATGTGCCCCGGGCAGTGATCGGCGCCTGAACCATGGGACATGATGAAGACTTGATCGTGAGCGCCGGCGACATTGCCGGTGTCAGGATTCCCGATAGCGTGCTCGCCCGCGACATTACCGAGTTCATTCGCGACACCGAAGGCGACCTGCTCTTCCATCACTCGATCCGGGTCTATTTCTGGGGCGCGCTGACGGGACAGCGGAGCGCGATGATCTACGATCCCGAGTTGCTCTACGCCGCGGCGATGTTCCACGATATCGGCCTGACCTCGATTTATGCCGACAGCCGGCTGCGCTTCGAGGTCGATGGCGCCAATGCCGCGCGCGATTTCCTGCGCGGCCGCGGGATCGGGGATCGCGATATCGAGACGGTGTGGAACGCGGTCGCGCTCCACACGACGCCCGGCATTCCCGAATTCATGGGTTCCGAAATAGCGCTGGTGCAGGCGGGCGCCGGGATGGACGTGGCCGGCCGTAACTACGATCGGTTCACCGACGCCGAGCGCGCCGCGGTGGTCGCCGCTTTCCCGCGCGAGGCCGATTTCAAGCACGACATGATCCACGCCTTTTACGAAGGCATGAAGCTCCGCCCCGACACCACTTTCGGAACGTTCAACGACGACGTGCTGGCATTCAAGGATCCGGCGTTCCGGCGGGCCGATATGTGCAGCATCATCCTGGGATCGGCCTGGCCGGGATGAGGTGGGCTGGCATCTGTCGAATTAACTTACAGGTAACCATGTCTGTTAACGCGGAACCGCGCATTTCCGCCATTGGCATGGTCCATGCGTTAACGCAGGCATGTGGAGAAAATTCAAACGCCTGTTCGTCATCAAGAACAAGTTCGAGGCGTTTGCGGTGATCTATGCGCTGGGCCTCGGGGCGGTCGAGCGCGGAGTCCACTATCTCCAGCAATATCCTGGCTTTGGCGGCTGGCTGCTCTTCTCGGTCTGCCCGATCGCGGTGTTCATGGCGGCACCGCGCATCCTCGACTCGGTCGAACGCCACCGCGCCGATTGATCAGGCCGCCATTTCCAGGAAATCGGTCAGCCGGTCGTCATTGGGCATGACGTTGTTCTTCTGCAGGATGATCCCGGCATTGCCGCGGTGATAGGTGCCGTGCAGGCAGATGTGCAGGATCATCTCGCCCCGCGTCATGCAGGCTGGCTTACCGCTGGTGAAGACGAAGTCGATCGGTTCATCGAGCGCGGTCGGCGACAGACTGTCGACATAATTTACATACCAGTCGTCGAGCGCGCGGGCAGTATCGAGGAGCGTGCTGATCTCCGGTACCTCACCCGATCGCGGCGCGTCGAAACCGTGCGGCAATCGCTGCAGGTGATGCTGGAACACGCCGTCGACCACGTGGATATGGTCGAGCAGCCGGACGAGGATCGCGGCATCGGTCGCCTCGAGTCGCCCGATAGTATCGCCGACCACCTGGTAGAGGCCGCGGCCGGCCCATTGCTTGAACCGGACGAGCTGCGAATAGGGCTGCGGGATCATGACGGCCTTTACGTGGTCGAGCGCCTCTTGAGCGCGCCGCCCGAATATGTGACGAATGATTCGTATTTTCTATTCGCCTTCGAGCAGAGCCCAATGCTTGCAGACCAACCCAATGTAAAACCACGAAAATTACCACGTCAGTCACGCGCCAGAGCGACGGTTGACGCGATCGTCGAGGCAACCACTCAGGTTTTGCTCGAGGACGGCTATGACCGTTTCACCACCGCGCGCGCCGCCGATCGCGCCGGGGTCAGCGTCGGCTCGCTCTACCAATATTTCCCCAACAAGGCGGCGCTGGTCGCCGCGGTGATCGAACGGAGCTGCGAGGATTTGCTCGCCGCTTTCGATACCGCGCTCGCAGATCGGCGGCGGATCACGCTCGACGATTGCATCGGCGCGATCGTCGAGGTGACCCTGGTCTCGCATCACATGATGCCCGATCTCCACCGGATCGTGATCGAACTCGCGCCGCGGATCGGTGTCGATCGCCAGACCGAGACGGTCAGCCGGACGATGACGCACGCGATCGAACGGATGCTGCGGATGCATCTCGACGAGATCGCGCCCGATATCGACCTGCCGACCGCCGCGACGATCATCCAGACCTTGCTTGAAGCACTGGCGCACCGCGTCCGGCTGGCAGTGCCGCCGCGCGCCGCGGACGATGTGCTCGCCCGCGAAGCAACGCGGCTGATCACCAGCTACCTCACCGCTCCCAGTCAGGCGGCTTCGAGCGCAACCGCCGTGCCGGGCAGCACGCCCGCCAGATAGTCGTCGAGCTCGGCGCGGTCGTTCCGCCCAACCAGTGCGCCGACATAGCCATCGGGACGGATCAGCAACAGGTCTCCTTTCTCCAACCCGTAGGCGCGGGCGAATGCGCCATCGGGATCGCGAAACACCTGATCTTCGCCGACAGCATGAATGTGCAGCCGGTCGGACGACGCCGGCAGGCCGGACGCCGCGCCGCATGCGATCAATGTCCAATGCGGTCCGCGCATCAGGTCGAACAGCCGGGCCGGCTGCCCGCCTGCTCCCATCAACCGCGCGTCGGGTGCGCGGTTGCCTGGCTGCACGCCAGCGTCACGCTCTGGTCCGGCAGCCAGCGATGACCAGGGGTATCCGAGATCGAGCTGATGCACCTCGCGCCCGCGCCGCATGTCGCCCTGCCGTGCCTTGTCGAGTAGATCGGACGTGAGGCCGAGCATGTCCGCGGCGATCGGCCGGCGCTCCTCCTCATAAGTATCCAGCAACGCCGCGGGTGCGCCCTGGATCACCGCCGCGAGCTTCCAGCCGAGATTATAGGCGTCCTGCACGCTGGTATTGAGCCCCTGCCCGCCGGTCGGCGGATGGATGTGCGCCGCGTCGCCGATCAGGAATATCCGGCCGACGCGGTAGCGGTCGGCGAGCCGCGCGTTCATCGTATAGGCCGACGCCCAGCTGACACCTCGTACCGTCAGGCTGCCACCGGAAACGCGATCGTCGATGAACGCCTGCAACCCGGCTATCGACAGGTCCACTTCTCCCTCGAGCGGGATCGGCGCCTGCAGCTGGAAGAGGTCGGTATGCGGCAAGGGGCAGAAACCGATCTGGCGCGCCATGTCGCCCTCACCGAACCGGTGCCACGCATCGCGCGACAGCCCGTCGAGCTCGATATCGGCAACGATCGCACGCACGCCCAATGTCTTGCCGGGAAAGTCGATCTCCAGCGCGTGACGAACGAACGAGCGGCCGCCATCGGCGCCGACCAGCCAGGCACAACGGACGGTCTCGACGCCGTTGGGCCCGACGACCTGGGCAACGACGCCATCGTCGTCCTGCTCGAACCCTTGCAATTCGCAACCGTGATCGACCGCACCGCCAAGTTCGGCCAGGCGCTCGCGCAATACCGCCTCGGTCCGGAATTGCGGGACGAGCAACGGCATGCGGTACGGCTCCGCGACCGTCGATGCCTCGACGGTGAAGGACTGGCTCTCGTCACAACTGCCATCGGCACGATGCTCACGCTGGTTCGGGTAAAGCCCGCCCATGGCTGCGAGGCGATCGATCAGGCCGAGATCCTCGAACACTTCCTGCGTGCGCGGCTGGATGCCCTTGCCGCGCGATCCTGTGAACGGTGCCGGCAGCGCATCGATCAACCGAAACGACACGCCGCGCCGCGCGAGATCTATCGCCAGCGCGAGACCCGCCGCACCCGCACCACTGATCAGGACATCGATCGAAGATTCGTTTGTCATCGCCACCTCCTATGTGCATAATGCACATATCTCCTGGAGGCGCGGCTCGTGTCAACAAAAAATGTGCATGATGCACATATTATTGCATCGCTCCCTGTTCTGCACCGTTCGCTGATGGAATTGGTCAGCGAGATGAACCGGCCCGAACGCGATGCGCAGATGCTGGAAATGGCAGGCCTGACGCTGGAGCGCGCGCTCTTCCCGCTGCTGGTCGCGATCGAGAAGCTGGGGCCGATCGGCGTGGTCGATCTCGCCGCGCGCGCGGGACGCGATTACACGACGGTCAGCCGCCAGGTCGCCCGGCTGGAGGAACTGGGTCTGGTCAGCCGCCAGGCGAGCGCCGCCGACCGCCGGGTGCGCGAAGCGGTGATCACACCGCAAGGCAAGCTGTCGACCGACGCGATCGACCGCGCGCGCGAGCGAGGCGCGCTGGCGTTGTTCGGCGACTGGAGCCGCAGCGACTTCGACGAACTCGTGCGGCTGCTCGGCAAGCTTGCCGATGGACTGAGCGAGAGGAACGAAGGCTAGCGGTCTCGACCTTCCTCCCTGAAGAGGAGGAGAGGTCAGACTACCACCACGCCTCGGGCCGCGCACGGAAGCCGGCGCGCTCCTCGATCGCCAGCCCCGCGTCGAGCACGCCCTGTTCGTCGAGCGCCTTGCCGATGATCTGCAAGCCCAGCGGCAGCCCCGCCTTGTCGAGCCCGCACGGTACCGACATCGCCGGCAGGCCCGCCAGGCTCGACGGCACGGTGAAGACGTCGTTCAAATACATCGCGATCGGATCGGCCGACTTCTCGCCCAGCGCGAACGCCGCCGACGGTGCGGTCGGGGTGAGCAGCAGGTCGCAGCTCTTCCACGCCTCGTCGAAGTCGCGCGCGATCAGCGTGCGGACCTTCTGCGCCTGGGTGTAATAAGCGTCGTAAAAGCCCGCCGAGAGCACATACGTCCCGATCAGGATGCGGCGCTTGACCTCGGCACCGAAACCATCCGCGCGGGTCAACGCATACATTACGTCGAGCGACGGCGCGTCCTTCGGCAAACCATAGTCGCGCTTGATCTGCTCGATCTCCGATGCCTCTGGCAGATCGCGCAGCCCGTAACGCACGCCGTCATAGCGCGCGAGGTTGGACGACGCTTCGGCCGGCGCGATGATGTAATAAGCCGGCAGCGCATATTTGGTGTGCGGCAGCGACACCTCGACCACTTCGGCGCCGGCATCCTTCACCCAGTCGATACCCTGCTGCCACAGGCCCTCGATCTCGCTCGGCATGTTGTCGACGCGATATTCCTTCGGAATACCGATCCTTTTGCCGTGCAGGCTGCCGTTGAGATTGGCTTCCCACTTGGGCACGTCGAGCTGAAGGCTGGTCGAATCCTTGGGATCGAAGCCGCTCATCGCCTCGAGCATGATCGCGCAGTCGCGCACATCGCGCGCCATCGGCCCGGCCTGGTCGAGGCTCGAGGCGAAGGCGATGATGCCCCAGCGCGAGCAACGCCCATAGGTCGGCTTGATCCCGGCAATGCCGGTGAACGCGGCCGGCTGGCGAATCGAGCCGCCGGTATCGGTCCCGGTCGCGGCCGGGCACAGCCGCGCGGCGATCGCCGCCGAGCTGCCACCCGACGAGCCGCCCGGCGCGAGCGGCGCGTTGCCCCCGTCAGCGCGGCGCCATGGCGAGATGACATTGCCGAAATAGCTGGTCTCGTTCGACGACCCCATCGCGAACTGGTCCATGTTGAGCTTGCCCAACATGCCCGCACCCGCGTCCCACAATTTCTGGCTGACGGTCGATTCGTATTCGGGCCTGAATCCTTCGAGGATGTGGCTCGCGGCGGTCGACGTCACGCCCTTGGTGCAGAACAAGTCCTTCATGCCGATCGGCACGCCGGCCAGCGGCTTTAGCGTCTCGCCCGCGGCACGCGCGGCGTCGGCCGCCTTGGCAGCGGCAACGGCATGGTCGGGAGTCTCGACCAGGAAAGCGTTGAGCTGCTTCGCCTTGCTGACGTTGACGATGAAGGCATCGGCAACCTCGCTTGCCGAGAAGCTGCCCAGACGGACACCGTCGCGAATCTCGCGGACGCCGAGATCGGTGATGTCGGCCATTATTCGATCACCTTGGGCACAGTGAAGAAGCCATGTTCGGCCTGCGGCGCGTTGGCGAGCACCGCGTCGCGCTTGCCGCCGTCGGTGACGACATCGTCGCGCAGGCGCAAATGGTTGGGGATGACGGCGGTCATCGGCGCGACGGCGGAGGTATCGACCTCGCCGAGTTGCTCGATCCAGCCGAGGATGTTGTCGAGCTCGGGCGCGATCTTCGCGACCTCCTCGTCGGTGATCGCGATGCGGGCGAGGCTCGCGATCTTCTTCACGGTTGCAGCGTCTACGGACATG
>FTCZ01001948.1_pt1 | contig 37169 bp, 37 predicted proteins | sample 1658871 | NCBI WGS metagenome assembly FTCZ01 (sample SAMEA3914864, study PRJEB12502) | metagenome | biome: forest; material: soil | place: USA | collected 2012-03-12 | depth 0.3 m | reverse complement strand
TCGCCACTGTGGCGGCAACGCTTTGTTTTGCAATGATATCTTCTCAGGTAAGCGCAAGCGATGAGGGCGCCAGCCTGACCCTTGCGACACCGGCGGCCAAGGCCGATTACATCATCGACGGCGCGCACTGGACGTGTGACGGCACCGCGTGTCAGTCGGGTCTGGTCGACGGCATGCCGGCGATGCGCAGCTGCAAACACGTGGTGGCGGAAATTGGCGCGGTCACCGCCTTCTATTGGCGCGGCAAGACCCTGAGCGCGGCCGAAATGTCGATTTGTAACACGGCCGCGCGCAAGTGACGGCTTCCCAGGCGCTGGTGGCGGCGGTTTTCGCCCTGGCGCTGTTGCACCTGATCATGACGCTGGCGCTTTACGCGACGCGCATTCCGGCCATGATCGGCGCCCGAATGAGCGCCCAGGCGACGCTGAAACCGGGGGCCTTGAACACGCTACCGGTGTGGGCGCGCAACGTCGCCGCCAACTATAACAACCTGTCCGAAGCGCCGACGACGTTTTACGCCGTCGCCCTGGCCATCGTCGCCATGGGGCGGGCGGATATGGCCTTTGCGGGTCTCGGCTGGACGTTCGTCGCCCTGCGATACGTCCACTCCGCCGTCCAGGCGACGGTCAACCGCGTCATGGTGCGGTTCATCGTCTTCAGCCTGTCGTGGGCGGCGCTGGGCGTAATGATCGTGCGCGGGCTTTATCTGGCCCTGGCTTAATCCTCGGGCTCCTGGAACGAGCTGGCCCACATGACGAAGGTCAGGCCGGCCATCGAGCCCAGGGCGACGCATTGCGCCAGATCGGGGGTAAAGCTGAACATCGGTTTACTCCATGCTACGTGATTGTTCGAAGTGTCGCGTTTCGACGATCAAGATTCGATCCGGTTTGGCGTAGCTTTTGGTAACGGAATTAACCTGCCTGATCGATCAGCTCCAGCCGGCGCACCACGCTGCCGGGTAGCAGGATGGCGCCCGGCGCGATGACGGCGTTGGCGCCGATGCGCGTGCCGTCGCCCAATATCGCGCCGAACTTGTCGACGCCGGTATCGATGCGGCCGCCGCCAAGGGCTGCGACCGGGGCGATGACGATCCGCTTGTCGTCGCGTTCGTTGCGGTAGTTGGCGATCATGGCGCCCGCCTCGACATTGCAACGCCGGCCGATCACCGAATCGCCGACGAAGTTGAGGTGCGCGGTTTTCGATCCAGCGTGCATGAAGCTCGATTTCAGCTCGCAGGCCGGGCCGATTATGGCGTCGCGCTCCAGCCACACGCCGCCGCGCAAATAAGCCGAGGCGGCGACGAAACAGCCGGGGCCGATAATGCAGGGGCTTTTGAGGATCGCGCCGGCCTCGACGGCCGCGGTCTCGTGGATGGCGACGCCGCCGGCAGTCGCATAGTCCCGGCCGAGCGCCGTCAGGCCGTCGGCGACGATTGTCTCCGCCGCGATCGTCGCCATCCATGGCGCCAGGGCTGCGATGGCGGGCAGGGGATTTTCGATCAGATCGCGGACGGTAATCATCGAATTTCCTTTGCTCCCTGTTAACCGATGCGGTCGCATTCTGTTAAGCATTGTAGCGAGTAACAGCGGGGCGGCACCAGTGCATGCGTTGACATCGACTATCAAACCTCACCGGCAGGCGGCGGCGCGTCTGCGGTTCCAGGCCGATATCCTGAGCGAAGTGGCGAAGAGTCTGTCGCGCCAGGGTATAGAGGCCGGTTTCGTCGAGCGCCAGGCCTGGGCCTGCGGCGTCGAGGCCAGCCTGATCATGCAGGGCGTACCGCCCCGGTCCTGATCTCTCAGAACCGCTTCACCAGGCGGTGCAACAGGTACATGACCGGGATGGCCAAGCCGACAACCCAGTGGATCAACGACACGTTGGCGCGCAAACCTTCGTCGCCGGCGTAATAGAGCAGGTAGCCGCTGACGATCATAAGGGCGAAGATCAGCAGCAGGATCGTGCCCGTCCAGCGCCGGCGCTTCTGGCTCCAGGCCTTCAGCATGTGCGTGCCCCACATCATGCCGCCGAACCAGAGCGCCAGGAAGGCGAGGCCGCCGTGGACCTTGAGGCTCATCGGCTCGTACGGGCTGTGTTCGGGACCGAACTCGCCTTTGACCAGCACGAAATAGTGCAGGACCAGCCAGGCCGCGCCCGACGCGATCAGCCCGATCCACAGGGCGTGCAGCGCCAGCTTGCGCCCGTTGCCCAGCCGGGCCGAATTCGAATTGTACAGGCTGGGTTCAGCCATCGATATCTCCGAAAATCCGCCATTCGCCGTCGGCCCCGCAACACAGGGCCTGCGCGCCGTAATGCGCCAGCAGTTTCAGGTCGATCTCTTCGGCGGTGAGGACGACCTTTGTCAAGGCGTCGGCGGTCATGCAGCCTCGGGCAATGACGGCGGCGAAGCGTCGAGGATCGACGATGACGCGGTCGCGCCCGCGCACATGACGGGTGGCGACGCGATCGGGCGCTCCCCCGGACGACGCGACCGCGGCATCGGAAATTTCCAGCTCTGGCACGACGGTCGCGGCTTCGGCGCGCAGATGGACGGTTTCGCGCTGCGGTCCGAAGACGGCCAGGTCGCCGCCGATATTGACCGTCCCCTGGACAACGCCGGCTGCCTTGAGGGTTTTCACGGCACGGTCGACGGCGAAGCCCTTGGCGATGCCGGACAGGTCGAGCCAGAGGGGACGCTTCAGGACAATGTCCCCGCCGTCGAAATCGATGTCGTGCCACGACGCCCCCTGTACGCCGGCCAGGGTATGGAAGGCGCGGACGGGCTGCGGCAGGGCGCCGCGCGCCGCCGATTCGCCGCCCAGCGCCAGGTCGAACAAACCCCCGCTGCGTTCGGCCAGTTCGAGCCCGAATGCCACGACCTGCGCCGTCAGGGGATGGAGCGATACGGGCCGGCCGTGCGGAATACCGTGGAGACGGGAAAGGTCGCTGCCGGGTTCGAAGGCGCTCATCACCGTCTGCACCTCGACGATGGCGGCGAAAGCGTCCTCGATCGCTTGCGGACGCGACAAGGCCGCCGCCCGGATGCTGGCTATGGTGCCGAGCAGCGGGCGGGCGCGTTCGATCTGAACCGGATCAGAGCTTGCCAAGGACGATGGCATAGGTCGACAGGATGCGGCGGACGCCGTCCGTCACGTGCTTGGATGAAAGCGTGGCGCCCGAGATGTTTTTGACGTCCTTGCCGAGCCTCAGGCTGTCGCCGTGGTGCTTGCCGGTAAACTGGGCGCGCCACGCCGCATCGCGGACCTGGCCCCCGAACGTTTCGCGGTAGTCGAGTATCTCGACGGCCTTGACCCCTCCGGTGTGGTCCAGCGCCACGGCATAGGTGATGAATTCGTGCTTGCCGACGACCTGGTCGAGGACGAACCAGGATCCGTCCGCCGCCTTCCAGGCCTTGACGTCGCGGCTGAGGGGCGGCTCGCCGCTGTCCTGCACGATCGCCTTGAATTGCGCGTCGCTCAGGGTGACGGCGGCCGGGACCAGTTTTTGTCCCGGCAGCATTTGCGCCTGAGCCTGCTCAAGCGTGAAGTAGACAGTGGCGTGGGCGGCCGCCGGCGCCAGGGCCAGCGCCGCCAGCGGCAGGAAGCGGATCGTGGTCTTCATCAGAAGTAGAACCCGACCTTAAGGCGGACGCGATACTTTTCGAAATCGTCGGCGTTGCTGACGCCGTCGATCACCGCGGAGTCCGCTGCCGACGTCGCGGCGTAATCCTTGGCGCCCTTGAGCTGCTGGAGATAGGTGGCCGTTACGAAGAATCCCTTGCCGCCATAGTGCAGGGTCGGCCCGAAATAGGTGGCGACGTTGGTGCGGTTCTCGTTTTTGAAGGGATTGAAGCCGGCCCATTCGCGTTCGTTCTGCAGTTCGGCGCCGGCGTACCAGTTCGGTGCGAAGCGATAGGACGCGGCCAGGCCGAAATTGACGTCGGTCTCTTCGTCCCAGTGCGCGTTGTATTCCTCGTCCGACGGGTCGGCCGACGGATCGCCGTGCAGGTAGCGCTTTTCCTGGCCGATCGTCATGTTGGCGGCGATGACCAGCTTGTCGTCGATAAAATTCTTTTGCGCGATGACACGCGTTTCCAGTTCGTAGGTCCGCGGGCCGATCGAGGGTTCGACATAGACGGCCAGGCCGAACGGGTCGGTGTAGGGGCTCATGAAGCGGTAGATGGCTTCGACGGAAACGCTTTCGACGCGGCTGGCCTTGAAGCGCGACGACGGATCGGCGTTGTAGTCGGCGAAGACTTCCGGGGGCAGGGTCGTGCCGTCCGGCGCATTGCCGCTGACATTGGTGTCCGCCAGGTTGAGATAGGTCGAGACCTGGAAGCGGTCCGTAACGCCGTAGGAAAATTCGGTGCGCGTTTGCAGGAGATGGAAATCACCCTGGCTGCGGCCTTCGCGGAACGTCGCCCACTGTTCCAGCTCCTTCTGGCCCTTGGGCAGCAGATCGGTTGTGTAGACGTACCCGAACAGGGGCTCGTCGGCGTGGGCGGAGGCGGCGAGGCCGGCGGCCAGCGCCAGGGGCAGCAGGCAGGCGGAGATGCGAAACGACATGTGGCAATCCAGAGACTTGAATGATATTCATTCGCATTAAGTGGTGGTGGCCGACAAGTCAATGCGACTTATTTGCAAATTGCGCCCTGTGGCGCCGTTGCGTCCGCCGCTACCGTTGGCATCCGACCAGGCTGATCTCCGGCAAAGGTTTGCGTCGCAGCATTTTTTCACCGGAAACGCGAAGGTTGTTGCAAGCTTCGTATTCGCGTATCGATTTCTGATGCAGGATCGGTTTAACTCGGCAGATTCGAACGGAGACGTCTATGCGCAGAACGGAAACGGATGGGGCGGTCTTTCTCTCGGAACTGATGGACGACGCAGAGCTGCGGTCCGACATCCTCGAAGGCCCGGTCCGCGGCCGTGAAGCGATCGGCAAGGTGTTTGCCCGGCTTGAGACCATGTACGCCACGCAGGCCGTCACCTACGAACAGCGTGACAATCAGCGCGACTATCGCGTCAGCAAGGCGACCCTGACCGACGGCAGCCCCGTCGAGATCACCACGGTCGCCATGCGCGATTCCAGCGGCTGGGTCAGCTCGATCGCCGTCGCCCATTATCCGAAGCCGCGCGCCCGGGTGCTGGCCGCGCGGATCCTGACGGAAGCCTAAGGGGCGGGGCGCCGCAAACGCAGCCACGCGATAGCCGCCAGGCTTAACGTCACGCATAGCCAGCCAAACGCTTCGCCGACGGAGGTGTAGGGCGTATCGATCCGCTCGGCGGGCAATTGCGCCGTTGCGAAGGTCTGCGTCCCCGACGGCGTTTCCGTCAGCACTCGTCCGTAGCCATCGTACGCGCCGACCAGACCGTTGCGGGCGCTGCGTGCGATGGCGTAGCCGCCCTCGATACCGCGCGTCAGCGTCATGCGCGCCCCCATCCAGCCGTCCTGACCGAAGTCCCAGGCCGGCACGGCCAGGACCGCGACCTTGCCGGCATATTCACGGCCGATCGACGGAATGTGCATGTCCTTGCATATGGCCGTGCCCAGGGCGATCGGACCCGCGCCGAACAGCAGGGGCGCATGTCCCGGCACGTCGCGGTCTTCGAAGACCGGCACCAGGCGTTGTTTGTCGTACCAGAAGAGCGTACCGTCCGGCCGGGCGACCAGGGCGCGATTGCGGTAGATGCCGCCCGCCTTGACCTCCAGGCCGACGACCAGCGTGGCCTGCGTCCGCATCGCGGCGGCGCGCACGTCGGCGGCCGCGGCATCGGCCGCCGGCTGATCCAGCAGGGCGATCTTTTCCGGCAGGACGACCAGGGCACCGGGCGTGGCGGCGCGGGCGACCATCGGCGCGTAGACGGTCCATACCGGCTGCCAGTCCCGCGGAATGCCAGGGAAGCGGTCGCTGGCGACCAGGGCGACCGGCAGTTTCTGAGCCGGCGTGGGTGTATTCAAGCGTACGGCGGCGTAGGCGCCGGCGCCGCCCAGCACGGCCACGGCCAGCGCGGCGGCAACGAGGGCAGGCCGCGTGCCGGGGCGCCTCAGCAACAGCCCACCCAGAAGGCTGCCCGGCAGAAGGACCAGGAAGGTCACGGCCGGGGTTCCGCCCCACGCGGCGGCCTGGATTACAGGCAGCAGCGGCATCTGGCTGTAGGCCAGGCTGCCCACCGCGCCGTGCACCGACACGGTCAGCGTGATCTCTTCCAGCGCGGCGATGAAAACGGGCAGGACGAAGACCGCCACGCCGGCCGGAAGTCGGCGCCACGCCGATCGGGTCAGGGTGGCGGCCCCGCCCCACGCCACGACGCGCAGGATAAGGACGATCACGGCGGTGATGGCGCTGAAATCGAGGGAATAGCCGATGATGCTGATGATCGATACGGCGCCGGCCAGCGCCCCCATCAGCCAGGCCCGGCCCCAGCTGCCGCCAGTGGCGGGAATCAGTAAGGCCGGCGCCAGCCATGGCGCCCACCACAGGGGATGGAGCGCGTAGCCCAGGGTCAGAAGCAGGCCGGCGCCAACGCTCAGCGCCGCCTGAGCCCACAGCGGCAGTTTTGTTTCGGTGTAATCGTTTGAAGACATGAGGCTTTCTCGCATGGAACCAAGATCGGTAACCGCAGTCCTGCCTCGCCTTTTGCCCGCCCGCCAGCACCGTTTCGCGAATGGGCGAATGGGTTCGGAGGTGGGCTACTGGACCGTTCCGGCGGCTTTTGTTAGGGTCCCGGCCATGCGGCTTCACGACCTGATCGCGGACTTTGGCAATGCACGCTGGTGGTCGCGTGCGCTCGGACTGGCCTTTTTGACGGGCATCGTTCTGGGCGTGCTCGGCCCGTTCGGGAGTTTCCTCAACGGCAATATAATGCTGCGCGTGTTCAGCTGGACGGTGAACGTCGTCATGGGCACGGCCGTCGTCGGCCTGTTGCTGCCGTTGCTGGTAAGGACGGGCCGGCGCCTGCACATGCCTTTGCCGGCGGCCATCGTCGCCGGCTTCCTGATCGTCAATGTGCCGACGGCCCTGTTCTCGGCTGCGTTCGGCTACTGGCTGTGGCCGCGGATGATCGACCGGGTGCGGCCGGAAGAATGGTACACGCAGTCGCTCCTGATCGCCGGCCTGATCATCGTCTTGTGGGCGCTGTTGCGGCTGGCGCTCGACCGCCCCGCGCCTGCGTCTTCGCCCCAGCCTGTCGTGGCGGCGAACAGCCTCGATCCCGTGCTTTGCCTCCAGATGGAAGACCACTACGTCCGCATCCACCGCACGTCGGGCTCGACGCTCGAGCTGATGTCGATGAAGGACGCGATTCTGCGCTACGGCCAGGGCGGCGGCGTCCAGGTCCATCGCAGCTGGTGGGTCGCGGCGTCCGCCGTCGAGGCCAGCGAACGCGACTCACGCAACTGGCGCCTCCAGCTCCGCAACGGCGTCCGCGTCCCCGTGGCGCGCAACCGCGTCACCGAGGTGAGGGCGCGCGGCTGGATCAGCGAGTAGATATGCGCGCTTGACTTGCCCGCGATATCGCCGCCTCCTTTGCTTACTATGGGAGGGGACGATGCGGGGACTGTTACGGCATTTCGCAGGCGCGGCCGTTCTGCCGGCGCTGCTCCTGGCGTTTCCGGCCGGGGCAGCGCCGAAGACCATATGCGGGTTGCCGGTCGATACCGACGCAGCCTTGTCGCCGGATGGGAAGCTGGTGGCGTTTATCCGCTATGTTCCCAATGCGGATATCCCCGGCGGTAAGGAAGGCAATCTATGGCTACGGGAGTGCCGGACAAGCCAGGAACGTCGGCTGTTGCCTCCGTCCGGCAAACCCAACAAGGAAGGCAATATCGGCGGGCCGGTCTTCAGACGGCCGCTTCATCTATGTCGCTGCGGCGGTCGGTGGCGACGAAGGGACAATCTACCGCGTCGATCCGGTCACCGGGAAATACGCCGTGGCATTTTACGCAGAGCTTGCAGGTATCATCCGCAGCGGGCGCTACCGCGGCGATATCCTGGCCACGCAGCATACGGCGCTCTACCACGGAGGCGATGAGGCGGGCTACGGCGGCTATCCTCTGTACGTTTTCGATTCGCAGGGCCGGGCGCTGCGCTATATCGGCGGCAGCCAGACCTGGGACGGCGAGCGTTTGCGGCGCTGGCTGAAGGGGCAGGGCTGGGAGATGTCGTGGGCGGGGAAATTGGCGCCTTGAGACAGGCGCCTGTTTATGGACAAGGCAGCCCGGCGCGGGTAATAATTCCCGCATTCACGGGGGATCGTCACATGAACGCCGCAACCGGACCCATTATCGAACTGTCGCCGACCGGCGGCTTTCGCGTCACCCTGAACGGCTTCAGCGGCGACGGCGCCACCATGGCCGAGGCCCTCGCGAGTTGCCAGGCGGCCGCCGCCACGACCTACGACGCCGAAAAAGGCGACGAATCCCTTCAGGCCCAGACGGCGCAGCGCCAGCGAGACATCCTGTCCAATGACGGCGCCATGCTGGGCAATCAGTTCAACTCCGTCCTCATGGGCGGTGGTCCGGGCTTCGGGCGTTTCCTGCCATAACCCCGCGTCTTGACGGGTTCCTGACGGCATCGGGTGATAATCATTCTCAATGCCTGAGGCAAAACCGGGGGCAGCGGCATCGAACCATTACACGCTTTGCGACATTATCGGTGACGTATAGAGTTACCGGGAAACCCTTATGCCTGCCCCCTTCATCACGGCCGTGCTCGACCTTCTGCCCTCGGGAGGACTAAGTCCTGAAACGGGGTGTCAGATCCTGGGCGACGCCATCGCGCCGGCGGTGGGGGGGGGGACGCCCAGCGGCCTGCTACGGCGGCTGAAACGGTATTTCACCCGCCAGCTCGAAGCTCTGCAGTCGCAGGCGGCCGACCGCGCCAGCGTCGAAACCGCCCTTACGCGCGTGTTCGAACTGGCAGCCGCGCACGACTACCAGGCGCTGTCCGAACTGAAATGACGGCAGCACCGATTTTCCGAAATGGGCATCGCGCCTTATCGGATCGCGCTCTACATCGCCGGCTGCGGCCGCCCTTGCGTCGTCGCCGATAAATAGCTGTCGATGAACTGTGCCTGGGTCGGCAGGGCCGACACCGCGCGGGCAATGTTGCCCTTGATGGCGCCGAGCGCCTGGCCCAGTTGCGCGTCGCTCATCATGCCGCCCATGCGGTGCCAGCTTTTGGGCATGACGCGCTGGCCGGTCAGGCACTGGACCCACGAATCGACGCGGAACAGGTCGCCCGATTCCTGGTAGGCGTGCGCCGTCTCGCGGAAGAGCTCGATGCGCGCAGCCAGCGTGTCGGGCACGGACATGGCCTGGCGGTCGCGCCAGAAGGCCGTGTCGTCGCGTTCCGTGGCCTTGTAGTGCAGGATGACGAAGTCGCGCACGCGGTCGAGCTCGTGGCGCGACAGGGCGTTGTAGCGGTCGACCAGGACGGGATCGACGCCGTCGAACGGAAAGAGCTGCGCCAGGCGCGTGACGCCGATCTGGAAGAGGTGGATCGACGTCGATTCCAGCGGCTCTATGAAGCCCGACGACAGGCCCAGCGCGACGACGTTCTTGTTCCAGCTGAGGCGGCGTGTGCCGGTCTGGTAGCGGATCAGGCGCGGCTCGAACAGGGGCTTGGCGTCGAGGGCGCCCTTGAAGCGCTCCAGCGCCGCATCGTCCGACAGGTACTGGCTGGAATAGACCAGGCCGTTGCCCACGCGGTTCTGCAGCGGAATGCGCCAGCGCCAGCCTTCTCCGTGCGCGACGGCACGCGTATAGGGCATCGGCGCGCCGTGGCTTTCGGTCTGCGTGACGACGGCGCGGTCGGTCGGCAGCCAATGCGACCAGTCCTCGTACCCCGTCTTGAGCGCGCCTTCGATCAGCAGGGCGCGGAAGCCGGTGCAGTCGATGAACAGGTCGCCTTCGATGCGCCCCCCCGATTCGAGATTGAGCGCCGTGACGAAGCCCGTTTCCGCGTCCTGGTCGACGGTCTGGATGCGGCCCTCGATGCGCTTGACGCCGGCCTTTTCGCTCATGCTCCTGAGAAAGCGGCCGTAAAGCACGGCGTCGAGATGGTAGGCGTAGGAGAGGCGCGAGCCTTCGCCGCCCTGGAACCTGCCCATCTCGGCGGCCTGGTATTCGAAGCCGTAGTCGCCAAGCGCGCCGGCCAGGCCGCGCGAATGCGCTTCGAGCCAGACGTGGTGGAAGGGCGCCATCCAGTTCGACACGCCCATATCGCCGAACGAGTGGAGGTAGCGGTCGCCGTCAAGCGCCCAGTTTTCGAAGGCGATAGCCAGCTTGTAGGTCGCATTGGTGGCGTGCAGGAATTCGCGTTCGTCGATTCCAAGGAAGTTGTGGAAGGTCCGTACGGTCGGGATAGTCGATTCGCCGACGCCGACGATGCCTATCTCCTCCGATTCGACGAGGGTGATGTCGAGCAGGGGGCCCAGGAACCGGCTGAGCGCCGCGGCGGCGCACCAGCCTGCCGTGCCGCCGCCGGCGATCACCACCTTCTTTACGGGCTTTCCCGTCATCGCAGTCTCTCCCTATCCCACCGTGTTTTTATCGGTTCAGTTTATTGAGCAGCATGGCGCGCAGGCGCCTGGCCCGCATGTCGTCGAGCGGCGCCAGCGCCCCTTGCGCCGCTTCGGGCAGGTGCGCTGCCGGGCGGTCTGACGGCCCGAAAATATAGTAGTCGAACAGGGCGCGCCACGCCTGCTTTTCGGGCTCCGGCCGTTCGCGCAGCGACAGCATGCCGTGCAGGATGGTGTTCCACGGCGTGTCCATGAAGGTGGGCGACGTGTTCCACCAGTAGTTCACCAGGGCGTTGAACGATTCGAGCGCCTCGACGTGATGCCACCACAGGGCAGGATAGAAGAGGACGTCGCCGGGCTCGAGATCGGCGACCTCCCCGGCCGCGATGGCGTCGCGGAACCGGGGGAAGCGTCCGAAGTCGGGGTCGCGGAAATCGACCATGCTGACGACCTGGCCGCCGGGGGTGGGCTCCAGCGGGCCGGGATAGAGGTTTTCGACCTGCTCGGGCGGGAAAAGCGTAAAGCGGCGCCGGCCGACGGCGCAGACCGCCAGGTTGTGCGACATGTCGAAATGGGCGGTCGCCGTGGTGCGGTTGCCGATCCAGATGCTGCCGAGCGGAGGGTTGCGCGCGAACATGTCGTGATTCAGCATCAGGTCGTTGTGCGCGCGGAAGCCCGGCAGATAGATGTCGAGATCGGTCGAGCCGATATAGAAGGACGGCGGGTCGGGATCGTCGAGATGGGCGGTAATGGCGCTCAGGACCTCGCCGAGGCTTGCGCGCGCGCCCGAAAAGTTCATGCCCGCGACGTCGTCCGTATAGAAGAAGCGGCCCTTGATCTCCGGCGCGCCACGGTAGGCGGTGACCGGCCGGCCCTGGTAGAAACCCATCAGGTGGTCCATGGCGGCCTGCGGCGAGGTGAGACCGGCCTGGACCAGCGGCCAGTCCATGGCCACGCCCTTCAGGATGACGGCTTCCTGCGCCGCCATCAGATCGTCATAGGGGATCTTGTCCGGCGCGATGCCGGTCATGACCCTGGTCTTGCGTGTAATGCCGCTCATCGGGCGGACAGCTCCATAACTCAGGCGAGCCTGCGGGTCTTCATGTCGATCAGCCGGCGGATGTTGCCGGTGGAATGGATGACACAAAAGGCCAGGGCGAGGAAGCCGGAACGGTTGAGAGTCTCGAGGGTTGCGGCATCGAGTCGCGCACATGCTTCCTGGCTGATCGAAAAGAAGTCTGGAAGCGCGTAGCTTGTGCCGTCCTCCAGCTTGATCTCGATATTGACCGGCGCCAGGAGGCCCGCGGCCTGGAAGGCAACGAACATGGCGTCGCTGGCCGCGATGCCGGCGTGCAGGGTCCTGAGCGCGTTCACGGCGCGCTCGAGCGCCGGAGCATTGCCGCCGTGCGCCAGGAAGAGCGGATCGCCTTCGGTGCGGCTGACGCGCGGATGGCCGGTGTCGATCATGATCATGGGCTCGGCCTGGCCGTTGCCCGCGTCGCGCAAGGCTATGCTGAAGGGGCCGCGCGCCTGGATGGCGGGGAGGTAGCGGGCCGTCCAGCCGTCGTCGCCCAGGTAAAGGTTCTCGTCGGTTTCGAGGCCGAGAAGCGCGAAGGCCTGGAAGCCGCCGTTTTCATTTTGGCGGAACAGGATCGGATATTCGCGCTGGACCTCGGCGAACTCGGTCGGCACGACCAGGGCCAGGTTGACATTGTCGCCGGACGCGGCCGAGGCGCGCGTAATCAGGCGCAGGTCGTGGTGCTCGACATTGTCCAGGAGGGCGATCTGGCTCATGGGTGTTTCCTTCGGGTACGTTTTGCGGCGTGTTTTAAGCGCAATGCCGTCAAAACGATAAGACTATTGTTCGGTACGCAAAAAAAGGGCCGCGGCGAACCGCGGCCCTTTCCGATGTCAAAGCCGAAGCTTTGGCGAGGTTTAGAACTTCCAGCGCAGGCCGAGTTGGTAGCGCGTGTCGAGTTCCTGAGCGAAGTACAGGTTCGTCTTGTCGCGGCCGTACTGGCGGATGTGCTCCTTGTTCAGGTTCAGGCCTTCGAAGGTCAACTGCAGGCTGGGCGTGACCGAGTAGTTCAGAGCCGCGTCGATAACGCCGAAGGGCTCGAAATACTGCGGGTCGCCCTGGGCGCCGACGTTCGTGGCCGTGATGTAGCTGTCACGCCAGTTGTACGACACGCGGCCCGACCAGGGGCCCTTGTCGTAGATCGCCGTGACGTTCATCGTGTTCGACAGGCCGAGCAGCGGGAACTGCTGGGTGCCCGAAGGGGCCGAGTTGTCGAACTTGATGTCGCCGTTGACGGTCGTCAGGCTGCCCGAGACGCCGAAGCCGGTGTCGCCGAAGAAGTGCTGGAACGCCAGTTCGATACCGTGGATGTTCGCGGTCTTGTTGTTGACCGGAATATTGGTGTCGAAGGTGAACAGCGGATCGTTGGCGTCGGCCGTGATGTCGTAGGCGGCCAGCGTCGAGTCGACGAAGGCTTGCTGCAGGTTGCCCTGAGCATCCTGGTGCGACTGATACTCGGACTTGGCAGCGGCCTGGTTGCCGCTGTTCTTGATCAGCAGCGCGGTCATCGTGAACAGGTTCACGTCGGTCGTCGACTGGTTGATCGAGCCGAGCAGCGAGGCAGCGGTACCCGAACGCGAGCCGGCCTTGCCGGACGACGGGTCACGCAGGCCGAACTGGTTCGTCTGAACGCGGCCGGTGCCGACAAAGTTGTCGACGTCCTTGTTGTAGTAGCCGAGCGAAACGTAGCTGTCCTTGCCGTAGTACCATTCGACCGAGAAGTCAACGTTCGACGAGACGAGCGGCAGCAGCGACGGGTTACCCGAGCTGGCCGTCGGATTCGTGCCGTTCAACGTCGGACGCGGCGGCGTGCCGACCGTCGTCGTGGCGTACATGTTGCCGTAGGCCGGACGAGCCATCGTCTTCGAGAACGACGCGCGGGCCACGACGTGGTCCGACGGGTTCCAGGTGAAGTCGAGGCTGGGCAGCCAGTTGTTGTACTTGCCCTTGCTCGAGATCGTAGCAACGCCTGTACCGAAGTCGGTCGTGAAGTCGTTGTCGGCCGTCCAGCGGATCGCCGTCGGGATGCTTTGCAGCGCCGAGGCGGTGACGTCGGTCGACTCGTAACGCAGACCGGCGACGACGCTGGCCGGCTTGCCCAGGAAGTCACCCTTCATCATGAACTGCGCGTACACGGCCTTGACCTGTTCTTCGATGGTGTTGGCCGTCAAAGAGGTGTTCGGGATCGTGGTGTGGTACAGCGACGAGGCGGCCAGCGCCTTGTAGATGTCGAGCGCGTTGCCGCGGAAGGCGATGTCCGACTTGCCGGGGCTGAAGTCCTTGAACAGGCTGCCCAGGTCGTAGGTTTCGATCAGGCCCGGCGCGTATTGCGCGACGTCGCCCGGATGCGAGATACCCCAGTCACCCAGCGCCTGATAGGTGCTGCCGGTGGTGGTGGTCATCGTCGCCTTTTCGAGGTCGACACCAGCATTGAACTTGCTTTCGCCGTTCAGGTCGTAGCTGTAGTCGGCCTTGAACTCGTCGATCTTGTTCGTCTGGCTGTTGGTGGCGGTACGGCCGACCTGGGTGCCGAGGTCGCCCACGTCCAGCTTGCCGTTGTTGTTGCCGCGCAGCGCGTCGTTGACGGTGAACTGCTGGACAGGGATGTCGCCCGTGAAGTCGACCGAGTGCTGCGAGATGACCGGAGCGCCGAGCGAGATCAGGACCGCCGAGGTGCCGTCCGGATTGTTCGGCAGGACCTTGCCTTCCGAGCTGTGGGCGTCGAGGGTCAGGCTGGAGCGGTCGTTGATCGACCACTTGGCATTGAAGCCGATCGACGACAGCGAGTTCTTCAGGCCGAGGAGCTGTTGCTCGAAGCCTTCGTCCTTCACGCCGTTTTCGTTTTCTTGCAGGTACAGGGCGTTATAGATGCCCGAAGCGCCCTTCTGGAAGGTGATCTTGTCGAACGGACGGTTGAACCAGTTGGTCTGCTCCGAACGCATTTCCGAAGCCTTGTTCTCGATGTACAGGGCGTCGGCGGTGATCAGCCAGGCTTCCGACGGGCGGAACTGCATGGTGCCCATCAGGTTGGTGCGCTCGTTATGCGTTTCGGAGAAGGCATAGCGGCTGTCGTTCGGATAGGCGATCAGCGAGCCGGCGGGCGGCGCGTTGGTGATCTGGGTTTGCAGCGTCGTGCCCGAATAGCGCAGGCGGCCCGACGACGGGGCATAGAACTGGTCGTAGGTGTCGAGGTTCCAGTTGTTCTGCGTGGCCTGACGGGTCGCGACGTCCTTTTCGGAGTATTGCGCGAACACGGCGACGCCGAAGGTCTTGGAATCGTTGGTCCACTGGTAGGCGCCCGAAACTTCCGGGGTCCATTCCTTGCCGTGAACCATGTTGTCGCCGTGCAGCATCTTCGCGGTCAGCGAGCCCGAAGCGCCGGCCTTGCCGATCGGACGCAGGGTTTTGATGTTCAGCGTGGCGCCGATGCCGCCCGAAGCGACGTCAGCCTTGCCGGTCTTGTAGACTTCGAAGCCCGAAACCAGGTCAGAGGCCAGGTTCGAGAAGTCGAAGTTACGCGAACCGCCGCCGGCGAACACGTTGCCGGTACCGATCAGGGCGATCGAGGCCGACGGCATGACGCGGCCGTTCAGGGTGGTCAGGTTGAAGCCGGGGCCGAAGCCGCGGACCGTAACCGTCGAACCCGAACCGTTGGTGCGGTCGATCGACACGCCCGGGATGCGCTGGACCGATTCGGCCAGGTTCGTATCCGGATACTTGCCGATGTCTTCGGCCGAAATCGCATCGACGACGCCCGTGGCGTTCTTTTTGATGTTCATCGAGCGCTGCAGCGAGCCACGGATACCCGTGACGACGACGACGTCGCTATCGGCCTTGGCGGCCGGCGCCTGGGCAAAAACCGGGGCGGCCATCGTGCACAGAGCCAGGGTCGAAACCCCGGTCAGCACGGCGGCGCGCACCGTCTTCCCGTTATTACGCTTTACTGTATTCATCTCGTTCTCCCAACTTGATTGAAGTTCTTAAACTTCGGCATTGCTGCGTCGGCCACAAAGTCGGGGAAAGACAAAGGCTGCGTACATGCAACCAGCGCGCGCACGTCATAGCGGGCGCGTCGGGTCGGTTATCAATGTGCGCAGGGAAATCCCTTGCGTTCTCCCGTCGTTTCAGATTCAGGACCAAGTATTCGGTGGCCCGGTCTGCTTTTTATGTGGTGCCAGCAGGCGTACCATGACAACGCTGTCCACGCTAGATAGCGGTAACAGATTTGACACTTGTTTTCGTTCATCCGTTGCAATTTGGACACAAACTGCGAACGAATCAGAGATAATTACCTGACTTTATTAAAAAAATCGGAACGCCCCTGATGTGCCGTTCCTTGCTTCCGTCAAGGATTCGCCACAAAGCCGAAAAATGGCATTCCGGTGATGGAAAACGCAAGTCATCCGCGGACACACCTATTTTTTATTTTAATTATAAGTATTCCGATTTTGGTTTCTTGATGTAATCAGACACCGGTGTCGGTATTATTTTCCACATAAAATGTATATAATTCAGATATTTCCATTTGTGGAAGCGATTTCACATATGGCATTCGCATCGTTTCTGCTGCGAAATTGACGGAAATTTGAAGTCGCCGGACAGTAGTTTTGTAAAATCGGAAACCGACTCCGGCGCACCCGCGCTCGGCCGCTTTTGCAAATGCGACAACAATGGCGGTCGTTGCCCGCATTGGGATGCGTTAAGTTGAAGCGGAAAAAATAAAGAGACCGGTGCTGCGATGCGGCGAAAAATCGTCATGCGAATCACCGCCCGCGAGAATTTCCAATATTCCAAAGGTATTAATGGTCGGATTATACTACAAATAACGGGAGATTCACTTTCCCTGGCCCGGCGCGTAGGGGAAGGTCAGCGCCTTATAGTCCGCAAGCGACTTTTCCGGCGCCGCGTAGCCCACGGGCAAGGGCAGGCCCGACTTGCTCTGGAAATAGGCGATCGAGGCGTCGCGCCACCATTTGGCCTCGCGCGCCTGGATACGCAGATTGCTCGACACAGTCTCGAAGCGTTGCGGATCGACGTAGGCGCGCATCGCTTCCCACGTCGCCTGCATGCCGTGGACCTCGTCGACGCCCTGGCTATAGGTCATGACCATGTCGTCCCACAGGGTGCGCCCGTCCTTCATCCGGAAGGTCCAGGGCACGTGCTGGAACCACAGCAGGTATTTCGGATCGATCGTCTTCGGATCCGCCCATTGTTTCGCGGCGTCCGGCGCGTATTGCGACAGGGCGTCGGATCCCGCACTTGTGCGGTCGAAGCCTATGCCGTTCGCGTCCGCCTTGGCGTAGTAGCACGGGTTCCATTCGGGGCGCGCCAGTTCGCACACCCACGGCCCCGGGCCGTAATGATGGCCGGTCGCCATCTGATGGTGCAGGCCCAGCGGTGTCATGTATTTCACCACGGTTTCGCGCGACGCCATCATCATGTCGGTGACGGGCTTCACGAACGCCGGATCGTTCGAGAAGGTCATGCGCGCCCAGTCTTCGGCGATGGTGCGCGCCGACGCGTCGGGGTTCCACGCCAGCCGGCCGAAGCCGTACCAGTCGGCCTGGTTGAAGTCCGAGCCCGACCAGTTGCGGTCCGAACCGATATTGGCCACGCCCGCCATACCGGTGAGCGGATGCTGGCCGATACCGCCTTCGACGACCTTGGCAACCGTCGTCCCCTTGCCCTGGCCGAAGGTGTCGGCCTTGAGCGTCTCTTCGTAGAGCGCGGTCGAATAGACGAGGTGCGTCGCCTGGCCGAGATATTCCTTGGTGATCTGCACCTCGAGCATCTCGTTGGTCTTCGGCATGGCGCCGAAGAGCGGATGGAAGGGCTCGCGCGGCTGGAAGTCGATGGCGCCGTTTTTGATCTGCAGCAGGACGTTGGGCGCGAACTGGCCGTCGAGCGGCTGGAACTCGTAAGAGGCCTGCTTGGCACGGTCGCGGGCGTCGTGCTCGGAATAGACGAAGGCGCGCCACATGACGATGCCGCCGTGCGGACCGACGGCCTCGGCCATCATATTGGCGCCGTCGGCGTGGGTGCGGTGATAGTCGCCGGGGCCCGGCTGGCCTTCGGAATTCGCCTTGACCAGGAAACCGCCGAAATCGGGGATGGCGGCGTAGATTTCGTCAGCCTTCGCTTTCCACCAGGCGCGCACTTCCGGATCGAGCGGATCATTGGTCTTGAGGTGGCCGAGCTCGATGGGCGCCGAAAAGCGCGCCGACAGATAGACCTTAATGCCGTAGGGCCTGAGCATATCGGCCAGCGCGCGCGTCTTTTTGATATACGGCGCCGTCAGGCTGTCGGCCTTGGCATTGACGTTATTGAGCACGACACCGTTGATGCCGACCGAGGCGTCGGCGCGCGCATAGTCTATATAGCGTGCGTCCTTGAGATCGGGCAGGCGCCACCAGTCCCAGATCGAGCGGCCCGCATAGCCGCGCTCGACCGTGCCGTCGAGATTGTCCCAGTGGTCGAGGACGCGCACTTTCAGCTTGGGCGCGTCGGCGATGTCGAGCGCGTCCGTCGGCTTTCGCGTTTCGATCAGGCTCAAGTAACGAAAGGCGCCGTAGAGCACGCCTATGTCCGTATTGCCGGCGATGACCGTGACGGCATGGCCGCCGACTCTTGTGGTGCGGATGACGAAGCCTTCGCCGCCGAGCCCGGCCAGCGGCAGGTTCAGGCCCTTGACGATATCCGACGAGGCGGGGGTGCCGATGATGACGGCGCCGTCGGAGAGTTGCCCGGTCGTCACCTCTTCGGCCAGCAGGCCCGACAGGCCGCGCTTCAGTTCCGAGACGGCGGCGGCCATGGTCGGGCTGGCGCCCGCGGCGACGATGGTGGCGGCGTGGTTACGGTAGGCGGGCAGGGCGGCGGTCTCGACGGGCTTATAGCGCAGCCACAGATCATAACCGTCCTCGGCCCGGGCCATGCCGGCCGTCAGGCACAGGGCAAGGCTCGCGGCGGCCAAAAGCCGCAACCTGAAACCAGCCATCGTTTCGCTCCCTTAAAGCGTGAGGTCGCGGGCTCTACCAGTTGAACATGGTGCCGTCTTTCAGACGGTTCACCGGCAGGTAGGCGCGCTTGTACGGATAGAGTTTCGCCTTTTCCTCGTCGAGGTCGACGCCCAGGCCGGGGGCTTCGGAGCACGACATGAAGCCGTTCTCGAACCGGTAGCTGTTGGGGAAGACCTCGTAGGTGGCGTCGGTATGGCGCATGAATTCCTGGATACCGAAGTTCGGAATCGACAGGTCGAAGTGCAGCGCCGTCGCCATGGTGATCGGCGACAGGTCGGTGGCGCCGTGGCAGCCCGTTCGCACATTGTGCAGGTCGGCCAGCATGGCGACCTTGCGCAGATGGGTGAGGCCGCCGGCGTGGACGATCGTGGCGCGGATATAGTCGATCAGCTGGTTCTGGATCAGGTCCTTGCAGTCCCAGATCGAGTTGAAGATCTCGCCGACGGCCAGAGGCGTCGTCGTGTGCTGACGGATGAGGCGGAAATTATCCTGGTTCTCGGCCGGCGTCGCGTCCTCGATCCAGAAAGGGCGGTAGGGCTCAAGGTCGCGGCCCAGCCGTCCGGCCTCGATCGGCGTCAGGCGGTGGTGGACGTCGTGCAGCAGGTGGACTTCGTCGCCCAGCGCGTCGCGCACCGCCGCGAACAGCTTGGGGACGATGCGCATATAGGCGGCCGTGTCCCAGACGTCCTCAGCCGGCAGGTCGCTGTCGGCGGGCTCGTAGAAGGCCTTGTGCTTGGAGACGCCGTAGGTGGCGTCGAGCCCCGGCACGCCGCACTGGATGCGGATCGCCTGATAGCCCTTTTCCTTGTAGTCGAGGGCGGCTTCGACTGTATCCTCGATCGACTTGCCGTTGGCGTGGCCGTAGACCATGACGGCATTGCGGCACGCGCCGCCCAGCAACTGGTAGACCGGCAGGCCGGCGATCTTGCCCTTGATGTCCCACAACGCCATGTCGACGGCGGCGATGGCGGACATGGTGACGGGGCCGCGCCGCCAGTAGGCGCCGCGGTAGAGGAACTGCCAGATGTCCTCGATCTGATGGGCGTCGCGGCCGATCAGGCAAGGAATGACGTGCTCTTCCAGATAGGCGGCGACGGCCAGCTCGCGGCCGTTCAGCGTCGCGTCGCCTATGCCGTAAATGCCCTGGTCGGTCTCGATCTTGAGCGTGACGAAGTTGCGGCCTGGACAGGTGACGATGACGCGCGCCGCCGTGATGCGGGCGCGAACTCCGCCCTTGGATGCGGAATCGCCGGACGCGGAACCGTCGCGTCCGAAGCCTTCCTGGCGGCTGGTGTCCATCACGCTTTTACTCTCCATGACCTGTGACCCTGGCCGGGGCTAAAGGCCATAGGTCAAACCAATTCCAGATTGGACCGCCGCGCGCCGGAATGCAAGCGATTTCGGCAGCGGGGTTCCGGCGCACGTGGGCATTTTGCGGGGCATTTGTGCCGCGCCATGACGAAGTTTGCGCAATGTATCGCCGTTCTTTGCTGCGACCAAGGTGGAAAATGAAACTCTTGGCCGCCGTAAACAAGGTTAAATCGATACGATACGGATTTTCCGGGTATTTGGCGCCACGAAATACTTTGAGTGGAAAGCGTCTAAAGTACGACAATTGCGCCGGGCGAACCTCTTTGCCCAAGACTCATTTTCCAGGGCGGAACAGGTCGTCTTGCAATTAATGGTCTGACCATATTCCATGAATAGGGCAGGCCACCATCCATTTCGAGGTATGTGAGCGTTAACGCGGGTGGCGGCGACGCGACCCGGCGTGAGCATGGCCGCCCCGGATGCCGGAAAGTGGTCAGGACATTGGTTTGGGCGGGGAGCATCGCCTGAATACGGACGGCGTCGCCATTCGCCGGAAAAGGCTTCGCGCTTCCCGTCTCGCGAATCCAGTTGAAAGCCAGCCGCGAACGGGCATAGTTTGCACCTGAAGCTCTTTCGCCAGCCAGCCGATGTCCGAAACCAAGAAACTTTATCGCCAGATCGCGGATTCCATCGCGGCCGACATCGAGTCCGGCCGCTACCAGCCGGGCGACCGCCTGCCGACCGAGCGCGACCTGGCCCAGACCTACGGCGTCAGCCGGCCCAGCATGCGCGAAGCGCTGATCGCGCTCGAAATCCGCGGCCTGATCGAGGCCAAGCACGGCGTCGGCATCCTTGTGCTGGAGCCGCCGGTGCGCGCCCAGCAGACCGAGGCGGAAATCGGCGCCTTCGAATTGATCGAGGCGCGCCGCCTGTTCGAGGGCGAGGTCGCGGCCATGGCGGCCACCCAGCGCACGGACGAACACATCGCCGAGCTCGCGCAATTGCTGGAGGCCATGGGCGACCCCGACCAGGAAAAGGCCGAAAAAGCCGACCGCGACTTCCACTTCGTCATCGCCCAGTCAACCGGCAACGGCGCCCTGGTGGCCACGGTCGAGACCCTGTGGGACTGGCGCTATCGCTCGCCGTTTGCGCGCAACATCCTCGAACGCGCCGCCGATCTGGGCATGACCGACCGGATTTCCGAACACCGCGAGATCCTCGAGGCGCTCAAGGCCGGCTCCGCGCCCAAGGCGCGCAAGGCCATGCACGCCCACATGGACCGCGTTATCGAGCACCTGCTGCGCGCGACCGAGCTCGAAGCGGTCGAATCGGCCAAGAGCCAGTCGAATGCTCAGCGCGCCGCCTTCGCCAACCGCTTCCGCGCCCTGCACCACCCCTGAAGATCAAGGTATGGCGGCCTCGACCTCGATTTCGATCTTCTGGTCGGGATTGTAGAGGCGGCGGACTTCGACCCAGGTGGCCGACGGATAGACCTCGCCCTTGTAAAAGGCCTTGCGGACGGGGATGGCCGACTTCACCGCCTCGATATCCAGCGTATAGATGGTTTCCTTGACGATCGCCCGGCTGTCCAGGCCGTGCGCCTTCAGGATACGTCCGATCTCGCCATAGACCGCCGTCATCTGCGTCTCAAGCGTGGGGCCGTTGCTGGTGACACCCGACAGGTAGAGCGTCTTGCCGTGGCGGACGACCTGGGCGTAGCCGATCTCCTTTTCCCATGGGTGAAGATATTCGCGCTGGACCCCGGCCGTCGCCGGGCCCGCCAGCATCAGGACGGCCAGTGCCGCCGCCACGCGCATGATCATGTCTAAGCTCCCGTTTTGTGCATATGACAATCATTTGCATTGAAGGTCAAGGATATGGAAAACGTCTTGTTTACCAATCGGGCGCACCGTCGTCCGACGGGAATTGTGACGGTTTATAATTCCCGACGTGTCGAGCCGGGTTTGTGTAGTGGTAAAGGTTATCGCTGTTGCGTCCTATAAGGGCGGTGTCGGAAAATCGACGCTGTCGGTGAACCTCGCGGCCGCCCTTCAGGGCCTGGGGCTCCGCACGGCGCTGTTCGATATGGACGTTCAGGAAAGCGCGCTGGGGTGGTTTCGCCGCCGCGGACAAGCCGGCCTCAGTGCCGAGGCGGTGACGGCGGACGCGCTCGGCGATCGTATTTCGGGCCTGTCCCATGCCGACCTCATCGTCGTCGACACGCCGCCGCGTGACTGTCCTGAGGCGGGCGCGGCGATGGCCTGCGCCGATCTCGTGCTGACGCCGTGCCGGCCGTCGTGGCCCGACCTCGAGGCGCTTCGCCGTACGGCGCGCCACCTGGCGGAGACCGGCAGGGCGGGCTATGTCGTGATCAATGCCGCGCCGCCGACAGCGACGGCCCTGATCGCGGACGCGCGCCAGCAGGTCGTGCGCCCGGGTATGGGGCTGGCGCCGGTCGTCCTGCGTCAGCGCTGCGATTATCGCGCCTGCTGGGGATATGGCCGCGGCGTCACCGAGTTCGAGCCGGGCGGCAAGGCGGCGGCGGAAATCAGCGGCCTGGCCGACTTCGTCCTGTACGCGCTGGATATCGTGTCTCCCGCCATCCTGCCTATCCTGCACGACGACGCCGTATCGGTCTCAGGGTTCCAGCCGTACCGTGCGCGCGCGATAGTTTAACGTGACGCGATAGTCCTTGAGGAAACGGGCGCCCAGCGCCGCCGGTGTTTTCAGCGGCGAGGTTCCGAAGGTGCCGTAGACGGTCTCGGGAGCGCCCTTGCGTATAGATCCCACCACGACGTCGGGCGCGCGGCCGACGCGAACGCCCTGCGCCCCGGCATAGCCATAGCCGGTCACGGGCCGCCCCTCGGCGGCGAAGGCCTCCAGCCCCGCCGTTTTCACGGCCGCTGGGGTAGCGAACAGCTCGTACAGGCCGCCACTGTCGATCAGCGCGGTCAGCGGCCGGCCGGCGACGGTGATCGGCACGGTCGGGATGTTGGTGTCCAGGCCCATCGGCAGGTCGCAGGTGCAAGGCGTTGATCGCGCGGCGAAAATCACCTTCCGATTCGGGTAGTCGATGACCACGATCCGCCCCGCCAAAAAACTGTAGCCGAGAACGCCCATCAGCGGTTTGCCGTCGGGGCCGCTCATCCCTTTCAGCCGGCTGGCCGAAAAATCGATGCGTCGCGAAGACGCCCCGGCCGCCAGTTCGGCCGAAGTGTTGAAGAACTCGATGCGCTCGCTGCCGATGCCGGTCGCCGACCCCGTCCCGCGCTTGAGTTGGAGGCCCAGACTCTTGGCATAGTCGAGATCGATGGCCGACGGGGACGTGCCGTCGTCGAGGTCCATCCACACCGGGGCGGCGCCGTTGACGGAGACCTGGATGTAGACCAGCCCGTCGTGGAAGGCGGCGGGCAATTCGACATCCGCGTTTTGCGCCGGGGCGGACGCGCAGCCCGTCAGGCCGGCGAAGAGCAGGAAGGCTATCCTTCGTATCATGCGGCCTTCGCGTCCGCGCTCAGGGCGTAGCGCCGGCAGTGTTCGAGATAGGCGCTTTCGTGACTGGCCATCAGTTCGACGACCGACGACCATAGCCAGGACGGCGCGTCGAGCGTCTTGGAGCGGCCGCGCAACAGGTCGCGGTGCCAGTCGCGGCGCGTGTCGGCGTCCATCTGCCGGGCGTGCGCGCTGCCGACGACATTGCCGAGGAAGCGCGACAGGCGGCGCGCTTCGGCTTCGCCCAGCCGTTCCAGGTCGAGCTTCAGGTCCTGCGGCAGCAGTTCGCGCAGGGCGACGGACCGGTCGAGCAGCCGGCCGGCCACCATGCGATCGCCCAGCGCCGGGGACAGGTGCCAGGCGCCCGTGACGACGCGTTCGCCGTTGTCGCGCGGCATGTCGGCGTGCGCGTAGCGCGGCGCAAGCGCCTTCATCGCCTCCTTGACATCGATCAGGCACATCTGGCCGCCGTCTTCGATGGCGACCAGGACGGCGTAGCGCAGGCGGCCGAGCGAGCTGCAGCCCTTGACCCAGTAGGCGGCGTCGAGCATCGACAGTTTCGCCTCGTCGTCGCGGCCGCGCAGGCCCGTGACCATGCGCCGGACCTTTTCGTCGCCGAAGAGGGTGTGCAGGCCCTCGCGCTCCTCGTCGCTGATCGGCCAGAAATGATTGCCGAGCTTGAGCTGCGGCCGGGTGTCGCCCAGGCGCTCCTCGGCCAGATGCTTCCAGCGCCGGTTGACGGCGCTGGTCAGCACCGCCTGAACCGCCGCGGGCCGTTCCAGCATGGCCTCCGTCTCTGCGAAGGCCGTCTGATAGCCGTCGACCAGGTCCTCCATCATGTGCGCGGTCATGACGCCCGGCAGGTCCGAGCCGCGCGCCGCCGAGGCGAGCGACAGGCCGAGCCGGATGATGTCGTGAACGGGATTGCCGACGACGGTCTGGTCGAGGTCGCGGATCTGGATGTCGATGCGGCCCTTGGCGTTGGCCAGCGGCCCGAGATTGCCGGAATGGCAGTCACCGCAGATCCATACGGCTGGGCCCTGCGGCAGGGTCACGCTGTTGCCGTCCAGCCATTCGTAGAATTTCTGTGTCGCGCCGCGCACGTAGGCGTGGGCGGAGCGCGCCATCTTGAGGTTACGCCGTTCGGTCAATGCCGCCGCGCGCTCGCCGACGTCGCACCAGGTCTTTGGTTTCTTCATACCGGTCCCCTGAATTCAGGCCACTATGACGGCGGCAAGTGTCAGGAAGCGATATGTTATTTCCGCACCGGCGCCGGGACGGATTTCGGCGGAGCGGCGTGCAGCGTGGTGGGGGCGCCCTTCGCTTGCGCCTCCTCCATCAGGGCGCCGCAATTGGCGTCCTTGGGCCCGCCGGCGTTGATGAAGGGCAGGGCCAGCAGGGGGGCGCTGACCGACGACAGCAGCGCGCCCAGGCCGCCCTGGACAACGGCCGGCCCGGCATTGATGCCGAAGGTCGGCGCCGTCAGATGGCCGCCGATGATGATCGGCGCCTTGATGCGCACCAGGCGGAACTTCTTGGGCTTGCCTTTGAAGGTGAATTTCATGCTCTCGTCGTTGAGGTTGACGCTTCCCGAGCCGTTGACCAGCACCACGCCGGTATCGAACACGATGTTCTGCGCCTGCATGACGCCATTATGGATGGTGAAGTCGGCGATGGCGCAGCGGACTTCGGTCTGGTGCGGGTCCTTGTTGAGCAGCATGAACAGGCCCTTGGTGGCGTCGATCCCCATCAGCTCTGCGAAGCTTTGGCGGATCGTGCCGGCGGGCATGACGACGACCATGCGGCCGTCGGCCGAGCCTGCCGCCTTGTGCACCGAATTGCCGGCGCCGGTGGCCTTGAGGCGCGCGTCGATCACGCCTTCGAGCGGCTTTCCGCCCTGGGTGATCAGGTCCTCGACGCGCAGGCCGGTCAGGCGCATGTCGACCGTATTGCTCTGGATGGCGCCGCGCGCATTGATGGCGGCGGTGCCGGTGAGCCGCCCTTGCGGGAAGCTGAGGTCGATGGGGTCGAGCGTCAACAGGCCGTGGTCGAGCTTCACGCCCAGGCTGACCTGGCGCAACGGCATGTGGGGCGAGGCGATGACGGAGGTCGCGCGATAGCGGACGCGCGCGTCCATGCCACGGATGCGTTCGGCGTCGAGCGAGGCGTCGGGCAGGAGGCGGCGGCCCGTCGTGGCCTTGGGGGACGACGTCAGGGTGGGCTTCGACGGCGTGTTGGCGGCGGTCGCGCCGAACATCGAGCCCAGGTCCTTGAAGTCGAGCCGGGTCGAGCGCAGGTCTCCCGTCAGGTCGGGCCGGCCGGTCCTGGCGATATCGACCGTCAGCGTGCCGTGCAGGTCGCTGCCACCGACGCGGCCGTTGATCCCGGTGACCTTGTACGTCCGGTCGTCGCGCGCCACGTTGGCGGCTATCGAATAGGCCGGCGTATTGGGCAGGGTCAGGCCCGTCAGGTAGTAGAGGTCGGCCAGATCGCGGCCCTTGACCGTGATGGCGCCGTCGAGCTGGCCCAGGTTGAACGGGTGCAGAACGCGTCCCCTGGCCGTCATGACCGTGTCCCCGGCCTGGACGCGCATGTCGAAGGGGTAGGGCTGGCTGGTTTTGACGTTGAGCAGCGCCCCGCCGGTCGCCTTGAGGTCGAACTTGGCGCCGTTGAGCGTGCCGGCGCCGACGAGCGCGAAGGGCTCGCCCCCGCCATTGGCGCGTTCGTTGGCATTGACCGTCGCGGTCATGCGCAGCTTGCGCTGGACGCTGGTGACCGCCAGATGCCCGTCCTTGATGATGAAGTTCTTGATCGGCGGCAGCTTGGCGCCCTTGCCGGTGTCGGTGCCGTCGCTGAAGTCCCAGTTCGCCCGGCCGGAATTGTCCTGGTAAAGCGTCACGACGGGATGATCGACCTCGAGCCTGGGCAGGACGACGTGGAAGACCAGAAGCGGCAGGAGCTCGGCCTTGACGGTGATGCCGTCGATCTCGGCCATATTGCCGGCAGGCGCGCCCTTTTCGGCCCTCTGCCAGTCGGGCTGGCCGATCTTCAGTCCTGTCAGGGTGGCGGTCGGTGTCCAGCTCCAGACGTGGACGCGCAGGTGACCGTCGATGCGCACCGGACGGTGCAGCTTGCCGGAAATCATCCTGGCCAGGGGCGGGCGGAACCAGTCCCAGTCGAAGATCATCAGGAAGATCAGCAGCGCGAGCAGCAGGATCGACAGGATACCGCCGGTCCAGCGCACCGGCGCCGGAAGCCTGGTCCAGCGCGTCTTCAGGCCTGCCCAGGCCACGGCGGCCTTATGCCGGTGTTTCGGTTGCGGTTCCGGAGAGGGCTGGGGCGGAGGGGCAGGTTCGGGTTCGCTCAGGCGCGCCGGCGCGCCGGCCTCGATCGCGTCGGGCGTGTCCGCATCGTTCTGATGCGGCCTGCGGGAAAGGTCGTCGCTGCTCACTGTCGTCGCCTCCGGGCGTCGGAAGCCGAAAGGGTGGGCTACGAAGCATCAGGATTCGATCAGAAAAGGCCCTGGCTTTGGTTAAGGTTGGACGCCGGTCATTTGGCGGATTTGTCCGGCAGGTGCATGTGTTCGGGCGTGCCAGGAACGGCCGCCCCCAACAGGGACGCCAGGCGGTCGCGCAAGACCGGGCTGCACGGTACGAGCGGCAGGCGGAGATTTTCCTCGATGACGCCTTGCAGCGCCAGGGCGCATTTGACCGGGGCGGGATTGGGTTCGTCGAACAAAAGCTCCGTCAGGGGCAGAAGTTGCGACCAGATCTCTTCGGCCGCACCGGCGCGACCGGCGCGACTGGCGTTGAACACGGCGGCGAAGGCGTCCGGCAGGACATTGGCCGATGCGCTGACCGCGCCGGTGGCGCCCGACCTCAGCGCGCTCAGCGTCCAGGCGTCGTCGCCGCAGAAGACCGATAAGCCGGGTATTTCAACAAGATCCTTCAACCGGCGCGCTGACAGGCCGCACGCCTTCACAGCCGGAAAGCGGCCAGTTGCGGCCAGTTCGGCAATGAATTCCGGGCGCAGGGTCACGCCGGTGCGCGCGGGGATATCATAGAGCATGACGGGGGCCTGGACGGCGTCGGCGATCGCCAGGAAATGGCGGCGCAGCCCCTCTTCGGACGGGCGGACGTAACTCGGCGCCGGCAGCAGATAGCCGGCGACCGGCCACCGTCCGATCTCGCGCAACTCGCCGGTCATTTTCGCCGTGTTCGCACCTTCAAGAGCCAGGATGACCGGTAGATCGCCAGCGGCCGAGAAGACAGTATCAAGAAGACGCGCTTTTTCGGGAACCGAAAGCGCCGGGCCTTCGCCCGTGGTGCCGCAAGCCACCAGACCGTGAACACCGCTGCGGCAAAGGCGGCGCACAAGGCGAGTTGCGGCCACATGATCGACGTCTCCATGACTGAAAGGGGTGACAACCGGGACCCAGATGCCCGGACGAAAGGGAACGGACGCGAAGGGGGCGTTCATGATCAGGCCGCCTGCTGATGAGGCGTGCTCTGCGGTTCCCACTGCAAGGCCCTGACGGCGCCGAACTCCGCGGCGGGCAGGCTTGAAATCAGGGCGTGGATGGCCACGCCGTAGGCGACGGCTGCGACCGTGACCCAGAGACGGGCTTCGTTATGGTCGGGGAGGCGTTCGAGCGCGATGGACTGGATTTTCGCGCCACATTCGGCGCGCAGGACGGACTGGGCACGCTGGCTCAGGTCTTCGCTGACGGTGACGGGAAAACGGACGATACTGGAAGGATCTTCTGACATTGCAAACCATCCTGAAAAAGGATGGCGTGTCTTTAGCAAAGGCCCCGTATAGCCGGCGTATGATGTGGCGAGACGCCTGTATCGTTTTCGTATAGGGGCTGGCCGGCTATACGAAAGGACTACGCAAACCCCTTGTTATTATACGCTGCCGATACGCCGGGTGGGGTACAAGGCCCGTGCCGCCTCCCGCGGCGACGCCCCCGCGAAGTCCGGCGGTCCGCCCTTCCCCCCTTCGGGCGTCCGCCGGACTTCAGGGATGCGCCAGCAGCACCAGGACCAGCGACAGCGAAACGATCACCCCCGTGCCGATGACGGCGACAACCTTGGCCAGCATCCGCGCCTCCATGGGTTCAGGGAAGAAAAGGCCCCGCCGCCGGGCGGGGCCCTCTCACTTGGGCTTACCAGTTGCTGTTGTTGCCCCAGGTGTCGCGGCGGTAGTGGCGGTCGCGATCATAGCTGTTGTAGTGGCGGTCGTAGCCCTGGTCGGACCGGCGATCGTACTGGTTATAGCTGTTGTCGTAGCCGCCATAATAGCTGTTGTCCTGGCGGTAATTGTTGTCGCGATAGCCGTACGAGCGGTCGTAGCGGTTGTCGTAGCCGTAGGCGCCGCACTTCGTCGAATCCTTGCCGATGCTGGAGCCGACGACGCCACCGATGACGGCGCCCAGCACGGTGCCGGTGCCGCGATTGTGGCCCGACACGCTGTTGCCCAGCGCCGCGCCGGCCACGGCGCCCAGGACGGCGCCGGTGGTCTGGTTGTCCTTGGCGCGGTCGTAGCAGGTTTCGGCCGAGGCCAGGCCCGGCAGGGTGAGGACGGCGGCCGCGGTCAGCACGGCGGCGACGGAGGCAATCTTCGTGGCGGTCTTCATGGTCGTTACTCCTTCACATTCGGCGGGTTGCCGATCTTGAGGACCACAATAGACCTTCCCAGCTGAACGCAGTTTGAGCGGCGCGTTCATGTGCGTTCATGATGAGGATCGGTAAAACTCCACCATTTGGTTGTGCTGTGGAGAATTTTTTACGCGTTATGGCTGTGTTAACCCATGACGTGCTATCGTTTGCATAACGGCTCCCAGCCGCCAGGCGCAGTCCCAACGTTTCCTCCGCTTCGCCGTCTCCCTTTATGGCCGCCTTCGATGGGCGGCCTTTTCTTTTGCGGTTTCGGCGGAAAGCCTTCTGCCCGCGCATCCTTGTCTTTAATGCTAGACAAGGAAGACGCCCAAGGAGCCCGCATGACTATGAAAGCCGGAAGTCTCGCCCTATTGATCCTGACCCTCTGCGCCTGTGGAGGCGGCAGTGGCGGCGCATCGGCCGGGACGGCGGCGGCGTCCTCGTCCGCCTCATCCTCTTCGGTAAAGGTCGCGGCCGATTACGCCTACGGCGCCGATATCGGCTGGGTCAGCCAGGAGGAGAGCCTCGGCTTCGCCTTCAACGATGCGTCGGGCGTCAGGGCCGATCCGTTCGAGCTTTTGAAAGGCTATGGCATCAACGCCATCCGCCTGCGCGTCTGGGTCGATCCCAAGGGCGGCTGGAACGGCCGCGACGACACGCTTGCCAAGGCCCTGCGCGCCCGTGCACACGGCCAGAAGGTCATGATCGACTTCCACTACAGCGACGACTGGGCCGATCCCGGCAAGCAATATAAGCCTGCCGCCTGGGCGTCGCACAGCGTCGACCAGCTGAAGGCCGACGTCTATGCCCACACCCGCGACACCCTGGCCTATCTGAAGGCCAACGGCGTCGACGTCGCCTGGGTGCAGGTCGGCAACGAGATCACCAACGGCCTGCTGTGGCCGGACGGCAAGAGCGATCATTTCGATAATCTGACCGCCTTCACCAATTCGGGCTACGACGCCGTCAAGTCTGTCTATCCCGGCGCGGCGGTCGTGATCCATATCGACAACGGCTGGGATACGGCCAAGGCCGAATGGTGGTTCGACAACTACGCTGCCCATGGCGGCAAGGTCGACATTATCGGCCTGTCCTACTATCCGGCCTATACGCCGTCGAAGGACTGGCGCATCGAGGCGCCGAAGATCAGCACCACCATGACCGAGCTGGTCGGCCGCTATCACAAGCCGCTCATGGTCGTCGAAACCGGCTTCCAGTACGACCAGCCCGCGGAGGCCAAGGCGATGCTGAGCGACCTGATCCGGCGCAACCAGGCCCTGGGCGACATGGGCTTAGGCGTCTTCTACTGGGAGCCCGACACGATCCAGTCGTGGACGCATTATCCGCTGGGCGCCATGGACACATCGAACCGCTTCACCGCGGCGATGGAAGCGTTCCGGCATTAAAAACCTGTTGCCAGACACCGTATGATTTGACCATTCTTTCCCGTAGGTAAGGCCAAAAATGGCGACCGGGAGGGACATGATGGAAACACCCGACAGCGCGCGCCGCTCGCTGCTTATGGCGGCGGGCTTAGGCTCCCTGATGGCCAGCCCGGCGGCGGCCCTGGCCGAGACGCTGGCGCCGCAGCCGGCGGAAACGCCGAAATACCATGTGCGCTTCGCCGTCTGCGGCATGAGCCACGACCATATCCACGGCATGATCGGCGCCATGCAGCGCGGCGGCGGCGAACTGGTGGCCGCCTGGGGGCTCGAACCCGACAAGCTGGCCGTCTTCGCCAAACGCTATCCCGGGGTGAAGATCGTCAAGACGCAGGACGAGATTCTCGACGATCCCTCGGTGCAGCTGGTCCTGACCTCGCATATCGCGAATGAGCGTGCCGGCATCGGCGTGCGCGCCATGAAGACCGGCAAGGACGTGCTGTCCGACAAGCCGGGCGCCACCACGCTGGAAGACCTGGCCCTGGTGCGCAAAACCATCAGGGACACCGGCCGCATCTACGGCATCCTCTATTCGGAGCGGCTGGAGGTGAAGGCGGCGGTCCACGCCGGCGAGCTGATCAAGCAGGGCGCCATCGGCAAGGTCATCCAGACGATCAACATCGCCCCGCACCAGATCTATCAGTCGGGCGGTGACGCCGGCGGCAGCGGCGGGCGTCCCGACTGGTTCTGGAACGACGCGCAGTTCGGCGGCATCCTGTGCGACATCGGCTCGCACCAGATCGACCAGTTCCTCTACTATACGGGGTCGCGCACCGCCGAGGTCGCGGCGTCTCAGGTCGCCAATATCCGCCACCCCGAGCATCCGCACTTCCAGGACTTCGGCGACATGACGCTACGCGGCGACCAGGGCTTCGGCTATGTCCGCCTCGATTGGTTCACGCCGAAAGGTCTCGGTACCTGGGGCGACGGGCGTCTCTTCATCCTGGGCACCGACGGCTATATGGAGGCGCGCAAATACACCAATGTCGCCGTGTCGAGCCAGGGCAACAACCTGTTCGTCGTCAACGGCGATAGCGCGCGCTACATCGACTGTTCGAACGGCGCGCTGCCCTTCGGACCGCAATTCATCGCCGATATCGTCAACCGTACCCACACCGCCCAGGACCAGGAGATGGCGCTATTGGCGGCCGAACTGGCGATCACGGCGCAAAAGACCGCCAAACGCGCCGTCATAGCTTAAGGGAGGGCATCATGATCACCCGACGCGATATCACAGTAGCCGTCACCTCGGTCGCCGCCACGCTCGGCGTCGTCGCCGTGGCGGCCTTTGCCCAGACGCACGCCCCGACCGCGCCGATCCTCGGGCCCGCCACCTTCGACTGGGACAGGATGGCGGTGACCAAAACCGATGTCGGTGAGGTGCGCTCGCTCTATCGCGGGCCGACGGCGACGCTCGACGAGCTGGAAATGCATGTGACGACGCTCAATCCCGGCACGACCTCGCATCCGCCGCACCAGCACGTCAACGAAGAACTCGTCATCATCCGCGAAGGCACGGTCGAGACCCTGTCGGGCGGCAAATGGGTGCGACTGGGGCCGGGTTCGGTGATCTTCAACGCGTCGAACAGTCTGCACGGCCTGCGCAATGTCGGCACGACGCCGGCGGTCTATCACGTCGTCAACTGGAGCCCGAACAGGACGGCCGCGCCGTAACTACGTTTCCCCCACCGCCAGGTCGGCCGGGTCGGGGTCGTATTCGACCAGGTCGCCCGGTTGGCATTCGAGGATCAGGCACAGCTTCGACAGGGTATCGAAGCGCATGCCCTTGACCTTGCCGGTGCGCAAGAGCGACATCTGCGTCTCGCTGATGCCGATCTGCGCCGCCAGGTCGCGGGCGCGCACCTTCTTCTTCGCCAGCATGACGTCCAGCGTGACTCGGATCGGCATCAGACGAACTGCTCCAGCTCGGCCTTGAGCGCCACGGCGCGGCGCGCCAGCAGGGACAGGGTCAGGCCGATCAGGCCGATCGTCACGTTTTCGATGTCGAGATTGAAGTGCAGGCCGGAAAAGCCGCGCAGATTGTCGCCGAGCCACTTGGCGAAAGACGGCGCCAGCACGACGGCGGCGGCCGCGCCCATCATCAGGCACAGGCCCGTGCTCTTCATCGCGCGCACCATGGTCGGGCCGAAGGCGTCGCCACGGCCCATGCGCTTGAAGACATTGCTGAGATCCCACAGGGCGCACAGGTAGAAGCCCGGTGCCAGGACGGACGACAGCCAGAAGGCGACGACCTTGAGCACATTGGCGCGCGCATCCCCGATCACCCAGGTCATGGAACTCTGGTACTGGGCCGCGCACTGGCCGATCAGGGCGGCGGTCAGGCAGAGGACGGCGATTTTGAGGATAAAGCTGCCGGGGTGCAGCGAAAACGGACGAGCGGCCATGAAAAGGCTCCTTGATGGTTTAGGCAAATTTCTTTGCGTTAAACGCATAAAACTTTAAATATAATATAAAGTCAAGGGCCGTTTTTATCGGCGCAGATGCGGGGCCACGCGCGTCTCGAGCAGGCGGATCAATTCCGGCTGCATGAACGCATAGTCGTCGGGAATATCGAGACAGACGAGCCGCGCCGTCTTGAGATGGGGCCGGAACTTCCGCGTCACCTTGTTGCGATGCGTCTTCTCCATGACGAAGACGATGTCGATATCCTCGAAATGCTCCGGCGTCAGCGGATCGACGGCGTCGTGGTTCGTCCCCGCCGAAAAGGCTTCGACGTCGGGATATTGCGAAAAGACCTGTTCGGCGGTGGGGGAGCGCAGGCGATTCGCCGAACAGATGAAGAGCAGGCGTTGCATGGGAGCCCGGTACCACAAAAGCGCGTCGCCGTCAGGCTTGACAATGTTTTACTAAAGAACGTAACTTTCTTATATAACACAAATGACCGTAGGGAGGTCGCAATGCTGTCGAGGCGCAATCTGTTCACCGGTGCGGCGGGTCTGGGTATCGCGGGGGCCGCGGCCGGGCAGGCGTCGTTCGCGGCCACGGCCGAGGGGCCGTTCAAGGCCGACTGGGCCTCGCTGGCGGCGCAATACAGGACGCCCGACTGGTTCCGGGACGCCAAGTTCGGCCTGTGGGCGCACTGGTCGGCGCAATGCGTGCCCGAGGCGGGCGACTGGTATGCCCGCAACATGTATCAGCTGGGCCAGAGGCAGTACGACCATCACCTGAAGACCTATGGCCATCCGGCCGACACGGGCTTCATGGAGATCGACAATCTGTGGAAGGCGGAAAACTGGAACCCCGACGAACTGCTCGACCTGTATAAGGACGCCGGCGCGAAATATTTCGTCGCCCTGGCCAACCACCACGACAATTTCGACAATTACGCCTCGAAGTTCCACGACTGGAATTCGACGCGCGTCGGGCCGATGAAGGACCTGATCGGCATCTGGGCGAAGGCTGCGCGGGCGCGGGGCCTGAAATTCGGCGTGTCGAACCATTCGGCGCACGCCTGGCACTGGTTCCAGCCGGCCTACGGCTACGATCCCGAAGGGCCGCGCGCGGGCGAACGCTACGACGCCTCGCGGCTGACCAAATACGACGGCGAAGGCAAGTGGTGGGAGGGGCTGGACCCGCAGGAGCTCTACGCCGGGGCGGTCATGCCGATGCCCGACGGGATTAGGTCGATCGCCGAGGGGAAGGCCTTTCATGAAGCCCACGACATGGTGTGGGACGAAAAGCCGCCGCTCAACAACCCGGCGTTCGTGCGGCAGTGGTACCTGCGCTGCAAGGACCTGATCGACAGCTATCAGCCCGACCTGGTCTATTTCGACAATGAGGAACTGCCGCTCGGCCAGGCGGGACTCGATATCGCCGCCCACTATTACAACGCGTCCCTGGCGCGTACCGGCAAGGTCGACGTGGTCATCAACGCCAAGCGCATGACGCCCGACCGCCGCGCCGCCGTGGTCGAGGACGTCGAGCGCGGCTTCCGGTCGGGCATCGAGCCCCTGCCATGGCAGACCGACACCTGCATCGGCGAATGGCACTACAACCGCGAGCGCTTCGAAAAGAAATCCTATCTCGGCGCCGAAGGCGTCATCCACCGTCTGTGCGATATCGTGGCGAAGAACGGCAACCTGCTGCTCAGCATTCCCGTGCGCGGCGACGGCTCGATCGACGCCGAGGAACGCAAGATCGTCGAGCGGATCGGCTCGTGGACGAAACGCTTCGGCGAGGCGATCTACGGCACGCGGCCGTGGACAACGGCAGGCGAGGGGCCGACCGAAGTGGCCGGCGGCATGTTCGGCGAAAGCAAGCTGAAAGGCTTTACACCGCAGGATATCCGCTTCACCACCAAGGCCGGCGCGCTCTACGCCATGACGCTGGGACGGCCCGGCGAGACGGTGACGATCGCGTCCCTGGCCAAACACGCCGTGCGCCGAGTCGAGGTTGTGGGACACCCCGCGCCGCTCGCCTTCCGCCAGGACGCACAGGGTGTGCACGTGACCGTTCCGGCCGGCGCCAGCCACGATTTCGGCGTGGCGCTGAAAATTACGGGCAAGGGACTGGTGGCAACCGCCTGACCGGATTGCTTCGGCCGCCAGCCAGGCCGAAGGATGGATCCTTGCGCCTTTTGGCATCCTGACTTAGCGTGGGTGGATCAAGAGGGGCATCATGACAAAATCTTTTTCCGTCTCGCGGCGCGGCCTGTTGGCCGGGGCCGGCGCGTTTGCCGTCGCCGGACGTGCATCCGCGGAAACGACGTCCGCCGCACCGCCGCCGACCGCCTACGGACGGCTTCCGGCGGTGCAATATCCGGCACTTTCGCCCGACGGCAAGCGGATCGCCTTCCTGTCGGACAGCATGAAGGCGGGCCGCAATCTTGCGGACTACGACACCGTCACGGGCAAGATCGCCGTCGCGGCTCTCGGCATGAATCCGGTCACTCACCTGTCATGGGCGGACAACGAATCGGTCATGATCGTCGCTACGGAAGTCGTGCATAGCGGTCCTATCGACGCTGCCTTCGCCGTCGGCGGCTTTTTGAATGTGCCGACCGGTAAGCGGATTCACCTCTTTCGCTATTCCAGCCTTGTCCATCCCGATTATAGCACCAGCTACAAACGCATCCGGACGGGTGACCGTAACTTCATGTCGGTGCCGCACTATTCGGACGACGAGGAAACGACACGGATCGCCAACAGCAACGGTCTGTTCAGCGTCAGCATCTCTTCAGGCGCTTCGTTCGCGATGGACGTAGACGGCTTTCCGATCCTCAACTGGGCTGTGCGCCCGGACGGAACCGTCGTCGCGCGAGACGAATACGATGAAGACACGAGGCTTTGGACACTGCGCTACAAGGGCCCCAACGGCTGGAAAGCGATCGCCAACGTGAAGGAGTCCGTGGATCATCCGGTTCTTTACGGTCTCGGCCGGGACGGCAAGTCCCTGTTGGTCGGGTTCAATGCCGGCGCCCTGGCCGGCAAATATGTCGAGGTGGCCCCGGACGGTACCCTGGCGGCGCCGTTCGATCTCGACCGTGACGACCACTTTCCGCTGTTCGACAATAAAACCTATGCCCTTTCGGGATTTGCGAACAGCCGTACCATCGACACCTACACCCTCTTCGATCCCGAGCTGAAGGCGGCGCTCGACAGGGTGCAGCAGGCGCTTCCCAACCGCCGCACCTATCTGATCGGCGTCGGCGACGACCCGCGCTATTGCCTTGTGCTCAGCGAAGGCGAAAGCGACGGTGGGTCGGTTCTGTGGTTCGACTTCGTCAACGGAAATTACGACAGCATAGGCGCTGTCTACCCCGAGTTGAACGCATCGGGCGTCGGCAAACAAACAGCGATCACCTGCACCGCGGCAGACGGTCTGGCCATTCCGGCCTTCCTTACCCTGCCGCCTGGCCGCGAAGCGCGGAAACTGCCGGCCGTCGTGCTACCACACGGCGGATACGGGGCCTTCGTCGGTGAAGGTTTTGACTGGCTGGCGCAGGCCATGGCGTCGCGCGGCTACGCCGTGCTTCAGCCAAATTATCGAGGGTCGGGCGGCTATAGCCACGATTTCGAAGTCAAGGGACACGCCGAAGCCGGCGGCAAAATGCTCTCCGATCTTGAGGATGCTCTCGCGGAACTCGTGCGGCAGGGCGTCGTCGATCCGGCCCGCACGGCGGTCGCGGGGCGCGGGTTCGGCGGGTATCTGGCGCTGGCAAGCGTCGCGCTGCGCAAGACGGCGTATCGCTGCGCCATTGCGGTGGACGGTATCAGCGACGTGCCGGGCTATTTCAAGCGGCAGGATGAACTCTTCGGTTTCAATCGCGACGCCAGCGGCTTGACCTACATCAAGCGATATTTCGGCGACGACAAGGACTGGTTCCATATGTCGCCGCTTACCCATGCCGCTGAGGTGACGTGCCCGGTGCTTCTGGTGCATAGCGAGGACAATGTCGAAGTCTTTCCGCGCCAGAGCGAGGCCATGCATAAGGCGTTGACGCGGGCAGGCAAAACGGCCGAATTCGTTCTGCTTGAGGGTGAGGATCCGACCTTGGCCCGGACCGCGACGCGCCAGCAGGCGCTGCAATCCGTCCTCGCCTTCCTGGAAAAATATAATCCGGCGTAACTGGCGCCAAAGGCCACACCCCGGCGTCGCCGCTTAGGTCCGCCGCAACCGCTTTCAAACCGGTT
>FTCZ01004271.1_pt1 | contig 37595 bp, 43 predicted proteins | sample 1658871 | NCBI WGS metagenome assembly FTCZ01 (sample SAMEA3914864, study PRJEB12502) | metagenome | biome: forest; material: soil | place: USA | collected 2012-03-12 | depth 0.3 m | reverse complement strand
GAGGGGCTCTATCCGGGCGACTATCTGATCCCGGTCGGCCAGGCGCTGGCGACCGAGTTCGGCGACAAGTTCGTGTCGGCGCCCGAGAGCGACTGGCTGGTGCTGTTCCGCAAGGTCGCGGTCGCGCAGATGCTGGTGCTGATCAAGGACGACCTCGCCTTGCTCGGCATCCACCACGACCTGTTCTCGTCCGAGGCGGAGCTGCAGGCGGCGAAGAAGCCCGAGGCGGCCGAGAAGGAGCTGCGTGCGCGTGGGCTGGTCTATGACGGCATGCTCGAGGCGCCCAAGGGCGAGACGCCCGAAGATTGGGAGCCGGTCGAGCTGCCGCTGTTCCGCTCGTCGCAATATGGCGACGACCAGGACCGGCCGATCAAGAAGTCGGACGGCAGCTGGACCTATTTCGGCGCCGACCTCGCGTATCACTGGCAGAAGGCACAGACCGCCGACGCGCTGATCGATATCTGGGGCGCCGACCATGCCGGGACGGTCAAACGGATCGTCGCGGCGGTGCAGGCGCTGACCGGCGGCAAGACGCGGTTCGACGTCAAGCTGGTCCAGATGGTGCGGCTGCTGCGCAACGGTGAGCCGGTCAAAATGTCCAAGCGGTCCGGTAACTTCGTCACGCTTGCTGATGTCGTGCGCGAAGTCGGCAAAGACGTGGTGCGCTTCACCATGCTGACCCGCAAGGCCGACGCCCAGATGGATTTCGACTTCGCCAAGGTGGTCGAGGCGTCGAAGGACAATCCGGTCTTCTACGTGCAATATGCCCATGCCCGAGTCGCGTCGCTCAAGCGGCGTGCTGCCGAGGCCGGAATCGTCTGTAATTCGATCGACCTGTCCCAGCTTGACACGGAGGACCTGCAGCTCGTGAAGCTCGCGGCGCAGTTCCCGCGCGTGGTCGAGACCGCGGCGGCGGCGCGCGAGCCGCATCGAATCGCCTTCTATCTCTATGACTTGGCGGCAGCTTTTCACGCGCAATGGAATGTCGGCAACGACCGGCCCGACCGGAGGTACCTGGTCCCGGACCGGCCCGATCTGACCTGCGCGCGGCTTTTCCTCGGCGACGCGATCGGGCAGATTGTCCGCAATGGTCTCGCCATCATGGGGGTCGAGGCCGTCCAGGAGATGAACTGATGGCGGGCGAAGAGGAAACAGGCGCTCCCTACGAACCGGAAACGGTGGAGACCGGCGGCAATGACGACGACCGGCTGCCATGGCTCGAAACCGCGGCGGACGATGACGAGGACGGACCGTCGATCGGCCGCCTGGTCGGGCTGGTCCTGCTTGGGCTGGTCGCGCTCGGCGCGGTGCTGGGCGGGGTCTATTGGTGGCAGCATCGCGCGGTGCCGGCCGGCAATGGCGACCTGATCGCCGCGCAGGAAGGCGATTACAAGGTCAAGCCCGACGATCCCGGCGGCCTCAAGGTCGAGGGCGAAGGCGATGCCGCGGTCGCGGCGAGCGGCGGCAACGGCACTGGCAACAGCCAGATCGCGGTGACCAAGCTGCCCGAGGCACCGGTGGTCGGCACCAAGGCGGCACCGGGTACCAAGCCGGGTGGCGGCAGCGCGACGGCCAGCGCGACGGTGTCGGGATCGGGCGGCAAGCTCGTGGCACCCCCGCCAGGCCGGCCGGTGACGGTCAGCAATGGCGGTGGCGGCGGTGCCCTGGTCCAGCTCGGCTCGTTCCCGAGCGAGGCTGGGGCCAATGCGGCCTGGGCGTCGGAATCGAAGCGGTTCGGCTATATCGCCAATCTCGGCAAGTCGATCGAGAAGGCCGAGGTCAATGGCCGCACCTTCTACCGCCTCAAGGTCAATGCCGGCAGCGCGAGCGCCGCGCAGGAATTGTGCGGCAAGCTGAAGGTCGCGGGCGAGGCGTGCATCGTTACGAATTGAACTCCTGACTCCCCTCCCTGCCAGGGAGGTCCGAGGGGTGGGTGCGAGCGCAGCGAGCTCCTGTCACAGCCAAAAAGAAAAAGGCCGGGGATCGACCCCGGCCTTTTTCTTACCCACCCCTTGCCCCTCCCTGGCAGGGAGGGGAATAAGGCCGGCATGAAGCCCGTGATCTTCGGCCTGTCCGGCCTGACCCTCACCGACGACGAGCGCGCCTTCTTCAAGGACGCCGATCCGGTCGGATACATTCTCTTCAAGCGTAACGTCGACAGCCGCGAGCAGGTGCGCGCGCTGACCGACTCGCTGCGCGATCTGTCGGGGCGCGCCGATCTGCCGATCCTGATCGACCAGGAAGGCGGTCGGGTACAACGGCTGCAACCGCCGGTGTGGCAGCAATTCCCCGCCGGGCCCGATTTCGACAGGCTCTACGACGTCGCGCCGATGACCGCGATCGAGGCGTCGCGCGTCAATGCGCAGGCGACCGCGCTGATGCTGTCGGAAATCGGCGTCAACGTCGATTGCTGGCCGCTGCTCGACGTCAGCCAGCCCGACACGACCGACGCGATCGCGATCCGTGCGCTCGGCCACGAGCCGATGCGTGTCGCCGCGATGGGCAAGGCGATCGTCGAAGGACTGCGGGCAGGCGGCGTGGTCGGTGTCGTCAAGCACATGCCGGGACATGGCCGCGCGATCGTCGACACGCATTATCATCTACCGACCGTCACGGCGTCGGAGGAAGAGCTGGAGATCGATCTCGAGCCGTTCCGCCGCCTGGCCGATGCGCCGATGGGGATGACCAGCCATATCGTCTTCCAGACCTGGGATCCGGAGCGTCCCGCGACACTGTCGCCGGTGATCGTCGAGCAGGTGATCCGCGGCAAGATCGGCTTCGATGGCCTGTTGATGACCGACGATATCGACATGAAGGCGCTGACCGGTACCGCTGGCGAGAAGGCGGCGGGGGCGATCGCGGCGGGTTGCGACGTGGTGCTCGATTGCTGGGGCCGGATGGACGAGATGCGGGAGATTGCCGGGCTGTTGAACGACATGCCGGCGAAATCGCTGGAACGGCTCGACCGGGCGATGGCGACGATCAAGGGCGTGACGCCGGAAGGCGATTTCGACGCGTTGGTCGCCAAAAGGGACGAGTTGCTGGCACTGGCCTGACCCGATCCGTCATGCCGGACTTGATCCGGCATCCATGTCCCGCGCTTTCCTCAAGCCGTCCGCCCGAGGCGCGCCCGGGACATGGACCCCGGATCAAGTCCGGGGTGACGATGGTTTGCCGGGCGGCGCTTATCCACAACACCGCTCGCGCGCGCCTTTCGCCTCGGCGGCGAACTTGGCTAGAGTAGCCCGATGGACGCCGCCGACGACACGCTGACGCTCGACATCGAGGGATGGGAAGGCCCGCTCGATCTCCTGCTCGCGCTCGCCCGGTCGCAGAAGGTCGACCTCAAGCAGATCTCGATCCTCCAGCTCGTCGAGCAGTACCTTACCTATGTCGAGCAGGCGCGCGCGCTGAAGCTCGAAGTCGCGGCCGATTATCTCGTGATGGCGGCATGGTTGGCGTACCTGAAATCGGCGTTGCTGCTGCCGCGTGATCCCGAGATCGAGCCGAGTCCCGAGGAACTGGCGCTGCGCTTGCAGATGCGGCTCGAGCGGCTGAACGCGATGCGCGATGCAGGAGCCCGGCTGCTGGCGCGCGATCGGCTCGGCCGCGACGTCTTCCGCCGCGCGGCGCCCGAGGGGCTGCGTACCGTGCGCAAGGCGCAATGGCAGGCCGAGATTTACGATTTGATCGCCGCTTACGGCCAGATCAACGCGCGCAATCGCCCGGTCTTCCACGTCGTCCATGAGCGGCCGGTGATGACGCTCGACGCCGCGCTGGAGCGTGTGTCGCGGCTGCTCGGCGAGAAGATCGACTGGGCGACGATCGAGAGTTTCCTGCCCGACAGCCTCGATGGGGCGTTCCGCAAGTCGGCGCTGGCCTCGAGCTTCGTCGCTGCGCTCGAACTCGCGCGGATGGGCAAGGCCGAATTGCGCCAGCAATCACCATTCGCGCCGCTCTATCTGAAGAGCGTCGGAAAGGTGGGGGCATGACGACCGATCCCGATGATCCCGCGCGCGCGGTCGAAGCGGTGCTGTTCGCCGCCGACGAGCCGCTGACGATCGACGCGATCCGCGCGCATGTCGGCGAGGAGATCGATGTGCGCGACGCGCTGGCGCGGATCGAAGACTTCTATGCTGGGCGCGGGATCGAATTGGTCCGGCGCGGCGATCGCTGGCATTTCCAGACCGCCGGCGACCTTGCGCATCTGCTGCGCCGCGACCGCGAGGAGCCGCGCAAATTGTCCCGCGCCGGGATCGAGACGTTGGCGATCATTGCCTATCACGAGCCGGTCACGCGCGCCGAGATCGAAGCGATCCGCGGCGTCCAGATCAGCAAGGGCACGCTCGACGTGCTGATGGAAGCGGGCTGGGTCCGCCCCGCCGGCCGGCGCGAGGCGCCCGGACGGCCGTTGACCTATGCGACGACGGCGGAATTCCTGACCCATTTCGGGCTGGCGAGCCGCCGCGACCTGCCCGGGATCGACGATCTGCGCGCCGCCGGCCTGCTCGATCCGATCGACCTCGCCATGGCCGAGATGGCGATTGCGGGCGAAGACGAGGAACAAGTGGAAAATGGGGGCGATGAGGACTAAGTAGGGTCCACGCCTTTGGGAGATTTGAAAATGGTTGGTGGTTTCAGCCTGGTGCACTGGCTGATTTTCGGGGTGATCGCGATCCTGGTTCTGGGTGGCGGCCGCTTCTCGAACATGATGGGTGACGTCGCCAAGGGCATCAAGCAGTTCAAGAAGGGCATGGCCGAGGAAGAAACGCCGCCGAGCCGTATCGAGGCCAAGCGCGTGACCGATCCGACGGTCGAGAGCGAGCCCGTCCGCGACACCGAACGTTAATTCCTGCCGGAAAGGGATCCGGCGGTGATCCTCGACATAGCCCCGACCGAATTGCTGGTATTGGGGGCGGTGGCGCTGATCGTCATTCCGCCCAAGGACTTGCCGCGCGCGATGCGCTTCGCCGGCCAATGGGTCGGCCGCGCGCGCGGGCTGGCGCGCCAGTTCCGCTCCGGCTTCGACGACATGATCCGCGAGGCCGAGTTCGCGGAGATGGAGCAGAAGTGGAAAGCGGAGAATGAGCGCATCATGCGCGAGTTTCCCGATACCAACCAGTTGATGGCGCCCGTGCCGCTCGCGGAGGGCGAAACGCCGGCGCTGGGCGAACCAGCGCCTGTGATGACCGCGCAGCCCGAGGTTGCGCCGGCGCCGGTGCTCGTGGCTGAAACTGCGCTTCCGCCCAAGCCGCGCAAGCCCCGCGTGAAGGCCGATATCGTCACGCCCGCGCCCAAGCCGCGGACGTCGCGCGCCAAGGCGAAGTCCTGATCCGATGGCTGACGAAGACGATATCGATGCCAGCCGCGCGCCGTTGCTCGATCACCTGGTCGAGCTGCGTAAGCGCCTGCTGATCAGCCTCGGCTCGCTCGCGCTACTGACCGCGATCTGCCTCTATTTCTCGGAAACGGTGTTCGGCGTGCTGGTCCACCCGCTCAAGGTGGCTGGACAGACCAAGCTGATCTACACGGCGCCGTTCGAGGCGTTTTTCGTCAATCTCAAGATCGCCTTCTTCAGCGCGCTGATCCTAGCCTTTCCGGTTATCGCCAACCAGCTCTGGCTGTTCGTGTCGCCCGGCCTCTATCGCAAGGAGAAGCGCGCGTTGCTGCCGTTCCTCCTGGCAACGCCGATCCTGTTCGCCGCGGGCTGCTCGATGGCCTATTTCCTCGCCATTCCCGGCGCGCTGCATTTCCTGCTGAGCTACCAGACCGAAGTGGGCGGGGTGAAGCAGGAGGCGCTGCCGACCATGGAGGCGTATCTCGCCTTCACGATGCAGTTCCTGTTCGGCTTCGGCGTCGCCTTCCTGATGCCGGTGCTGCTGATGCTGGTCGAGCGGGCCGGGATCGTCACGCTCGGGCAATTGGTGCGCGCCTGGCGCTACGCGATCCTCGGCTGTTTCGCCGTCGCCCTGTTCCTGGCGCCGCCCGATGCCGGGTCGATGATCATGCTCGCACTGCCGCTGATCGCACTTTACGTGCTCACGCTTGGCGCGATCTGGCTGACGCGCCGTAATCGGACCCGCGCCCAGGAAGCGGAAGAAAGCGCCGCCTGAGCGGCGTTTTCGGTTCGGCTTCGCCGAACGTACGGCACCGGCGCGCGCGCCCACCCGGCCTCCCATGGAAATCCTGATTGTGAGGCCGGGCGGGGGTGCGGGCCGCTGCCGCGACAAATTACTTATGCTTGTTGGCGGTCTTGGCGACCGTGTCGCCGACCGAGCCGACGTCGCGCCCGACGCCCTCGACCGTATTGCACGCTGCCAGCAGCAGGGCGCCCGTGGCGAGCACGATGCCGGTGATGATACGCATGATGATCTCCTGAACTTTTTTCGGGGCCGCAGCGCAGCAGCCATGCGAAGCCAATGCGCGGCACGGCGGATTCGTTCCGGTTGCGTGCCGGAATTCAGATAAGTAGCTGATCTGGAAATGTATTAGGCCCGGAAGCGCCACCGGGGGGGGAGGGGTTGACGCTTCCGGGCCTATGTCTTGGATAGCGAGAGCGGGGGGGCATAAGGTCGCTATCCGAATTGCCAAACGCGCCTTTTGCGCGCTGGTTCCCAAAAAAATGCACGGATCGGAATTTTTTAGTCGCGGCCGGTAACGGCGATCGCGATCTCATACGACCCGGCCAGGGGATCGTGGTGAAGCGGCGCGCGGAGCTGCCGCGACAGCCCCTCGATCACGCGGCCGTAGCGCTGGGTCAGCAACTCGCGGAGCGCGTCGCCATCGACCAGGGAAGGCGAACTGACCCGCAGGATTGCGGTATCGGGACGCTCGCCCTCGCGCATCGAGATGCGGACCTGTGAGGCCGGCGTGATGGCGATGGCGAGCTCGATGATCTCGGTCAGCAGGAAGGCGACGGCGATCGCGATATCCTGCGTGGCCAGCCACGGTGCGACATCGAGCAGGATCGTCAGCCCCGAATTCTCCGGACTGGTCGCGCGAATGTTCGAGGCAAGCTCGCCGATCACCGAGCGCAGCGACAGGCCGCGATTGTCCTCCATCTCGGCGAAATGATGGCGATGGACCACCGACAAGGCATCGACGCGGCGCTGAATCGAGGCATAGGCGCGCGCCGCCTCGGCCGCCTGCGCGCCGCGCGAGTGGAGGTTGATCAGGCTGGAAATGACCTGGAGGTTGTTCTTGACGCGATGGTGGACCTCGCGCGTCAGCCGGGTCTGGCGGACAAGGCCTTCGGCGAGCCCCGCTTCGTGCAGGATCAGGGTGCGGCTCAGCGAGCGAAAGGTTTCGCCCAGCTCGCGTATTTCCTGCGCCGGCAGCGCACGCACGATCGCCGGGTCGATCGCCTCGCCGGGACGATAGGCCGCGACGCTCGCGCGCAACGTCCTGAGCGGTTTGATCAGGAGCCGGTCGACCACGAACCAGGCGATCGATGCCGCGGCGATCCACATCAGGATCGGGAACATCAATGCAATCAGGATCGGCGAGGTGATGACATTGGCGCTCATCCGCATCTCGATCGCGAGATTGCCGATGCCAAGCCCGGCGCGGACCGGAATATGGAGGTCGATCGCATTGTCGCGCGTCAGTTCGCGCAGCGCCAGGCGGTTGGCGTCCACGCCCAACAGGGTTTCCTCGTAATCGGCGTTGAAGCTGCTCGGCTTGGCGACCGTGGCCAGGAACGCGGCCGGGAACCACGCCGCGCCGCGCACATCGCCGCCGCTATCGGCGACCGCGAGCAGCAGCCCCTTGCCCGGCACGACCTGCGCGGTGGCGCCACCGCCGGGGATCGTGTCGGGCAACGCTGCGGGAAGCCCGGATCCGCACAGCCGACGCCCCTGGCCATCGAGAATCTCGAACCGCGTGCCGGTCGCGGATTGCTGCGCGAACACGCCCTGGACGCGCGCGCAGCTCGGCGTGTCGCCATGATCGGCAGCGAGTGCCTTCATTGCCGAGGTCAGCGCGGTCATGTCCCCGACCAGCTCGATGGCGAGGTTGCGTGAGCTTTCCTGCGCGGCAACGCGGAGCTGCGAGCGCGCCTCCTCGCCGGCGCGGCGCGTGCTCGACAAGGTGGTGACGACGGCGATGATCGCGAACGGCAGCAGGGCCGCTCCGAGGATCAGGAAGATCTTGGCGCCGGTCGGCATGCGCGCGGCTCGCGCACCCAGCGTTCCCACCGAGCGTTCCGCCGCGGTCAATCCGCCCATAAGGGGTCAGTCGAGCTTGCGGAGCAGGTCGAGCATCTGATCGGGAACGGGTTCGCTGGCGGCAGCATGATAGACCGAGCGAAGGGCCGCGCCCATCGCCTCGTCCTTGCCTTTCTTGCCATTGTCATCCTTGTCGCCGGGCTTTTTGCCCTTGGACGGCCGGACAGGCTCCAACGCAATCCCCCTCAAATACATGCCGGCCATGCCGGAAGAGAAAACGACCCGCAAGAGGGGGTCACGACACGACGCTGGGAGTGCGCCTCCATACCGATGAAACCAAAAACGCTCTCGATTGTTCCACTAGCGAACAGAAAATTTGTCACGTTGCAAACATCCGGCGCCCCCCTCACAAGGGCCGCCACCCACGGGGAGAATGAATTCGTTATGTCGCTTGGCCAGCAGCTCGCTCCGCACCTCCCGTTCCTGCGCCGCTATGGACGCGCGCTGACCGGCAGCCAGGAGCATGGCGATAATTATGTTCGCGCCACGCTCGAGGCGATCGTCGCGGCGCCCGACCAGTTTCCGCGCGACGTCGATCCGCGGCTCGGCCTCTACCGGACGTTCCAGGCGATCTGGCAAAGCGCTAACGCCGACGACGCCGAGCTCACGAGCGGCGGTGAGGTGAGCAGCCAGGAAGCGATCGCGCGTGCGCGCCTCGCCCGGATGACTCCCTTGTCGCGCCAGGCGTTGCTGCTGACCGCGATGGAAGGCTTCACCACCGAGGACGCCGCCTATCTGATCGAAGTCGAGAATGACGAGATCGACCGGCTGGTCGCCGAAGCGCTCGCCGAGATCGAGAAGCAGACGCATGCGCGCGTCCTGATCATCGAGGACGAACCGATCATCGCGATGGACATCGAGACGATCGTCCGCGACCTCGGCCACGAAGTCACCGGCGTGGCGGTGACGCGCGACGAGGCCGTCGCCGCGGCGATGGCCGACCGGCCTGGGCTGGTCCTCGCCGACATCCAGCTTGCCGACGACAGTTCGGGGATCGACGCGGTCAAGGATATCCTGGCCGAGTTCCAGGTGCCGGTGATCTTCATCACTGCTTTCCCCGAGCGGCTGCTGACCGGAGAGCGGCCCGAGCCGACCTTCCTGATCACCAAGCCCTTCCAGCGCTCGACGGTGAAAGCGGCGATCAGTCAGGCGCTGTTCTTCGACGAATCGACCGTTCCGGCCTGATCCTTTCCCGATTCATCGCGCCTTGAGCGCGATCCGCCGCCGGCGGCCCGCCACGCGGGCTCGCCGGCGGTTGCGTTTCCGGGGGCAAGCGACTGGGCCGATACAAAAATTTGCAAAGTTCCATCGGTTACGGAGCCAAAACGGCTATCGCGCGTTGGGGAGATATGGCTGATCCAGAACCCCCTGAGGCCTCGGTCCATACCGACGCCGAGCACGCGCGGGCCGGTGAGACGCCGGGCATCGTGCGCTATATCCTGGCCATCTCGCTGTTCCTGGCGATCGCGATCCTGTCGGCGATCGTCTGGGGCCCGGTGCTCTTCCGCCAGTCATGAGCCCACGCATGGCCATGGCCGCCCGGCCATCCTATGTATCTTCGCGACCGTCCCCGGACGGTGCCCACGCACGACGGAGTTCCATGACCCAGACCGATTCTCAGACCGCGAATGACGGGGAAGGGGCGGTCGAGCACGTCGCGCTGTCGGATCCCGAATTCAAGGAGCAGCTGGGCCAGGTGATTCCGCACCTGCGCGCATTCGGCCGCTCGCTGTCGGGCAGCCGCGATCTTGCCGACGATCTGGTCCAGGAGACCTTGCTCAAGGCCTGGGCCGCGCGCCAGCGCTTCCAGGCCGGTACCAACATGCGCGCCTGGACCTTCATCATCCTGCGCAACCTGTATCTCAGCCAGATGCGCCGTGCGCGCTTCAAGGGCGAATGGGACGATCTCGTCGCCGACCGCATCCTGGCGGCGCCGGCCAGCCAGGACAAGCATGTCGAACTGGGCGACATGCAGCGTGCCTTGCTGCAACTGCCGCAGCCGCAGCGCGAGGCGTTGATCCTCGTGGGCGCGGGCGGTTTTGCCTATGAGGAAGCCGCCGAGATCTGCCAGGTCGCGGTCGGCACGATCAAGAGCCGCGTCGCCCGAGGCCGCGTCGCACTGGAAGCGATCCTGAATGGCGGCCAGCTCACCTCGCGTCGCGATGCGCCCGAGCATCCCGGTCGCACCGCGCTCGATTCGATCATGGACGAGGTCGACGATCTGAGCGGAGATCACGCGCCGGCGCCCGACGAGGGCGAAGACATCGAGGATTAGAGTTGGCTGGCGTGGCTGGGGCGGGAGTGGACCGCGGCCATCACAGCGACTCTAGTCGTCCTTCGGCAGCCGCCGCAGCAACGAACTGAGATCCGCCGGAAGATGCGGGGCGCCGGTGAAAATCTGGCGCAATGCATTGCCCACGCCGTCGCTCTGACGCGGACGGCGCACGACCTGACGAGCGTCGTTATCGGCGGTCATGCTATGAGGATCGGGCGGGCTCATGCCCCAAGAACGTCGATTGCGACGATTTGTTGCCGATTTGTTGTCGCGTCGAATTGATCTGGATCAAATTGTGGCATTCGCGCCACGAAATTGGCGGCGCGGCGGCGTTTGTTCTAGTCAGGTCCGGTGATTGCCAAAGCCTTTTCCGACGCCATTGCCAGGGCCGACGCACATGCCCCGTTCCTGCGTCTCGCGCTCGAGCAGCAGCCCGATGTCGCGCATGCGCTGGCGGCAGGCGACATACCCGGTCCGGCGCCGATCGATCCGGATCTGCCGATCGGCGTCGCGCTTCGCCGCGCGCGCCGGCGCGAAGCGCTGATCGTCGCGATTGCCGATCTCGCCGGCGCTCTCGACCTCAACGCGGTGACGCAGCGGCTGACCGCTTTCGCCGACCGGGCGCTCGACCTCGCGATCACCGCCGCGATCCGCGAGCGCGCGCCCGATGCCGAGCCGGTCGGCTTCGCCGCGATCGCGCTGGGCAAACAGGGCAGCCACGAGCTCAATTACTCCTCGGACATCGACCCCATCCTGCTGTTCGATCCCGCCAGTTTGCCGCGCCGCGGGCGAGAAGAGCCGGTCGAAGCCGCGGTGCGGATCGGACGGCGCGTGATCGAATTGCTCCAGTCGCGCGACGGCGAGGGCTATGTGCTGCGCGTTGACCTGCGGCTGCGCCCCTCGCCCGAAGTGACGCCGATCGCGCTGCCGGTTGAAGCGGCGATCTCTTACTACGAAAGCCAGGCCTTGCCCTGGGAACGCGCCGCTTTCATCCGGGCCCGGGCCTGTGCCGGCGACCTGGCGTTGGGCCAGCGCTTCCTCGACGCGATCCGACCCTTTGTCTGGCGGCGCGGGGTCGATTTCGGTGCGATCGGCGAGATCCGCGAAATTACCCGCCGCATTCGCGACCACCATGCGCAAGGGCAAGGGCTGGGCCCCGGCTACGATCTCAAGCGCGGTCGCGGCGGCATTCGCGAGGTCGAGTTCTTCGCGCAGATCCACCAGCTCATCCATGGCGGGCGCGATCCGTCGCTGCGCGCGCCGGCGACGATGGACGCGCTCGATCGCCTGGCGGCCGCGGGGCGGATCGAGGACGACGAAGCGAGAGTGCTCAAGGCGGCCTATGTCGCGTTGCGGACGACCGAGCACCGGCTGCAGATGGTCGACGACCGCCAGACGCATTCGCTGCCTCGCGCGCAGGAATCGCTCGACAGCGTCAGCCGGCTTGCCGGTTTCGACGACAGGAACGGGCTGATCGACGCGCTCCGGCCGCACATCATGTGCGTCGGCCGGATCTACGATTCGCTCGATCCGCCCGACGAAGCGGCCTTGTCGAGTGATGCCGACAGCTTGCCGCGCCAGCTCGAGGCGCTGGGATTTGCCGATGCGGCGACCGCGGCGCAATTGGTCGAGCGCTGGCGCGGCGGCGGCTATCCGTCGCTGCGCAGCCCGGCGGCGCGGCAGGCGCTCGAAGCGGTGCTGCCTGGGCTGATGACTGCGCTGGGCCAGGCGCCCGATCCGCGCGCAGCCCTGGTCGAGCTCGATGCGATGCTGTCGCGGTTGCCGAGCGCGATCAATTTCTTCCGGTTGCTCGAGGCGCGTCCGCCGCTCGCGCAATTGATGGCGGCAATCCTCAGTCACGCACCGCCGCTCGCTGCGGCGCTGGGGCGGCGGCCGGCCCTGCTCGACGGGCTGATCGACGCGACGGCGCTCGCGCCGGTCGGCGATGTCGCGACGCTGGCGGCGGAGATGCGCGCGGGCGAGCCGGATGACGATTACGAGGCCGTGCTCCAGCGCGCGCGTTTCTTCGTCGGGGAGAAAAGGTTCGCGCTGGGGGCGCAGCTCGTCGCCGGGACGAGCGATCCGCTCGAGGTCGCGCATGGTTATGCCCGCGTCGCCGAAGCGGCGATCGAGGTGCTGGCCGGCGCCACCGTCGCTGAATTCGCGCGCGCGCATGGCAAGGTGCCGGACAGCGAGCTACTGATCCTCGCGCTTGGCCGGCTCGGCGGCGGGGCGTTGACGCACGCCTCCGACCTCGACCTGATCTATCTCTTCACTGGCGATTTCGCAGCGGAGTCCGACGGACCCAAGCCGCTTGGCGCGGTGCATTATTACAACCGTCTCGCCCAGCGGCTGAGCGGCGCCTTGTCGGTGCCGACCGCGGCGGGCGCGCTCTACGAGATCGACACGCGGCTGCGGCCATCGGGAGCGCAGGGGCCATTGGTCGTCTCGCTCGAAGGCTTCGCCAAATATCAGCGCGAATCGGCCTGGACGTGGGAGCATATGGCGCTCACCCGCGCGCGGCCGGTATTCGGCTCGGCAGAGGCGCGAGCGGCGGTGCAGGCGGTCATCGAGGAGGTGCTGACCGCACCACGCGATACTGCCAAGCTGGTCGCCGACGCGGTCGAGATGCGGGCCGAGATGGCGCGGCACAAGCCGCCGCGCGGGTCGCTCGATGCCAAATTGCTGCCCGGCGGGCTGGTCGATCTCGAATTCGCCGTGCACGTGGCGCAGCTGTCGCACGATGGCGCGGGGCTCGCGCCCGATCTCGACCCGGCGATCGCCACGCTGGCAAGGCAAGGGATCGCCCCGGCGTCGCTTGGCGAGGATTATCGCTTCCTGACCCGGATGCTGGTGCTGCTTCGCCTCGTCTCGCCCGACAATGAGCCGCCGTCGCCGCCAACCCGTGCCCTGATCGTCCGCGCGCTTGGGGTCGAGAGTTGGGATGCGCTGGTTGCGCGCTTCGCGACGACGCGGCAGGAGGTCGCCGACATCTGGCAATCGGTGAGTGGAGACAGACATGGCGGGACCTGAGATCGGCGACAGCTTGCCCGACGTAACGCTGACTTTGCCCGATGGCAGCAGCAGGAATTTACGCGAATTCAAGGGCAAGAAGCTCGTTCTTTACTTCTACCCGAAGGACGACACGGCGGGCTGTACCAGGGAAGCGCAGGACTTCAGCGCGGCGCTGGCCGAGTTCGAGAAAGCCGGAGCGACGGTGCTCGGCGTGTCGAAGGACACCCCTGCCAAGCACAAGAAATTCGCTGCCAAATACGACCTGACCGTCCCGCTCGCGAGCGACGAGAGCGAGGCGATCGAGGCATTCGGGGCCTGGGTGCCCAAGGTGCTCTATGGCCGCGAATATATGGGGATCGACCGCTCGACCTGGCTGTTCGATGCGTCGGGCAAGCTCGCCCAGGTCTGGCGCAAGGTGAAGGTGCCGGGGCATATCGACCAGGTACTGGCTGCAGTGAAGGCGCTGGGTTGAGCACTCTCCTCAACCGTCACCCCGGATTTAATCCGGGGTCCCGCTTCTACACCTGCGATGGAAGAAGCGGGACTCCGGCTCAGGGCCGGGGTGACGACGGCGGGACGCCATGACGGATCCCGCCACCATCGCTCAGGCTTGCCGCTCGGTCCTCGAAACGAGCGACCCCATGGCCAAGGTCAAACGCGCCCGCGCGGTCGTGCGCGCCTGGCGGCGCGGTGAGCTCGCGCATGATTTCGACGTCACGATGCCCGACCGTCCGACGCGCCCGGCCGAACCCGAATTGCTTCCGCCCAACCGCATGCCCAAGCGCGGCAAGGGAGGATCGGAGCGCGGGCGGATCGCGCTGATCCACGCGCTCGCGCATATCGAGTTCGTCGCGATCGACCTGGCGTTCGATCTCGCCGGGCGGTTCGGCGGGCATTTCCCGCGCGGCTTTGTCGACGACTGGCTGTCGGTCGGTGCCGACGAGGCGATGCATTTCGCGTTGCTCGACCGGCGGCTCCATTCGCTTGGCAGCCGTTACGGTGCGCTTCCCGCGCATGACGGCCTGTGGGAAGCCGCTGAGGAGACCGCGCACGACCCGCTCGCGCGGCTTGCCGTGGTGCCGATGGTGCTCGAAGCGCGCGGCCTCGACGTCACGCCGGCGACGATCGAACGCTTCACCGCGGCGGGCGATATGGGAACCGCGCGAGTCCTGACGCGTATTCTGACCGACGAGATCCGCCACGTCGGCCATGGCTCAAACTGGTTCAAGGCCGCGTGCGAATCATCTGGAATCGTTCCGGAAACGTACTGGCGCGAGCTCGTGCGGCGCCACTTTCGCGGGATGATTAAACCGCCATTCAACGACTCGGCGCGCGAAGCTGCCGGTCTGCCCCGCGATTATTACGCGGCACTTGCATGAAAACGACATGCTGGCACTTCTCCCTCGCGTAAATCGTAACCGGGCGCGGAGGGGCTGGGTCCGGATCAATCAACCTCACTGATTGCCGCAATATGCGGCGATCGTCGCCAGGGTCGCTCGGGGACGCATGAGCTATATTTCGAATTTGCAGGGCGCGCTCGTGCGCTTTGGCCAATTCTTCAAGACGCGTGATTTCATCTTCCACGATGGCCGGGATCTTCGTCGCTTCTCGATTGCAGGGCGGACGCAGGCAGCTTTGGCAGTGGCAGGGGCGATCACCCTTGGATTTTCGGCCTATGGCGTCGCACAGGCCGGCGTGAACGCCGTCGCTCTGTCGGGCATTGCCGGCCAGCCGCTGACTCCCGAAGCCAAGGTCGCCAAGATGGAGGCGCAGGTCGCCGACATGCAGGCGAAGATCCAGCAGATCAAATATGTCGCCAGCGTCCATGCCAAGCGCGTCGAGGAACGCCAGGCGATGCTGACCGCGGCGCTGAGCGGGCAGGGCGAAATCAAGCCGGTCGCCTATCAGCCGATCGATCCCAAGGCCGCCGCCGCTGCCGCCGATGCGGTCGAGCCGTTCGCCAATGTCGAGCGCGCGCAAGTGACGCTCGCCATCAAGGCGCGGATCACCACCGAGAAGAAATATATCGCGGCGATCGCCCGGGCGCAGGCGCTCGGCATCAACCCCAATCGCTTCACGCCCAAGGCAGCGGCGATGGGTGGCCCCTATGAAGCCGCCGACAGCGCCGAGGCCGCGGCCGACATGGCCGCCGACGCGCAGTTCCGCGCCTTGTTCCAGACCTGGAAGAAGCTCGACACGCTCGAGGACGGCCTGATCTCGATCCCGTCGGTGCAGCCGGTCGCCAACATGAGCTTCACCAGCAATTTCGGCATCCGCAGCGATCCGTTCCGCGGCTCGGCGGCGTTCCATCCGGGCGTCGACATCCAGTGCGGCATCGGTACCGCGGTCTATGCCACCGCCGACGGCGTGGTCGACCGTGCCGAACGTTCGGGCGGCTATGGCAACCTGGTCGAGATCGATCATGGCCGCGGCATCGCGACGCGCTATGGTCACTTGTCGAAGATCCTGGTTGCCGCCGGCCAGAAAGTGAAGCGCGGCCAGCTGATCGCCTTGTCCGGCTCGACCGGGCGCTCGACCGGCCCGCACCTGCATTACGAGGTCCGCATCGACGGCCGCGCGGTCAATCCGCTGCCGTTCCTGCAGACCGCCGATTATCTGCAGGCGATCAAGAACCCGCAGCTCAACACCGTGCCGGTCAGCAACGCCCCGGCGTCGGACTCGGCCGACTGAATTATCTCAAGGTACGCGAGAGGATGGGCCGCTCCGGGGTAACCGGGGCGGCCCGTTTCGTTTGTTGCCGAAGGCGGGTCGAGCTCCTATCTCCCTGCCATGGCCACTTTAGCCCCTGACATTGCCCTTTCGCCCGCTGCCGCCAAGCGCGTCGCCTGGATTGCCGAGCGGCAAGGCAAGCCCGCGATCCTGCGGCTCTCGGTCGAGGGCGGCGGGTGTTCGGGCTTCCAGTACAAGTTCGGGCTCGCCGATGCGGCCGAACAAGGCGACACCATTGCCGAGACCGATGGCGTGCAACTGGTCGTCGACGACATGAGCCTCGACCTCGTGCGGGGTTGCGCGGTCGACTTCATCGACAATCTTGGCGGCGCGCATTTCACGGTAGAGAATCCGAACGCCGCATCGGGTTGCGGTTGCGGTTCGTCTTTCTCGGTGTAACACGGCGTCTGGATAACGGTACCAGCCCGCTCCTCGACCCGGCCTCCCACGTGATACTGCCGTTGGGAGGCCGGGTGGAGGAGCGGGCCGGCACCGCGATACGAAAAGGCGCCGCGTGAAAATCGTCAGCTACAACGTCAACGGCATCAAGGCGCGGCTCGAGCGGCTGGTCGAATATCTGTCCGAGCAGCAGCCCGACATCGTCTGCCTCCAGGAACTCAAATCCGCCGACGAGGGTTTTCCGATCGATGCGATCCGGGAGGCCGGCTATGGCGCGGTGTGGCACGGGCAAAAGGGCTTCAACGGCGTCGCGGTGCTGGCCAGGGGCAAGGACCCGGTCGAGCGCCAGCGCGGGCTCGCTGGCGATCCCGAAGACGAGCATAGCCGCTATCTCGAATGCGAGGTCGACGGGCTGGTCGTCGCGTCGATCTATCTGCCCAACGGCAATCCGCAGCCGGGACCCAAGTTCGACTACAAGCTCAAATGGATGGAGCGGCTGGCGGATCGCGCGCGCGACCTGCTGGCGGAGGAAGTGCCGACGGTGCTGGTCGGCGACTATAATGTCATCCCGAATGACGACGACACTTTCTCGGTCCGTGCCATGGCCGACGACGCGCTGATGCAGCCGGAAAGCCGCGAGCGCTACCGCGCCTTGCTCGCACAGGGCTGGACCGACAGTTTGCGCACGCGTCATCCCAAAGGCGGGATCTGGACGTTCTGGGATTATCAGGCGGGCGCCTGGCAGCGAGATGCCGGCTTCCGCATCGACCATCTGTTGCTCAGCCCGCAAGCCGCCGACCGGCTGGTCGATGCCGGGGTCGACAAGGACTATCGCGGTCGCGAGAAAGCGAGCGATCACGCGCCGACCTGGGTGAAGCTTCGCTGATGGCCGGGATGGCCTTCGATCTGCAGAAGATGCTCCACCGCAAGGGTGAGTTCGAAACCGCCCGTCTCGATGCCTTCGCTTTCCGCGTGCGGGCGCGGACGATGCGCGGGCTGGCCGAGGCGCTGGGTCTCGACCCTGATGACCTGGTTCGCCGTGTCGCAGCAAGTGATGATGATGCGATCCTCGACGAGCTTGGCGGGGCACATGGCGTGGAGCAGGTGATGACCGCCTATAATCTTGCACGGGCCGAAGCCGAACGCGCGGCGATCGCGGAGCTGGGCGATCCGACCCCGGTGAAACTGGCATGAGGGTGGCGCTCGTCGCGGCCGCGTTGCTGATCCCGGTCGCGGCACAGGCCGACGATCGCGATTATTGCCCCGAGCGGCCCGGGCTGGGCACGCCGGCCTGCACGACTACTGCAGGGCAGGTGTCGGTCGAAACCTCGCTCGGCGACTGGACGATCGACAAACAGGGTGGGGACCGTACCGATACCGTGCTGATCGGCGACACCAAGCTGCGCGTCGGGCTGACCGACGGTATCGAGGCGCAAATCGGCTGGACCCCCCTCGGCATCGTCCGTGAGCGGTCGGGCGGTGTCGTCAGCCGCGCGACGCGGGCCGGTGACGCCACCCTGGGCATCAAGGCCAATCTGCGCAGTCCCGACGGCAGCGGTTTCTCGGTCGCGGTGTTGCCCTACGTCACGCTGCCAGTCGGCCGCGCGCCGGTCGGAGCGGGCGATTGGGGCGCGGGCCTGATCGTCCCGGTGACCTATGATCTGTCGAAATCGGTCAATCTGGAAGTGACGCCGGAGATCGATGCCGCGGTCGATCAGGATGGGCGCGGGCGGCATCTCGCATTGAGCGGCGTGGTCGGATTGGGCTTCGCGCTCAACGACAAGGTCACGCTGGCGGTCGAGGATCAGCTGATCCGCGACGAGGATCCCTCGGGCAGCACGACACAGAATCTGGCCGCGGTCTCGCTCGCCTGGATGGCGCGCAAGAACCTCCAGTTCGATGTCGGCGCGATTGCCGGGCTCGATCGCAATTCGCCCGATGTCGAACTCTATGCCGGGATCGCGCGCCGCTTTTGACGTGCGCGTAAAGCGCGCCGCGAGGTTCGCCGCAATCTGGCGCGGCATCCCGTGACTTGGCGCCATACGCCAACGTTTACGGATGTAGTCAACTACTAAGTAGTTGAAAAACAACAATATGAGTGTTTGGCATACTTAATGCACCAACACACATGCTGGTAACCCCCTGCCAGCTGTGGAGGAGCAGGAGTAATGTTCAAGCAGTACACGATCGCCGCAATTGCAGCGATGTCCCTCGTCGCCGCCGGGCCGGCGCTCGCCTCGGGCAAAGGCAAGACCGACGGTACCAATGCCGCGCCCGCCAAGGAGCAATCGGCGCCCGCGAGCAACAAGAAGGTTCGCTATTGCCTGCGCGCGGAGCCGGTGACCGGCTCGATCGCATCGGGCCGCGTCTGCAAGACCGCAGACCAATGGCGTGCCGAAGGCATCGACCCCGAAAATCTGCCGTCGCGCAACTGATCCGACCCATCCGGGGCGGCGACGGCGCCGCCCCTCCCGAGCAAGGAGCAAGGGAAATGATCTCGTTTCTGATCGCGGCGCAGGCCGCCGTCCTGATGTCCTCGACGCCGCAGGACGTGGTGCCCGCGGCCAATGCCACACCCGCTCCGCAAAGCCAGCAGGCGGAGCGGCGCTATTGCGTGGTGGGTACGGTGACCGGCTCGCGCATCCCGCAGAAGATCTGCAAGACCCGCAAGCAGTGGATGTCGGACGACCAGTTCGATCCGCTCAATCCCTGATCCGCTCAACCCCTGAGCGGTACGACCCCGGCCGGATGCAATGACCCCAGTCGGCCGGGGTCGGCACGTTATCTGGTCCGCTGCCGCACGGGCAGGAGCCTAGATCCGCTTTTCGTAGATCTGGTAGACCTTGTTGACATGGCTATCGATCGCGTCGGCGATCGCGTTCATGCCCTGATTGTCGTCGAGCACCCAGCCGATCTCGCCGCGGCTGGCGCCGTAATTCGCCACCGCCGCGCGACGGATATATTCGATCATCATGAAAGCGAGCTGGCTCGCCAGCCGCGACGCCTGCAATTCCTTGACCACGCCCATCAGCGGCACGCGCATCGTCTTCACCTTGGGCCGGCGCAGCCACAGCAGTAATTTGGCCCAGCCGAACGGCAGCAAATTGCCGTTGAGCGGCTTGATCGCTTCGTTGAGGTCGGGAAGCGTGATCATGAACGCGACCGGCTTGCCGTCATATTCGGCAATGCGGATCAGGTCGTTATAGACGATCGGCTTCAGCATCACGCCGATATCGTCGATCTCGGGCTGGGTGAAGGGCACGAATCCCCAATTGTCCGACCAGGCATCGTTGAGGATATGGAGGATGATCGCGGCTTCCTCGTCGAACTTCGACTTGTCGACCTCGCGTACACGGATCCGCTCGTTGCGTTCACCCATCTGGACGATGCGCTGGACGATCGGCGGAAATTCCCTGCTGACGTCGAGCTCGTAGGTCTTGACCTGCTTGACCGGCGCGTAGCCTGCGCTCTCGATCCAAGCCTGATATTCGGCCTTGTTGTGTCCCATCATGATCGTCGGCGGATGGTCGAAGCCCTGGATCAGCAGGCCGGGCTCTTCCCAGATCGATGCGCTGATCGGCCCCATCACGCGGTCGATACCTTGCGTCTTGAGCCAGCCCTCGGCGGCGTTGATCAGCGCCTGCGCGGCTGCGTCGTCCTCGGCGTCGAAATAGCCGAACTGGCCGCAGCCTGGTCCGAACCCCTGGTCGGCCGGCATCTCGAGCGCGAGCGTGTCGATATGCGCGGAAATGCGCCCGACGACCTGCCCGTCGCGCTCGGCGAGGAACAATTGCTGCTTGGCGTGGCTCAGCCAGCCATTCTTGCCCGGGACCAGTTTCTTGAGCGCGTCGCCCTTGAGCGGCGGCACCCAATTGGGATCGTCCTTGTAGAGACGGAAGGGAAGCTCGACGAACTTCTTGAGGTCGGCCCCTTTGACATGGATCGGGCGGATGGTCAGTTGGCCGGGCATCATCACCTCTGAACAGGGTGGGAAGGATGCGCGCGGGTTAGGGCAGGGGCGTCGGTTCCACAATCCCAACTATGCCGCGCGGGCAGGTATCGGAAATATCGATCACTCTGATCACGGCGCATCCGCCGTTGGATTGCCACCCTCCTGCCACTATGTTCGACCAATGGCCCAGCCCATGGAAACCAGCGTGACTCTCGATCGCCGCGATGCCGGCGCGGCCGCCGCCGTGGCCGCGCGCGCCGCGGCGCGTGCCCGGATCGACGACGACAAGGCGATGCTCAAGGCCGCCGCGGACCTGACGCGCGACCTCAACCTGCCCAATCCGCGCGTCTACTGGACCGACATGCTGCTGTCGGCGCTGGTCGGCTATGCCGCGCTGGCGGGCGCGATCCTGGCGCCGTCGCTCGGCTGGTCGCTCGCCGCTGGCGCGATCGCGGTGCTCGCGCTCTACCGCGCCGAGAGCTTCATTCACGAGCTGACGCACATCAAGCATTCGGCGGTGCCGGGCTTCCGGCTCGGCTGGAACCTGCTGGTCGGCATTCCGCTGCTGACCCCGAGCTTCATGTACGAAGGCGTCCACAACCTCCATCACGCGCGCACGCGCTACGGCACGGTCGAGGATCCCGAATATCTTCCGCTCGCCTTGATGAAGCCGTGGACCCTGCCGGTATTCCTGTTGGTCTCGTTCCTGGCACCCGTCGCGTTGCTGTTCCGCTATGCCGTGCTGACGCCGCTGTCGCTGGTCTTCCCGCCGCTGCGTCGCGTCGTCGTGGCACGCTATTCGGGGCTACAGATCAACCCGTCCTTCCAGCGCCGCGCGCCGGAGGGCGAGGCGCGGACCTTGTGGCACCGGCTCGAAGCGGGCGCGAGCCTCTGGGCGATTGCGCTGATTACGCTGACCGCGACCGGGATCGTTCCGCTCAAGGCTTTCCTGACTTTCCTCGTGATCGCCTCGGCGGTTGCTGTCATCAACCAGGTCCGCACGCTCGTCGCGCATCTCTGGGAGAATGAGGGGGAGCCGATGACGGTGACCGCGCAATATCTCGATTCGGTCAACGTGCCGCCGCCGGCGATGCTGCCGATGCTGTGGGCGCCGGTTGGCCTGCGCTACCACGCGCTTCACCATTTGCTGCCGGGGCTGCCGTATCACGCGCTCGGCACCGCGCATAAGCGCATCACCACGGCGCTCGATGCGGATTCGGTGTATCACAAGGGCAATTACAAGGGCCTGCTGGGCCTGGCGTTCCGCCTGGCTGCCAACACGATGAAGACACGCTAGCCCGAGTTTCCCTCCCGCTCGCGGGAGGGGAGAGAGGGACCTATTCCTCGGTCCGGATCAGCACCGCTTCGCCGATCAGCAGGAACAGGACGAACGGCGCCCAGGCAGCGAGCATCGGCGGGTAGGCGCCGAGATTGCCCATCGCCAGCGCGAAATTGTCGACCACGAAATAGGTGAAGCCGAGCGCCATGCCGATCACGGCGCGGATGAAGAGCTTGCCCGAGCGCGCGATGCCGAACGCCGCCACTGCACCAAGCAACGGCATCAGCACTGCCGAGAGCGGCCCCGACAATTTGTGCCAGAGATCGCCTTCATACGCCTTGGTCGGACGCCCCGCGGCCTTGAGGTCGCCGATCGCCGACCACAGCTGCGCGAACGACATGCCGTCGGCATCGACCGTCGCCAGCGTGAACTGGTCGGGGCCGACTCCCTCGCCGACCAGGATCGAGCCGAGATCGGTCTGCACGCCGCTGGCGACGTCGAACTTGCGCGCCGGCCAGATCCGCCACGCCTTGCCTTCGCGCTTGCCGTTGGGCGCCGAGATGGTCGCGCTCAGCACGCCGCTCTTGTCGCGATCGTAGAAAGTCACGTTGGTCAGCGTCACTGCGTCGCCGCGCCCGCGTACCTGCTGCACGTTGATCACGTCGTCGCCGGCCCGCGTCCAGACATTGATCCTGACCCCGCGATCGAGCGGGATCGGCGCATATTCGACCTTCTGCCATTTGTTGAGCGTGGCGGTCGCGCGGCTGACGACGCGGTCGTTGAAGGCGAAACTCAGCCCGGCAATGCCGATCGCCGCGATGATCATCGGGGCCAGCACCTGGTGCGCCGACAGCCCGGAGGCCTTCATCGCGATGACCTCCGAATTCTGGTTGAGGCCCCAATAGGTGATGATCGCGCCCATCAGCACCGAATAGGGCAGGAAGCGGGCGATGATCTCGGGCACGCGCAGGCTGATATAATGCCACACCTCGGCCTGTCCGTTGCCGGGATGCGCCAGGATGCGGCCCGATTCGCTCAGCGCGTCGAGGAACTGCAGCACGATGACGAGCGCCGCCAGGACCGCGAAGGTGCGGACGATGAACGACTTCGCCATGTAGATCGTCACCGTCCGCGACGGGAAAAACTGCATCGAGATCATGCCGGCGTCGCCTCGGGCTCGTCATCGTCGCTGGAGTTACGGGTGCGGCGAAAGGGCAGGAGCTTCACGATCAGCTTGCTGATCTGCGAGAATACGCGTTCGAGCGCGCCGATCGGCTGGCCGCCGGGAATATAAGCGATCGTATAATACATCCACAGCACCAGCGCGGCAAAGAGCGCAAACGGCACCCACAAGGCGATGATCGGGTCGACCTTGCCCAGTCCGCCTATCCCCTGGCCGTATTCGTTGATCTTGAAATACGTGACGATCATTACGATCGACAGGAACACGCCGAGCGCCGAGGACGAGCGTTTGGGTGGCACGCCGAGCGCCAGGGCGAGCATCGGCAGCAGGAACATCGACGCGACTTCAGTGATACGGAAATGGAAAGCGGCGCGGCTGGTGTCGCGCAGCGATTCGGGTTTGGTCTTGTCGCGCCCGATCGTCGCGAGTTCGGGCAGGGTGAATTCGAGGTTGCGCCCGCCGCGCGCGCGGAATTGCTCGTATTTGGGCAAGGGAATCGGAATGTCCCACAAATCGAAGCGCAACACGCGCGGGACGGCGACCTTGGGCTCGTGGCGCACCAGGGTGCCGTTGGTCAGGCGGAAGACGATCTCGTCGGGATTGCTCGTGCCGTAGAACTTGCCGCCGGCCGCGGTCGCTGCCGAGATGCTGCCGTTCTTCTCCTTGAAGTAGATGAAGATGCCCGACAGCGTGCGGCCCTCGTCGCGGCTCTGTTCGATCCTGACGGTGGGGCCGGGCTCACCGCCGCGGCCGGGGAAGGTGGTGAATTCGCCAACCTTGATCGATGCACCCAATGCCCCCGTGCGCAATTCGTAGCGCAGTCGCTCATAAGCGAAGCGCGCCTTGGGCTGGACATAGCCGACAATGCCCAGGTTCAGCACTGCCAGGACGATCGCGTACATGTACGGCACGCGCAGCAGCCGCGTGTAGCTCATGCCCACCGCGCGCAGGATGTCGAGCTCGGACGAGGTGGCAAGGCGGCGGAACGCGAGCAGGCAGCCGAGCATCAGCCCGATCGGGATGCCGAGGCCGAAATATTCCGGCAGCAGATTGGCGAGCATCTGCCATACCACGCTGACCGGCCCGCCTTCGGTCGCAACGAAGTCGAACAGCCGTAGCATGCGGTCGAGCACCAGCAGCATCGCGGCGATCACGAGGGTCGAGAAGAGCGGCAACGCGATCAGCCGGGCCATGTAGCGATCGATGGACTTCATGGCGGGGGGAAAAGCGGTCCTTCTGCCGGATGCGGCGGGGCTGGGCTGATCGAACGGCTATAGGACCGCAAATGTCCGGCGTCAGCCGGAAAAACCGCTCTATTCGGCAGCAAGCTGATCATTGGGCGCGGGGCGCTCGACCGCCATCGCCTCGGCGATCGCGCGTTCGAGGCCGGCGATGGTAAAGGGCTTGCGCAGCACCGGACGCCCGCCGAAATCGGCCGCCGACCCGTCACCGGCATAACCCGTCACGAACAGGATCGCGAGATCGGGGCGGCGCTGGAGCAGGCCGGCGACCATTTCCGGCCCGGTCTGGCCGGGCATCAGCACGTCGGAAATGACGATGTCGAACGGCCCGAAATCGTCGATCATGCGCTGCGCCTCGAGCGGATCGGCGCACGGGACGGTGCGATGGCCGAGCTCCTGGAGCGCGCCGACCGTCGCGGTGAGCACGCGCGGATCGTCCTCGACCACCAGCACGCCGAGGCCGTGGATCGCGGGATGGGCGGGGGGCGCGGCCGGCATGTCGGTCCGCGCCGCCGCTTCGCCTGCGCCGATATGGCGGGGAAGGTAGAGCGTGACGCTGGTGCCTTCGCCCTCGACCGAGGCGATCACGATTTCGCCGCCCGACTGGCGGACGAACGCGAAGATCTGGCTGAGGCCGAGGCCGGTGCCCTTGCCGACCGGCTTGGTGGTAAAGAACGGTTCGAACACGCGCTCGAGAATCTCGGGTGACATGCCGCAGCCGGTATCCCGGACGGCGATCGTGACATGATCGCCCGCCTGGCAATGGCCGATCTGCCCGGCGGACAAGGTCACCGCGCTCGTTCCGATGGTCAGCAGACCGCGCCCCTCCATCGCATCGCGCGCGTTGACGGCGAGGTTGAGGATCGTGTTCTCTAGCTCGTGACGGTCGGCCCAGATATGCCAGCACGATCCGTCGTCCTGCGTCTCGACCGTGATCGCGTCGCCCAACGTGCGGTCGAGCAGGTCCGACATGCCGGCAATCGCGGCGATCGGGGTGAGCGCCTCGGGATGGAGCGCTTCTTCACGCGAGAAAGCGAGCAGCCGGCGAGTCAGCGCGGCGGCGCGGTTGGCCCCCTCGGTCGCATTGTCGAGATGCTTGCCGACGCCGGCGGGATCGGTCTTGAGCGTGCGGCGGGCGAGTTCGAGGCCACCGACAACGACCGCCAGCATATTGTTGAAATCGTGCGCGATCCCGCCGGTGAGCTGGCCGACCGCCTCCATCTTCTGGACCTGGCGGAGCTTGGCTTCCTGCGCTCGCAGCGCCTGGGTCGCCTCGCTCACCGCTTCCTCGAGATGCGCCGAGCGCTCACGTTCGCTGTCGGCATCGGCGCGCGCTGCGGCGCGTTCCTTCATCACCCCGATGGTCAGCCAGCCGAGCGTGATCGCCCCGAGCACGATCAGGATGCCGAAGCCGGCAAGGATCCGCGCGACATTGTTCGAGCGGTCGACCGACGTCATCGCGTCGCTGGTGCGGCGATCGAGCAGACCGTGTTCCGACACGATGATCGCGTCGAGCTCGCGATCGATCGCGGCCAGCGAGGCCGACTTGCCGCTGGCGTAATAGCGCGCCAGCGCCTGGGTATCCTTCTTGTAGGCGATGCTGAGCGCGATATCGCCAAGCTCCTGCCCGCGCGTCTGATAGGCTGCGCGCAGCCGGTCGAGCGCGCGCTGCTGCTCGGGATTGTCGGCGGTCAGCGTGTCGAGCCGGTCGATCTGGGTGCGCGCGTTGTTCCAGTCCTCGTAATATTCGCGCGCGACATCGGGATCGCGGCTCATCACGTAGCGGCCGAGCACGGCTTCGGCGCGCGCGATCGTCCCCGACAGCGTACGCGACAGGATCATCACGTCATAGCTGTGGCTCTGCGCCGCCAGCGCCTTGTCGCGTTGGGTAGTGGCGTCGCTCTGCAGGACGACCAAAGCGGCGACGATGCCGATGCCCAGCACCGCCATGACGGTAAGGGCAACCCCCCGCCAGATAGCGCGCGCCTTGTCGACCAACCCCGGTTCGGCTTCCGCCCCGTTCATATCGCCTTGTAGCGAATCGCCCGAATCGAGGAAACCCCGGTGGTTCCCTCAGCTTAGCGCGCCGGTGAGCCGTCCCGCCGCTTCGAAGCGCTGGAGCACTGCGGCGATCTGCTCGGACGTATGTTCGGCGCAGAGCGAACAACGCAGCAGGTACGTGCCCGCGGGCGTCGCCGGCGGCCGCGCCATGTTGACGTAGACGCCGCTGTCGAGCAGCGCCTGCCACATCGTGACGGCCTGTTCCTGGTCGTCGAGGATCACCGCGACGATCGCGCTGTCCGGGTTCTCGGTACCCAGCTTGAAGCCCATCGCGGTCAGCCCGCCATGGAGCTGCTTTGCATTTTCCCACAGATGCGCGCGCTTGTTGTGCGCGTGCTGGAGCTTGCGGATCGACATCGCCGCGGTCGCGACGACCGATGGCGGCAGCGACGCCGTGAAGATATAGGCGCGGCAGGCGAGGCGGATCGCTTCGAACTTGGGGTGGTTCGACACGCAGAAACCGCCAACCGTGCCGACCGATTTGGAGAAGGTGCCGACGATGAAGTCGACATCGCCCTCGCACCCTTGCGCTTCGTACACGCCGCGGCCGTTGGGGCCGTAAAAGCCCATCGAATGCGCTTCGTCCGACAGCACCATCGCATTGTGCTTCTTGGCGACCGCGACCATTTCCTTGAGTGGGGCGACGTCGCCGAGCATCGAATAGACGCCCTCGAGCACGACCAGCTTGCCAGGCTCCTTGGGCAGCCGGCCAAGGCGCTTGTCGAGGTCCTCGATATCGTTGTGGCGAAAGCGGACGATCTCGGCATAGCCCTGTTTGCAGCCGTCATAGATCGAGGCGTGGCTGTCGGCATCGAGGATGACATATTCGCCCTTGCCGGCGAGCGTCGAAATCATGCCGAGATTGGCCATGTAGCCGGTCGAGAAGACGATCGCGCCGGTCGTGCCGTAGAAATCGCGCAACGCCTGCTCGACCTCCATATGGTCGCGGAACGTGCCGTTGAGCATGCGGCTGCCATTGGTGCCCGAGCCGAACTGGTCGAGCGCGTCCTTGCCGGCCTGGATGACATCGGGGTCGAAGGTCATCCCCATGTAATTATAGGTGCCGAGCAGGATCGTGTCCTTGCTCTTGATCACGGCCTCGGTCGGCGACTTGACCTGCTCCATGACGATCGCGAACGGATCGGTCACGCCGCTGTCGAGCAAGGCCTGGCGTTCGGCGATCAGGCCGTCGAACTTCGACATCAGGTCGCGTTCCGGGGCGATCGCCGCCGGGTTTTCCGGCAGCGCGTCGGCGGTATCGATCGCGTCGCTCATCAGGCGTCCTTCAGCTTCTGGACGGCGTCGACGAGCTGGCCGACCGTCTCGATCTCGGCCTGCATGTTCATCGTGATGATGATGTCGAACTCGTCCTCGATCGCCGCGACGAAATCCATCACGGTCAGCGAATCCCATTCCAGGTCATGCTGGAAGGTGGTCGCGTCGGACAGCGCCACGCCCTTCTTGTTGAATGGCTGGATCAGGCCGGTGACGGTCTCGAAGATTTCTGCGCGGTCGCTCATGGTTTTTCCCTTGGTTCAGCGAAGGCGTTGCCCGCCAAATGCGGCGGCTTTCCGGCGTGGGTATAGCGAAACGGGGCGGCCTTGCCACTGTTGAGGCGCGCCTGGCCTTGCAGGATGTTCGTGCAATGCCCCGGCCATGCGGTTGCCGGTCAAATCGTTATTCGCTATCGCTGGCATTTGCGCTCGGCATACCAGCCAGTGCACGGACACCCGCAAGCTGCAGCCCCGGACCGTTCATTCTCTTTTTCGGTCATGGCTCGGCCAGGCTCGATGCGCGGAGCACATGGGTGCTCGACAATGTCGTGGAGCAACGAGGCAATTGCGGTTCGACGCGCGCGATCATCGGCGGGCATACCGACACCAGCGAGCCTCGATCGCTTTCCCGGCAACGGGCGGTCGCGGCGCGCGCCTATATGGCTGGGACCGGCCTGCCGCTGAGCGAGCTGACGATCTACTGGTTCGGCAGCGACAAGCCGCGCGTGCCGACGCCGCCTGGCAAACGCGAAGGCCAGAACCGACGCGTCGAAATCATCTATGCGCCATTGTCAGAATAGGCATGCCAAGCGTCGCTAGAGACGCCGGTACATGATCAGCAGGTCGACGAAGCGGCCATCGCGGTGTCTGAACCCTTCGGGCACGGTGCCGATGACTTCGAAGCCGAGCGTCTTCCACAAATTCACCGCGGCGCGATTGTCCGACACCACTGCATTGAACTGCATCGCGCGGAACCGCGCCGCGGCTGCCCAGGCGAGCGCGTGCTCACCAAGCTTGCGCCCGACGCCGCGACCACGGCCGGCGGCGGCGACCATGAAGCTGGCTGTCGCTATGTGGCTCCCCGGGCCGCGTTGGTTGCGCCCCATCTTCGCGGTACCGAGGATGGTGCCCGACGCGTCTTCGGCGACTATTGTGAGGCCCGGCGCTGGTTCGACCCACAGCGCGCGATAGGCTGTGTCGGGCAGATCGGAATCGTAGGTGTAGCTCGTTCCGCCAGCGACCACGTCGTCGATAATCGCGCGGACGGCTGGCCAGTCGCGATCCTCGAACGGCCGGATCGTCGGGTCGTCGGCGGTCAAAGCAACCCTTCCGCGCGATACCAGGCTGCCGTTTCGGCCAGCGCCGTCGGGGTATCCTGTTGCGGCGCCCAGATGTCGGCGGGCGGGTGAGCGTGGCTCACCCAATCCTTGTGGCAGAAATAGGCAACACGATCGTGAGTCAGCTTGGCTTTCTTGCCGCGGACCAGGCCGTCGAGCGTGGCGATTGCGTCGAGGATCGGGCGCGGCAACGGCAGCGGCAACACCCTGTTTCCGGTGGCAGTGCCGAGCGCGCGGGCGAAATCGCGATGATCCCAGCCATTGGGGGTGCCGTCGTCGGGCTCGACAATCTCGCGAGTCAGGGCATTGCTGGTGGGGAGCGCAAGCAGCAGCCGGACCAGTTCGTCGACCGCGATCACCGACAGACGTCCGCCGGCCGGGGGCAGGGGAACGATGCGACGCTTGGCCAGCTGGAACAGCTCGAGCATTTCCTGGTCGCGCGGGCCGAAAATCGCGGGCGGGCGGACGATCGACCAGTCGAGATTGCTCGCCATCAGCAGCTTGTCGGCCTCCGCTTTCGACCAGCCATAGATCGACAGGTCGGGCTCGCGCGCGGCCATCGACGAGACCTGGACGAAACGACGGATTCCCGCAGCTTCGGACGCGGCGATCAGGACGCGGGTTCCCTCGATATTACCGGCGGCGAATCCCGCGCGATCGGGCGCGTTGATCACGCCGGCAATGTGCAGGACGGCATCGGCGCCCTGGACGAGCGCGGTCATGCTGTCGGGGTTGCCGAGCGCGCCTGCGACCCAGGTCACGCCCGCCCGCGCGGCTTGCGGGCGGCGAGTCAGCGCGCGCAGCTCATGCCCTTTGGCGAGCGCGAGTTCGATGAAATGACTGCCGACAAAGCCCGTCCCGCCGGTCACCGCGATGATCGTCATGCCAGCACCATGTGGTTGCGATGAACCAGGGCGGCACGGGGGGCATAACCCAGGATCGCCGCTGCCTCGTCGCTGCGCTTGCCGGCGATCCGCGCCGCGTCGGTGGCATCATATTCGGCGAGGCCACTCGCGACCATGCCACTCGGACCGGCAATAGCGATCAGGTCGCCGCGCGCGAAACTGCCTTCGATCCGCGTCGCGCCGGCCGGCAGCAGGCTCTTGCCTTCGTTGAGCGCGGCGACCGCGCCGGCATCGATATGGACGGTGCCGCGTACGCTCAAGCGACCGCCTAGCCACGCCTTGCGCGCAGGGGCGGCGCGTTGCGCGGGGAAATAGGTGCCGTGCCCGGTCTCGACATAGAGCGCGAAGGGGTGATCGACATGGCCGGAAGCGATCACCAGCGAGATCCCGGCGCGCGTCGCGATCCGCGCCGCCTGCAGCTTTGAGATCATCCCGCCCGAACCCATGCCCGATCGGGAACCGCCCGCCATCGCCTCGATCGCGGCGTCGATCCGCGGCACGCGATCGATCAGCGTTGCACCCGGCAGTGCCGGGTCGCGATCGTAGAGGCCGTCAATGTCCGACAGCAGCAACACGCCCTGCGCGCCCGCGGCCTGCGCGACGCGTGCGGCGAGGCGGTCGTTGTCGCCGAAGCGGATTTCCTCGGTTGCGACCGAATCGTTCTCGTTGATCACCGGCACGACGCCGAGCCCCAGCAACCGCCCGAGCGTCGCCGCGGCGTTGAGGTAACGGCGCCGGTCTTCGAGATCGTCAAGCGTCACCAGCATCTGTGCCGCGGTCAGTCCTTCGGCGGCGAGGCATTCGGCCCAGACCTGGCTCAGCGCGATTTGGCCAGTCGCGGCCGCGGCTTGCGCGTCCTCCAGGCTGGCGCGGCCGCCTTTGGCCAGCTTGAGCCGTCGCGCACCCAGTGCGATCGCCCCTGACGAGACGATCGCGACCTGCTGCCCGCTACGTGCCGCGGCAGCGATGTCGGCCGCGAGGCTTGCCAGCCAGTCGCGCCGCACCTCGCCTCCGGGAGTGACGAGCAGGGACGACCCGACCTTGACGATCAGGCGCGCGCAGGCGGCGGGAGCAAAGGGCGACAATTCGGCCATCGCGCCCCGCTTAGCGAGCGCGACGCCGTCCGGCTACACCACCGATGCACGCGTCAGGCTGCTGCGATGCGCGGTCGGGGTCGCGGCGAGCCGATTGACCAGGGCATCGCGCGTGCTGCTGTCGCCGGCGCGGACCTCGCCGAGTTCGGCGGCGGTCAGGATCACCAGGGGCAGCAGGCGGACCGGCGACAGCGGCATATCGCCGATGCGATCGGGGAAATCGGGTGCCGGGCCGCCGATCAGCAAGCCGAGCGCATCGTCGGCGGTGACGAACCGATCCGGCAAGGCGGCCTTGATCGCGCCCGATTGCGAGACGCCGGGCACTTCCATCGACAAGGCGCCGTAACGGTCGAACTGCGCCCTGGCACCACCCGCCTCGGCGATCATCCCGGCGACGTGGCTGAGCAGTTCGAATGCCCAGCTGTTCCTGACCGGATCGATCACGCCGACGCTACCGGCAACCTCGGGCGACAGGTCGGCCGTCTCGATGAACAATTCGCATTCGAAGCCATTGACGTCGCCACCATCGTCGAAGGGATCGGACATGCCGTCGGTGGCGATCAGGGTCGTGCCGTCGCGGCGGATCACGCGATAGGCCTGGCGCATGGTCGGCCAGACCGGCCCGCCCAGCAGGCTCGGACTGATCAGATGGCCGAGCATATCGGTTTCGACCGTGCCGATGGTCGCCCAGAATGCGTCGCGGCAGGTTTGCGATCGGGTATCGGCGTCGCTCGCGGGTGCGTCGGGCTCGATCGGCGAGGGTAGGGCGGGCTCTTCGACAAGCGGGGCAGAAGCAGGCGCCTTGCCGCCGGCGAAGATGCTGCGCAGGCGGTCGAACATTCCCATTCTTGTTTCTCCGGTCACGCCCCGATTCGCCCCGGGCCGAGCATCCGACCGGATTGCTTCAACGCGGTGACGGCTGGCTCCAGGATCCGGTTCGCGCCCGGTGGGTCGGCGATATCAACGGGAGTGGCGAAATATCCCACTTCTTGGCGCCACGTTTCTGCAAACTCGGCGCATCACACTGACCATTGTTGCCTTCAATGAGTAAAATAATTTAAAATCAATGGCTTATAAAACTGGCACGCATCGTGCTGAACAGCGGGCAACACTGTTCAGGAGATTATCGATGACGACCACCGCCCCCGCACCAGCCGAACACTGGCAGAATCTGTTCGGCGTCTGCGCCTGCCTGGGCGAGGATTTCGGGTTCAACCCGATCTATCTGCGCGTGCTGTTCGGCATGTCGCTGATCTTCGCGCCGGTGATCGTGGTCTCGACCTATTTCGGCCTTGGCGCTCTCGTGCTGGTCAGCCGCCTGGTCTTCCCGAACCGCCGCGCCGCACCGGCCAAGCTGGAAGTGGTCCCGACCGTCGAGGTCGAGGAAATGCCGCTGCCGCTCGCCGCCTGATCATCCGGTAGCGCCTTCGGGCGCTCCATTCCCCTGGCGCCCCCGGCAATTCCCGCCGGGGTCGCATCTCACCAGACCGGTTCGACACAGCAACGCCGTCAGGCTGGCTTCAGCCTTCGTATCCCGAGCGCTACGGCGATGACCAAGGCAGCCGCGAACCACAATGCGTCGAGACCCAGAACCAGCGCGGACCAGGTTCCCAACGCCCCGCCGGCAATCAGGCCGACCCACATCAACGCGAACGGGGCCCAGCTCCAGCGATCGCCACCGGTGATCGCCGTAGCGAGCGACTGACCGACCCTGACCAGCGTGCCGGTCATGTAGGTCAGCGCAACGACCTGGCCCTGGCCGGCAAAAGCGACATTCTCGGCGCCCATCGCGAGCGCGACGATCGGCAGCACCCAAGGCGCGGGCGCGACCCGATGGAGTGCGGCCGCCAGTGCCAGCGCCAGGCCGACGAGCAGCAGCACGGTCCAGGCCGCGCCCTCACGGCGCCCGCGCACGAGGCTGGCGAGCGTCACGCCCATGACGAAGCTGAGGATCAATACGATCGCCAGCAGCGCGGCATGGCGATCGGTCATGATGCCGATTCCCAACCGGGTCGAATTGCCGCTCATGAACGACACGAAGAACCCGCCGGATGCGATAAACCCGATCGCATCGACGAAGCCGGCAAGCGCCGACAACAGGACGGCGATCACGCGCATGCGCGCGTCGAGCCGGGTCAATGGCGCAAACCCCTCAAAGGGGTGACCATTGCACCTCGTCCTCGGCACCATCGTCGTCGACCGGCGACTCGTTCGACGGGATTGCCTCGATCAATTTGTCGAGCGCCCAGTCGACGCCGACCCCGCTGGCGCCCGAGATCGGGATGACCTCCGCGCCGCTGGCTTCCTCGAGCTCAGCGGACAAGGCCTGGATCAACTCGTCGTCGAGCGTGTCGATCTTGTTGAGCGCGACCACGACCGGCTTGTCGATCAACCCGCCGCCATAGGCTTCGAGCTCTTCGCGGACGATGCGGTAGCTCTCCGCGACGTCCTCGTCATTGGCGTCGACCAGGTGGAGCAGCACCCGGCAGCGCTCGATATGGCCAAGGAAGCGGTCGCCGACACCAGCGCCTTCGGCGGCACCCTCGATCAGCCCGGGAATGTCGGCGAGCACGAATTCGCGGCCCTTGTGGCGCACTACGCCGAGCTGGGGGCGGGTGGTGGTGAAGGCATATTCGCCGACCTTGGCCTGCGCGTTGGTGACCTGGTTGATGAAGGTCGACTTGCCGGCATTGGGCAGCCCGACCAGCCCCGCATCGGCGAGCAATTTGAGCCGCAGCCACACCCAGGCTTCCTCATACGGCCAACCGGTGCCGTGCTGGCGCGGGGCGCGATTGGTGGAGGTCTTGTAGCTGGCATTGCCGCGACCGCCATCGCCGCCGCGCAGGAAGACGATGCGCTGGCCGATCGTGGTCAGGTCCGCGAGCAGCGAACGCTCCTCGTCATCGGCAAGAATCTGCGTGCCGACCGGTACCTTGATGACCAGGTCGTCACCGCCCGCGCCGGTGCGATTGCTGCCCGAGCCGCCGATGCCGCGCTGGGCGCGGAAATGCTGGGTATAGCGAAAGTCGATCAACGTATTGAGACCGGCGACCGCCTCGAACACGATATCGCCGCCCTTGCCGCCGTCGCCGCCGTCGGGGCCGCCATATTCGATGAACTTCTCGCGTCGGAAGCTGACCGCTCCGGGTCCGCCCGCGCCCGATCGCACGAAGATCTTTGCCTGGTCCAGAAAATGCATTTCACTGCCTTAGCAGACAAATGCGCGCTGCTAACCCCCGGTGCGCCGGTCCCGAGATTGAACAGCACTCTACTCAAATTGATTGCGCGTTTTGCAATGCAGCACCATTATCGATGGTTAGGGGGATTATAACCATGGGGAGCAGCAAGCCGCCTGGCGCGGACGGCTCGATCGTGATCAGCCGATTTTCGACCGAGAACCTCGCGGCGGCCGATCGATACGAATGCTGGCGCGCGCGGTCGCATTCGGCAACCGGGCGGACATATGAGACCGTGCCGTATCAGCCGTTCGGGGCCGATGCCGCCGTGGTCGCGCTCGGCACGCTTGCCGTCAGCTTCATCAATGTCTCCGGACAGCATTTCGAGCGGAGTCACGCGCTGATCGCGGCGGACGGCATCGACAATCTCGCGGTGAACGTCCGCTTCAAGGGCGGCGCGCGCGGCGACATGAACGGGCGCGACCTCAGGGCAGGCGAGGGCTCGATCGTGCTGACCGATCTCGCGCAGCCGCAACAGCATGTCTCGGATGCCAGCTCGACTGCCTATTTCGTGGTACCGCGGGCGCTTGCCGAGCAATTCCTGCCCGACGTCTCGTCGCTCCATGGGCTGACGATCGAGCCTGAAGCGGCGACCCTGCTGCGCGAGCACATGCTGCAGATCTGGCGCAACGCGGACAATCTGCCGGCCGAGCAGGGTGCGCGGCTGGGACGCACGGTGATGGATCTGCTGGCGGTTGCCGTGGCGCAGGCGCAGGGCGGCCTGATCGCTCCCGAGACCTCCACGACCGCCGCGCTGGCACGTGCCCGCGCCGAGATCGAGGCGCGCCTGGGATCGGCGACGCTCAACGTCGCCAGCCTGTGCCGCAGCCTCGGCATGTCGCGATCGGCGCTGTATCGGCTGTTCGAGCCCGATGGCGTGCAGGCCTATATCATGCGTCGCCGGCTCGATCGTGTCGCGACCGCGCTGCGCGATCCGCTCAATCCTCACCGTATCGCCGAGATCGCCGACCAATGGGGATTTTGCGACGCCGCTTACCTGGGTCGCGTATTCCGCCAACGGTTCGGGATGACGCCGGGCGAGTTCCGCGCGTTCAGTCGCGATCGTGCGGCATGACGTGCCAGACGCGCTCGCCGCGGTCGCGGCCCAGCTCGACGCCGCAGCGCTTGCACAAGGCACGATAGCCATCGCCGCCATGCCACACGCGCCTGGTGCGGCTATGGCCGAACAATCGGCACGACAATGGGACCGAATCGGGCGCAGACGACATGGCCCGTCCTTAGACCCGCGCACTGTCAGGTACAGCGGACAGGCGTCCCAGACGCTATTGACCGTGTCTCAAATTGGTCGAGCCGTCAGGCGCGGGGCCCCGCACCACCGGCGATGAGCGCCTCGTAAGCGAGTTCGCGCGCGCGGTCGCGCGGCAGGCCGAGCACGCGGGCGAGGGGGGCGCCGAACAGGGCGTCGCCAAGCGCCATGATGACGAGCTGGAGCGTTTCGTCCTCGATCGGACGCTCGTCCTTCGAATGTTCCTCGGCCAGTTCCTCGACGAGATCGTGGATCGCCTGCAGGATCGGATCGAGCGCGTCCTCGTTACCCGACAGGATCATCCAGCTGGCCAGCGCGCCGGCGCCGCCGGTGTCGAATGCGTCGAAGGCGAGGTCGACCACTTCGCGCGGATTCTGCTCGTTGGCGCGCTGGCGAAGCACCGTGTCCTTGATCGTGGTCGAGATGAACCCGGCCATGCGCTCGATCAGCGCCTTTTGCAGTCCTGCAGCCGAGCCGAAATGGTGGAGCAGATTGGCATGCGTGCGGCCGATCCGCGTAGCGACGGCCTTGAGCGTCACTGCCTGCGGGCCGAACTCGACCAGGAGGTCGCGCGCCGCATCGAGCGCGGCCTCGCGCGATTCCTCGGGGCTCAGGCGCTTGCGGATCGGGAGCGGGGTCACGGACATGATCGGTCTGTCGGCGCTTTGCATGGCGAAATCAATCCGCCGCCGCCCGGCGCGGTCCCGGGCGGTGGCGGACGATTGGACGTGTCACGCCGCGATCTGCATTCGGCAGTCCGGCTCATCGGCGTCGAAATCGAGCGCGAGCGTTGCGCATTCGACCTCGCGGTCGCGCGCGAGGCAGAACAAAGTGCCCTGGCCGGTCGGACGGAAGCCGAGCTTCCTCAGCACGTTGGCCGATGCCGGATTGTCGAGAAAGTAGCGCGAGCGCAGCCGTTTCAACCCCATGGCATAGCGCGCGATGCCGAGCATCGCCTGCCCCGCCTCGGTCGCATAGCCGCGGCCCCAGGCATCGGGAGTCAGCCAATAGCCGATCTCGTATCCGCCCAGATCTTCGGCCGGATGGATACCGATCCCGCCGACCAGGCGCGGCGTCGGTGCCTCATGCGCCAGGATCGACAGCGACACATTGTCCCGGGCGCGCGGCGTGGCGAGCCATTCGGCGGCATTGGCCTCGGTATAGGGCCAGGGCACGCGCGACAGCTTGGTCACGACCGCTTCGTGCGCGATCGCGCGCGTGATCGCGGCCGCGTCCTCGGGCCAATGGGGGCGTAACGTCAGTCTCCGGGTCCGCGCGAACATCTCACTCTCCGTTGTTCGCCGGGCCGCTCGCACGCCGATATGACGTGTCCGCGACCCGGATGTGGAGGGAGCATGAAAAAAGGGAGCCGGGGCGACCCGTCTCCCTTGTTCGGTCTCTGGTTAGCCCGAGACCCGGGTCGCCCTGGTGGGCAACCCGTCCGGTTACCCGTTTATTCCGCGGCTTGCGCCATAATGTCGACCGAGCAGAACTTTCGGCCGAGCTTGCCGTCGTGGAATGCCACGCGGCCGTCGACGAGCGCGAAAAGGGTGTGGTCCTTGCCGATGCCGACATTGCGGCCCGGATAGAATTTGGTCCCGCGCTGACGCACGAGGATGTTGCCGGCGACGACTTCCTGTCCGCCGAACTTCTTCACACCGAGGCGACGGCCAGCCGAGTCGCGACCGTTGCGCGACGAACCGCCTGCTTTTTTATGTGCCATCTCTACTCTTCCTCGAACTTAAGCTTCGGCAGCCGCGGGCGCATCGCCCTCGGCCTTCTTGGCAGCCGCTTTCTTCGGAGCAGCCTTCTTCTCGGCGGCGCCGATCGACACGATCTTCAGGATCGTGTGATTCTGGCGGTGGCCGTTGCGACGACGATAATTGTGACGGCGGCGCTTCTTGAAGACGATGACCTTCTCGCCCTTCGCCTGCGCGACGATCTCGGCCGCGACGGTCAGACCGTCGGTCGGCTGAAGCTCCGAGCCTTCGCCCGCGAGCAGGACATCACCGAGCGTCACCGACGCGCCGGCTTCTCCGTCGATCTTCTCGACGACGATCTTGTCTCCGGCGGCGACGCGATACTGCTTGCCGCCCGTGCGCACGACTGCGAACATGGCCCT
>FTCZ01001697.1_pt1 | contig 37863 bp, 32 predicted proteins | sample 1658871 | NCBI WGS metagenome assembly FTCZ01 (sample SAMEA3914864, study PRJEB12502) | metagenome | biome: forest; material: soil | place: USA | collected 2012-03-12 | depth 0.3 m | reverse complement strand
TGATCTGCGGGTTGACCGGGAACACGCGGTAGCCGTGCATCTGCAGCGTGCGCATCACGCCGTTGCTCGGCCGGCTCGGCCGGTCGGACGCGCCGACCAACGCGATCGTGCGGGTGTGGGCCAGAATCGCTGCAATGTCCTCGTCGGCGGTGAGCGGCATGGGGCCTCCTGGCGCTATGGTCACTCCACCGAACTAATCAGCCCCGCTTCAGGTTCAATCCCCGCGCCACGGCCTCCGCGATGCGCAGGAAGGGTTCGGCGGCGGCATCGTCGCGCGCGGCCGGCGGTTCGCCCGCGTCCGACGCGCGGCGGATTGCGATGTCGAGCGGCACCCGGCCGAGGAAGGGGATGCCGAGCCGGGCCGCTTCCGTCTCGGCACCGCCATGCCCGAACGGATCGGAGAGTTCGCCGCAATGAGGGCAGACATAGCCGGCCATGTTCTCGACGATGCCGATTACGGGAATGCCGGCGGTGTTGAACAGGTCGATCGCGCGCGCAGCGTCGATCAGCGCGAGGTCCTGCGGCGTCGAGATGATCACCGCGCCGGCCGGACGGTGCTTCTGGATCATCGAGAGCTGGACGTCGCCGGTGCCGGGCGGCAGATCGACCACCAGCGTGTCCGTCTCGCCCCAGCGAGCGTCGACGAGCTGACCGAGTGCACCAGATGCCATCGGCCCTCGCCACGCCAACGCCTTGTCGGGCCCGACGAGCTGGCCCATCGACAACATCGGCACGCCCCACTTCGTGTCGATCGGATTGAGCTGTTTCGATTCGGCCGTCGGTCGTTCGCCCTCGGCCGCCATCAACCGCGGCTGTGAGGGGCCGTAGATGTCGGCGTCTACAAGGCCCGTACGATAGCCGAGCTTTTTGAGCGCGATGGCAAGATTGGCGGACAACGTTGACTTGCCGACCCCGCCCTTGCCGCTGGCGATAGCGATCAGGCGGCGTTCGTGCTTCTCGGCGGTCTGCACGACGCGCACCTCGCGCACGCCCTCGACGCCCGAAAGCACGCGGCGGACGTCGTTTTCGAGGACGCTGCGCGCCATATCGTCGAGCCCGGTGACGTCGAGGATCACACTGACGGTCCCGTCGGTAGACAGACGGGGCGGGGCGACGCGCCCTGCAGCGTGGGGTAACGCGGCGGCGATGGTGGTGGCGAGCGAGGCGGTATCTGTCATGATGGCGCCGCGCATAGGCCCGCCCAACCCGTATGACACTATTTTTCCGCAGACGGCCCCCTATAATGGTCCTCATGATCGACGAAAACGGGCGGGTCGACCGCGAAACCCCCCTAGCGGTGCTAAGCGAGAACGGGCCGTGGGGCGGCCGCGGCGAGGGCGAAGGCCCGGGTGGCGGTGCGCCAGGTGGTGGCGAGGGTGGCGGCAAGGAGCCGCGCAATCCCTGGCTCCAGCCACCACGGCGCAGGCGCGGCACGCCGCGGGGCCCGAACCAGCCGTCCCTCGAGGAACTGATCCGCCGTGGGCGCGAGCGCTTGTCTGGCGGCCTACCGAGCGGCGGGCGGCCGATCTGGGGCTATGCGCTTGTGGCCTTCGTGCTGCTGTGGCTGGCCACCACCAGCATCCATCGCATCGAACCGCAGGAGCGCGGTGTCATCACGCGGCTCGGCCGCTATGTCGGCACGCTGAAGCCGGGCATCGGTATGACGCTGCCCGCGCCGATCGACGTCGTCACCCGCGTCAATGTCGACCAGATCCAGAGCTTCGACGTGCCGGCATCGGGCGGCCAGAACCTGGTGTTGACCGGCGATCAAAACATCGTCGACCTCGCTTATTCGGTGCGCTGGTCGATCCGCGACCCCGAGCTCTATCTGTTCGAAATCGCTGAACCCGAGGATACGATCCGCGAAGTGGCCGAGAGCGCGATGCGCGAAGAGCTCTCGCGGGTGACGCTCGATCAAGCGATCGGGCCCATGCGCGGCGAGATAGAGGCGCGCGTGGCGACCCGGATGCAGGCATTGCTCGATCGCTACCACGCAGGCGTTGTGGTGCAGGGCGTGGCGATCCGCCAGGCCGATCCGCCGCCCGCCGTCAACGATGCGTTCAAGGATGTGTCTGCCGCCCAGCAGCAGGCGCAGGCCTATCTCAACAATGCCCGCGCCTATGCCGAGCAGGTGACGGCCAACGCGCAGGCGCAGGCGCAGGCCTTCGACAAGGTCTATGGCGCCTACAAGATGGCCCCCGAGGTGACCAAGAGGCGCATGTATTACGAGACGATGGAGGCCGTGCTGGGCAAGACCGACAAGGTCGTCGTGGATACGCCCGGCGCCAACACCTATCTCCCGCTGCCAGGCTTCGCGCCGCACAAGCAGGCGGCGGGCCAGCAGCAACAGCCGCAGCAGCAACAGCCGGCGGGATCGGGGCAGTGACGATGGCGGTGCGTATCCTCAAGAGCCCGATCGGATGGGCGATCCTGCTGATCGCCGCGGTGCTGCTGTCGGCCACCGTCTTCGCCATTGTGCCTGAAACCGAGCAGGCACTGGTGGTGCGAATGGGCGTTCCAAATCGGGTGGTGAACGGCTATCAGCCGGGCCAGCGCTTCGGCGACACCGGTGCCGGCCTCGTGGCGCGCATCCCGCTGCTGGAAGACGTGTTCTTCATCGACAAACGCGTCCAGAATCTCGACATGGCGAGCCAGCCGGTGCTGTCGACCGACCAGCTCCGGCTTCAGGTCGACGCATTCGCGCGCTACCGCATCGTCAATCCGCTCCAGATGTACCTGACGGCGCGTGGCGACGAGCGCCGCGTCACCGAGGCGCTGAAGCCGATCCTAGGCTCGGCGCTGCGTAACGAGCTTGGCCGCCGGCCCTTCGCCGCGCTGCTGACGCCCGAGCGCGACGTCGTGATGAACAACATCAAGACCGCGCTCAACCGCGTCGCCCGCCAATATGGCGCGGAGATCGTCGACGTGCGGATCAAGCGCGCCGAGCTACCCGATGGCACCCCGCTCGAGAGCGCTTATGAGCGCATGAAGAGCGCGCGCCAGCAGCAGGCGATGACGATCCGCGCCGAGGGGCTGAAGCAGGCGACGATCATTCGTGCGCAGGCCGATGCCGATGCCTCGCGCATCTATGCGGACGCCTTCAACCAGGATCCGTCCTTCTATGATTTCTACCGGGCGATGCAGTCCTATCGGGCGAGCTTCGGCACCGACAACCCGACCGAGGGATCGACCACCATGGTACTCTCGCCGAACAGCGAATATTTCCGCCAGTTCGGCGGCAAGGGAAAATGAAAACGCCCTCGATCGTTCAAACCGCGTTCAGACGGGGCGCAGCAGCCTTGCTGCACCCGACGTGGCAACCTGTCTCTTCTGATTGAAATCCTCTGGGGGAGTTCGTCCATCGTGCGTTACGCCTATGCCATTACAGCCGCGCTGCTCGCGGGCGGTGCTGCCGCCACGCTTTCCATGCAGCAGCCGGTCGGCGCCCAGGTTGCGCAGAATGCGGGGTCCGCCTCGCACGGGCCGATGGGAGGCCCGTCGAGTTTCGCGGACCTTGCCGCACGCCTGCAGCCAGCGGTAGTGAACATCTCGACCACCCAGCGCGTGAAGGTGCCGCAACAGCAGAACCCGTTCGCGGGCACGCCCTTCGACGATCTGTTCAAGCAGTTCCAGGGCGGCGATAGCGGCGGCAACGACGCCACCGGCAAGCCCGTCACCCGCGAGGCTATGTCGCTGGGCTCGGGCTTCATCGTCTCGGCCGATGGCTATATCGTCACCAACAACCACGTTATCACCGGCGGCGATCCCGCCGAGCGCAAGGGCGCGACGCTGGAATCGATCACCGTCACCCTGCCGGACCGCACCGAGTATAAGGCGCGGATCGTCGGCCGCGACAGCACCGCCGACCTCGCCGTGTTGAAGATCGACGCGCCAAAACCGCTGCCCTTTGTCCAGTTCGGCGATTCGACGCGCACCCGCGTCGGCGACTGGGTGGTCGCGATCGGGAACCCGTTTGCGCTGGGCGGCACGGTCACGGCGGGCATCGTCTCGGCGATCCACCGCTCGATCGGCGGCGGCCCGTACGATCGCTACATTCAGACTGACGCGGCGATCAATTCGGGCAATTCGGGCGGGCCGATGTTCGACATGGCCGGCAATGTGGTGGGCATCAATACCGCCATTTATTCGCCGTCGGGCGGCAATGTCGGTATCGGCTTTGCGATTCCGGCGGAAGAGGCCAAGCCCGTCGTTGACGTGCTGATGAAGGGCGGGCGCGTGAAGCGCGGCTATCTCGGCATCGGCATCCAGCCGGTCACCGACGACATCGCCACCGCGCTCGGCCTGCCCAAGAACCATGGCGAAATCGTCGGCCGGGTCGAGCCCGGCTATCCGGCCTCGCGCGCCGGCGTCCAGCAGGGTGACGTGGTGGTGAAGGTGAACGGGCAGGACGTCACGCCTGACAACACACTTTCCTACATCGTCTCCAACCTGCCGATCGGTTCGCGCGTTCCGATCGATCTCATCCGGCGCGGCCAGCATATGACGGTGACGGCGGTGATCGCCGAGCGCCCGCCCGAGGACCAGCTCGCCGGCACCCTTGGCGACGACAATGGCGACGACAATGGCGACGACAACGGTACGCCGAGCGCGCAGAGCAAGGCGGCGACCTCAGCGCTCGGCCTTGTGCTGCAGCCGCTAACGCCGCGCGTCGCGCAGCAGCTCGGCATACCGGCGAGCGTGCGCGGCGTAGTCATCGCCTCGGTCGATCCGTCGAGCGACGCCGCGGCCAACGGGCTGAAGCGAGGCGATGTGGTACTGTCGATCAACCAGCAGCCGGTGACGAGCATCGCGTCGGTAGCGCAGATCGTCGCCGATGCGCGTAAGGCGGCCCGTGACACGGTGCTATTGCTGGTCCAGCGCGGCACCCAGCCAAGCATCTATGTCGGCATCAAGCTCCAGAAGAAGTAAGCGCGATAAACATGCTATGACGGACGGGGTCGGCCGCGAGGCCGGCCCCGTTTGCGTTGGTGGGGAGGGCGAACGCGATGGCGGACGGGCAGGGTCAGGACGGCATCTTCATCGGCGCGAGTGCGGATGGTGAGCGCCAAACGCTGGTAATGAAGCGCGCCAACCGCCACGGGCTGATTGCAGGCGCCACCGGCACCGGCAAGACGGTCACCCTCCAGGGTATAGCCGAGGATTTCTCTCGCATCGGCGTGCCGGTATTCTTGGCCGATGTGAAAGGCGACCTGTCCGGCATCGCGATGGCCGGATCACCCACCGCCAAGACCCACGAGGTCTTCGCCGCGCGCGCCAAGGAGATCGGCGAGGACGACTGGGCCTATGCCGACAACCCTGCGATCTTCTGGGATCTGCTGGGTGAGCAGGGCCATCCGATCCGCACCACCGTGTCGGAGATGGGGCCACTGTTGCTCGCCCAGCTGCTCGACCTGAACGACGTGCAAGAGGGCGTGCTCACCGTCGCCTTCACACTCGCCGACAAGGAAGGGCTGCTGCTCCTCGATCTCGATGATCTGGGCGCGATGCTGGCGGAGATCGCCAATCGGGCCGACGAGCTAGCGACGACCTATGGCAATGTTTCCAAGGCTTCCGTAGGCACGATCCAGCGCGCACTGTTGCAGCTTCGCAGCCAAGGCGGCGAGCATTTCTTTGGCGAGCCCGCGCTCGACATCCACGACTTCATGCTCACCGACGACAAGGGTCGGGGCCAGATCTCGATCCTCGCCGCTGACAAGCTGATGGCGTCGCCAAAACTCTACTCGACCTTCCTGTTGTGGATGCTGTCCGAGCTGTTCGAGGCGTTGCCCGAGGTGGGCGATCCCGACAGGCCCAAGCTCGTCTTCTTCTTCGACGAGGCGCATCTGCTTTTCGACAGCGCCCCGCCCGCGCTGCTCGGAAAGGTAGAGCAGGTGGTGCGGCTGATCCGCTCCAAAGGCGTCGGCGTCTATTTCATCACCCAGAACCCGATTGATGTGCCCGACACAGTGGCGGGCCAGCTCGGCAACCGCGTGCAGCACGCGCTGCGCGCCTTCACGCCCAAGGACCAGAAGGCGGTGAAGGCGGCGGCCGAGACCTTCCGCGCCAATCCCGGCGTCGATGTCACCACCGCGATCACCGAATTAAAGGTGGGCGAGGCACTGGTCTCGCTGCTCCAGCCCGATGGAGCGCCGTCGCCGGTCGAGCGCACGCTGATCAAGCCGCCGCGTAGCCGTGTCGGCCCGATCACTCCGGCCGAACGCGCAACGCTGCGCTCGCTGTCGCCGCTTGGCGCCAAATACGACTCGCCGCTCAACCGGGAATCGGCGGCGGAAAAGCTCGCTGCCAAGACGGCGGCGGCGACCGCCGCGGCGGCCCAGGCACCGGACGCGCCGGGACGCACGGCGGCCGCCCAGCCGTCGATGTTCGACAAGATGCTCCAGTCGGCGGCGCGCTCGGCCTCCTCGTCGATCGGGCGGCAGGTCGCCAACGAGGTCGGCCGCCAGATCTTCGGCACCGGGCGGCGGTCCTCTTCTGGCGGGCTTGCCGGCCAGCTCGTGCGGGGCGTGCTCGGTGGATTGATGCGCAACCTCTGAGCCGCCGGGTTCACAGGCATGACGCCCGCTTCTCGTTGTTGGAGCGGGTTGCAGAGGCTTCGAATGTCTCGCGGAACTGCTCAAGTATCGCGTTCGCGTCACGACCGGCGATCGCGGTCGTACCGCATTTCGCGCCGCTGTCCGACCCGGCGATGCCCCAGTTGACCACGACGAGGTGTTGGCCATCGCCTTCCTGTGCGGACACCTCACCCTCGATCCTCAGCCATGCGGAAGAGGGGCCGCCGATCCGGCCGCTCAGCGCTGCATCGAGCCGGCTGGCCCATCCCCGATCGCCCCGGGAGGAGCCGACCAGCCGCACCGTCGCGCCGGCCGACAACCGGCGCTCGGGGCGGCTGGGATCGCGAGCGGCGGCATCCGCAGGCGAATTGGTCGAATCGGCGGAAACTGTGCCGGCCTTCTTTGCGGTGGGATTCATCCGGAAGACGTCGCCGGTGGACACCGTCAGGAACAACATGCCGAGCGTCACGAGAATGCATCCCACCTTGAGCGACTGTGGCAGGCCCACCCGCGACAGGATGACGAGCAGGCCTGCCCCCCCACCCAGCAGGACCAGGGTCAGCCCCAGTGGGGTGGGGCCAGATCGGGTCAATTGGCCCAGAACCAGCGCGCAAAGGCCGATCGCCGCGCACATCGCGGCCATCCCGCCCAGCGTTACGGAGCTGTGATATTCGACCCGCGAAGCCATCAACCGACCAGCGAAGGCTTGCCGCAGCGGACGCCGTCCACCTGCAGGTCCGCCTGGCCGACATGGACGCCGAGCAGTTCCGTCACCTGATCGAGCAGTCCGTCGAGCGTAGGAGCGACCGGCGTCAGGAGCGCGCCGACGGCGGAGGTGAGGCTCGAGAGGTTGAGGGGCTGGGCGGCCAGCGCCATCTTGCTGACCAGCGAACTGACGACGCCCTGCACGAGGTCGCCTGTTGAGACCGTCTTGATCGTGCCGGCCGCGATGTCCTCGGGCGAGAAGGTGACCTGCTGCCAGTTCACCCCGCCCAGATCGATTTCGGATTGGCCGACGACGTTTATGAGGGGCGCCTGGGCGATGATCGCGGGCCCTGCGCTGACCGGCGAGCTGAAGTTGGAGAACGTCCCCGTATTGACGTCCTTGATCGCGACGGAACCGACCGAGGGCAGCGCGTTGAGCGTCACCGTGGCCTTGGACTGCGATTGACAGCTGATGCTGGCAAGCTTCGCCTGCGCCTCCGCCAGCTCGGCATAGACCGGCAGGCGCACCGAGGCGAGGCCCAGCGTCGCGTTACCGGCCAGTCGGGTATCGAGATAGAGGCGGGCCTGGGCGGTGCGGACGACGACACTGCCGTCCTGCGCCACCGCCAGCCACGGCGTGTGCTCCGGGCGTTGGCCCATGGCGAGCGTCAATTGGGTGGAGAGGATGCCGGGCACCGTGGCGCCGAGATTGGCGGTCACCTGCCGCGAACCATTGGCCAGCGCAAGCGTCTCGCGCACGATCGAATAGCCGTCCGCCGAAATCGCGGTCGCGGGATCGGCATGATCCTGCGAGCCGTAGGGGCCGAGGTTTATCAGGTTGGAAAGCTGAACCGTCGTCGGTGGGACCTTCAACGACATGGATTGGAGCGCGGACGCCGCCGCCGTATTGCCCGAGGACGCAGCGAGTGCCGAAAGCACCTGGGGAAGCGTGGCGTTGGCCGCGAGCGTGTCGTTGAAGCTCGCGCCCGTCAGGTTGAGCTGGGACCCTAGCGCCTTCGAGAAGCTCAGCAGGTTGATCTGCGTGCCGACCAGCGCGTTGTAGTCGGCCAGCGACAGGCTGAGGTTCGTGCCGGCGAAGGACGTAAGCAGCGCGTTCGCGATCCCGCCTTGCACGGCGGCCAGACGAGTGCCGATGGAAAAGGCGGCATAATCGAGACGGGCAGCCATCGCCGTCGCCTTGATCTGGGTTGTGCCCTGCCCGGTGATGATGCCGCCAAAGAACAGCGGCACGGCCTGCGTCAGCGTCACCTGCACCGCGTTCGGCGTGGGCGTGGCAGGTACGAAGCGCTGGGCGACCGGGATGCTGCCATCGGGCGTGTAGGTGCCCGACACGAGGTTCGCGACTTGGGCGCTGGCGAGATGATTGGCGGTCATGACCTGTTGCGCCGCGCTGTTCGGCGAGGCGGGCAGGTCGACGGCGGCGAGGGCTGCGGCATCGGCCGCGCCCTGCAGCTTGCGGCTGGCGAGATAGATGGAGCCCATGTCCACCGCAAACGCGGTCGCCGCCAGCATCGCGGTCAGTGACATGGCCATCATGATTGTCACCGCCGCGCGCCGATCCGCGCGGAAGGCCCCCAGAACGCTTTGCCAATCATTGACCACTACAATCCCCCAAGGCTGATGGCGGCGGTGCGCTGGATCGTGGAACTGGGGGTGGGCACGAAGCTCATGTGGAGGAGTGGATCGCGCGAGGCATCGTAGCTGACGCGGACCGCCAGCGTGCTGCCGTCATCGTCGACGGCGATGGTCGCGTTTGCGGGCTTCAGGGCGCCGCCGCGCAGCATCATGGTCTGGAGATTGGACGATGCCAGTTGCTGGCGTTCGCTGCTCGTCAGGCCGGCGATCGCAGCGCGGGCGGCGTCGTTGGCCGCCTGCTGCACCGAGTGGGCCGTGAGAAACCAGTCGCCATAGGAGATGATGCCCATCACCAGGATCAACAGCACAGGCAGCACGATGGCCATCTCTATGACAGCCGTGCCGCGCGTGTCGTCGCGCAGACGGCCAAGGCGGGCCCAGGATGGATATGCGCAACGATCGCGGGTCATGGCTCAAAGCTAAGCCAGTAATATTCAGACGTAATTGTTGCGTGATTTGTGCGAAGTTCTCAATGTGCGTTTAAACTAAGGCCTAAGTCTAATTGATCGAGAGCAGGAATTCCGCCACTCTTTGAAGATGGAGGTGGGGAATGGTGCAGATCGAATCTCTGCAATATGTGTCTTCCGCAGAAATCACGCGGAATTTTGGAGCGTGGCAGGATCGCGCTGCGCGCGCTCCACTGGTCGTCACCCATCATGGACGCCCGCGTTGCGTGCTTCTCGCCGCCGACGCCTATGCGAAATTCGCCCACGAGCCCGCGCTCGAGGATTATGAGCTGATCGTCGATCACGCGCCGCTCTCCGAGCGGATCGACGTCGGCTTCGTCGTGTTGGACAAGTCGTTGCGCCTGCGGGATCTGAACACGCTCGCGTCGGTAATGCTCGGCAGGAGCCGGGAAAAGCTGGTCGGCATTCCTTTGTTCGATCTGGTGCCCGATCTCGCCGAGGAACCCTTGCAGGCGCAGATCCGGCGCGTATTGCGGAGCGATGCGCCGGCCCGCCTGCAAGTGCCGGGACGGGACGGGCGCATTCTGCATATCCACGCCTTCCCGTGGCCGACGGGTCTTGCGCTCACGCTCCAGTCGGCGTCGTCGGAGGAGGAGGCGGAGGCCGAGCTCGCTGGCGCCCGCGCGCTTCGCACGGCACTCGCGGCGCATGGCAATATCGGCACTGCACAGCTGACGGTGCGCGCCTCCATCGCGCGGGTCGACGAGAATTTCGCGCGGGTCGTTGGCATCGCACCGGAGCGCCTGGAAGGATCGCGCGTCACCGACTTGTTTGCGATGGCCTCCCGCGACGCGGTCAGCGCGGCGCTCGAACATGTCATGGGGAGTGGTCAGGTCGAGGCGCTCGATGTCCGCCTGCTGGCCGACGGCGGCGACCGGACCCGGCGGATCGCGCTCGCGGCGTGGAAGGAGGGCTATGGAGTCGGTGGCGCCGTACTGGTGTTGCACGGCCACTGACCGAGCCGGCGGTAAATGGACCCGGCTTATGCGCTGTGGGCTGGCAGCCGGAAGAACTTCCGGATGCGGCCGAGCAGCGTTCCGCCCTCGTCCAGCGGGTGAGAGGAGCGGGCCGCATCGTCGCGGTCGAGCAGGTCGAGCCCGCGCCGGACCGAGCGTTCCAGCGCGACGCATACCTCCAAATTTTCTTCCATTAGCTTTTCGAGCGCGGTCCGGGGCAGCTCGAGATAATCGCAGGCCGTCAGCGCGACGACGCTAACGGGCCGCGGATCGCCCGTCATCAGGCTGATCTCGCCGAGATATTCACCCGGTCCAATGCGGCCGAGCGACTTGGTTTGCCCGTCGCTGTCGCGACGCCTGATCTCCAGGATGCCGGCCTGCACGATATAGAGCGAGGCACCCTTGCTCCCCTGATCGAAGATCCGGTCGCCGGGATCGAGCACCCGGGGAATGAGGCCCTCGGCCAGCACCGCAAGCTGATCGCCCGTCAGCGCCTCGAACAGGGCCAGCCCGCCCAGTAGTGACGTGCTCGACGGCGGCGCCCCGTCGCCGATGCCGGCATGGCGGAAAAGGCGGCGCACCTGCCGCAGCAGCTGGCTCTTCGTGCTGCTCATTTGCCCGCTGGTAGCCACGAAGAAGTTGACCGAAAAGGTGGTGGTGCGCGTCCCCACCCGCTTCAGCGTGATGGAGGAGGCCGGTTGCTCAAGAATGCCCGTGCACAGTAGAACGGCCTGCCGCATTAGTGCCATCAGTGTCTCCGATCGAGCGGCCGATGCGGTGGTAATTTCGACCGATGCGGCGCGCCGCTCGGTCGGCACGCTGCGATTGATGATCTGGCTCTTGGCGACGATGCTGTTGGGGATGGTGGCTAGATCCTCCCCGTCGGTCTGGATCTGGATGGAGCGCCAGTTGATCTGGACAATGATGCCCTCCGCATAGTCGCCGACCGTCACGCGATCGCCGACGTGAAACGGCTGTTCCAGCCCCACCGCGATGCCGGCGAAGACGTCGGCTAGCGTGTTCTGGAGCGCAAGGCCGATCACCACCGCGATCACGCCTGACGTCGCGAGCAGGCCCTTCACCGGAACGTCGAGAACCGAATTGAGGACGATCAGCGCTGCGGTGAGATAGATGGCGCCGGCCACAAGATCGGAAAAAAGCCGGGCCTGCCGGGATCGGGCGTCGCGGCCCAGCGCGATGACCGTCACCCTGGCGACAAGTCGTGCCCCGACAAGCCACCAGACCACGGCCAGCGCGCGCAGCCAAGCGCCGGGGATGCCGGCCGGCAGCTCCTTGGCGATCGGAAGCGGCGAGGTGTCGCGCAGGAGCAGGAAGCCGCCCAGCATCGCCAGCAGGATCAGTTCGGTCGAAATCTGGAATGTGATTGAACGCCCGCGCATGACGAGCACACAAACGAGAGTCAGTGCCAGCAGGGCAGGTGGTAGAAAGGAGAAACCCACAACCCACCCCATAGCATGCTTGTAGCGGTCGGGAAGTGTCGGAAACATCGCCCGCCTCCACAAGCCATGCCGCGAATTCGGTACAGTGCAGCTTGTGGGTTGAGGGCAATTTGGTACATTCGGTACATCTGACAAATTCAAGCTGATATGCTTCGATTCCGAAACGATCTCTCTTGCCGGGAGCGTGACGTATGAAGATCATCGGACGTTTTGCGGGCCCCTCGGTGGCGATGGTGGCTCTTCTAACTTCAGCGGGCGCGCTGGCCTCATCCGGCGGCGGAAGCGGGGGCGGCTTTAACCAGATGCCGAGTAACTCGGCGCCCCAATATGATGTGGTGAAGGAATATCGCGATGGCGTCGAGGCGCTCAGCGCCAATCGCTATCGCGATGCCGAGCGTTCGCTGGACCATGTTCTGTCGATCACGCCCAAGGATGTAAACACCCTCTACATGATGGGCCTCGCAAAGGCGGGCGAGAACGACACCAAAGGGGCGTCCCGTTTCTTTGAGCGCGCGCTCAAAGTTGATCCACAGCATATCGGCAGCCACCGCCAGCTCGCGCTAGCCGAGATCAAGTTGGGGCAGCCCGAGAAGGCCCGGGCCGAGCTCGATGGGTTAAAGGCCCGTGCGGCGACCTGCGGCGATACCTGTCCCGATGCGGCCGAACTGAAGGCCGCGACGGCGGCAGTGGAAAGCGCGCTGTCTCCCGCTGCCGATGCCCGAAAGGGCGCGGACCTGCAGCGTGTCAGCCTGATGTTCGCGACGCCCGAGCATGGCGATCAGGCCTATCAGGACGCGGTGCGCCTCATAAATCAGCGGCGTTACACCGATGCGCTGGCGGCTCTGCACGCGGCCGAGACCGCGTTCGGCCCGCACCCCGACATCCTGACCTATATCGGCTATGTGAACCGCAAGCTCGGCAGGCTCGATGCGGCAGAAGGCTATTATCGACAGGTGCTGGCGCTTGATCCCGATCATGTAGGGGCCACCGAATATTATGGCGAGCTGATGGTGGAGCGGGGCGATCTCACCGGCGCCAAACGGATGCTGGCGAGGCTCGATACGCTGTGTACCTATGGCTGCATCGAGCAGGACGATCTTGGCCGGTGGATCGCGGTCGGCCACGATCCGAAGGGTTCAGCAGGCTTCTGAGGGCTTCGGATTGCTCCACGCGCGCCAGTGGCTGATCGGGCTCGCGGCGGCGTTGTCGGGCATGGCAGCGTCACCCGCCGGCCCCTCGATCCGCGAGATTCGCTGGATCGCACCGGGCAGCGACGTCGCCGCCGTGCTGGCGCATCGGCCGGTCGAATGCCTCGGCCCGCCGGTGTTGCCCGACAGTCGTTATGCCGTCGAGATCGGCCGCGTCGCCTTCCGCACGCCAATGCTGCTCGGCGGCCAGGCGGCACGCGCTGGGCTCAGCTGTTCAAGCTGCCATCGCAACGGGCGGTCGAACCCCGTCTTTGCCTTTCCCGGCCTGTCAGGCGCGCCCGGCACCGCGGACGTCACTTCGGCGCTGTTCAGCACGCGGCGCGACGACGGCATCGACAATCCGGTTCCGATACCCGACCTCGGAGGCGACAAGCATCGTCTTCGCGTCGATCAGGATCCGACCCGGCCTGCCCTGCGTGATTTCATCCGTGGATTGGTGATGGACGAGTTCGACGGCGCCGCGCCACCCCCCGCTGTTCTTGCCGGGCTGGCCGCCTATGTACGGGCAATGGCGCCAGCGCGTTGCGCGGGGAGTGGCGACGAGGCCGTGACCGTTACGGCCGACATCGCGGATGTGCGCCGTGCGGTTCTCGCCGCAATTGCCGCGATCGATCGGTCGGATCGGGCGACGGCCGTACTGATGGTGGAGGGCGCGCGCTGGCAACTCGGGCGGATCGACGAGCGCTATGCGTTTCCGGCGCTCGGACAGGAGCAGGCGGCGATCCATTCCGCCGCACTGGACCTTTCTGCCGCTCTCGCCAAGGCGAACCGCGCTGACCGCGTATTCCGGGATCAACTCGTGGCTTGGCTTGCTCGCACCCCGGGCTGGGTGGGGCCGGTCGAGCGGGCGGAGCCTCGCTCGCTTTACGCGCCGGCGATCATGACGTTGGCGCTGCGGTCTGCCAGCCCCCGTCCGACGCCCTAAAGGGGAACGGGACCCTATGCTCAGTCGTCATTCAGCTACGCCGTGCTTCCTTCACGCCGTATCGCGTTCCGGGACCCTATAATGACCTCCAAATTGCTCACGAAAACCGTTTTCGCGGCGAGTGGCCTTTGCCTGGCCGTGTCGCCGCTCGCCCTTTCGGCGGCTTCAGCGCAGGATTACGGGCAGGATGGCGGCTATGGTGCGCCGCCCTCCCAGGGGTACGAGCCGCCGTCCCAGGGGTACGAGCCGCCCTCCCAGGGGTACGAGCCGCCCTCCCAGGGGTATCAGGGCTATCCGCCACCCGCTCAGGGTTATCCGCCGTCCGCTCCGGGCTATGGCAGCCCCTATGGCGGCGATCAGCCGCCGCCGCCCGGATATGACGACCAGCAGTCACCGCCGCAGGGCTATGACGAGGGACAACCGCCGGCCGGCTATGACGGCTCGCAGCCTCCGCCTCCGCCGCCCGGCTATCAGCCCGGTCCCGATCTCGCCCAGCAACAGCAGCAGGACCAGCGCTATGCCGCTTCCGCCGAACAATGGGCGCAGGCCTATTGCGTGAAGGCGCATGGCGATGCCGGCACCGGGGCCGTCATCGGTGGTCTGTTCGGCGCCGTCGTCGGATCAGGTCTGGCTGGTCGCCACGACCATGGCACCGGCGCGCTGGCCGGGGCAGCGGTCGGCGCCGCCGGCGGCGCTGCGATCGCGAGCAGCGCCGGCAGCAGCGCGACGAGCCCCGGCTGCCCGCCGGGCTACGTCGTGAGGGGCGGCGCGCCGGCCTTTTCCTACGGCGGCTATGGCACGACCTATGACTATGCCGCGCCGGGCTGGTACAGGCCCTGGGTGTTCTACGGCGGGGCTTGGGTCTATCGGCCCTATCCGTACCATGTCTGGTACTATCACCGTTATCCCCGCCCCTACTACCCGCACCGGTACTATCGGCGCGGCTGGTGACGAGGCGCCGGAGGGGGTGGCCCACCCCCTCCGACGGCTTCAGGCCGTGCCCGTCAGGCTCCGCGCCACGGCCTCGGCGACTTTGATGCCATCGACGGCGGCGGAGAGGATGCCGCCGGCATAACCCGCGCCTTCGCCACCTGGAAACAGGCCGGGCAGGGTGAGGCTCTGGCCATCCTTCCCCCGGGTGATGCGGATGGGTGAGGAGGTGCGGGTCTCGACGCCGGTCATCATCGCGTCGGGATGGTCGTAATTGGCGATCTGGCGGCCGAACACGGGCAGCGCCTCGCGGAACGCTTCGACCACGAAATCGGGGAGGACGGTGGCGAGGTCGGTCGGCGTGACGCCGGGCTTGTAGGAGGGCTGAACCACGCCGAACTCGGTGGAGGGCTGCCCGGCAAGGAAGTCGCCGACGCGCTGCCCCGGCGCGGCATAGCTGGAGCCGCCCGCCACGAATGCCTTTTCTTCCAACGCGCGCTGGAGGTCGATGCCGGCGAGCGGATGGCCGGGATAATCGCGCTCCGGCTCGATGCCGACGACGAAGCCCGAATTGGCGTTGAACTCTGCACGCGAATACTGACTCATGCCGTTGGTGACGACGCGACCCTCCTCGGAAGTTGCGGCAACCACGCGCCCGCCGGGGCACATGCAGAAGCTGTAGACCGTCCGTCCGTTCTTGCAGTGATGCGAGAGGGCATAGGCGGCGGCGCCCAGGATCGGGTGGCCCGCGCAGGCACCGAAGCGAGCCTTGTCGATCCAGCTCTGGGGATGCTCGATCCGCACACCGATTGAGAAGGGCTTGGCCTCGATGTGGACGCCGCGATCGTGGAGCATCCGGAATGTGTCGCGAGCGCTGTGGCCCACCGCCATCACCACATGGCTCGCCTCCAGATAGGTGCCATTGTGAAAATGGAGGCCGCGCAGGCGCCGCGAACCATCTGAGCGTGTCTCGATGTCAACATCCTCGACGCGGTGCTCAAAGCGATATTCTCCGCCGAGGCTCTGGATCGTCTCGCGGATGCTCTCCACCATCGTCACCAGCCGGAAAGTGCCGATATGGGGGTGCGCCTCGGTCAGGATTTCCTCGGGCGCACCAGCCTTCACGAACTCCTCCAGGACCTTGCGGCCGAGGAAGCGCGGATCTTTGATCTGGCTGTAGAGCTTGCCGTCGGAGAAGGTGCCAGCTCCGCCCTCGCCGAACTGGACGTTGGATTCGGAGTTGAGCACGCCGCGGCGCCACAGGCCCCATGTGTCCTTGGTCCGCTCGCGCACCACCTTGCCGCGATCGACGATGATCGGGCGGAAGCCCATCTGTGCCAGGATCAGCCCCGCGAACAGCCCGCAGGGCCCGGCGCCGATCACCACTGGCCGCTGCCCGGTCTGATTCGCCGGGGCCTGGGCGACGAAGCGATATTCGGTGTTGGGCGTCGGGCGGACATTCTTATCGCCGACGAAGCGGGCCAGCACGGCCGTCTCGTCGCGCACTGTCACATCGACAGAATAAACCAGCAGAATTGCGGATTTACGGCGGGCGTCGTTGGCGCGGCGTGCAATGGCAAAGTCGATCAGGTCGTCGGGGGCAATGCCCAGCCGTTCGATGATGGCAGCCGGCAGGGCCCCTGCGGGATGATCGAGCGGCAGCTTGAGTTCGGTGAGGCGCAACATGGCCGCGGCTTTAGCCGGCCAAGCCGCCTCATGCCATCGTCAGACCAGTTCGACCTGCCGGACGGGGCTTGCGAAATCGGCTCCGGCGGCACGACGGTGCCAAGCGGTCGGCGTTTCGCCTTCGCAGCGCTTGAAGCAGCGCGTGAAATGGGATTGATCGGAAAAGCCGCACGCCAGCGCGATCTGCGCGAGGGGTACACCGCTCGACCGCATCTGTTCCTTGGCGCGCTCGATCCGGCGCTTGAGCATATAATGATGTGGCGAGCAGCCGACGCTGCGTTTGAACGATCGCGCGAAATGACTGGGGCTGAGCCGCACGGCGGTGGCCAATTCGCCGATCAGCAGTCGCTCACCGAGCTGCTCCTCGATCATCGATTTAATCCGCGCAATCTGCCACGAGGCCAAGCCACCGACGGCAAGGTCGGACGGGCTTTCGGTGCTCGTCCGTGGTCCATCGTTAGACAGTAGCGCCAGCGCGCGCTCGACATATTGCTTGGCACCGAGAGGGTCGACAGAAACGGCCTGCCGCGCCTGAGCCAGAAAGATCTTCAGCGTAGCCAGCGTCTTGGCGCCAGGATGAGCCAGCTCTTCGTGCTGAGGCGTATAGCTCAGCGAAAAGAGGGCCGAACGATCGACGTGGCCCCGATCCGATAGCCTGATTTCGGTTTCCGGTAGAGCACAGGATGAAGCATCCGATATCACCGTGAATTCCCTTCTAAGACATGCTGTGAGCATGCCTTCGGACCGATCACGTCCGGAGGTCATGCCCTGACTTTACTGCTAGGGTGGGCGAAACGGCTACCGGACCTTCGTATCGACGCTAGGTCGCCGCGTATGGGATACCTACCCCTTGGTATGGGTTTGCGCGCCGGAGGAATGAACCGGGGTATAGCAACTGCTTAGGACCCCAGACGCGCCGGTTGAGGCCGCATGCCCAAATCGGTTAGAGTAGCTATCGCTATGGTCCGTGGGGAGGGCCGCTTGATTGAGAGCACGACATCTCACGCGGACGCGTCCCACGACGGCGAACCGATCGTGCTGGTCGTCGAGGATGATCCGCTGGTGCGAGCGTCCATGGAGAGCCTCCTCCATTCGGCCGGGCTGCGTTCGCAGGCCTATTCATCAGCGCGCGAAGTGCTCGAGGCTCAGCTCCCAGACGGTGTCTGCTGCTTCGTCATGGATGTCCGCCTTCCCCATATCAGCGGCTTCGATCTGCAGGCCGAACTCGCCCGGCGCGGGTACGAGATCCCGATTGTGTTCATCACCGGGCATGGCGATATCCCGATGTCGGTGAGAGCGATGAAGGCGGGGGCGGTCGATTTCCTGGCCAAGCCATTTCGTGATCAGGACATGCTCGATGCGGTCTCGGCCGCGCTTACTCGGGATCGCGCCCGTCGTGAGGGGAACGCCGGCCTCGCGGTGCTGCGAGCCCGCTTTGGAACGCTGAGCCCGCGCGAGAAGGAAGTGATGACTCTGGTCGTGTCCGGCTTACTCAACAAGCAGGTCGCAGCGGCGCTGGGGCTGAGTGAGATCACGGTCAAGCTGCACCGGTCCAACATGATGCGGAAGATGGAAGCGCGAACGCTGGCCGGTCTCGTCCATATGGCGGAGGCGTTAGAGCGAAATGCCGGGCACGCCTGAACCTCGAACAGGCCTAAACCATTGTATAGGCTTTTCGACGGGCTGTATGATTCAGTTTCCCGCACGCGCGGCCTATCCCAGAAGTCTGGGGATAGAGGGAGCGTTGTTCGGTGCAGAACCATCTTGTAGCGATTGTTGACGATGACGAGCTGGTGCGGTCATCCATGGCAAGCCTGATCCGCTCGCTCGGTCTGGTTGCCAGAACCTTCGCATCTGCCGACGAGTATCTTCGGGCTGAAAACAGGGGCGATATCGGCTGCCTTGTCACCGACATCCAGATGCCTGGAACCAGCGGTCTGCAACTGCAGCAGATCCTCGCGAGCCAGGCCTCGTCGCCGCCCGTGATTTTCATGACGGCCTTCCCGACGGAGCGCGTCCGCGCACAGGTCGAGGAATCGGGGGCGATCTGCTTCATCGAAAAGCCGATCGACGAGGAGCGGCTGCTTGCCTGCCTTGGGCGGGTGTTTGGCAAGCTTGACAGCTGAAGGCCGCTCAGGAGGAAACCGGAAGCGCCACAGTTACCACCGCGCCGGGTCCGTCAGCCCGGTTTTCGATCCGGATCTCACCGCCGTGCGATTCCACCGATGAGCGGCAGATCGACAAGCCGAGGCCCATACCGCGCGGCTTGGTAGTGTAGAAGGCGTTGAACGCTTGTTCGACCGCTCCCTCGGCAAAGCCGGGGCCGGTATCGAGGATGCGGATCTGGACGAGCTCGTCTGATCGCCGGGTGTCGAGCATCAGGCGTCGCTCGCGATCGGCTACCCCCTCCATCGCCTGGATGGCATTGTTGAGCAGGTTGATGAGCACCTGCTGGAGCAGAACCTTGTCGCCGAGCACAACCGCGCCGTGCGTATCGAGATGGAGATCCAGCTTCACGCGATGAGCGCCCGCATCGATCTGAACGAGTCGCGCCGCCTCGGCGATCGCGGTGTCGATCGGCACCGGGAGGCGGTCTGGCGAGGTCCGCCCCAGCAGCTTGCGAATGCGCTTTACGACGTTGCTGGCATGGTCGGCCGCCATGATCGTATCGTCGAGCGCGGTGCGTGCCTCGGCGACGTTGGGCGGCTCGCGGTTCAGCCAGCGTCGGCTCGCCTGGGCGAAGCTCATCGTCGCTGACAGCGGCTGGTTGACCTCATGCGCGATCGATGCGGTGAGCTCGCCGAGGCTTGCGGCGCGGAGCGCGTGTTCAAGGTCGGCTCGGGTGCGGTCGATGGTCGCCTGCATCTTCACACGGTCGCGAATATCGACGAAACAACCGGTCACTCGGTCGAACGTGCACTCGTCGGGGAAGCTCAGCATCAGGATCACCGGGACCAGCTCGCCGGAGAGCGCGCGGACTTTCGTCTCGGTCAACAGGCTCGACTGCCCTTCTGCGATGGCCGCGAGGCATTGCTCGAAACTTTCATCGGTGTCCGGCAGGATTTCGTCGAGCGCCTGGCAGAGTGCGTCCTTAGAGGCGGCGGACAGCATGCGGATGGCCGTATCGTTGGCGTCGGTGATGCGCACCTTCTTGCGCAAGTCGCGAACAAAGACGGGATTGTCGGCCAGATAGCGGCGCACGTCGGCCACGCCATCGGACCGGAGCCCTTCGATCGCCGCCTGCACGTGCTTGAAGTCATGTTCGAGCACCGCAACCGCAAGTGAATCGAAGATGGTGCGGTAGCGCAGCTCGCTCAGCCGTAGCAGCTCGGCCGCTCGGGTAATGCGAGCGTCGATGTCGGTTTCAACGATCATCGTCGCCTGGCCGTGTTCGTCGTTCTGAAGCGTCCAGTTGCTGAAGACGGTCACTCTGCTTCCATCGCGGCGGCGATACTCGATCTCGCCTTCCCATGTCCCTTGCGCCATGAGCCGCGCCCGGATGGTCTCGAGCGCTTCGGGATAGCTGCTCGCGAGCAGGCGATCGACATTCTGCCCAACGGCGTCGCGACGGCTCCAGCCATAGAGCTCCTCGGCGGCCCGGTTCCAGAGCAGGATCTCGCCTTCGCTGCTGCGGAGCAGGACAGCGGTCGCCGCCACGTCGAGCGCGCGGGACTGCCGTCGAACGAGCGCCATCGCGGACGATTGCTGGGCGATCAGGAATGCGGTGCACGCGATCGTGAGAAGCGCGATGGCGAACCGCGCGTCGCCCGCTACATCCACCATCGGGTGGTTCTGCAGCGCGAATGTTCCCACGCTGGCGAGTAGGCACGCGACCGTCCAAGGCCAGATACCCCGACCATTGATGCCCCCTCCCGCGACGATGAGGACGAGCACGTACAGCGATTTGAATTCGATGTCGGTGGGCGTGACGATATCGACCACGAATATCAAAGGGATCAGCAACGAGGCGGCGATCAGGCGCGCCCGCTGACGGGCCGCATCCCGCTTCCAATCGCTTTCAGTCGGGTCGACGGAGGGCCGGAACATACCTGCCCAGGTCGTTGAACGCTGTCCGCCGGCCGGCGGAGAACTGCCCTCGGGTGACGGTGTCAGAGGCGTGGCCATAGGTTTCGGGCGGCTGCTGACTTTGCGGCGCCTGCGAGAGGGGTAATGAGCGCGACGTGGTGACGGCAGACAAGCAAGCAGCGGCCAGCGCATAGTCCCGATGCCGTCCATCGAGCTCCCGACAAACGCGTCATCGCTGCCCTCCGCTGGGCGGTCATTACCTACTCCGTTGGCGGCGATGTCAACTATTCGTCAGGGTGAAGGCCGCGCACAACAGAGGTGCGCGGCCCTGGGTTGGCGGTGAGACTGTCCGCGCCCGGCTTTCCTGTTCAGGCGGCCTGATTGACGCGTTCGAGCGCGATCGCGGTGGCTTCGCCGCCGCCGATGCAGAGCGACGCCACGCCGCGCTTGAGACCGCGGCGTTCGAGCGCATGCAGCAGCGTGACGATCAACCTCGCTCCGGTGGCGCCGATCGGATGGCCAAGCGCGCAGGCGCCGCCATCGGCGTTGAGCTTGTCACGCCCGATGCCGAGTTCGCGGCCGGCAATCATCGCGACGACGGCGAAGGCCTCGTTCACCTCGAACAGGTCGACATCCTCGACGCTCCAGCCGACGCGGTCGAGTAGCTTGCGGATCGCCGGTGCCGGGGCGGTGGTGTACCATTCGGGCGCTTGGCTGTGAGTTGCGTGGCCCTTGATCTCGGCGAGGATTGGCAGGCCCTCAGCTTCCGCGACCGAACGGCGGGTCAGGATCAGCGCCGCCGCACCATCCGCGTTGGCCGATGCACTGGCCGCGGTAATCGTGCCGTCGGCGCGGAAGGCGGGCTTCAGCGTCGGGATCCTCTCGGGCGACACCGATAGCGGATGCTCGTCCTGCTCGACGCGCTTGATGCCACCCTTCACGGGCACCTCGATCGGCACGATCTCGGCGGCGAAGGCGCCACTCTCGACCGCGTGGCGCGCGCGCGTCAGCGTCTCGACCGCGAAAGCGTCCTGATCGGCACGGGTGAACTGATACTGCGACGCCGCAGCCTCGCCGAAATCGCCCATTGGCCGCCCCGGCTCGTAGGCGTCCTCGAGCCCGTCGCGCATCATATGGTCGATGACCTGGCCATGGCCGACGCGATAGCCGTCGCGCGCCTGGGTAAGCAGGTAGGGCGCGCCCGACATCGACTCCATGCCGCCCGCCACGATGATCCGAGCGGACCCGGCAAGCAGTAGATCGTGGGCGAGCATGGTCGCCTTCATTCCCGATCCGCAGACCTTGTTGACGGTGGTCGCGCCGGTGCCGTCAGGCAGGCCGGCACCGCGCGCCGCTTGGCGTGCCGGGGCCTGGCCCTGTCCGGCCGGCAGCACACAGCCCATCAGCACTTCGTCGACCTTCTCGGCGGCGAGCCCCGCGCGTTCGAGCGCCGCCCCCATCGCGGCGGCGCCGAGCGCATGGGCGGGCACGCTGGCGAGTGCGCCGCGGAACTTGCCCAGCGGCGTGCGGGTGGCGGCGACGATGACGACCGGATCGGCAACGGACATGAGGATCTCCTTGGTTCCCGTATCGGGATTTCGTCTTTCATATGATGATGATCATACAAACGACAAGGAGCGACTTGGCATTGGGATGGAGAGCAGCCAGATAGGGAGCATGCGATACGATCGGGATCACAAGGCGCAGACGCGGACGCGGATCGTGGAGGCGGCCGCAGCGGACATCCGCACGCACGGCGCCGAGGCGATGCGCGTGGGCGACGTCATGTCGCGCGCGGGGCTGACCCACGGTGGCTTTTACGCCCATTTCCCGTCCAAGGAGGCGCTGGTCGCCGAGGCGATCGCTCATGCCTTCGCGGATCGCTACGCCGACTTCCTGGCGCATCTCGATCGCAGCGAGCCGACCGAGGCGCTGGCGGGATTCATCGATACCTATCTGTCGGAGGCTCATCTCCGGGTGCCGGAAGCGGGTTGCCCACTGCCGGCGCTCGCTGGCGAGATGGCGCGAATGTCGGATAGCGCCCGGCAGCGGATGGAGGCGGGCCTCGATCGGCTCGTGACTGGAATATCCGAGGTTCTCGCCCGCGTCGGGCTTGCAGAACCGCGACTGCTCGCCACGTCTGTGGTGAACGAGATGGTCGGCGCGCTCTTGCTGGCGCGCGCGGTTTCGGACGAGGAGGAAAAGCGGCGGATCCTCGCAAACTCGCGGTCCGCCTTGCGGCAGCGGCTGCGCCTCGGCGAGCCCGACACCCAGCCATAGGAAAAGTGCCGCCGGGCATCACCCGACGGCACTCCATCGTCAGAGGTTGCTCGAACCGGTCGTGTTGCCTGTGACCGAGCCTGTGGCCGAGCCGGACGCGCTGCCCTGAACTGGGCTGGTAATCGAACCGGCGGCATTTCGCGCGCTGTCCACAGCGCTCTGCGAACGGCTCACGCCCTTGGCGGCGGTGGAGCGAACGCGGTTGCCGGCGTTCGTCGCACGATCCCGGACGTTGCCGGCGGTCGTCGAGGTGCGGTCGCGTACCGTGCCAGCGGTGGAGCTGGCGGTGTCGCGCGCCTGGTTGACCGCTGAGGTGCCGGTGGCGCGCACCGTATCGACCGTCTGGCGTGCCGTACCCGCGATCGCGTCGCTGCCGAGCGTCTGCGTGTTCACACTCGCCGACTTGTCGAGCGTGCCCGAGGTCGAGCCGCCGGCGTTCCCCGCCAGCGACGAGCCCGTCGGGCCCGCGAGGCTTCCCGTTGCCTGCGCCGTTCCTGTGACCGTACCGGCAAGGCCTGCATCCGCATTGGCCTGACCCGAACGCGCGTTCACCGACTTGTTCGCATGGGCGCTCCCCGAGCCAGTCACGCTGTGGCTGACGCTGCTGGTCGCGGAGCCCAGCGAGCCGGCGCTGCCGGCCAGATTGCCCGTACCCGAAAGCGCGCCCGACGCCATGCCACCGACGTTGCCGAGCCCACCGACCGCGCCGCTGAGGCCACCACCGCCCAGCAGCTGCGCGCTAACCGGCGCTATCGCCAGGCCCGCCGAAGCCGCCGCGACGAGGAGCCGGGCGCGAATCCCAATCCGTTTCGTCATGGTTCTTCTCCTTCTCCGCCGAGCGAACTGCCCGGCCTGCAGAAGGGAAACGACGGTGGATTCGCCGTTCATCCCGGAATGGCGATTATTTCAACCCAACCGCACGCGGCGGCGTCGCGCAGGATCCGCAGACAATGCCGTGGCCGAGCTTTGGCGCCGGCTTGGCGGTGGCGGCCAGCTCCGTCACCGCGCGGCGGGGATCGCCCTTGTCTATCATCGCAAGACTGGCTGCGACTAGCGGCGCGGCGAAGGAAGTGCCGCGCAACGTCTCCCAGCGGCCGCCCGGAACCGCGCCCGCCATCTCCGCGCCCGGTGCCGCGAAATCGAGGTGGCTGGCGCGACCCGCCTCGATCAGCACCTTGCCGCGAGTGTCGACGCCGGTGACGGCGATGACTCCGGGATAGGAGGCGGGATATTGCGGCGGCGCGGCCGGGCCATCATTTCCCACCGCCGCGACCACCAGCACGTCACGGGACTGGAGCGCCCGGATTGCGGCCGCGAGCAGCGGGTTGGGCGCGCCCACCAGACTGATGTTGATCACACGCACGCCGCGCGAGGCGAGCCAACCCATCGCCTGCACGATCGCCTCAGCCGAGCCATTGGCTTCCGATCCGCCAAAGACGTCCGCCGCCAGCAGCGTGCTGCCCGGCGCCACGCCGTGAAAGGTGCCCGCACGCCCGACCATCAACGAGGCGACCGCGGTGCCATGGCCGCTCGGCTTGACCGCGCCGGCGAATCCGCGCTGCTCGACGGTGGCGCTCGCGAAGGCGGGATGGGCCCCGACGCCCCCATCGATCAGTCCCATCGAAACCGTTCCGGCGGAGCCGCTCGCGCTCGTCCCCGTCGCAGGCTGGAGTGCCGCGAAGGCGGGCTCATAGACATGGTTGAGCGCGAACTCTCCCTGTGGGTCGAGCATGTGGAGGCGATTGATCGCATCGCGAACGGCCAGGTCATGGGGCGGCGCCAGCACGACGATATCGAGGCCGAGCGTCTCCACCATTTCGCGCCGCTTGACCGAAAAGCCCTGCTGCTCTGCCTTGGCCAGCGTGGCGGGGGAGGGGGCGGTGGCGATGATCTCGTCGCGGCGGATCGGATTGCCGTCCCCATCCCGATCCAGCACGGCGCGATTGTCGCGGATGAGCGATCGCAGTCGATCCCGGCGCGCGGCAAGCAGATCGGCCGGCGACAGGCTGCGAAGACTGCCTCCCACCGCATCGAGCCCGCCGGTCAACCCGCCAAGCGCGAGCGGCGTGCGCCCCGGATCGTTCTGTCCGAGCAGGCCGCCGGTCAACGCACCGACCGGGCTCGAACCGATACTGCCGCGCGGCAGCAACTGGCCCACCGCCGGGGTCGCCAGGACCGCCCATCCGACGATCATCGCCATCACCCGTTTCTGCCGCCGCATCATCGCCCTTTCCTTTCCGTGCCATCCGATGGATGAAACGCCGCGCAGAGGTCGTTTCATCCGCATGACGAAGAGGCAAGCCATTGGACGATTTCGAAGCCTCGCTGTCGGCGCTGTTGCCCCGCCTGCGCCGTTTCGCGCACGGGCTGACGCGCGACCCGGCCGATGCCGACGATCTGACGCAAGCGACGATCGAGCGCGCACTGAAGTCGCGCGGGCAATGGCAGGCGGGGACGCGTCTCGACGCCTGGGCCTATCGGATCATGCGCAATCTCTGGATCGACACAACGCGCAGCCGCCAGCGCCGCGACAAGGTGTTGGCGCCTGCCGAACTGGGCGAGAATATCGGCGCGCCGTCCGAGGCCGAGGGCAGGGCCGAGCTGCATTTCCTGATGCGCGCCATGGATCGCCTGCCCGACGACCAACGCGAGGCGGTGGCGCTGGTGATGATCGAAGGGCTTGCCTATCGCGAGGCGGCGGACGTGCTGGATGTGCCAATCGGCACGCTCACCAGCCGGCTGGTGCGCGGCCGGCAGGCGCTGGTGGAGATGCTGGAGGGATGAGCGATGGATGAGGCACGAATCATCGCCTGGATCGACGGTGAACTCGATGAGGTTTCCGCGGCCGAGGTGGCCGCTGCCGTCGCTGGCGACCCTGCGCTTGCCGCGCAGGCCGAGGCGCATCGGCGGTTGAAGGCGCGCTTTTCTGCCGCCTTCGATCCGATCGCCGAGACGCCCGTTCCGCTTCCGGAGCGACCGGCCGCGCCGGTTGTATCGCTGGCTGCCGTGCGCGATGCGCGAGCACAAGCGCGAGCGCGAGCCCGAGCCCGAGCCCGTCCGCCACGACCGAACTGGACGCTGCCCGGCGCAATGGCCGCCAGCCTGCTGGTGGGTGTGCTGGCCGGGCACCAATGGTCGCCGGGCGGCGGCATCGCGGATCGGGCCGACACGCTCGCATTGTCCGCGCCCGTTTCGCGGGCGCTCGACCATCAGTTGGCCGGCGAGAATGGGCCTCTCCGCGTGGCGCTGAGCTTCCGCGATCATCAGGGCGCTTATTGTCGCAGCTTCGCGGGCCAGCATCTTTCCGGCGTCGCCTGTCGCGGCGCGGGCGGCTGGCTGTTGCGCTATGCTGCGCCAGGCGGGGCATCGCCAGGCGACTATCGCATGGCGGGAAGCGACGCCGCGACAGCGCAAGAGGTCGAAGCGATGATCGCCGGCGATCCTCTCGATGCTGAGCAGGAGCGGAGCGCGCGCGATTCCGGCTGGCGGCCGAAGGCAGGCTAGGCTGGCGCCAGTGGCAGGAACATCACCAAGGCGTCGACAGGGCCCTTGGTGGGATGCCGGAAGGCGAGCGGCAGCCGGCCGACAACCTCGAAACCGAGGCCTTGCCAGAGCCGCACCGCCCGCTCGTTGCTGCTCACCACGAAGTTGAACTGCATCGCACGGAAGCCCCGGGAGCGGGCTTCTTCGAGCGAATGTTCGCACATCCGGCGCGCGACACCGCGGCCAACCACTGCTGCATGGGTCATGTAGCCACAATTGCAGACATGGTCCCCGCCGCCCGGTTGGTTGGTGCGCAGATAATAGGTGCCGAGAATCCGCCCATCGTCCTCCGCAACGAACGTGGATCGATCCGACCCCAGCCAGTAGCTGAGTGCCTCGGCCTCGCTCATGTCGCGGGGAAGGGCATAGGTCTCGCCGGCCCGCAAAGTGGGCTCGAGGATGCTCCAGATCGCCGGGCGGTCGTCGGGCTGGGCAGGCCGGATCAGCATCAATTCATCCCTTCCTGGCCGTCGCAGCGATTTGGACCGGCGCGGTCTGGTCGAACGATGCCGTCCTTGTCTTGCCGCAGCCTCGAGTGCAATCGGCAGGGTGCGGCACCGCTAGAGGAGCGGGCCGACCAGCCGCGCGATATTCTCCACCAGCTTGCGCGGTGCGGGGCGACGGCGCCACTGGTCAATTTCCAGCGTGTCGCAGTGCTCCAGATAGCCCCGTTGGAGGGCGCCGAGGGCGCCCAAGGAGGCGGGATCGAACAGCAGCAGGCTCACCTCGTCGTTGAGCTGGAAGGAGCGCAGGTCGACATTGCTGGAGCCAATGATCGCGAGCGACTGGTCGATGCTGACGTTCTTGGCGTGGAGCAGTTCGTCGCGGAACAGGTGAATGTGCACGCCCGCCCGCAGAAGGTCGTCATAATAGGAGCATTGGGCGAGGTTCACGAGCGGCTGGTCGACCACCGCCGAGACGATCAGGTCGATGGTGACGCCGCGCGCGACGGCGGTACGCATCGCACTCAGTACGTCCTCGTCGGGAATGAAATAGGGCGTGGCTACCACGACATGCTCGCGCGCCTGGTGGATCTCCCAGACGAGCAGCGTCTCGAAGCCCTCGAGCGGATATTCGGCGCCGCTCGGCAGCAGTTGCGCGCAGGCGGTGCCGGTGGCGGGGGGAATAATGAGTTCGTCGAGCGCCATCGTCTCGGTTTCGAGAAACCAGTCGGCGCGCACCACCGCTTCCATCTCGGCGACTACCGGCCCGGTGACGCGGGCGACCAGCTCGCGGTTGACGACGCCCGGGCGGAAATCCCGGTCGACGATATTCTGCGAACCCGCGAAGCCGATCACGCCGTCGATCACGAATAGCTTGCGGTGGTTGCGCATGTCGCGGCGGGTACGTCCACGCAGGATACGGAATGGCAGCGCCTCGCGCACCTCGACGCCCGCTTCGCGCAGGCGGCGGGTGGTGTTGCGGATCCAGCGATACGAGCCGACCGGATCGATCATCACCTGGCAGATCACGCCGCGCGCCGCAGCGCGCCGGAGCGCCTCGATCACCCGGCGGCCGGTGCCATCGTCCGCGAAGATATAGACGAGCAGCCGGACGTGGTGGCGCGCGCCATCAATATCGGTGACAAGGCGATCGATCACCCCTTCATAATCGTCGATCAACTCCACCCAGTTGCCGCCCACGGCCGGCAGCCGCCCGAGCTTGCGCGCCAGCGCCGTGGTTGCGCCGGGTTGATCGGGCGGCGGCGTGTCGGCGACCTCCAGCCGGGATGCGACGCCATCAAGAAAGGGTCGCAGCGTGCGAAAGCGCGCGACGCGCCAAGCCGGGAAGCGCGGCCGGCCGATTGCAAGGAACAGGAGCAGGCCGGGAACGGGCAGGAAGAAGATGAGTAGTAGCCAGCCGCGCGATGCGGCCGGCGTCCGTCGCAACGGCACCACGGCCAGTGCCGCGAGGCGGATGATCCACTCCACCGCGTAGAAGGCGGTTTCGAAGCTCACCCCGGGCTGCGGCCCTGCGGGATCGTTGCGGGATCGGCGTGCATGACGACCACTATGGCGCGGTAGGCCGGACGCGCCAAGCGGGGTGGCGAGAAGCGTGGAACGTGAACCAACTGCGACGAGCAAGCCACTAACAACCGGGCTCAATCATTCCCATATTCCCTGTGTTCGGGTGCGGGGTTCCCTCCCTCCATAGGAGCTCGACGTGAAGAAACGGAACATCATCGGTGCGGTGCTGGGTCTGGCCCTGGTAGCAGCCCCGGCGGTGGCGCAACGTGGCGGCGGTGGCTTCCATGGCGGTGGCGGTGGCGGTGGCTTCCATGGGGGTGGTGGCGGCTTTCACGGTGGAGGCGGCTTCCATGGCAGTGGTGGCGGCTTTCACGGGGGCAGCTTCCGCGGTGGTGGAGGCTTTCATGGTGGCGGCTGGAACCGTGGCGGTTGGGGCCGCGGCGGCTGGGGCCGTGGCGGCTGGGGTGGTGGCTACTGGAATCCCGGTTGGGGCTGGTATGGCGGCTGGGGACTGGGCCTGGGCTATGGCCTGGGCGTAGCCTGGGACGATGGCTATTATCCGGGGTACGGCTATGGCGGCTACGGAGGCTATGATGCCTATGACTGGGGCAACGAATATGGCTGCGCCCCCGTCTGGGATCCGTCCCTCAATCATTATATCCCGGCCTGCAACTGAGCGGCGCGGGATCGCGTAGCCAGAGCGCTCGTCAGTACGGGATTATGGCCTGACCAGATCGGCTGGCGAACAGGCGCGCGATGAGGCAGATCATGTCGGTTGCGGTGCAAGCCGCGCTGTCGGGAACGTGCGCCCGGGGGGAACCGAAGACGATGCCAGCACCACAATGGGCCCTGCTAGCCCGACGCCGCTTCCTGCCGCTCTTCGCGACGCAGTTCCTCGGTGCGTTCAACGACAATCTCTATCGCTCGGCGATGCTGTTTCTGGCCGCCTTTACGCTCTATCGCGGCGCGCCGGATCGGGCGGCGTTCACCGCCATCATTGCAGGCGGCGTGTTCATCCTGCCCTATTTTCTGTTCTCCTCGATCGCGGGGCAGTTGGCTGATCGCATCGACAAAGCGCGCCTCGCGCGGCTGGTGAAGCTGGCCGAGGTCGGGATTATGGGCGTCGGTGCGATGGCGCTCGACATGGGGTCGATGTCGCTGCTGATGACGGTACTGTTCGCAATGGGCCTGCACTCGACGCTATTCGGGCCGATCAAATATTCAATGTTGCCGCAGCATCTCCGCGAGACCGAGCTGATTGGCGGCACTGGGCTGGTCGAGGCGGGCACCTTTCTCGCCATTCTGCTCGGCCAGATCGCCGGCGGACTGCTGACGACCAACGCGGCGGCGGGCGCGATGCTGGGCGTCGCTGTGCTCGGGCTCATCTCCAGCTTATTCATCCCGCCCGCGCTACCCGAGCCCGATCGGCCGGCCGTCGAGGTCAACCTCATCCGCTCGACTATGGCGATTGTCCGCCACGCCCGGCGTAACCGTTCACTCTATTTTGCGATCCTGGGGATCACCTGGTTCTTCTCGCTGGGCGCGGTGCTGACCCAGCAGTTCGCACCGCTGGTCGGCCGTCTGAACGGTACCCCGCAGGTCGGTGCGCTGTTCCTCGGCCTCTTCTCGGTGGGCGTCGCGATCGGCGCGCTGTCGGTCGGCCGGCTTCTGCGCGGAGCGATCTCGGCGCGCTATGTTCCGGTCGCGGCGCTGGCGCTGGCGCTGGGGGTGGTCGACCTCGGCATCACCGTCCATGGGCTGGTGCCCGCGCCGGCCGCCCTGGGTGTGCGCGAATTCCTCGAGCGCGAGGGGAGCTGGCATCTCGTCGCGGACCTGACCGTCATCGCGGTCGCCGGTGGCATGTTCATTGTGCCGCTCTACGCGCTGCTCCAGACTCTGGGTGATCCGGCCAATCGGTCGCGCGATGTTGCAGCCAACAACATCGTCAATGCGGCCGGCATGGTGCTGGTGTCGGGGTTCGCTGCGTTGCTTTTGTGGGCGGGCGCAGGCAGCCTGACGCTGTTTGGCGCGCTCGGCGCACTGGGGCTGGTCGTCGCGCTGTTAATGTGCGGGCTGCCGCCGGAGACGGCCTTCCGCACGCTGGTCCGTTCCGCCCTGCGCCTCGCCTGAGTACGCCCACAGGCGGGCCGAGGCTTACGCCTCGCCCACCTTCTTGCCCGCCCACGCCTCGCGCAGACGATGGGCTGCGAGCTTGGGCCGGCGATCTCGCGTGAACACGCCTTTCTGGTTGAGCGCGCCCACCCGCATGATGCTCTGTGCGGTGCGGAAATCGGCGAAGGCCCAAGGGTGGGTTCCCACCACATAGGGATGCTTGCCCAACACGCGGAGATACATGCTGATCATCTCTGCCTGATATTCCTCCGTCCACATCTCCGCAGGGACGGCGTGGCTGCCGGCGACCGCATCGGCGCCGAATTCGGTGTAGATGATCGGCTTCATGCCATGGCGCTGGCGGAGCGCCTGCACCTCCTTGTCGAGCCCGACGGCAGCGTCGTCGAGCCGGCCCGAGACGGCGTACCAGCCGGTGTAGCTGTTCTGGCAGATCACGTCGCCCTGGCCGACCCATTCGGCCGGGCCACCCTGCACACTCACCATCGCCACAGGCCGTGTGCGGTCGAGCGAGCGGGCATGGGCGAACATGTCCTTGAAGAAGGCGGTGCCCTTGGCGACCGCATCGGTCGGCGCCTCGTCGAGCGTGTGGAAGGGCTTGGTGAGCGACTCGTTCGCCACCGACCAAAGGATCACGCAGGGGTGGTTCTTGTCGCGGTCGATCATATCGGTGAGGTCGGTGGTAAGCTGCTTGTGGCGCGCCGCGATCACGTCCGCGCGGTCCGAGAAGGTGAGGCTCACCGCTGGCGTCTCGCCGATGACGAGAAAGCCATATTCGTCGGCCAGCATCATCGCCTCCTCCGAATAGGGATAGTGCGAGGTCCGGAAGCTGTTCGCGCCGATCCACTTCAAGAGCTCGAAGTCGCGCACCAGCACCGCGAGATCGAGCCCGCGGCCGTGCAGTGCGAAGTCTTCATGCTTGCCGAAGCCGGTGAGGTGCACGGGTTCGCCGTTGAGCAGCAGCTTGTCGCCACTGACCTCGATCGTGCGCACGCCGATCTTGAGCGCATATTCATCAATCGGGGACGGCCCGTCGCCCAACGTTACGCTGAGCTTGTAGAGGAAGGGGTGGTCCGGCCCCCAGAGCTTGACCGACGGGATGCGAACTGTGCCCGAACCGCGCCCGCCGCTTACCTGCAGGGGCACGCGGATCGGTTCCTTGGCGCCCCAGATGGTGAGCTGCGCGGGCCCCGACCAGCCGCCCGCCACGGTGAAGGACACGTCGACCATGCCGGTCGATCCGGCGCGGGTGGTGATGACGCTGACGTCATGGACGTGGGTGACGGGGGTGGTGAACAGCAGGACTGGGCGGTGAAGCCCCGAATAGGGAAAGAAATCGTAGGAGGTCTGTGGGAAGTCCTCGAGATAGAAGCGCGCGGTGGCGGGATCGGGGATCGCCGGCACGCGATCGAGCTCCAGCCGGTTCTCGACCATTACCGTCAGACGGTTGGGGCGATCGAAGCGTGCGACCGCCCCGATGTCGAAGGCAAAGGGCAGGTGCCCGCCGACATGCTCACCCATAAGCTCGCCATTCACCCATACCCTGGCGCGATAGACCGCCGAGCCGAAGCGGAGATGGACGCGCTGTCCGCGCCACGCCGGGTCAAGGTGGAATTCGGTCTCGTACCAGGCCGGGCCGAAATAGTTGCGGGCATCATCGAACAGGTCGTTCCAGCTGCATGGCACCGGGATCGAGCGTGTCGCGGTGAGGCCTTCGAACCAGCGCGCGGCCTCGCCCTTGTCCTCAGGGTCGAGCCGGAAGCGCCACATGCCCGAGATATCGCGCGTGGCCCTGGTTGCACTACTGTGCGGATAGAGGCGGGTCGGGCCCTCGGGATTGGGGAGGGGCGCACGGATCGGGGCGTCGGCGAGTGCGCCGTCCGCGAGCCCGGCGGCCGCGACCACAGCGCCGACCGCGCCGAATGCCTGACGGCGGGTCATGTCCATGCGCGTGCGAGTGGATTCGCGAGCTTCGGGCATATCCTATCCTCAATCCTGGACATCATGTTGCCGCTGGTCACGGCGTCGACAGCGGTCTATTGGCCTGCCGCGTGGACCGCATAGCTGGTCAGGCCACTATGGACAAGCTGGTGGCGACGCCAATGTAAATGGCCCTCTTATCAGGGGGCCTAGGCCGGCATTCACCGATTCGGCGCGCTGGCTAGACCAGAATGCCACAGCCAACCCGCCAGAATCCTAAAGAAGCATGACCAATCTTGCAAAAGGTCTGGCCAATCGCTAGGCCGATTCGCAACGCCGTCTAGGCGATCCAAAAGATACCCGGAGGGGACGATGAAGCATCTGTCTGCAACCACCATATTCGCGCGCTCGGCTGCCGGTGCTACGCTGGCGCTCCTGATCGCGTCGGGCGCCGCTGCGCAGACCGCATCCGCGCCGGCCGATGCCACGGCCCCGGCTGCCCCCGCCGCCGACGCTCCGGTCCAGACCGCCGAGGCCGAGGCCGCGGCCCCGGCCGCGAGCAATGGCGACATCATCGTCACTGCCCAGAAGCGCGCGCAGAACCTCCAGAATGTGCCGCTCGCCGTGCAGGTAGTGGGCGCGCAGCAGCTCCAGTCGAACGGCGTGCGCGACTTCGCGGATCTCAACCGCGTCGCCCCTTCGCTGGTTGTCCGCCCCGCCGAGAACCCGGTCAACGCCTCGGTCTCGATCCGCGGCGTTGGCACCTTCGCCTTCTCGATCGGCGTCGAGCCGAGTGTGGCCGTCGTCGTCGACGACGTGCCAATCTCCTTCCAGGCGCGCGCCTTCGCCGATCTCGCCGACATTGAGCGCATCGAAGTGCTGCGCGGCCCGCAGAGCACGCTCTACGGCAAGTCGGCCTCGGCCGGACTCATCAACATCGTGACGCCCGGACCGACCAAGACCTTCACCGCAAAGGTGAGCGCACTCGCCACCACCGACGAGGAGTGGCAGGGCAACGCGGTGATCTCCGGCCCGATCACCGACAATCTCGGTTTCCGCACCACCGCCAACTACGACAAGTTCAACGGCAACATTCACAACCTTGCCGACGGTGACAAGGTGAACGGACGCCGCATCTTCTCCACCCGCAACAAGCTGCGGTGGGAACCGACTTCGAACATCACCGTCGATGCGGGCGTGGACTACATCAACGGCCGCACGACTACTGGTCGTCCATTCATCAATTTGGCACAGGGCGCGCTGCTACGCGGAAACCCGGCCTACACTCAGCCGGTGTTCGCGCCGGGCGTGACCGTCGGCCCGAACAACCGCGACGTCGTCAACGACTACACGACTGGCACGCAGTATCACGATCTCGCGGAATCGCTGAAGGTGTCGTGGGATCTTGGCGGGCCGACACTGATGTCGATCAGCAGCCACGACAAATTCCTGATGCACGACCAGCTCGATCAGGACGAGTCGGCGATCCCGACGATCAACAACAAGCAGTTCGGCACCTTCGGGTCGGAGCAGTGGACGCAGGAGTTGCGCCTCGTCTCGCCGGGCCATGATCGCTTCCGCTACACGCTCGGCCTGTTTTATGCCGACGTCGATTACAGCCGCGATTTTACCCGTGGTCCGTTCTATTCGCTGGCCCGCTGGTACGCGACGTCCAAGTCGATCCAAGAAGCGATGTTCGGCCAGCTCGAATACGACATCCTGCCAACCACCACGTTGATCGTGGGTGGCCGCTACAGTCACGAGAAGGTGGAATATACCTTCCGCGACATCCAGAACGGCAATGCCTACTTCGCTGGCAACAACGGCGACAGTTTCGGTACCTACAAGGTCGGCATCCAGCAGCATGTCGGCGATAACGTGATGCTGTTCGCCACCTACGCGACCGGCCACAAGGGCGAGACTTACGATCTTTCGACCGGCTTCAACATCAACCGCACCACGCCGGTGCGGCCGGAGACGTCGAAGGATTGGGAAGTGGGTGCCCGCACCCAGTTCTTCGACAAGCGGGTGACGCTGAACGTCACGGCGTTCGACACCCACTATAAGGACTTCCAGGCGCAGGGCATCGAGAACCTAGCCGACGGCACGGTCAATTACCGCCTGACCAACGTCGGGAAACTGCGCACGCGGGGCGTCGAGGTGGAAACCGCCGCTCGTGTCACGCAGGATTTCACGATCGGCGGCTCGTTCGCCTATCTTGACGCCAAGATCACCGATTTCCCGGATGCGCAGTGCTTCACCAACCAGACCGCGGCGCAGGGCTGCATCCCGGCTGCGAACGGAATTCCGGCGCACCAGAATCTCTCTGGTTCGCGTCCGCCGCAGGCGCCCAAGTGGAAGCTCACCGCGAACTTCGACTATGCGCATGATCTCGGCTCGCTGCCCTTCCAGGGCGTGATCCAGGGTGCCTACACCTACCAGAGCAAGGTGAACTATTCGCTCAACCAGGATCCGACGACGGTCCAGAAGGGCTATGGCATCGCCAACCTCTCGATCGGCATCCGTCAGCCGGAGCGCCACTACGAGCTGATGGCGTTCGTCAACAACCTGTTCGACAAGCACTATTTTCAGAACCTGACGAACTCGTCGGGCAACTATGCCGGCGCGCTGGCGATCCAGAGCTATCTGCCGCGCGACTTCCGCCGGTACGCGGGCGTCCGCGCTTCGTACAAGTTCTAAAGCTCCCCCCTCGGCGGTGGCGGCTTGCCCGCCACCGTCATTTTTCTCGTTCAGCTCATTTCCGGAGGCCCATCCCATGCCGAGGATCACCGGCGCGAAGGTTATCGTCACCTCCCCCGGCCGCAACTTCGTCACCCTCAAGATCGAGACCGACGAGGGCATCTATGGTCTGGGCGATGCGACCCTCAATGGTCGCGAACTGGCGGTGGCGAGCTACCTCACCGATCACGTCATTCCCTGCCTGATCGGTCGCGACGCGCACCGCATCGAGGACATCTGGCAGTATCTCTACAAGGGCGCCTACTGGCGTCGCGGTCCGGTCACGATGTCGGCGATCGCGGCGGTCGATACCGCGCTATGGGACATTAAGGGCAAGGTCGCCGGGCTTCCCGTCTACCAGCTCCTCGGCGGCGCCAGCCGTGAGGGCGTGATGGTCTATGGTCATGCCAATGGCAAGACGATCGAGGAGACGATCGAGGCCGCGCTCGACTATCAGCAACAGGGCTACAAGGCGATCCGCCTTCAGACCGGCGTGCCGGGCCTCGCCTCCACCTATGGCGTCTCGAAGGACCGCTATTTCTACGAACCGGCGGATGCTGACCTCCCGACCGAGAATGTCTGGTCGACGGAAAAATATCTCCGGTCCGTGCCGCCGCTGTTCGCCAAGGCGCGCGAGGCGCTGGGCTGGGACGTGCACCTGCTCCACGACGCGCATCACCGCCTGACCCCGATCGAGGCGGCGCGGCTTGGCAAGGATCTCGAGCACTATCGCCCCTTCTGGCTCGAGGACGCGGTGCCGGCGGAAAACCAGGCGAACTTCCGCCTGATCCGCCAGCACACCACCACGCCGCTCGCGGTAGGCGAGATCTTCTCGTCGATCTGGGATGCCAAGCAGCTCATCGAGGAGCAACTGATAGACTATATCCGCGCCACCGTCGTCCACGCTGGCGGCCTGACGCATCTGCGCCGCATCGCCAGTTTCGCCGACATGCACAATGTCCGCACCGGCTGCCATGGTGCTACCGACCTGTCACCGGTGTGTATGGCTGCGGCACTGCACTTCGGCCTGTCGGTGCCGAACTTCGGCGTGCAGGAATATATGCGTCACACGCCGGAGACCGACGCGGTCTTCCCGCATGCCTACGGCTTCGAGAAAGGCATGATGCACCCGGGCGACCAGCCCGGCCTGGGCATCGACATCGATGAGGAACTGGCCGCCAAGTACGAGTATAAGCGCGCCTATCTTCCCGTGAACCGCCTCGAGGACGGGACAATGTTCCACTGGTAAGTTGAACGCCTCGCGACGGAACATGAACAAGCGAAGGCCCGGCCGATCCGCATCGACCGGGCCTTCCTCTTTCGAGGGGAACGGCGCTAGCGCGCCCCTCAATATGTGCCGGAGAAGCTCCGGTTGAGATTGGCTCGGCCCCAATCCTCGTCCTCGTCGCCGCTCCTGCCGAACAGGCCGCGGCCCTCGTCTTCGTCGCGCCAGGCCCGCTTGGCCTGTTCGGCTGTCTTAACGAGATGGACCTGCTCATCGACGCTCTGGATCCAGGATGAGGGGATCGAGTGGTGATGGCCGCCCGCGTCGCGATCAGACTTGGCGAGCAGGATGCGGTCGCCGCGGACATGATCGACCTTGCCGACATGGACGCCGTCCGAGCCAACTACGTCCTGATGCTCCTGCACCTTCTGGAGCGATTCGCGCTGCCCCTGGCGATTCTGCCTCCACGCCGAGAACTCGCTCTCGAAGCGTGACTGATTCTCCCGGCGATATTCGTCATAGTCGCGATCGAGCGAGGAAATCTGGCGGTGCCGCCAGCTGCGATAACCATATTGATCCTCGTCGCGATCGCGTTCGCCGTAGAGCGCGCGATATTCGGCCCGACGCCAGCTGTCGTCACCGCCGCTGGCATAGCCATAACTATCATCGGCGTAGCTGCTGTAGCCGTAAGGCCGTGTGCCCCCGCCAAAGTCGGCGCCGGTGCGGCGGATGTCGCTGGGTTTGGCGAAATCCCCGGACGTGGGGGCGTAGCCCCGCGCATAGCCGCCGCCGCGATAAGCTTCTGACTGGTTGCTGCGATTCCAGCGCGGATAGGCTTCGGGGCCGCCAGAGCCGCTCGCCCTATAGCCCGCGTCGCGGTCACCCTCGTACCGATTGCGCGGATAGTCGCGGTCGTAGCGCTCGTCGTAGCGCTCATCGATACGGCGGCGGCGTTCGGCCTCGTCGTCTCCGAACCAGGAGCGGATCTCGTCCCCGGCGCGCTCGAAGAAGCCCCGGTCCTGCGGATCATCATAACCGCCGTAGCGGCCTGCGCGTTCGGGGCGATCATAGTCGCGGCCGTAGCCATAGCCATAGCGGCGATCGTTTCGTTCATAGCCCATGATTGCCGGTCCTTTCTCCTGAAAAGCGGGGCGTCGTCCGGTATCGGGCCGTTGGCATGCTGTCCGGACGATCAGCCTTGGGAACGGCAGAAAATTCTGTAAGTTCCTATTGTTACGGGCGCGTCGGGACAGGTGTGCGGCCAGCGGGTCGGCTGGACCAAGGGGCCGATGCGTTGGCATCCACCGGGCGATCGCAATTCAGCGATTTTGCGCGTTGCAACGCGCGGCGGGCGCGGCTAAAGGGACGACCCCGGCGGGTGCGGGGCTGTAGCTCAGATGGGAGAGCGCTGCAATCGCACTGCAGAGGTCAGGGGTTCGATTCCCCTCAGCTCCACCAGCCCCGCCGG
>FTCZ01005052.1_pt1 | contig 37923 bp, 42 predicted proteins | sample 1658871 | NCBI WGS metagenome assembly FTCZ01 (sample SAMEA3914864, study PRJEB12502) | metagenome | biome: forest; material: soil | place: USA | collected 2012-03-12 | depth 0.3 m | reverse complement strand
GTGATATTGCAGCAAGCGGAAAGGTCTCGCTTTCAGGCGACGGAAGGCTTTACCACAACCCTTGGCGTCTGTCAATAGCGCCCATGATGGATTGGACAGCAGGGCCAGCATTCATGCGGGTTACAGCCCGGTTCGTAGCAATTTCTTAGCGTCGAGCGGGCATGAAAAAGCCCCGCGTCGGCGGGGCTGAAAATTGGATCGACCGAGGTTCAATGCCGGCGATCGAGGCCGAGCAGACGCATCCACCAGGGCACGCGCACGCGCACCTGGCCGGTGAGCAGGTTGACCCGGGCGTGAGGGACGTCGAGGTTCACCTTCCCCGTCCTGGTGACGCGGACGGCCATGCCGAGGAATCGCTTCATGCGTCGCTCTCCTGTGCTGAGGGCTCGAAGTCTACGGCCAGGCGGGGCTGAGCGGCGATCGCCGCGTCGCGCTCGCGATCCATCCAGGCGGCGACGTCGGACACGTTGCAGAACCAGGCGCCGCCGTCCTTCCACGTAGGAACCGGGCAGGTCCCCGCGTGAATCTCGTTCTGCACGGTGCGCGGGCTCTTGTTTCGCAGTTTGGCCAGCTCGGCGTGCGTCATCGTCGGCCGGCCCTCGGTCGTGATCAGCAGAGCCATCAGCGTACGCATCAGAACCGCCCTCCCGTTGTCCCGGAAGAGGTCGCCCAAACGGTGTACCCGTGGCTCGGCTCGTCGCTGGAGTGCGTAGAGAGCAGCTGCAGCGCACGCGCCGCGACCGCCTGGCCCGTCGCGAGGTCCTCGAGCTGGCGCGCCGTCTGCGTGAGCTGCTGATCGATGAGCGAATGCACCAGGTTGTCACCCGACTCGACGCGGACCTGCGCACGCCTGCGCGTGAGCTTCGCCACGTGGGCCTTGCCGCGGTCGGCGTTCGCCCGCATCGCGGCGATCATGTTGTCGAGCCTCACGCGCGCGACCGCGATCAGGTTGCCCTCGCTCTGCAGCGCTTCCGACAGGACCTGCATCAGCATGTCGCGGGCTTGGGCGTCGACGGGCTGCAGGTCCTCGACGTCTCCGGTTCGGTCATACCTGGCACGACGCTCGGGGTCGCTGAGGACCTCGTACGCGGCGTTCACCGCGGCCATGCGCTCGACGCTTCCGCCCTGTCGGTCGGGGTGCGCCGCGCTCGCGGCCAGGCGGAACCCGCGCTTGATCGTGTCCGCGTCGGCGTCGGGTTGCACCCCGAGGACGGCGTAAGGGGTCAATGGCATGCGATCCTTTCCGCGCTCGTGGCGCTCTGCGCGCGCTGGGCGTCGCACTCGACGCTCATGCGGTTCGTCTCGTTCTCAGACCATTCGGCCGCAGCCGAGGCCGTCACCAGGTCGACCAGCTCGGCGAGCTGATCCATGACGTCGACGCCGACCTTCGCCTGCTGGTAGTCGAGGCCGTCGAACAGCACGCGCCCGGTGCGGCGATAGCGGTCGACCATCCGCTTTGCCAGCTCGAGCTGGAATGCCATTTCCACGACCCCGCGATCGAGGACCTGCGCGACCCTCGACCAGGTCAGCACGCCCCCGATCCACTGCCAAAGGGTCGACTCGTCGGCCTGGCCCCGGGCGATGACGTCGAGGTTCTCGTGATGCACGATCGCGAGGTCGAGAATCTGCGCGCGAGAGAGCTTCGGCCGCAGCCCCCGCGGGGGCAGGGGGACGACGGCGCGGCGGTGGCAGCGCTTACGCATGGCCGACCTCTTGCGAGAGCATCGGGGGCTCGAGTTCAAAGCGGATGAGGGGCGCCGCCTGGTCGCGGATGTGCGCGACGTCGGGGCTGCACCCGCTGGCAAGCGAGCGACCGATCGCGAGCCATATCGCCGCGTCGCGGGTCGAGCCTGAGAACCAGTGCACTTGCGACACCATCGTCACCCCGACATCACGCATGCGCAGCTCGAGGGTGCGGATCACGAGCCTCTCGTGCCATTCGCGCACGATGCGGACAAGGAACCCCATCCCCAACCCGGCCAGGCCGAACGCGACGAGGAGCAGGCAGAGCCATCCGACGATTGACGAGATCGTGCTCATGCTGCGACCTCGGCGCCGCTGAACATGTCGGCCGTATTGGGGTCGCGCTCGCACGCGCCGCCGGCGTCAGCCGGCTCGTCCTTCGCTTCATTGCCGGCGCAGCCGGCCTCGTCCTTCACGTTCTCGGACCCCGGGGCGCCCTTGTCCGCGCCCGCGCCAGCGGAGCGTCGATTTCGGGCCTTGCCCGACCCGCCCTGAGCTGCGCGCGCGCCAGCGGTGGAAGGGGTAGATCGGCCTTTCGCAGACGTCTGCAAACCGTAGTGCTGCGCCGCGGCGAGCAGGGCGGTCGGCTTCTCGTCGACGTTGTGCCATTCGACGCGCGTGTGCCGCACCAGGGCGAAGTCGAGCAGCATCCGCGCCTGGTCGTCGGGCGACATGCGCGGCAGCTGATCGAGCAATGCCTGCAGGTCGTCGAAGCCCCACAACTTCAGGACGTCCTCGCGCGTCTCGTACGAGACTTCATTCACGACCAGCTTGACGACCATTTGCAGGTCGAACGTCGACCGCGCAGCCGCCGCGACCTGGTTGCGCACCTGGCCGAGCAGCTGCAGGCGCTTCGCGGTTTCCTCCTGGGCCTTCTCGACCTGTTTCGCACGCCGCTCCTCGTACTCGCGCTGAGTGGCCGGGTTCGGCCCGCGGCCGGTCGGGGCCGTCACCTTCACGCCGGCCTGCTCGAGGTCGGACGCCTTGACGACGTCGACCGTTTTGCCGGTGCGCGGGTCCTGGATCGTGACGACCTGGGGCGGGGTGATCTTGGGGTTCGCTTGCGCCGCGAGGCGGGCCTTCCCGAGTTCGTCCTTCACGGCCTTCAGGGCGATATACCCGCCCTTCACCTGGCCATCGGCGCCGATCGCGGCCCGCGCCTTGTTCCCGGCGATGACGACCTTCCCCTTCGCCTGCAGCTTCTCGCTCTCGAGGCGCAGGTGCGCCTGCTTTTTCTCGTCGAAACAGTCCGGGTCGGTGCAGACGTCGGGGCCGCGAGGCGAGCGCTGCCAGGGCTGCCGGTCGGCATCCTTCGCGGCCAGGTCGGAGAACTCGGGCGCGTTCGCGGTGCGCTTCGGGCATGTGGTGCACGCCCCCGCGGCCGGCACCAGCTCGGCGGCCTTGATGTCGAAAATCGCGCTCTTCAGCTCGAGGGTGAACCGCTCGGCCAGCAGGTCGCGAATGTTGCGAAAACTCTTCGCGCCGCCGTCGCCCATGTCGAGGAACTTCCCGCGGATGTAGGAGAGCGCGCGCTGCTGCAGCTTGTCGGTGCGCAGCCGCGCCAGCAGCAGCGCGACCTCGCTGCCGATCTCGCCGGCGAGGCACGCGTCGCGAACCTCTTTCGTCGCCTGCAAGAGCTTGAGCCGGCCGTACACGTAGCTCCGGCTCTTGCCCGTGTCCTCGACGATCTTGTCGGCGCTGAGGTCATGAAACGTCATCAGCGCATGGAATCCCTCGGCCTCCTCGATGGGGTGGACGTCCTCGCGGGCGAGGTTCTCGGACAGCTGGGCGCGCTTGACCTCGAGGTCGGACATCGCGCGCACCTGGCACGGGACCTCGAGCAGCTCGGCGAGCGCAGCGGCGCGCAGCCGGCGGTGCCCGAAGACCAGTTCGTACCCGTCGGCGGGGTCGGGCTCGGTGCGGAGGACGTTCGGCATGTAGGGGCGCACGAGCAGCGGCTGCAGCAGACCCTGCGAGCGGATGTCGGTCGCGAGTTCCTGCAGGCCGGCGGCGTTGAACGTGCGGCGGGGATTGAACGGGCTTTCGCGCAGCTGCGCGAGGGGAATCATCTTGATCACGGGTGAGTTCCTTGCGGACAGGTTCAGGGGGGCGGAAGTGGAGGGCGGGAAGCGAGGGGTCAGGCGCGTTCGGCCTGGCGCGCGGCCAGGTCGTCGCGCTCTTCCTCGAGGGCGCCGCATTCGTCGAGAAAGCGATCGCGCCAGAATTCCCAATCCTTCGAGCGGCGCTCGGGGGCCTGCAGGTCGACCCACGTGCACGGCTCGATGCCCTCGAGCGCGAGCCAGGGTTCGGTCGCGAGCGGCATGAGGTCGCGCTTCTCGGTCGCGAGCGCGATCAGGTCGGCCTGGCGAATCTGCGCAGCGAACGCGCGCGAGGCCACGTGCAGCCCGAAGACGGTGCGGTAATGGTGCTGCCACCCCGACTCGAAGGCATGCCAGGCCGAGCCGATCTCGCGCTTGCCGGGCGTGTGCATGTCGCCGGTGACGGCCTCGTGCGCGTCATGCATCAGGGCGGCGAACCGGCCGTGTGCGTCGAGGCCGAACATCCTGCCGGCGATCTCGAGCACGAGCAGGCTGTGCTCGGCGACGCTGTACGGGCGCACGGCATGGCCGACGAACCGGTTCAGCTGCGACAGGGCCCATGCCGTGCTGTAGGCCGTGATATGGGCCAGGTTCGGCGAGCGCATGCTGAGGGGGTTGCCCTCGACGGTGACGATGAAGCTCATGCGACGGCCCTCACGGCAGGGCGAAGGGAGGTCGCCGGCGGCAGCGGTCCGCCGCGGCGCAGCAGGGGGTGCATCGCGCCGTCAGCGGGCCAGACGGCGCGGGCGTTGTCGAGGGCCTTCGCGATGAACCGATCCGCGTTCGGGAAGGCGTCGCGCAGCGTGAACAGAACGATCCCGTCGTGATCACGGCGCGGCAGCGAAGGCAGGTCGAACGCCAGGGTGCGGGCGACGACACGCAGGTCGAATGCGAGCCAGGTGAGGCCGGGGCGGTGCTGCACGGCGCGCAGCTCGGTCTGCTCGATGCCGCGCAGACGGGCGCGGTGCAGTCGCACGACGGACCCGTCGGGCCAGGCGATCACCTGGGGCGAATCGAGTACCTCGATGGTCTGGTGCTTCGCGATGATTCGGGCGTCAGCATGCATTGCTGGGTTCTCCTGCTTGCGTGGGGATGACGTCGGTGACGTCGAGCAGCCAAAGGGCCGCGGTGCCGTGATCGGTGCGGGGGACGCAGCCGCGGGCGTATACGTGGACGATCGAGCCGCGAGTGAGGAGCGCGGCCTTCGCCTCGGCCGCGCGAAGCGCGACGGGCTCGAAAGGGACGGCCTGAGTGACCGAGTAGCGGAAGCCGGCGCCGACGTCGACCTCGAAGGCCAGGATCGATGCGGCGCCGGGGCGGTGGCGCAGCTCGGCGCGCTCGACGACGGCGCCGGTGAGCTGCAGGCAGCCGGTGCAGACGCCTGCACTCGCTGCAGCGGTCTTCGGTTGCGGGGGCCAGGGGCGCCCTGCGGGCACGCAGGACGGGCGACGGATGTCGGGGCCCGGCATCAGAGCCCCGCGCAGCTGATGACGCCGAGGCGCACGGCGACCGCGACGACGACGGCTGCGGCGACCAGGCCGAGCAGGAAGCCCTGGCGCCGGCCCCGGCGAACCCCGGAGTAATGCCCGGCGCGCGAGCCCTCGAGGGCGCCGAGGTTGCGGGTCTGCACCAGCAGGGGCAGCAGGGACGGGCGCGGGTTGTCGATCACCAGCTGCAGAACGCCGGCCGCGCGCCTCATTGCGCGCCCCCGACCATCGGGCGATCGGTGGGGGCGGCGAGCTTCACGTGCACCTTGCCGAGCCCGCCGCAGCGGCCGAGGGCCTCGGTCGTGTGCTCGACGGCGGTGCCCCCGATCCGTTCGTACTCCTGGACCTCTCCCGAGACGTCGGTGATGACGATGTGAAAGACGCGGGCAGCTGCGGCGCAGTCTTGCTCCCTGGGCGGTCTGTTGCATGTCGGTCCCCTCGCTGCGGGGACCTCGTCGAGGTCGCTCAGCCGCAGCAGGGCGCGACAATAGCTGCCCTAGTCGACTAGTGTCAATAGGGCTACTAGTGTTCTAGGGCAACGCCCATGCCTGACAGGGCAGAAATGTGACGTTGTGCAGACGTCTGGACGGTGCCGCGCTAGTCCATCGGCTCGGCTGCTAGTTCTGGCTCCGACTTAGCGTAACTGGACGCTGTCTGTGAACTAATACTCGACGGACGTAACTCAAACGGCCGGATATCACACCGGTGCGGTTTTTCTATCGATCGTTTGCGCGGCGCCGCTGATTCCTTGATTGGGAACTGATAGATTCGGACGGGGCGTAGCCTGGCAGCTGACGTTTCCTGTTAAGGATGTCGGAGATCGCCTGAAGCATTGCCGCCTCGACCTGGCCCTTCTCCCGCTCGGTCAAAGCCTCAAACAGCTCGCGCGGCACGGCCTCGAAGGGCCACGCGCTCGCCGGCACGGCCAGCTGCCCGGCCGAATTGGCCTCAGCGGCCAGGCGCGGCGAGAAGTCCGCGATCAGGCACCCGAGCCCGCGCGCGAATCCTTTGGCGGCCTTCATGCTTAGGGCGGTATGGCCGTTCAGGAAGAATCCGACGGCGGCCTGGTTGCCTATATCGAATTCCTGCCCGAACGAAGCTTGAGTACCGTGCCCGCGCTCCCTGAGTTTTGGAAGAGCGGCCTCCCAAAGCCGGCGCAATGCAGCGGCTTCCGCCTTGTGAATCTCGGTTACCCGACCTCGGCGTTTTTCGTTTTCTCTGGTCATCCAATCATCATCGGGGCCGCCCTCACCCTCGACAAATGGCGCCGGTAATACGTCGATTTGCATATTCAGAATAGCTCCGCTAGTATGAATGGATGAATGCGATCGCCAACGTCCGCAAACGGCTCGGAGTGACCCAGGCCGAACTGGCTTCCGCCCTGAAGGTAACGCAGGGCAACGTCTGGTTTTATGAGAGAGGTCAGACAGTGCGTCCGCAGGTCGCGGCGCGACTGATCCGCTACGCCCGGCAGCGCGGCCTGGCGCTGACCTTTGACGAAATCTACGCGGAGCACTTGGAAGAGCATGGCCCGAATGATGCCGCGTCGGCAGGGGACGGCTGTCCCTCGGATTGGGGGCCTAGCGGCCCTGGTTCACGGGAACTAGTGCAATGAGCGGGGAAACCCGTCAGGGGGGGCGCCCGCAGGGCGAGATTCGGCGCGCCCTGCTGGACGCCTCGAAGCGAATCGCCGAGACGCAGCCCGGCGCGACCTGGCGCGAGGCTGCTGTCGCGGCCTGCGTGGGCCTGGCCGTCGCGAAGCAGACGCATCGAAACATGGTGCGCGCCGGCGAGCTGCGGCCCGTCGGTGAGGTGCGGACGAAGCACAACAACCGCCCGATGGTCCGATATGCCCCCGCTAGTGCCGATGGGGGCTTTGCGACGGCGACGACCGGCTTCGGACCGATCACCGACGTCATGCGGACCTGGCGCCCCTGAGGCGCGCGGGCACCACCAGACACAAGGGGGAGCGATGCCATTGAAGGGCAGGGGGGCGCGACGCCCCGCGAGGGGGCGCCGGTGGCGGTGAAACCGATCGATTTCGCCGGGCTCGCGGCCGAGCTGCTGAGCCGAGCGGGGACCCTGGTCCCTCAATGGCTGCCGGCGGGCAAAGAGCAGGCGGGGCGCTGGTACATCGGCGACCTCGAGGGCACGCCGGGCAAGAGCTGCAATGTCGACCTTCGCACCGGCACCTGGATCGACAACGGTACCGACGAGAAGGGCGGCGACCTGATCAGCCTGTACGCGGCGATCCACGGCCTGAACAACGGCCAGGCGGCGCAGGAGCTGATGCGCGAGGTCGGATGGAGCGCGGAACAGACGCACCAGCCCCGCCGAGTGCAGACGTCCGCACCGGCGCCGCGTCGCGCAGCGGATGAAGGGGCAGAGCCTGCGCCAGCGGACGGTGGGGGGCCGAGGAAATCGAATTGGGTGCCCATCGTGCCCGCGCCGAAAAACGCGCCGCCTGCGAAGTTCTCGCACTTCCACCACGGGCCCGCGTCGGCGGTCTGGACGTACCGGCGCGATGAGGACCTGTTCGGCTACGTCTGTCGGTTCGACAAGGCGCCGAAGGAAGACGGCAAAGCCCGAAAGGAAGTGCTGCCGTTGACCTGGTGCGTCGACACGGGCGACGACCGCGGCACGCGCCGCTGGCACTGGAAGCAATGGGACGAGCCCCGGCCCCTCTACCTGCCGACGGGCCAGCTCTCGGACGATCCTGCGCTTCCTGTCCTCCTGGTCGAGGGCGAGAAGTGCGCCGATGCTGGCCAGGCGGTGCTGCCTGGTGAGTACGAGTTCGTCAGCTGGCCCGGCGGGTGCCGAACGTGGGCCATGGCTGACTGGTCCTGGATCAAGGGCCGCACGGTGTACCTGTGGGCTGACTGCGACGCGCAGCGTGCGCGCCTCAGCCGCGAGGAGCGAGAGGCCGGCGTCGATCCGAATTCGAAGCCCCTGATCCCCGAGGCGAAGCAGCCTGGCGTCGCGACGATGAACAGCATCGGCACGCTGCTGTCGACCGAATTCGAGTGCACGGTGCACTGGTGCCCGGTCCCGAAGCCCGGCGCGATGTCCGAAGGGTGGGACCTGGCCGACGCGATCGCTGGCGGGTGGGATGCCGAGCAGGTCCGCGCGTTCATTCGCGGCGCACGCCCATTCAGGGCGCCCGACGACGAGGCGCGCGCTAACGCGAACGCCCCCGAGGCACGACGTCTCGCTGGCGCGGGCGAAGACAGGTCGGGCCGTGCCTGGCGCCAACTGCTGATCAGCTCGAGCACGGGCGCGCTGAAGTCGGTGCGCGAGAACGTCGTGCTCTGCATGGATGGGACGAACGAGGTCGGGGGCACGCCAGAGCTGCAGGGCGTGGTCGGCTTCAACGAATTCACGAACGACGTGATCAAGCTGAAAGATGCGCCGTGGGGCTCGCCGGCGGGCGTGTGGGCAGAGGTCGACGAGCTGCTGCTCGGTGAGTACCTGGTGCACGAGCACTCGCTGCCCTCGATGCCGCGCGGCACGCTCGAGGAGGCCGTCGCGATGGTCGCGCACCGGCACCGGTACCACCCTATCCGCGAATGGCTCGGGACGCTGAAATGGGACGGGCAGCCGCGCCTGGCGACCTGGATTCGGCGCGTCTGCCTCGAAGAGGATGAATGGGACGACCGCGACCCGCTGCAGCGCTACCTGGCGCGCGTGGGGACCTGGTACCTGCAGGCGATGTGCGCGCGAGCGATGCGGCCGGGCGTGAAGTTCGATTACATGCTGATCCTCGAGGGCACGCAGGGCCTGCGCAAGTCGACGACCTTGCGCACGCTGGCAGGCGACTGGTTCGCCGACACGGGCCTCGTGCTGGGCGATAAGGACAGTTATCAGCAGCTGCAGGGCGTGTGGCTGTACGAGATTCCCGAGCTTGATGCGTTCTCGAAAGCGGACGTCATGAAGATCAAGGCGTACATCGCCAGTCAGGAGGACTACTTTCGCGCGTCGTTCGATCGGCGCGCCCGGAAGTACCCCCGGCAACTGGTCTTCGGCGGCACGACGAATGAAGACCACTACCTCACCGATCCGACAGGCAGCCGGCGATTCTGGCCGGTGCGTGTCACGCGGATTTGCGATATCGACTGGCTCGAGGAAAACCGAGAGCAGCTGTTCGCTGAGGCGATGGATCGCGTCAACAGGGACGCGCGCATGTGGCCGACGCCGGATGAAGAGCGCGAGCTTTTCGTGCCTCAGCAGCAGCAGCGGGCCGTCGAGAACGCGATCGAGAGCGCGATCGCGCGCTACCTCGACTCGAATGCCGATGGCCAGCTGCTGAACGAGGTTTCGCTCGTCGAAATCCTCTCGAAGATCGGCATCGGGATCGAGAAGCTCGGGCCCGGCCGGTTCCACGAAAAGCAGGCATCGGCCGCGCTGAAGCGCTTGAACTGGATCGAAGGGCGATCCAGCCACGGCAGCCGGCCGCGGGTGTATCGCCGGCCGACTGCGCCAGCGAAGCCTGGCGCCTCGGCAACCAACCAACAGCCCACGCAGGGCAATGACGACGGGGACCCGAATGCCTGCCCGTTCTGACCAGCGAACGCGCGGCGGCGCGGAAAAGGTCGGGGCGGCTGGGTCGACGCCTATGTAACCCGCACATCGCGCACCGAGACGCGTCCTCGGCTGTCCGTCTGTCCACGTGTCCGCGTGTTTTCTGTGAGTGCTGGTGCCGTCTCGATTGAGCTGCACCGGGTCTCAGGGCGGAGCTACGTCGAACGGTACGAATGGCTGCGATGTCCGGTGCAAAGCAGGGGCGGGCGGGGGCGGGCGCGCTCGGGCTCGCGCGGGTGCGTGAACCCGTTATGAACTCTCCTAGAAAGGTAGTGGACAAGTGGACAGAGAGAAAAAAGAGAAGCGTTTCGCCTGGTTGCCTTCGGAGATGCCAGGCGTCGCGCGGCTGATGGTCGAGAAGCGTGCCCGGTACGGCGACGCGTGGGTCGCGCAGTGCTGGAAGCGCGGCGTCGTCGATCGCGAACCGAATTGGTTTTTCGCTCGCGAGGGCGTGCTTGCGATCGGCACGCCTTTCACGACGCCCGAGCTGCGCGATGTCGCGAACTGGACCCTCACCTCTACGCAATGCATGGTCTTCATGCCTGAGCCGCCGGCGACGGCGCAGGGGGAGGCCGGCAAGTGAAGCGGATTGACGAGATTGAGCGGCGGCTGCTGAATTGGGCGCGCTGGAAACACGGTATGACGATGGGCGGGCTCGGGTTCTCGTCCATCGATCTCACGCTGGCGAACGCTGGTGATGATCGCGATCGCGAATCGCGCATTCCGACGCTCGACGTCGAGGCATCGATAACCGACGAGGGCGTCGGCCAGCTGCCGACCGAAGAGCGCGATGCGGTGTTCGTCTTCTACCTGCGGGGCTCGGGGCATGCCGAGAAGGCGCGCGTTCTCGGATGCAGTCAAGCGACGATGTGCACCCGTGTAATCCGCGCGCACCACAAGCTGCAGGCATGGATTTCGGAACGCGAGCGGCGGGCCGCGGACGCGCGCCGAACGATCGAGGCGAAGCTGCTCGAGGCGCGCCAGCTGCGGCACGGCGCGTGATGTGGGCGAGCTGGTCCCTCGCGCTCGCTCCGTACGCCTTCGCGCTGCTCGGGTACGTCCTCGGCCGCGTGCACGCCGCGGCGAGGCATGCCGGGCAGCAGCTGATGCAGGAGAGGCGCAAGCTCGAAGAGACGCAGCGCGCGCTGGCCCGCCGTTGAGGTTTTACACCTCAGAGCAAACCGGTACATTTCAGGCAGGCTAGCGAAGCTGTCTCGAAGACTCTCGCGACGCCGAGACGCCCGCCCGACCTCCCCCGGTGCGGGCGTTTCCTTTTCTGCGAGGGTGCGGTGCAGACGCCTGCACGCGGCGACGCGGCCGGCCTCGTGGGGTTCGATCCTCACCCCTCGCGCCAAAGGATCACAGCATGGCGACCGTGACGCTGCAGACGAACGCACCCAAGCTCGTCCTCGAGCTGCGGCTCGCTGAGGCCGAGGTTCGCAATGCGGCGATGCCGCGTGCGCTGAACCGGATGATCGACCAGGTCCGCACGGCGACGGCGAAAGAGATCGCGCGCGCCGGCTACAAGCTCAAGGCGTCGGTGATCAAGTCGGGCCTGAGGGTCGAACGTGCAACCGCTGCGAACCCGCGTGCTGCGATCGTGGCGCGCGGCCGGCCGATCCCCCTGATTGAGTACAGCGCACGGCAGACGACCGGCGGCGTGTCGGTGGCAGTGCTGAACGGCCGGCGCGTCGTGAAGGGGACGTTCATCGCGACCATGCCCACGGGACACCGGGGCGTGTACCAGCGCGAGAAGGGCGGCATTCACAAAAAGGTCAAGGCGAACGGCCGCACCTCATGGCACGCCCTGCCGATCACCGAGCTATTCGGCCCGAAGCTGCCGGATGGCATGGCGAACGTGAAGGTGCAGGAGGCGCTGCAGCGTCTGGTGATCGAGAAGTTCCCGGCGATCTTCGAGCATGAGGTCGCGTGGCTGAGGAAGCGGGCCAGGTGAACCGCACAACGGGGGGCAGGGCATGGGCAAGCGAGAGCAGGTTGTGCAGCTGCTGCGGGAGAGGGCAGGATCGTGCGGCACGTGCGGCAAGCAGCACGCGCCAGGCGCTGAGCCGCACCTCTCTGCATCGTGGGAGTGCTCGCACGTTGACTGCCCTACCAGGCGGCGCGCTGCCCTGGTGAGCGATGTGCCTCGCGATGCGATGGCATCAGGCTGCTACCGGACGAGGCCGACCTGCGCAGACTGATGACCCCTCGAGGCATCGGCAGGAAAGGGCGGGTCCTTCCGGCAGTCCTGGCACAGCGGGCTCGATGACCGCGAAATTTCTCTAGTTTCCGCCGGGCTAAGGGGGCCATATCCCGGGCCCTGCCACCAGGAGCATTCGACCGTGATCTTCAAGCTGCCCGGCCTCTGGCTGCACCTCGACCGTCCGACGCTCTTCGCTGCGGGCCGCGTTCAACACGGGCCGCGCACCTGGCCCTGGTGGCGTCTCTTCGCGATCGCGATCGCGGCCACGAACCCGGGAAGGCAGAACCCGCTCGCGCCCGCGTGGAACGTCTGGGTCTACACGCGCCACGGCGCCGCGGTCGTCTGGTGTTGCGCCGACCGGGTCGGCCCGCGTGAGCGCGTGCGCCGGGTGCGTCTGTTCTGCATGCATTACCGCATCGCGCGAACGTACGCCTCGCGCAGTTCGGCCGCGCTGACCGCGTGGCGCTTCTCGCGATTGTGAGCATGTCATGCCGACGCAGAACGAGATCGCCGCGCACCTGGGGATGAACCAGTCGGAAGTGAGCCGGCAGCTCGCCGCGCTCGCGATCGACTGGAAGGCGTCGAGCCTCGACGACATCCGCCTGGCCTACCTGGCGCACCTTCGCTCGGTCGCATCCGGGCACCGGGCGGCCGACGGCACCGATCTCACGTACGAGCGCGCGCTGACCGAGCGGGTCGAGCGCGAGCTGAAGCAGCTGACGCTGGCCGAGAAAAAGGGCCAGCTCGTGAACCTGGCGCAGCTCGAGCCCGAGCTGACGCGCCAGTACGCCGCGTTCAAGGCCGAACTCGAAGCGCGCGACGACAAGCTCAAGTCAGAACTCGATGCGCTGTACGGCATCGACGTCGACCTGCTCCTCATTTCAGCGCACACGAGGAACGCCCTTGCACACCTCTCTGGACACGACCTTGGCAGTGCGGGGCCTGATGGCTCGGCTGCGCCAGGCCGTGCGCCCGACCGAGGAGCTGACCACGACGGAATGGGCGCGCCGGCATCGCCGCATGAGCCCGAAGGCGACGGCGAAGCCGGGGGCCTATAACCCCGACCTCACCCCCTGGGTCGTGGGCATTCACGAGGCGCTCGACGACCCCGCGACCTTCGAGGTCGTCTGCATGAAGTCGGCGCAAGTCGCGTGGACCGATGGGGTGCTGCTGAACTATCTCGGCAAGCGAATCGACATCGCGCCGGTGCCGATGATCGTCATGTTCGCGAAAGAGCAGGCGGCCAAAGAGTTCAACTCGGAGAAGTTCGAGCCGATGGTCGAGTGCTCTCCGCGGCTCGCCTCGAAGATTCCGATCACGCGCTCGCGCGACAAGGAAAACCGCTGGCAGTACAAAGGCTTCCCCGGCGGGTTTCTGAAGTTCGTCGGCTCGAATAGCCCCTCGTCGGTGAAGTCGACGCCGGCCCCGATCACCGCGGTCGAGGAGCCCGACGACTGCAATACGAACGTGAAGGACCAGGGCGACACGATCACCCTTCTCCGCGAGCGCTCGAAGACGTACGCGCGCCGGAAGATGATCTTCGGCGGCACGCCGACGGTCGAGAAGCTGAGCCGCATCGAAGCGGCGTACCTGGCATCCGACCAACGGAAGTTCTACATCCCGTGCCCGCACTGCGACGAGCCGCAGGTGCTCGCGTTTGAACATGTCCGCTGGGACGAGGACGCGACGGCATCGCACGAGGTTTTCGGCCAGGCGCGCCCCGAATCCGCGCGCTACTGCTGCCCGCACTGCGGCTCGCTGTGGACCGATGCGGAAAAGAACCGGGCCGTGCGTCTCGGCAAGTGGCGCGCCGAGGCCGAGTTTCGCGGCGTCGCCGGCTTCTACATAAACGAGCTTTACAGCCCTTTCCCGGGCTCGAAGCTCGTGCACCTGGTCGAGAAGTACCTGCAGGCGAAGCACGCGCTCGCGGCCGGCGACGATACCAAGATGCGGTCCTTTCGGAACAACACCGAAGGGCTGCCCTACGCCTACCCGACCGACATCCCCGCCGGCGACGAGCTGCGCGTGCGTGCCGAGGGCTACGCCGAGTTCACGGTCCCCTGGGGCGGCCTGGTGCTCGTCGCCGGCGTCGACGTTCAGCACGACCGCTTGGCGATCGTGATCCGCGCGTTCGGTCGTGGTGAAGAGAGCTGGCTCGTGTATTGGGGCGAAATCTTCGGGTCCACCATGAACCCGAACGCTGGCGCCTGGCTGGACCTCGATGCGCTGCTGACGCGTGACTTCCGCCATGCGAGCGGCGCGACGCTGCGGCTGTCTGCTGCCTCGATCGACGGGTCGGACGGCAACCGTACCGAGATCGTCAACGCCTACGTTCGATCGCGCCGCGCGCGCCGGTACATGGCGATCAAGGGCGCGAGCGAGCAGGGCAACGATCGCCGCGAAATCTTCTCGACGCCGCGCAAGGTCGACACAGGCAAGCGGCACAAGGCGGCGAAGAGCGGCCTCGAGACGTTCATCGTCGGCACGACGCGCGCGAAAGACCTGATCCTCGAAACGCGCTTCAAGCTGCAGGGCAACGGCGCCGGCGCCTATCACTGGTATGCGACGGTTCGCCCGGACTATTGGGACCAGGTCACGAGCGAAGTGAAGGCGCCGAGCAAGCTGAACCGGGCGCGGAAGACCTGGCAGAAAAAGGGCGGCGCTCGAAACGAGGCGCTCGACTGCGAGGTCTACGCGCTGCATGCAGCCCGCAGCGTGAAGACGAACCTCATGCAGGAAGCGCACTGGTCGGCCCTCGAGCAGCGGCTGCGCCAGCGTTCCCTGCTCAGTGACGCGGAGCCCGACGAAGGCGGCCAGGTCGGCGACGACCAGGTCGACGAGGCGGGCCCCTCGGAGGGCGACAACCCGGTCAAAACGTCGCCGCACTCGTCCCCGCCTGCCGACCCTGGACAAGTCGAAACGGCTGCCGAATCTTCTCCTTCGGCTGACACGAGCGTACCGGGTGTCTCCTCTCCTGCCCGCGACCTGGCGCCGCCTCCCGCGCCTCGGCCGGCGGCGAAGCGCAAGACGCGCCCGCCCCCGCGATCCGGCGGCTACTCGATCTCGAAATGGTGAACCCCGATGCGACTGCCTGCCCATATCACCGCGGGTGATTCCGCGACCTGGCTCGATGACGCGTTCGTCGACGACCAGGGTCGCAACATCACGAGCGCGGACTACGCCCTCACGTACAGCGTGCGAGGCCCCGCGGCCTCGGGCGGCGTCGACCTGGTCGCAGTCGCATCGGGGGCGGGCTGGTCGACGACCCTCACCACGGGCGCAAGCGGCGCGATGAACACCGGCTCGACCCCGACGACCTGGTACTGGCAGGCGTACGCGACGAAGGCGGGGGAGCGGATCACCGCGGGAAAGGGCTCGCTGCGCGTGCTACCGAACCTGGCGGGGCTGGCGCTGACCGCGGTGTTCGATGGCACCACGCAGAACGAGCAGATTCTCGCGGCGGTTCGCGCGGAGATCCTCGCTCGCAAGACGAACGGGTTCACCACCGAATACACGATCGGCAGCCGGTCCCTGAAGAAAGAGCCGCTCTCCGCGCTCCTCGAGCTGGAAAGTAAGTACGCCTGGAAGGTCGCGCGTGAGCGTCGATCGCAGGCTGTCAAGAATGGACTCGGGCGACCGGGCCGAATCGGAGTGAGGTTCTAACGTGACGACCCTGTCGACCCGCACCCTGCCGACCTCGAGCGTCGCGCGCGCCCTCACGCCCGCGGCGAAGTGGGCCCGCGCCGTCGACCTGGCGCGCACGCCTGGCAGCGCGATCCTGCGCAACTGGTCCGCGGCCCGTGTGCAGACGTCTGCACGCGGCGGCCGCGCGTACGCCGGCGCGATGATGTCGCGCACCACCTCGGATTGGGTCGCGCTCAGCACGAGCGCAGACGCCGAGCTGCACACCTCCCTGCGGACCCTGCGCAACCGCACGCGCGAGCTGTGCCGGAACAACGAATACGCGAAGCAGGCGCTTCGCCTGATCGTGAACAACGTCGTCGGCCAGGCCGGGATCGGCATGCAGTCGAACGTGATGATGCGCCGCGGCGGCAAGCCCGACGACCGCGCGAACGACGCGATCGAGACGGCGTTCGCGAAGTGGGGACGAAAGGAAAATTGCCATACCGCCGGCAAACTGTCCTGGACCGCGATTCAACGCGTTTGCCTGCGCGCCGTCGCGGAAGGCGGCGAGATTCTCCTGCGCAAGATTCGCGGGGAGAAGTTCGGGAGGAGCGATGTCCCGTTCGCGCTCGAGATCATCGAACCCGATCAGCTGGTCGATTCCTGGTCGGGCCGCAACAGCGTCAGCGGCAATGAGGTCCGCATGGGCGTCGAGGTCGACAAGTGGCAGCGGCCGGTCGCCTACTGGCTCTATCCCCGTCACCCCGGCGACGTTCTGCAGCAGGGGGTTCCGCAGGCGAACGATTACATCCGGGTCCCCGCTGAGGAGGTGATTCACCTGGCCGTGTGGGACCGGCCGAACCAGTCGCGCGGCGTGCCCTGGTTCCATGCCGTGATGGTGAAGCTGCGGCATATGGGCGGCTATGAAGAGGCCGAGATCGTCGCAGCCCGCGCGAGCGCTGCGATCATGGGCTTCATCACCACGTCCGAGCCCGACCTCGGCGTCGACGGCGATGACGACCCCGAGGCCGACGGCCTGGTCGACGGTGAGCGCGTGATGGACATGGCTCCGGGCACGATCCGCGAGCTGCAGCCCGGCGAGACGTTCACCGGCTTCGCGCCGAGCCGGCCGAACTCAGCTCTCGAGCCCTTCATGCGTTTCATGCTGCGCGCCGTGGCCGTGGGCGTGGGTTGCGCGTACGAAGGGATCAGCGGCGATTACAGCCAATCGAACTACAGCTCGAGCCGGCTGTCGCTGCTGAACGAGCGCGATAACTGGCGCGTCCTGCAGGCGTGGCTCGTCGAGGACCTGATGCAGCCGGTCTATGAGGCGTGGCTCGAGATGGCCGTGCTCAGCGGCGCGGTCGACCTGCGCGCATACGAGATGGCCCCCGAGGTCTATCACGCGCCTCGGTGGCAGCCGCGCGGGTGGGAATGGGTTGACCCCGCGAAGGAAGGCGCCGCCTGGAAGGCTGCCGTCCGAAACGGCTTCGCGACGGTGGCCGATGTGATTGCAGCGAAGGGCGGCGACATCGAAGACGTCTGGCGTCAACGCCGGCGCGAACTCGACATGTCGAACGAAATGAAGCTCGTGTTCGACACCGACCCCAACGAAGTCACCGACAAGGGCCAGGCGCAGCCCGAGCCGGCCGACACGACGGGCGACGCGAATGCCGCGGGCGACCAGGCGAGCGAAGACGTGCCGAATGACTCGGGCGGCCAGGCGGCGCCCGGGGCAGCCCCCAACGAATAAGGAACGAGCATGAGCAAAATGATCGTGATGAACGCCGGTGCGACCGCGTTCGGCGACCAGGGCCAGGGCGTGCTTTCGGGCGGCTCGACCTACACGGTGAGCGACGCCCTTGCCGGCGACCTGGTGAACCGCGGGCTCGCGCAGTACGCCGCGGCGCAGGTCGCGGTGAGCCCCTACGCGCAGACCCCGCTGCCGATCGGCGGCTTCAAGATCGGCGTTCTCGGCGCGTCGTTCGTGGCGCGGAATCACGTGCAGTTCAAGTGCGCGGTCGGCAACTACACGCGTAGCGGCAACGTCGTCACGGCGATCATCAACAAGCCCCAATCGGGCGCCGCGATCAACTGGTTCCCGGGGCATGCGATCCGATTCGGCGCGCAGAACAATCCTGAACTCGAGGGCTGGTTCCAAGTGACGGCGTCGCAGAACGTCGACGCGACCTTTCACCGGCTGCAGTGGTATGACCCGCGCCCCGATACCTCGACGATGGCCGCCGATGCCGAGGTCTCCGACCTGCACGCCTTCTCGACGTTCAATGCCTGGCTGCAGGCGATGAACGTCGCGTTCGATGGGCGCTGCGACTTCTATGCGGTGGGCACCGGTTCGACGAACCTCGCGCAGTGGGATAAGGATCGGATGCAGCAGCTGCTGCAGTGGGCCCCGTTCGATGCGATCCTGATGAACGGGATCATCGAAAACTCGCTGCTGAACATCGCGAACGGGAATGGCGGCCTCACCTGGGACCAGCTGAAGGCCAACATCCAATGGGTGATCGAGTACCTGCTGCAGTTCTGCCGCGTGCTCGTCATCCCGACCCCGCCGGGCAATCGCAACGTGGCGCCCTCGAGTGCGGCGTTCACGACCGGCGCGCTGCTGATCCGCTGGCTCTACACCGAGGCGATCCAGAAGTACCGGAACCTCGTCGTCGTGCCCCAAGGGGAGATCCTCGGTTCCAACTGGCAGGACCCGTCGGCCGCGCTGAATAGCGACGTCATGGCGAACATGCCGCCCGTGCGGTGGATGGCCAACGATGGCACGCATTGCAGCTGGCCGGGGATGATCCGCGTCGGCGCCGCGCACGCGCTGGTGACGCAGAAGCTCCTCGGGTTTTTCGTCCCCGAAATGGGCTCGATGGCCCAATCGCGTGCCGAGAACAGCGTCCCCGAGCTGGGCGGCCGGTATAACTCGGTCGTCGGCTCGGGGCGCTGGGGCCAGCGCACGCTGAAGGGCTCCCCAGACGTCGGCACGGGGCAGCAGCCGACGAATACCTCGATGTCGGTGACGAACCCGCCAGGCGGCGCCACCTCGACGCATACCGTGACGGCCAACCCGGAAGGCGGTTACGACTGGACGATCACGATCGCAGACCCTTCGGGCAGCGCGCTCGGGGGTATCTACACGTTTGAAGACCAGTACGTCGGGAACGGCTCGCTGCTGACGATCCTGAACGACTCGAAGAATTGGGGGAAGCGGCTGCGGGGCGAGGTCCCGCTCGGCGTCAACTGGACGAACGAGTACGCGGTCTGGGCGGTCGAGGCCGGCATCTTCGGCACGGTTGGCGGGGTCGAGTATCAAATCGGCTCGATGCTCTCGGCGAAGGGCGTGTACGGCCTGACCGGCGGCACGAAGGTCATGGTCGCAAATGGCTCAGTCGCGGCTGGTGGCACGGGGTACGCAGTGGGCGACACGCTCACGCTCTCGGGCGGCACGTTCACGCAGGTCGCGAAGCTCGTCGTCACCGCAGTCTCGGGCGGTGCGATCACCCGGTTCATGGTTTTTCAGCCTGGCCTCTATAACGCCGCGGTGGGCAACCCTGCCTCGGTGACGGGTGGGTCGGGTTCCGGCGCGACGTTCAACCTCAATTGGGAGCCCGCGGTCTGGACCTGCGATTGGGGTATCTCCGGCAACCTGGCGTTGCCGAAGGACGTGACTGTTCCCGTCGGCCAGACGTTCACCTCGGCGGTGATGCGTGTCGTCGTGACGGGCCTGCCGAGTACCGGGATGGGCGTGCTGACGACGCGCTTCGCGGCTGGCGCTCTCTTTGAAGCGGTGGGGTAAACAACATGCCGGCATTGGGCTTTCAATATTTCGACGGCAGCGTTCTCGGGCGCGTGATCGTCGGCGCGGCGCCGCAGGGCGAGATGATCGTTCGGCCGCACTTCGGGCCGATGGCCGACCGGCTGATCACCGATCGGCCGGTCTTCGGGCCCGCGGCGCTGATCCTGTCGCGGGCCGACCTGGTCTCGCTCGCGGGCGTCGAGTTCTGCATGACGGACCTACCCGCGGGGCGCCTGAGCCGCTGGTACTGCGACGGGACGACGCTGCGGCCGATGCACCCGATCACCCTGTTCACGCTGGCGGCACCTGTGGCCGGCATCGCGACCGCGGGCGAGCAGTCGACGACCGGGCTGCGGGTGCTGATCCCCGCGAAAGCCTGGGGGGACAACTCGAAGATTCGCATCACGACGACGGCGATCAAGCCAGGCGCCGGCGTGACGAATGCGCTTCGCCTGTACGTCCACCTCGGCGCCAACGGCACCACTGCCGACACGACGGTATTCGACTCGGGCTCGGGCACCTATGCCGCCGCAGCCCTGGCGGTCTCGGAAGTGATCGAGCTGCAGCGGGTCAACGCGACGACGATCCAGGTCAACGGCACCTCGACCGGCGTGGCGAACGCGAGCAACGCCGCGGCGCCGGCGAACGTGACGGTCACAAGCCTGGACACGACGGCGCAGTACGTCACCCTCGGCGTGCAGACCGGCACGACCGACGCGCCGACCGTGCGCAGCCTGGTCGTCGAGCTGATCCCCTGAACGTCGGCAGGCGTGCAGACGCCTGCACAACCCCCGCCCCCGCGGCCCGCCTGGTGGATGACACCGGCGGGCCGCGGCCGTTTCCGCCCTGCATTCCCTGAGGCACTTCAATGCATCGCATCCTCTCCCGCCGCTACCTCGAGGCGCTGACCGAGCGCGGCCCCGCTGGTGCGCCAGGCGCTGCGCCGACGGCGCCGCGCTCGGTCGACGCCGACCTCGGCAGCCGCAAGGCCCGCCACGTTTCGCTGGCGCGACGCGCCCCCGAAGGCGAGCCGGGCGGCGCCGTCGTCGTGATCGGCCTCGATGTCGAGGCGCGCACCCTCGAAATCAGCTTCTCGAGCGAGGCGCCGGTCGCGCGCTGGTTCGGGCAGGAGGTCCTGAGCCACGCCCCCGGAGCCGCGGACCTGAGCCGGCTGAACGACTCCGCGCCGCTCCTCTTCAATCACGATTTCGACGACGTCCTCGGCGTGGTCGAGAACGCATGGATCGGCGACGACAAGCGCGGGCACGCGATCGTGCGCTTCGGCCGCGACGAGCGCGGCACCTGGGCGATGAACCAGGTCGCCGACGGAATCCTGCGGAACGTGAGCTTCATGTACGAGGCATCCGACTGGCTCTGCGAGACGGATGACCCCAACGGCTACGGCGACGACGACACCTATACGGCGCGCTCGTGGCTGGCCTACGAAATCTCCCTCGTCAGCGTCCCGGCTGACCAGACCGTCGGCGTCGGCCGCGGGCTGCCGAGGGAGCCCTCGAGCGTGCGCGTCGAACGGCGCACGCGCTCGAGTTCCCAACCGCCGGCCGCGCCCGCGCCGGTTTCTTCCCTGTCTCCAACTTCGCAAGAGGAACCCATGCGTTTCACTCACACCCGCGTCATGAACGCAGTGATCGAAGGCGCCGCCGGCGGTGCTGCTCCCGCAGCTGCGACCAGCGCGACCACGGTCGACACCGCGATCGCCAACGAACGCCAACGCGTCACCGAGATCACCGCCCTCGGTCGTCAGCACAACCTCTCGCACGACCAGGTGCAGAGCATGGTGCAGCGTGGCATCGACCTGGCCGCCGCGCGCGGCGAGGTCCTCGCCAACATCCAGGCGCGCAACCCGCAGCAGCCCGTCGCCTCGCTGGGTTCGCAGCCGAACCCCGACCTCACGCCGGCCGAGAGCCGCCGTTACAGCGTCCTGCGCGCCGTGAACGCGGCGCTCAACAAGGATTGGGGGAACGCCGGTTTCGAGCGCGAGGTGAGCGACGAGATCGCGCGCCTGTCGAAGCGGGCATCGACCGGCGGCTTCTTCATGCCGACGAACCTGCCGTTCTGCCCGACCGAGGACCATTACCGCGCCTGGCGGCACATGGGCGGCGGCATGCGCGGCGGTCGCGAGCTGCAGGCTCGCTCGCCCTACCTGGTGGGCACGGCCGCGCAGGGCGGCAACCTGGTGCAGACCTCGCTGCTGGCCGACCAGTTCATCGACGTGCTGCGGAACCAGCTCGTGACGGCGCTGCTCGGCGCGCGCTACCTGACGGGCCTGACCGGGAACATCGACATCCCGCGTCAGATCACGCAGACCGGCACGTACTGGGTCGGCGAATCGGCCGCGCCGACCGAGGGCGAGGCGACGTTCGACAAGGTCTCGCTCCGTCCCCGCACGATCGGCGCGCTGTCCAAGATGTCGCGTCTGATGCTGCTGCAGGCGACGCCGGCGATCGAGATGATCGCGCGCGAGGACCTGCTGAAGGTCATGGCGCTGGGCATCGACCTGGCGGCGATCAGCGGCACCGGCGCGTCGAATCAGCCGACCGGCATCGTGAACCAGTCGGGCGTCGGTGCCGTCGTGGGCGGCACGAACGGCGCGAACCTGACGTTCGATCACATCATCCAGCTGCAGTACGCGACGAAGTTCGCGAACGCGCCGCAGGGCTCCGCCGGCTACGCGCTGAACTCGAAGGCGATCGGCTACCTGTCCACGCAGAAGGCGTCGACCGGTCAATACCTGTGGGACCCGCAAGGCGGCCTGACCGGCGGCGCGCCGGACAAGCTGAAGGGCCGCGTCTACGCCGAGAGCCAGCAGCTGCGTTCGACCCTCACGAAGGGCACGGCCAGCGGCATTTGCTCGGAGCTGGTGTACGGCAACTGGCAAGAGCTGTTCATCGCTGAATGGGGCGTCACCGAGATCATGGTGAACCCGTACGACTCGACGGGCTTCACGACCGGCGACGTCCTGGTGCGCGCGTTCCAGACCTGCGACATCGGCGTGCGTCACGGCGCCTCGTTCGCGGTGATGTCCGACGCGCTGACGCCGGGCTTCTAAGCCAGGCCCGCCCCCGAGCTGGGGGCACCTTCCCGGCAGGCCCGAGGCGCGTCAACGCGACCTCGGGCCTCTCGCTCCTCTCTCCTGCCATTCACAAGAGGCAATTCATGCGTTTCACCATCCGCGACGGATTCGTCATCCACCTCGTCACCCTGGTCGACCAGGGCGACGACCGCGCGCCCGTGCGCCAGGAAACCACGCACTACGCGAAGACCGCCGTCGAACTCGACGCGATCCAGGCGAAGGACCACGCGCACAAGCTGGAGCCCTTCAAGGACTCGAAGGGCAAGGTCGACGCCGACTCGGCCGCCTTCCTCGACGGCCTGGTCGTCAACTCGCCCGCGCCCCCGTCGAACGCCGACATCGACCGCCTCGTCGCCGAGAAGGTCGCGCAGGCGCTCGCCGCGGTCCTGGGCCCGGCGGCCGTCGCGGCGGCTGCCTCGACGGTGCCCGCCCCCGGCACGGGCGCCGCCGGCGCCTGATCGAGGTCGGCTCGCGTGATCACCGAGAACCTCGACGTCTTCCTCGGCGAGCTGGGCGTCGCCTGCTCGTGCGGCGTGTATGCCTTTACGGGCCTGCTCGACGCGCCCGATCAGACGCTCTCGCAGGGCGGCCTGAACGTCCTGAGCACGATGTACGCGCTGCAGGTGAAGACGTCCGATGTCGTCGCCGGCTCGATCGCGACGGGCTCCGCGCTCGTCGTGAACGGCCAGGCGTACGTCGTTCGTGACGTCCTCAGCCACGAAGACGGCGCGTTTTCGGTGCTCACGCTCAGCCGCTGACCGAACCACCTTCCACCAGCAACCGCAGAGGGCAACAGCAATGCCGTTCTATCGCATCCGTTCGGGCCACCAGTTCCGCGACGGCCTCGACCAGGTCCGCGGCGCCGGCGACCTGATCGAGGTCCCGACCGACATCGCGCTCGGCCACCTGAACGCGCTCGAGTTCGTCTCGATGCGCGACCCCGGCGACACCGCGGGCGACCCCCATCAGCTGCAGGGCGGCGACGAGGGCAGCGCGCCGGCGGGCCCGCTGACCGACAGCCAGGCGGGCTAACTCGATGTCGTCGATCCGCGAGCAAATCCTCGACCGGTGCAAGGTCGTCCTACTGCAGGCCAGCACGCCGGCGGGGGGCAATGTCTCGCGGTCGCGCGAGATCAGCATCACCCGCGCCGTCTCGCCCTCGATCGTCGTGCTGTTCGGCGGCGAGCAGGATCACCGCATGGGCGAGAACGCCGACGCACATGACCTGAAGGTCTCGATCCAGGTCTATGTGCGCGGCGACCCGTGGGACACGCTCGCCGATGCCGTCGCGGACCCCGCGCACACCGCGCTCATGGCCGATGCCGCCAGGTCGAACGCGGGCACGGCGGGCAGCCTGGCCGCGCTCGGCGTCGACCTGCGCAAGGTCTCGACCGACTCCGAATCGGAAGAGGCCGACCGCACCTCGGGCTGTCTCCTCGTCACCTACTCGGCGACCTACCTCACCAGCGCGGCAAGCATGTCGCGCGCCCCCGCACCCTGACCCAATCCACCTGAGGAACCTACACCATGACGATGCAGAATTTCGGCACCGGCTCGCTGATCGGCACGAAGACGATCGACTCGCTCGGCAACGCGATCGCGCTCCCGACGCCGCTCAAGTTCGGCGAGCTGTCCGACGTCGCGATCGACTTCTCGCGCGACCTGAAGCTGCTGTACGGCCAGTTCATGTACCCGGTCGCCGGCGCCGCCGGCAAGGGCAAGATCGAATTGAAGGCGAAGTTCGCGCGCATCGCGGGCCGCGTCTTCAACGATCTCTTTTTCGACAACACGCTCACGAGCGGCACGCTGAACTCGGCCGTCATCGACAACACCGGTTCGAGCATCACGGCTACGCTCACGCCGACGGTGCCCGGCTCGGGCACCTGGACGCGCGATCTCAGCGTGATCGATGCGAACGGCCTGCCGATGACCCGCGTCGCTTCGGCGCCGGTGACGGGGCAGTACGCGGTGACGGCCGGCGTCTATACGTTTGCCGCGGCCGACGTCGGGAAGATCGCGTACATCAGCTTCGCCTATACGGCGACGTCGACGAACGCGAAGGCGCTGCAGATCATCAGTCCGCTGATGGGCCAGGCGCCGACGTTCTCGGTCGACCTGCCGGGCTCGTTCATGGGGAAGGCGTCCTACTTCCGGTTCCTCAACTGCATGTCCTCGAAGCTGTCGCTCGACCCGAAGCAGGACGATTTCCAGACGAACGACCTCGACTTCACGGCGTTCGCCGATCCGCTGAACGGCTCGATCGGCTACATCTACACGGCCGACTAAGCAGCCGCGCCTCGTGAGGGGCGCCGGCGCAGTCTGCCCGCGCCTCTCCCCCATCCCTTCCACTGGAGAGCCCGTTTCATGGTCGCACCTCTCGCCAACGTCCCCGGCATCGATTTCGATTTCGGCGGCGGGCGCATTTTCACGATCCCCCCGCTGAGCCTCAACGCGTTCAAGGCGCTGCAGCAGCGGGGCGACATTTCCAAGGTCGAATTGACCGAGAAGAGCATCGATGCCTGCATGGCTGCCGTGCACGCCGCGCTGCGCCGCAACTACCCCGAGATCACGATCGACCAGGTCGGCGAGCTGGTCGACCTGAGCAACCTGCACGAGGTCATGCAGTGCGTGCTCGACGTCGCCGGCCTGAAGCGCAAGAAGGTCAGGGAGGCAGCGGCCGAGGGAAACGTCCCGGGGGCGGCGGACTAGCGTCCGTCGATTGGGATGCCCTGATCGCGCGCATCGCGGCGAACCTGGGCATCACCTGGCGAGAGGCGGCCGAGTTCGACCTGCCTTCGCTCTCAGCGCTCGAGCGCGAGTGGCGCCAGAACCCGCCAGTGCACTACCTGGTCGCCGCATACCTCGAGTATGAGGCGTCCCCCGAGCTGACGCCCGAAGAGGCCGAGGCAGCAACCGAACGCGCGCTCGCTGCGGCGATGCCCGTTCGCACCGACGTCCCGAAGGTGGATACGTCGGCGTTCGACGCCGCGATTGCGGAAGTGCAGGCGTCTGCACACACAACCTGATGAGACCCCCACGCGCCCCCTTCGGGGGGCGTGAACCATTGAGGAAACGCGGGAATGGCAGGCGACAAGGAAGTCAAGTACGAGATCACCGGCAACGCGGACGGTCTCGCGTCGGCGATGTCCAAGGCGCAGCAGGTCATCGGCGGTGCATCGGAGCAAATGAAGAGCCATGTCGAGGGCATCGGCAAGGCGTTTGAAAAGGTGAACAAGGTCTTCCTCGGCCTGGCTGCGGTGGCAGCCGGCGGCGCATTCTTCAAGGAATGCATCGGCGAATCGCGCAAGCTCGCCGGCGAGGTCGGCAACCTCTCGAAGCGTCTCGGCATCACGACCGACGACGCGAGCGCGCTGAACACCGCGCTCGGCGACATCAATAGCGATTCCGACACGTACATCGGCGCATTCGACAAGTTCGCGCAGCAGCTGCGGAAGAACGAGAGCGGCCTGCAGGACATGGGCCTCAAGACGCGCGACGCGAACGGGCACCTGCGTGACTCGAACACGCTCTTCCGCGAAGCGCTGGGCGTCGTCGGCCAGTACAAGCCCGGCCTCGACCAGACGACCGCCGCGATGTCGATCTTCGGCAAGAGCGTCGAAGAGGTCATGTCGCTGCAGAAGCTCAATAACGGCGTGATCGAAGAGGCGCGCCAGAAGAACGAGGAACTCGGCCTCACGATCACGCAGGAGAACCTCGCGGCCTCGAAGCGCTACGCCGCGGCGATGAACGACCTCGGCGACGTGATGACCGGGATCAAGAACTCGATCGGCCAGGCCGTGATGCCCGTGTTCGCCGAGCTGGGCGAGTACCTGTCGCAGTCCGGCCCCTACATGGTGAGCATCTTCAAAGGCGCGATGTCGGGCCTGCTGCTCGTCTTCCGCGCGGTGCAAATGGCCGTGAAGATCGTCGCCGGCGCGGTGTTTGAAGCGATCAATACGATCATCGACCAGGTCGGGAACATCGGCGACATGTTCTCGCGCATCCTTCACGGCGATTGGGACGGCGCCGTTCAAGCTGCGAAGGCGATCGGAAACCGCGCCGGCGAGGCGTACAAGAAAGTTTTCGTCGACAACGTGAAGGACGCGTACGCCGAGGCCGTCGAGGCGTCGGCGGGCGACATGGCTCGCGTGTGGGGCAAGGGGACGTCGGTGCAGACCGCCAAGGGCGGCAATCGCACGATGGCCGAGGCGCCCGCGAAAGAGGAGAAATCCGAAATGCCCGCGTACGAGCAGCGGCTCGTGCAGGCGAAGCTCGCGTACGCGATCCTCAACCAGGGCCGCGAGATGGACAAGGCCGAAGAAGGGGACTACTGGAAGCACATCCTCAACACCGAGACGGTGAGCGCTGGCGACCAGGCGAAGATCCGCACGAAGACCGCCGAGATCGAGATCGAGATCATGCGCAGGGGCCTGCAGCAGCAGGAGCAGCTCGCGCAAGACGGGATCAAGCGCAAAGAGGATGCCGCGATGGCGGGCCTCGAGGCCGAGCGCAACCACGCCGACAGTGAGGTCGCGATGGAGCGCATGACGGCCACGGAGCGCGCGCAGCTCGAGGTGCAATTCGAGGATCGTCGTCACGCGATCCAGCTGGACGCGCAGAACGCGCGGCTCGCGTTGCTGGAGAACGACCCGACGACGAGCCCGGTCGAGCTGGCCCGCGTGCACACCGAAATGCTGCAGGAGGAAGCGCAGTACCAGAACCGCCGCACGCAGCTGCAGAACGCGGCGACGCTGGCGGGGGTGCAGGACTCGCGCCGCATGCGCGATGCGATGACGTCGGGCTTCCAGCAGGTGATCGACCAGTACCGGAAGGGCACGCTCACGCTCGCGGGCCTGTTCCGCGGCCTGGCGAAGACGATCCTCGACGTCTGGATTCAGATGCTCGAGGAGAAGGCGGCGAAATGGCTCGCTGAGCACGTGATGGAGATCGCGGGCAACAAGGTCGCGGCCGTCTCCGACATCACAGCATCGGCAGCAGCTGCCGGTGCGGCGGGTACCGCCAGCTTCGCGGGCGCACCCTGGCCGATCGACCTCGGCGCGGCGGCCTACGGTGCCTCGATGTACGCCGCGGCGCTCTCGTATGCCCCCGCGGCCAGCGCGGCCGGGGGCTATGACATCCCGGACAACGTCAACCCGATCACGCAGCTGCACGCGCGCGAAATGGTGCTTCCCGCCAAGCACGCCGACGTCATTCGCTCGCTGTCGGAAGGCGGGGGCGGTGGCGGCGGGGACATTCACTTTCACGGGCAACGGCTGCGAGGAGGCTTTTTCATGGCGCACCAGGACGACCTGGTTTCGGCGATCAAGGATGCGAAGCGGGGGAACCGCCTGTGAGCAACGCGCTGTATCCCTCGCTCCCCGGCCTCACCTTCGAGTGCACGCGAACCGTGCTGGCCCCGCCCGTGCAGAAGCGGAAGACGCCGAGCCGGCGCGAGTACCGCGCGCGCGACGCGACGGTGCCCCTGTACGCCTATAGCCTGAAGTACGAGTTCCTTCGGGCCTCGAGCGCTGCGCAGGACCTGCAGACGCTGGTCGGGTTTTACAACTCGATGGGGGGCTCGTTCGATACCTTCCTGTTCCTCGATCCCGACGACAACACGGCGACCGATTCGGCGTTCGGCATCGGTGACGGGTCGACGCTGTCCTGGCAGCTGCTGAGGACCTTCGGCGGGTTCGCTGAGCCCGTGTTCGACGTCGTTCCGAACACGCAGCGGCTGCGCATCGTCGACTGGCAGGGCGATACACCCCTGTTTCCGCTGGCGCGGACGAACTACTGCCTGCGTTCGGCGGGGTTCGCGACGACCTGGACGGCGAACGGCGCGACCGTCACGAACGACACGACGACGGCGCCCGACGGCACGCTCACGGCCGACACGCTCACCGACGACACCGGCACGGGCGCGCACTCGCGGCGGCAGAACATCCCGCTCAATCCGAACCAGGTCGTCACGTTCTCCGCGTTCCTGAAGGCGGGCACGCTCACGAAGGCGAAGCTCCTGCTTCAGCGCACCGACACGACGAACAAGGTCTCGGTGAATTTCGACCTCTCCGCCGGGACGGTGGGCGTGTCGAACGCCGCGGGGACCTCGAGCCTCAGCGCATACGGGATCGAGCCCGCGGGCAGCATGGGCAGCGGCTGGTATCGCTGCTACGTCTCCGCGCAGGTCGACAACGTCGACGGGACGAACCTGCTCGTCGAGGTGAGCCTGATGAGCGCGGACACGGTCGGCGTGGGCTACGCCGGCACGGGGACCGGAACGATCATCGCTTGGGGCGCGCAGGTCGAACGCGTCGCCGAGAACGGCCTCGGCAGCCTGGAGCCGGGGCGTTACCTGGCCACGGTCGCGGCGACCGTGACGTCGACCGATTACGCGTTCTCCTCCTGGTACCAGTCGGGCGTCGTGACGCTGGCGAGCGCGCCTGTCGCCGGCGCCGCGCTGCGATGGTCCGGGCAGTTCTACCGGCGGTGCAAGTTCTCGGGCGACAAGCTGGACACGCAGAAGTTCTCGTACCAGCTGTTCAACGCGAACAAGGTCGATTTCGAGGCGGTGCTCGCATGAGGGCCGCGCTGTGGGAGACGTCGCCGGGCGCGCTCGCCGCGCTGCTGAATTCGCGTGCGCCGGTGAACAAGGCCGACCTCTACACCCTGATCCTCGGAAACGGCACGGTGTACCGGTGGAGCGGCGCCGACATCGCGCTCAGCGGCGGGGGCAACACCTGGACGCTCGGGCCCGGCCTGGTGCGCTCGAAGGTGCGGTTCACGAACACGCTCGAGGTCGACGACCTGACCGTGCAAATCCTCGACAACATCGGCACCCTGATCAATGGGCAGCGGCTGATGGCGTTCATCCGCGCCGGCGGCCTGATCGGCGCGACGCTGCAGGTCGATAAGGCGTTCTGGCCGGTCGGCGCGTCGCAGCCGACGGGCGCTCTCTGCTGGTTCCCTGGTCGCATTGCCGACGTCAAGGGCGGGCGCTACGGGGCCGAGCTGACGGTGCGGTGCCCCCTCGAGCTGCTCGACAAGATGGTGCCCGCCGAGCTGTACCAGTCGGGATGCCTGAACACGGTGTTCGATGGGCACTGCGCGCTCGCGCGCTCGGGCTTTACGGCGACCGGCGCCGCGACGACGGGAAGCGATGCCGGGCGTTCGACGTTCGGGCACGGCCTGGTGCAGGCGGTCGGGTATTTCGACCTCGGCACGATCACGATGACCTCGGGCGCGAACAACGGCATCAGCCGCAGCGTGAAGCAGCAGCTCGCGACGTCGATCGCAGTGCTGAACCCGTGGCCGTTGCCGGTCGTGGCAGGCGACACCTTCAGCATCGTTCCCGGATGCGACGGCACGCAGAGCACGTGCACGACGAAGTTCTCGAACCTCGTGCACTTCCGCGGGCAGCCCTACATCCCCCAAGCGGAGACGGCCCTTTGATCGACCACGGCCAGCAACGGGCCGCCGTCGTCGCCGAGGCGATGACCTGGCTCGATACGCCCTATCACCATCACGCGCGCATCAAGGGCGCCGGCGTCGATTGCGCGCAGCTGCTGATCGGCGTCTTCGCGCACGCCGGCGTCGTTCCCGAGTTCGATCCCGGGCCCTACGCGTGCGACTGGCATTTGCATCGCAGTGAAGAGCTGTTCGTGCAGTGGCTGGAACGCGCGGGTGCACGACCAGTGCAGACGCCTGCACCCGGCGACGTCGCGATCTTCAAGTTCGGGCGGTGCTTCTCGCACGGGTCGATCGTCGTCACGCCCGACCAGGTCCTGCACGCCTACATCAATCGCCGCGTGATCGTCAGCTCGCTCACCGATGCCGAGCTGACCGGTCGCGAGGTCCGTTTCTTCTCTCTCTGGGGCTGATCGATGTCCGGTACCACTATCAGCATGAGCGCGGACAAGATCGGCGCGCTGAAGCTGCAATCGTCCTGCTATGGCGCGGTGATCCCGCTCACCTATGGCGTGTGCCAGGTCGCCGGCAATCTGCTCTGGTTCGGCGGGTTCAAGGCCGTTCCGCACACGACCTCGCAAGGTGGAAAGGGCGGTGGCGTCACGCAGCAGAACACGACCTTCAGCTATGCGGCCGATGTCCTGATGGGCCTTGCGCACGGGCCGATCACGAACGTCCCGCGCGTCTGGCGCGGGAAGAGCGTGTTCTCGGGCGGCGTCGCAGGGAGCCAGGTGCAGAACGTCTCGGAGACGTATACCGGTGGGGCTGCGAACTCGACGTACACGCTGAGCCACGGGGCGACGCTGATCACATTCGGTCAGCTGAACGCCGCAGTCACGGCCGCCGACGGGACGCCGAGCGTCGCGACCCTGTCGCGCGGGTTCGACTACACCTATTCGCAGGGCGTGGTGACGCTGCGCAATGGCAACTGGAACGGTAAGCAGCTGACGGTCGCGTACCAGTACCGGGGCAGCGCGATCGCGACGACGGCGCTCGACGGCCTCGGCCTGACGTTCATCAAGGGCGAGATCGGGCAAGCGGCCTGGTCGGGCCTGGCGAGCTATGGCTCGCAGAGCATCGGATACAGCGGGCTCTGCGCCGTCGCCGCGACGCAATATGACCTCGGCGACCAGGCATCGGTCGAGAACCACAAATTCGAGGTCGTCGGCCCGTGGGCCTACTCGATCTCGTCCTCGGTCATGGATGTCGATCCGTCGGTCGTGATGCGCGATGTCCTGACGATGGCCGGGCCCGGCGCGAACTTCCCCGCTGCAATGCTCGATGCCTGGTCGTCCTACTCCGACTATTGCGTCGCGAACAATCTCCTTGTCTCGCCCTGCCTGGACTCGCAGCAGAGCGCGAGCGACCTCGTCGGCCAGGCGATGCGGCTGACGAACTCCGCGCCCGTGTGGAGCGGCGGGCGCCTGAAGGTCGTCCCGTACGGCGATGCAGCGGTGACGGCCAACGGTCGCACGTTCACGCCAAACACGACGCCCGTGTATGACCTCGATGACGACGCCTACACGCCGCAGGATGGTGACGATCCGGTGCACTTCGAGCTGAAGACGCCGGCCGACCGAAAGAACATCGTTCAAGTCGAGTACCTCGATCGCTCGCTGCAGTACGCGACCGCGATCGCGACGGCGAAGGACCTCACCGACATTTCGGCGAACGGTCCTAACCCGATGGACGTCATTAGCGCGCACTGGATTTGCGATTCCTCGATCGCGCGCCACGTGGCCGAGCTGGTGAAGCAGCGCAGCCTCTGCGTGCTCGCGACGTACACGTTCGGCCTGCCGTGGCATTACGCGCTGCTCGAGCCGATGGACCTCGTGACGCTGACCGATAGCGTCCTCGGGCTGGACAAGTGGCCGGTTCGGATCACGAAGATCACCGAGGACGACGACGGCGACCTGCTGATCGAGGCTGAGGACTACCCCGCCGGCGTGTGCTCGGCTGCCCTCTACTCGCAGCAGGGGCAACTCGGCTTCCAGCACGACTACAACGCCTCGCCGGGCACCGCGGCCTCGCCGATCATCTTCGAGGCGCCGGCGGCGAAGACCGGCACGGGCGTCGCCCTGCGGATCGCGGTGCGCTCGAGCGGCAATGCAGCCTGGGGCGGCGCGCAAGTCTGGATCAGCCTGGACGGCACGAACTATCGCCAGGCGGGGGTCGTGTACGGGGCGGCGCGAACCGGCGCCGTCGCCGCGGCTGCGACCGGCAGCTCGACGAGCTTCCAAGTGAACGGCGTCACGGGGCAGCTGTTGAATGGAAGCGCGGCCGACGCCGCGGCGCTCGCGACGCTCTGCTACATCGGGGGCGCCTCGCCGGAATACTTCGCGTATCAGACGGCCACGCTCACGGGGACCGGGGCCTACACCCTCACGGGGCTCGTGCGCCAGGCGTATGGCACGCCCGCCGGCGCGCATGCAGTGAGCGACGTTTTCGTGCGGGTCGACGATTCCGTCGTGCAGTTCGAGGACCTCGACGTTTCGATGGTCGGGAAGACCGTGTACGTCAAGGTCTGCAGCTTCAACCAGTACCAGGCGGCGCAGCAGTCGCTGGCCGACGTCACCGCGACGACCTACACGATCACCGGCAACATGGCCGCGTTCCTGCCTGGCGTGGGCGGGAAGGGCCTCGGCGTGAACGCCTCGGGCCTGACGTTCCGGTACCCGGTCGGGGGCGGCGCGAACCCCTCGAGCATCACGCTCTCGGCGGTGAAGACTGGCATCCTCTCGGGCACGGTGAACTGGTCTGTCATCGCCGGCACGGCGACGCTGTCGGCGACCACGGGCGATAGCGTGACGCTCGCGGCCGTCAACATGGCCACCGATGCGGTGACGATCCGCGCGAGCGTGACGGACGGCGTCGGGACCTATGTCGACGACACGACGCTGGTGAAGGTCTATGACGGTGCGAACGGGGCGCCCGGCGGCACCGGGCCCGCGGGCCTGAACAATGCCGTCGTGTACGTGTACCAGCGCGCCAGCTCGGCCCCGAGCCTGCCGAGCGCGACGGTGACGTACACGTTCGCGACGGGCGCGGTCGCGGGCCTTAACAACGGCTGGACGGCCGGGGTGCCTGCGGGCTCCTCTCCGCTGTACGTCACGGTCGCGACCGCGAGCAACAGCGGCACGACCGACACGATCGCCCCGAGCGAATGGGCCTCGGCTGTGGTGATGTCGCAGGACGGCGCGCCCGGCGCGAACGGCCTGAACACCGCGACCGTGTACCTCTTCCAGCGCACCAGCACGTCGACCGCGCCGAGCCTGCCGAGCGCGGCGGTGACGTACACCTTCGCGACCGGCGTCGCGACGGGGGTAAACAACGGCTGGACGCAGACGATGCCGACGAGCGGCGGCTCGTTCCGGTGGGTCACGACCGCGACCGCGCTCGGCACTGGCGCGACCGATTCGATCGCCAACACCGAATGGGCAGCCGCGAGCGTGCTCGCGCAGGACGGCAACAGCGGCGCGAACGCGCCTCTTCTGACGCTGTCGTGCACGGCGCAAACGGTCACGTTCGACGGCCAGAACGCGCTGAGTCCGTCGTCGCAGACGATCACGGCGACCGCTGTCCTGCAGAACCTCGCCGGGACCGCGGCGTTCACGTGCACGCTGTATGACGCGAGCGGCGCGAACCTTGGAAACGTCACCATGGGCGGGGGCGCGAGCAACACGCGCACGCTGACCGGTGCGCAGTTCACCTCGCTCGGGGCGGCGGCGTGGGCGGTGATCACGGCGACCTTGAGCGGCCTGTCGGACACCGAGACGATCGTGAAGCTGCGCGACGGAACCGGCGCCGTCGTCGGGGACCTGTCGAACCAGGACCAGACCCTCACGGCAGACAGCACGGGCCACGTGACGAGCTACGCCGGCGCGTCGACGGCGATGACGATCTATGTCGGCCTGGTGGACGACACCGCGAATTGGACCTTCTCGAAGGTGGATTCGACCGGCGTGACGAGTTCGATCAGCGGCGCCGTCGTGACGGTGACGGCGATCACCGATTCGACCGATACGGGTTACGTCGACGTCACGGGCGCGCGCACGGGCTATCCCTCGGTGACGAAACGGTTCTCGCTGTCGAAATCGAAGGCGGCGCCAGGCGCCGGCGCCGGGCCGGTTCAAAACTGGTTCGCGAACGCCGAGCAGGGTACGGGCTACCCGAACTCGGCCGACGCAATCGTGCGGATGAACACCGACGGGACGGTCGACATCAAGCAGGCCGTCGCCGGCGCCGGCTCCTACGTCTACGCGACGAATTGGTTCCTTCCGACGACTGCAGGCATCGGCACGAGCTATTGGGTGAAGGCCGTACCGCGCCCGGGCACCTCGCCCCTGTATGCAGGCACGACTGGCGCGTACACGCGCCTCACCTCTGCGCAGAGCTGGCGCAATTTCATCGGCACGGGCACGGTCGCCGCGAAAGACACGACCCTCGACCTCTATATCGCTGCGGACAACGGCAGCGGCGCGCCTGGCCAGGTCGTCGCAATGGCATCGATCCGCGTCGAGGCCGACGAATCGTGAGTTCCACCACCACCACCACCACCACCACCGAAAGGGCTGACACGATGGAAACGCTGCAGGCGTCTGCACCAGGCGCAGGGGAGGGCGGCGCGGACGGCGATCAGCCCGCGGGCACGCCGCTCACCCTGGCCGACGTCGCGATCATCAATGACCGGCTGAACCGCGGCAGCGCGCGGATGAAGCGGATCGAGGACGGGCTCGCGGAGAACACGCGCGTCACGACCGAAAGCCTCGAGGCCGTGCGCGAGGTCCTCGACCTGATGAACGCGGCGAAGGCCGGTTTCCGGGTCGCTGGCTGGCTCGGCGCCGTCATCCGGTGGGTCGGGTACCTGGCATCGGCCGCGGCGGCGATTTGGGGGTTCGTGCACGTCCTGAAGGGCGGCGGCGACGTCATCCCCCCGCCGGGCCACTGATGCGCGATGAGAACCGGCCCGAAATCCGGCCCCCGCCCCGCGGTGAACACGCGGGTCGTCGACCAGGCCGAGCGAGAGATGCGCGAGCCGCGTCGCTTCGAGGTTGACCTGAAGACGTACCGCGAGGGCATTCGCGCTCAATCGAAAGAGGCGCTCGACCTATGCCGCGAGCTGCACGTTCCAATTCCTGAGAGGTCAAGATGATCACGATCGCACAGCTGATCGCAGCCGGCGTCGCACCGACGCAGGCGAACACCTTCGCCGGCGCGCTCGATGAAGCCTGCGCTCGGTTCGACATCACAACGCCGGCCCGTGTCGCCGCGTTCCTGGGGCAATGCCTCGTCGAGAGCGCGCGACTCGTGCACCTCGAGGAGAGCCTTTTCTACCGTGATCCGGCGCGCGTCTCGAGCGTGTTCCCGCGGCTCTTCCCGACGACCGCGGACGCGATCGCGTTCGTCCGCAACCCCGAGAAGCTCGCGAACCGCGTGTACGCGGGCGTCAACGGGAACGGCGACGAGGCGAGCGGCGACGGGTTCCGGTACCGCGGCCGAGGCGTCCTGCAGCTGACGGGCCGCGCGCGCTACGCAGACGCTGCTGCGGGCCTGGCCCGCCCCTACCTCGAGCAGCCCGAGCTGCTCGCTCAGCCGGCCGACGCCTGCCTCACCGCGGCCTGGTACTGGCACACGAACAAGCTGAACGCCCTCGCCGACGCGCACGCGATCGACGAGATCACCCGGGCCGTGAACGGCCGCGCGATGCTGCAGGCAGACGTTCGCCGGCAGTGCACCGAGGAGGCGTTTCGCGCCTTCGCCTGACGACACCAGACACCACGAGGACCCGATGACCTTCAATCTCAGGACTGCGATCGCGGGGATCGCCCCGACGCTCGCGACGATGCTCGGCGGGCCGCTCGCCGGAACCGCCGTCACCGCGCTCGAGAACGCGTTTGGCCTGACGCCTGGCGCCGGCGCCGATGCCGTCACGCAGGTCGTGCAGGCCGGCATGACGCCTGACGCGATCGCGGCCGTCCGCAAGGCCGACCAGGAGCATGCCGAGAAGATGCGGCAGCTCGACATCGACGTCGAGCAACTGAACGCCGCGCACGAGGCGGCGATCGCGACGATCGACGCCGGCGACCGGGACAGCGCGCGCAAGCGTGAGATCGCGGTCGGCGGGTATACCGTCCCCGCGCTGGCTTGGCTGATCGTCTCGGCGTCCCTCTGCCTGGTCGTCGCGACCGTCACGGGGAATATCACCCGCGACCCGCAACTCGCCGGCCAGGTGGGAATCGTGACGGGGTATTTGCTGAACGAGGCGAAAACCGTCCTCGCGTATTTCTTCGGTTCGAGCGCGAGTTCGGCCCGGAAAGACGCGACGATTGCGCGCCAGGCGGAAACCGTGGCGGGGTCGTGATGATCGGCCTGCATCATCCCCCCCGGCCGGTGCACGCGCCGCCGGCGCCGCCTCCCCGCCCGGGGGCTACCCATGCCCCGGGGAGGCGCCCCGCGCTCGTCTGCGCGGGCTGTGGGGCCCCGCTCGAGGGCCTCGGCGGGCTGTGCAGCTACTGCCGGCGCCTGGCGACCCGCTAGCGGTGCAGGTCCTTCGCCCTGAGCTGCGTGTACCGCATCAGCTGGCGGGGGTCCCGGTGCCCGGTGACGAGCATCATTTCGGGGATCGAATACTTCCCTGATTCGACCAGGCGGCTAATAGCCTCGTGTCGCAGGTCATAGAGGACCAGGTCGGGAATATTCAGCTCCCTGCACGCTCGAGGGAATATCGACGACCAGCTCTTGCCATTCACCGGGAAAATGAACTCGCTCTTTTCGGTGCGCGGCTGCCTTTCGATAATCTCGAAGCAGCGGCCGAGGAGCGGCACGACCTGGTGATTGCCGATCTTGCGGCGGGGGTCCTTCCGGTCGCGAATGATGATCGTCCGGTCTTCGCGGTTCAGGTCGTCCCATCGCAGGCGCGTGATCTCGCTCGGCGGCCGAAAGCAGCTGTCGAGGATGAAATCGAAGAGGTCGACGCGCAGCGAACGACTGTGCTCATTGAACCAGGCGCGCAGCCGGGCCAGCTCGTCGGCCGTCGGGCGCCGATCGCGCTCGTTCGACCTGGCGAGCATCCCCATGTGGTTCAGGACCTCCCGGGCCTCAGAAACGACGCCTAGCGGCGTTTCCACGCCCCAAAGCGAGCGCGCCACCTTCAGCACGCCCCCGAGATACGTGAGATCGATCGAGGCCGTCACGCCGCGCACCTGGCGATCGTGCGTGATGTACCGGACGACCCGGGCGACGGTGAGGTCGCAGAGCCGCACCGCGCCGAGGCCGTCGCTGCGGCTCTCGATGCGCTTCAGGACGTCCTCTTTGTTGCGGCCGAACGGCTTGATCTTCCCGACCTCGCGCCGGTACTGGTCGACCAGGTCGCCGACCGTCGACGTCGCGGTCGGGTTCACGCCGGCGGCGCGCCCGCTCTCAATCTCCGACTCGATGCGCCGGGCCCACTGCTCGGCGAGCTTGCGCGTCGTGAACGTCTTGGTTTTCGTCTTGTGGCCGCGCCTGCGCACCTGGGCCCGCCATTTCTCCCCGACCGGGATAATGCTCGCCATGTTTCCACCCCCTGATGCCCGTAGCACTTGCCGGCACGCGCCTGTCGCGGCCGTAGCAAACTCGTAGCACTTCGGAAGTGTATCCCCGGGCGATTCCGTGCATTTTCAGGATAGCAACCAGGCCCCAAAGTGTCGAAAAGCGGAGAGAAATCAATTACTTACAGCCCATGGCGGTTGTCTATAGCCCCGATGATGGATTGGACAGCAGGGCCAGCATTCATGCGGGTTACAGCCCGGTTCGTAGCAATTTCTTAGCGTCGAGCGGGCATG
>FTCZ01003547.1_pt1 | contig 38409 bp, 29 predicted proteins | sample 1658871 | NCBI WGS metagenome assembly FTCZ01 (sample SAMEA3914864, study PRJEB12502) | metagenome | biome: forest; material: soil | place: USA | collected 2012-03-12 | depth 0.3 m | reverse complement strand
GGAGATGGTCGTCGACGGCCGCAGGGATATGGAGGCGGTCGGCGTGACGTTCACCCCGATTTTCAACTACCCGATCGACTGGACCTGGACCGTCTGACCGGCGCGCCGGTTCCACGAACCGAGCGAGGTCCTGCGCCGCGATCCGCGCCCGGCTGGCCGCCCGAAGTGCATCGGCCCGAGCAGGCGGAGGTCCTGGTTGAAATGGAATGCCGGGCAACGCCTGACCAAGCGGTGCGCGGGCCGCCTTGGCGATCCGCCCCTGTTGATCGTCAACGGGCGAGGCGTCATGCTGCGGCGTTGGCGCGTGAGGCCCGTTGCGAACGGAGCGGACGCTCGGCGGTCCTTCCGCCGGATCATCGAGCAAGGCAGTGTTCGGCAGCTGGCTGTCCTGGTATCGCCCTTGGCTTCGGCGTCGTCGTCGCGACCCTGATCTTGTCGCGCGGCGGCGCATTGCGCCCGGCGCCTCCAGCCCCCGGTGAAATGACATTTCTCTGGCGTTCCGGCGGTGCCAAACCGGCTGGCGGGGAGCGCACCATCGGCGCGGCGCACAAGGTCCGCTCCGCTTGACTGTCGCATCCAGGCCGCCGGCCAGGATGCGCAACACCAGGCGCCTGCGACACGGGGGATGGTCCGCGTCTCGGCGACTGCCGCGAGATAGCGCGGGTGACGCAGGGCCCGTCATACCTTTCCGGTATATTATGGGACCGAGATGGTCTTTCCCATCGGTCAGCGCAAAGCCTAATTCCAGCCACAGGCAGAGGATCAGGACTTGGCGACGATTGCAGCGATCGAGGCGTTCACCGCGAACGTGCCCATGATCCGCCCGCATGTGGCGATAGCGACGATGCACGCACAGGCGATGGTCATCGTTGGGTCCGCTGCTCGGACGAGATCATCGCGACCGCCGACGCCACGACGATCGGCAGGCTCGGCCATAGCAACGAGAGCCCGGAGGGCTTCAGGCGCGCGATCGAGACAGGATCGTCTGCCGCCGCCGGAAGGCGGGCGGCGCTACCGGTGACGCTCGCCTCCGGTGCCAGGCAGCGTCGGCGCCAACCATAGACATAACTGTATCCATGAACAAAAAAGGGGAGAGGGAAATGAAGCATTATTCGCACCTGTTGCGGCGTGGCCTGATGGCATCGGCGTGCATCGTCATCATGGTTTCGGGGCAGGCTCAGGCGCAGGCTGCCGCGCCCCCGGCACCTCAGATTCCACCTGCCCCCCAAGAGAAGGCACCGGAGGTGACCAATGCGCCGCCGGCGCCCGCCGGCCAGACCCCTCCGGCTCAGGATACCCAGCCTGCTCCCGCAGCTGCCGAGATCATCGTCACGGCTTCGCGCGTGGGGCGCAGCGGCTTTGTCGCGCCCACGCCAATGACGACACTGAGCGCGGCCGATATCAACAACACCGCGGTGACCAACATTGCCGATCTTCTCAACCGCAGCCCGGCCTTTACCGCCTCGGTCACACCCGCCTCGGCCGGGCCCCAGGTGACAACCACACCCGGCGCGAACTTCCTGAACCTGCGCGGGCTTGGCCCCAACCGCACGCTTGTGCTCGTGGACGGTCAACGTCACGTGCCGACCTCGGCGACCGGCGCGATCGATATCAACCTCATCCCGTCCATTCTGATCGACCGCGTCGATGTCGTGACCGGCGGCGCCTCCGCCGCATGGGGTTCGGACGCAGTTGCCGGCGTCGTCAATTTCATCCTCGACCATAAGCTGAATGGGCTGCGCGCCAATGTGCAGCAGGGCATTTCGCAAGCCGGTGACGATTCACAGACACTGGTCCAGGCCGCCTACGGCACCTCACTCCTTGGCGGTCGCCTTCACCTGACGGTCGCGGGCGAATATTTCCGCGACGGTGGCGCGGGCCTGCAGGGCAGCCGCGACTGGGGCCGCAGCGGCTGGAACCTGATCTCGAATCCGAATGCGACAGCCACAAATGGGCAGTTTGTGCGACTCGTCACGCCTGGTGTGCAATATTCGAACGCGACCATGGGTGGCCTGATCGTCAATCGCACCGGGCCGCTGGCAAATATCCAGTTCGGCCCCGGCGGCACCGTTCTGCCCTTCACCTACGGGACCAATGCGGGTTCGGCCTTCATGATCGGCGGCAGCGGGACCAATCTCGACCCCCTTGTCTCGCTCGAGCCGTCGATGGAGCGCTATAGCGGCTATGGACGAGCGGCGTTCGAGATCACGCCCCATGTCACCGCCACGTTCGATGCCACCTATGCGCGCAGCGAGGCACTCCAGAGCACCATTCCCGCAGCGGACTATGGGAACATCACGATCCAGCAAGACAACGCGTATTTGCCGGCGGCGGTTCGTGCCATCATGGTCGCAAACAATATCACGAGCTTCAAGATGGGCCGCCTGAACTATGACGACCTCGGCCGGATTCAGACCGACAATGTGACGACAGTCCAACGCTATGTCGGCGGGCTCAACGGTACGGTTTTCGACACCATCAAGTGGAGCGGCTATTTCGAGCACGGCATCGCCAACTATAATCAGGTCTATCTCAACAACCGCAATCAGGCACGGTGGGCCGCCGGGGTAGATGCAGTCGTCAATCCTGCCTCGGGCGCGATCGTGTGCCGCTCGACGCTGGCCAACCCGGGCAATGGCTGCGTGCCGATCAACGTCTTCGGCGTGGGTTCGGTCAGCCAGGCGGCCAAGGACTATGTCCTCGCCAATCCGTCCGCCAACACGCGGATCAAGGAGGACGCGGCGGGCATCAATATCTCTGGAGATCCCTTCTCGCTCTGGGCCGGGAAGGTGTCGATTGCGGTCGGCGGCGAGTATCGCAAACAGTCGCTGCAGACGACCACCGATCCGCTGTTTCAGACAGGCGGCTATCGCACCGGCAACATTCGCGCGATCGCCGGCGGTTTCAACGTGAAGGAGATCTATGGCGAGGCGGTGGTCCCGCTGGCGCGGGACATCACGCTGATCCGGTCGCTCGAATTCAATGGCGCTGTGCGCCGTACGGATTATTCGATCAGCGGCGCGGTCACCTCCTGGAAGACCGGCCTGTCCTACACGCCGATCAACGGCATCCGCTTCCGCGCAGCCCGCTCGCGAGACATCCGGGCACCGAACATCACCGAACTTTTCCTCGCCGCACAGCAGTCGGCAGGCAACACCGTGTTCGACCCGGTCACCGGGCAGCAGACTTTCTACACACAGATCCTGACCGGCAACACCAGCCTGAAGCCTGAGATCGGCGATACATGGACCTATGGCGTGGTGCTCGAGCCCCGTGCAGTCCCGGGCCTGCGCGCGTCGATCGATGCCGCTGACATCCACCTGACCAACGCGATTTCGACCCTGACGGCCCAGGACACGGTGGATCGCTGCTTCGCGGGCGCGACGACATTGTGCAGCCAGATCACCCGCTCGCCGACCGGCGCGATCACGACCGTCTCGCTGCCGTACCTCAATCTCGCGTCGATACGGTCGCGCAGCGTCGATGCTGAGATCGACTATCACCTGCCGATGTCCCATATCAGTTCCAAGCTGGACGGGACGCTGGATCTGCGCTTCCTCGCCACGTACATCTTCAAGTTCGAGACCAGCGACGGGGTCACAACGCTCGACACCGCCGGCCAGACAGATCACCCGCAGTACCGGCAGACCGTAAGGATCACCTATGACAAGGGTCCGCTGACGGTGTTCGTCGAGGATATCTTCATCAGCAAGGCCAGGGCGTTCGCGCAGTATCGCGGGCTGGATATCTCGGACAACAACGTGCCTTCGGCGAACTATGTCAATCTTTCCGCATCGGTTCGCGTGCCGAACAGCCATTTCGAAATCTTCGGGAACGTGACCAACCTGTTCGACAAGGATCCGCCGATCGTCGTCACGGGCAGCGTGTTCGGCCCTGAAACCAACGCGTCGACCTATGACACCATCGGACGGCGCTTTGCGATCGGGGTGCGTATCCGTTGACGCACAAATGCTCGCCGAACCGTCTGGAAGGGTGAGCATCGCACGGGAATGCCCGCCGGGTGCAGGTCCGCCGCGCGCGCCTGCACCGGGCGGAATGCCTGGGCGCATCTTGAGGATGCTCACCCGATCGACCCACCGGGCAGGAGCGGCGATCTGTGCTCTCATGCCTCCGCACCTCGCATGCACAGCCATATGCTGGCGTCGACAGTCCGTCGTGGGGAGCCTGGCGGCAACCGGATACGCAACGCGGCAGGCCCTACAGCATGAAGCCGTGCGAGGAAGAAGTGATGTCCTATGTGTCGGAGGCGCCGCGCCAGGTCCCGGTGCTTGGCGAATATGAACTGGTGGTGCTCGGCGGCGGCCCGGCGGGGATGATGGCCGCCGCATCGGCGGCGCGAGCCGGCCGGCGGGTCTTGCTGGTGGAACGGTACGGTTTTCTGGGGGGAATGGGGACGGCCGCCGGCGTGTCCAATTTCTGCGGCCTCTATGCCAATGTCCATGGCGAGCACGAGGTAATCGTGCACGGCCTGGTCGATGACCTGCTCGATCGCATGGAGCGGCTGAACGGACTCAACACCCCTCACCTCATCCTCGGCAAGGTGATGGCACGTGCCTATGATGTCTCGGCATACAAGCTGGCGGCAGACGATCTCATGGCAGAGCACGGCGCCGAGCTGCTGTTTCACGCTGTCGCGGCAGCGGTATCGATGCGCGACGACAGGACAATCGATGCGCTGATCCTGGAAACCAAATCGGGGCGGATGGCCGTGCGGGGAGCCTTGTTCGTCGACGCGTCGGGCGATGGAGACCTGGCGGCACTGGCGGGTGCTCCTTTCGAAAAGGGCGACGAGGAAGGTCATCTCCTCTACCCATCGACGATGTTCCGGGTGGCAGGGGTCGATCCGGGGCGTGCGGGCGAAGCCTGGAAGACGATTCCGGCCCTGATGGAGGAAGCAGCGGCAGCGGGGCGGTTCAGCTTTCCGCGCAAGGGTGCGATCGTGCGGCCCCAGCGCAATCCAACCGAATGGCGCGCCAACATTACCCAGCTGCGCAACGATGACGGCAGCGCGATCGACGGCACCGACGCCTTCGCGCTGAGCGCGGGCGAGGTACAGGGGCGCGAACAGGTCCGGGACGTGTTCACCTTCCTTCGCACCGTGCCAGGCTTCGAGCAGTCGTACATCGTCGAGATTGCGCCGCAGGTGGGCATTCGCGAGACGCGGCGGATCATGGGCGATTATGTGCTGACCGAGCGCGACGTGCTCGACTGCGTCGATTTCGCCGACAGCATCGGCTGCAACGGCTGGCCGGTGGAAGCCCATGTCGCCGGCGACGTCGAGTGGCGCTTCCCCGACATTCCGAACGTCCGCGGCTATAATGGCCTGCCCTATCGAATGATCGTGCCTCGTCTGGTCGACAACCTGTTCGTGGTGGGACGCTGCGCGTCGATGACCCATGCCGGCCAATCGGCGGCGCGGGTGACGGGCAGTTGCTTCGCCATGGGGGAAGCGGCCGGCACCGCCGCTGACCTCGCGCTGGCCGCCGGCATCCTGCCCCGCGCGGTCGACGCCGGGGCGCTGCGCGACACGCTCGACCACAACGGAGTCCGGCTGTGAACAGCGAAGCCCCCGTCGCCGGGATGCCTGCTTGTCGACCCGGTGTGCCTGGCCGGGATGATCGATCACGGCTGCGCAAGGGGTAAGGTCTTCGGTCAGGACTCATGTCCGCCGCCGAGCATTGAGCGCCAGCTTGCCGAGAACCAGGCGCGGCTCGAGCCTGGTTTCGCAGCCGATGCGAGCGGAGCCCGCTCGGGCTCCGGTTGCTTTCAGCGATTTCCAAAACCGTCAGATGATTCCGCCGCACCTGATTGCCGGGCTGCCCGCCATCTTGCCTCGCCGGCGGCGCGACGCTGAGGTTCGGAATAGTCCCAGTCGCCTCGCTGCAGGCTTCATTCAGTCAGGAAGCGCAACGCTGCCCCAGTAAAGGCTTCGGGCATCTCGACATTCGACAGGTGAGCAGCGGGCAGCATTACAATGCGCGCCTCCTGAAGCGTTGCGGCAAGCGCCTCGCTGTGTGGCGGAGGTGTCGCCGGGTCGAGGCTTCCACCGATGACCAGCGTCGACGTCGCGATCAGCCGCCCGGCTGGACGCATGTCCATGTCCCGGATTGCCGCGCAGCAGCCGGCATAGCCTATCGGACTGGTATCGAGCAGCATGCGGCGCGGCGCCTCTGCCGCCGCCTTGCCGGTTTCAAGGAATGCCGGTGTAAACCAGCGCTCCAGTACCGCATCCGCCACGGCGCCCATGCCGTGCTCGAGGACGGTCGCAATGCGCGAGTCCCAACCCGATGGCGGTCCCATGAACGCGCTGGTATTCGCCAGCACCATCCGGTCGAGGCGTTCGGGCGCGCGCGCGCCGAGCCATTGTCCGATCATGCCGCCCATCGAGAGACCGCAAAACGAGACCCGCGCGACGCCGAGCGCGTCGAGCAACTCGAGGACATCGCGGCCCAGCCGGTCGAGTCCGTAAGCGCCACCGGGAACGCCTGACCGCCCGTGTCCGCGCCCGTCGTAGCGCAGCACGCGGAACCGCGTCGCAAAGGCTGGCAGCTGCGCGTCCCACATCCCCATCGACGTGCCGAGCGAGTTGGACAGCAACAGCATCGGCGCGTCCTCGGGACCGTCGAGCCGAAAAGCGATCGCACAGCCATCGCCGGTCCGTATGGAGGCAGCTCTGGTCACACGCGTTCCAGCACCAGAGCGATGCCCTGGCCCACACCGATGCACATGAAGACAAGAGCGCGGCGACCACCCTTGCAGTGAAGTTCCTCCACGGCCGTCATCGCGATCCGCGCGCCCGACATGCCAAGCGGGTGGCCAAGGGCAATTGCACCGCCATTGGGGTTGACGCGCGGATCGCCGGGATCGACGCCAAGGTCGCGCAAGGTGGCGATGGCCTGGCTGGCGAACGCCTCGTTCAGTTCGATCACGTCGAAGTCGTCGATGCCGAGGCCGGTACGCTCGAAGATCCGGCGTGCGGCCTCGACCGGGCCCACGCCCATGATGCGCGGCGCGACACCGGCGGCGGCCATCGCGACGACGCGGGCGCGGGGGGTCAGCCCATGCCGTGCCGCGGCGGGCTGCGATGCCAGGAGCAGCGCCGCCGCACCATCGTTCAGTCCTGAGGCATTGCCAGCCGTGACGGTCCCTGCGTCGCGCACGACCGGCTTCAACCGCGCCAGTGCCTCGAGCGAGGTCTCACGCGGATGCTCGTCGCGGACGAAGACGCCTGGTTGCCCCTTCCGTTGTGGCACCTCGACCGGCACGATCTCCGCTGCGAAACGTCCGCTGGCCTGCGCCGCAGCGGCCTTCTGTTGACTGGCCAGCGCGAAGGCGTCCTGGTCCTCGCGGCTCACCTGCCACTCATGGGCTATGTTTTCGCCAGTCTCGGGCATCGTATCGACCCCGTAGGCGCGACGCATCGCAGGGTTGACGAAGCGCCAGCCGAGCGTCGTATCCTCGATCTTCTGGACGCGGTCGAACGCAACCGATGCCTTGCCGAGCACATAGGGCGCGCGCGTCATCTGCTCGACTCCGCCCGCGATCATCAGTTCGGCATCACCGCTTCGGATTGCCTGCGCCGCACTGCCGATGGCGTTGAGCCCCGACCCGCAAAGGCGGTTCACGGTCACGCCCGGCACTTGCTTGGGCAATCCGGCGAGCAGCAGCGCCATGCGGGCAATGTTCCGATTATCCTCGCCCGCCTGATTGGCGCAGCCGAGGGTCACGTCATCCACCGCCTGCCAATCGACGCCCGGATTGCGCTCCATCAGCGCGCGCAGCGGAATCGCGGCGAGATCGTCGGCACGGACCATCGACAGTGCGCCGTTCAACCGGCCGATGGGCGTACGGATCGCATCGCAGACGAACGCATCGCTCATGCCGCGACCATCGCGATTTCGAACGGGGCGCCAGTCTTCGCCATTACCTCGTCGACCGAAACCCCCGGGGCGAGTTCGATGAGGCGCAGGCCCGGCCTGTCGCAGGCGATGACGGCGAGGTTGGTGACGATCAGGTCGACGACGCGCCTGCCGGTCAGCGGCAGCGTGCATTCCCGCAATATCTTGGGGCTGCCGTCCCTGGCGACATGATCCATGACGATGACGATCTTCCTGACCCCGGCGACAAGGTCCATCGCCCCGCCCATCCCCTTCACCATCTTGCCCGGAATCGTCCAGTTGGCGAGGTCGCCGTTCGCGCCTACCTCCATCGCGCCCAGCACCGCCATGTCGATATGACCGCCGCGGATCATCGCGAAGCTGTCGGCCGAGGAAAAGAAGCTCGACACCGGCAGCGCGGTGACGGTCTGCTTGCCTGCGTTGATAAGGTCGGGGTCTGCCTCTCCCTCAAAGGGAAACGGGCCGATGCCGAGCATGCCATTTTCCGACTGGAGCGTCACGTCGATGCCGGCGGGCACGAAGTTGGCGACCAGCGTCGGGATGCCGATGCCGAGATTGACATAATAGCCGTCGCGCAGCTCCCGCGCGGCGCGGGCCGCCATCTCGTCGCGGGTCCAGCCCCCGGTTTTGGCCGTCATAATGTGCCCTCTCTGGCGCGCGTCGTCAGCTTCTCGATCCGCTTCTCGTTGATCGTGCTGAGGACGACCCGGTCGACATAGATGCCCGGCGTGTGGACGCAATCAGGGTCAAAAGTGCCTGCGGGCACGATCTCCTCCACCTCGGCAACGGTAACCTTGCCGGCCGTCGCCATGACCGGGTTGAAGTTGCGTGCGGTCTTGCGGAACATCAGGTTTCCGGCGGTGTCAGCCCGCCAGGCCTTTACGATCGAAAGGTCGGCGCGCAGCCAGGTTTCGCGCACATAGTCCTCGCCGTCGAATGTCTCGACCGGCTTGCCCTCGGCGATCACGGTGCCGACCCCGGTTCTGGTATAGAAGGCGGGAATGCCCGCCCCGCCGGCCCGGATGCGCTCGGCGAGCGTGCCCTGCGGGGTGAGTTCGAGCGCGAGTTCGCCGGAGAGATATTGCTGCTCGAACAGCCTGTTCTCGCCGACATAGCTGGAAATCATCCTGGCGACCTGGCGCGTCTCCAGCAGCATCCAAAGGCCAAAGCCCTCGGCGCCTGCGTTGTTCGAGACGATGGTCAACCCGGAGACGCGGCTCGCCCGGATTTCCGGGATAAGGCTTTCCGGGTTTCCCGACAGGCCGAAGCCGCCCGACATGATCGTCATGCCGTCAAAGAGCAGGCCCTTCAGTGCTGCGGCCGGGCTTTTGTAGATTTTGTCGGCCATCGGATGCTCAGGCTGTAGCCCGGGCGCGTGCGGAGAAGCCCTCCTCGTCTCCGGTCGCCGCGCGCTGAAGCTTGAAATCAAAGGAGATATAGGCGCTGTCGCCCTGGCGGTTGGGGACCGGCAAAAGACCCTCGCGCGTGCCGAAGGCGAAATCGTCGGCGGCAAACGGGTCGTCGCCGAAATTGATCTGCGTGGTCAGCGCCCGATAGCCGGGCGCTTCGATGAAGAAGTGGACATGCGCCGGGCGATTGCCGTGCCGCCCCAGCACGGCCATCAGCTGGTCCGTCGCGCCGCCCGGCGGCACACTATAGCCGTTCGGCATCTTGGAATGGAAGGAATAGCGCCCATCGCCGTCCACCTGGATGCGGCGGCGATTGTTGAACGGCGTCTGCGCGCCTGTGGGGTCGAAGTGCGAATAGAAGCCCCTGGAATTGGCGTGCCAGACATGGACAATGGCAGTATCGACCGTCTCGCCGTCGGGACCCGTGACGGCGCCGTTCATGTATAATGTGCCGGTGGCGTCGGGGTCCTGGGTCAGGTTGGCATGGCCCGCGACGAGCGGGGCGCCGGCCACATAGAGCGGCCCCTCGATCGTCCGGGGCGTGCCGCCGGTACGGCCAGCTTCGGCATCCTTGGCGTCCATGAAAAGGTCGAGGAAATGCTCGATCCCAAGCCCGGGCGCGATCAGGCCATATTCGGCGGCGCCATTCTGGAAGAACGTGATCGCCCCCCAGAACTCGCTTTCGCTGATATCATGCTTGACGATGATGCGCATCACGGCGTCGATCAGGTCACGCGTGATCGCCTTGATACGCCCATCGCCGCCTTCTGCACCGACGCCGCTGGCGCGGTCGAGCAGCTCCTGCACCGCAGGGCTGTCCACGAAATCCATGTCCATGTTCCTTCTCTCCTGGTCGGTTCGTGCCGGGGATCAGCGATCATCGTCCCGGATGGACGACGGGTGCCGGCACAGCGGCGTGACGTCGATGTCCATGTAGGGGAACAGCGGCAATCCCGTGAGGAGGTCGTGCAGCGCCGCGATATCGCCAACGTCGAAGATCGATACGTTGCGCCACTGGCCAGCCACCCGCCAAATGTGGCGCCAGACGCCTGCATCCATCAGATCATGGCATCGTGCTTTCTCCGCTGCCTTGAGCCCGTCTATTTCAGCCGGGTCGGCGTCGTGCGGAATCCTCACGCTCATGGTAACATGGAACAACATTCTCAGACCTTCACCGCTTTGGGCGTCGCCACCAGGATGCGTCGCGGTCCGTCGCGTCGAAAGGCGCGTACCTTGTCCTCGTCGAGATTCACCCCGAGCCCCGGCCCGATCGGCACGACAAGGCTGAAGTCTGCATAGTCGAGCGGTTCGGCGAGCAGTTCCTCGGTGAGCAGGAGCGGACCAAACAGCTCGGTGCCGAACGCAAGCGTGCCGAAGGTCGCGAACACCTGTGCCGATGCAACCGATCCGATCGGCCCTTCAAGCATCGTACCCCCGTAGAGCGACACGCCAGCCGCGTCCGCGATTGCCGCCACCGCCCTCGCCGCCGCCAGCCCGCCCGACTGGGCGACCTTCACAGCGAAGACATCCGCCGCCGCCATCATGACGTGGCGCATCGCATCGACCGGGCCGTGCAGACCCTCGTCGGCCATGACCGCCAGGCGTCCCATGGCGGTGAGCCGCGCCATGGCAGCGACATTGGCGCGCGCTACCGGCTGCTCGACAAGATCGGCCCCGACATCCGCCAGCATCGCGACCCCGCGCCTCGCTGTAATCTCATCCCACGCCTGGTTGACGTCGACCCGGATGCTGACCTGGTTGCCGAGCGAACGCTTGATCTGAGCGACATGGGCGACATCATCGGCGAGCGACCGCTTGCCGATCTTGAGCTTGAAGGCGCGATGCCGGCCGCGGCTGACCATATCCTCGGCTTCAGCGATGTCGCGCTTCGTCTCACCGCTCGCGAGCGTCCAGAGCACCGGCAGCCGGTCGTGCAGGCGCCCGCCGAGCAACTCGCTCACCGCCAGTCCCGCACGCCTTCCGGCGGCGTCGAACAACGCCGTCTCGATCGCGCTCTTGGCAAAATGATTGCCAACGATCGACCGCGCGAGCAGCGCCATCGCGCTTCCCGGATGCGCCGATCCGCTGACGAGCAGCGGCTCAAAATAGGTATCGATCGCGAGCTTGATTCCCTCAGGGCTCTCATTGCCATAGCTGAGCCCGCCGATCGTCGTGGCTTCGCCTGTCCCGATGATCCCGTCCGAGCAGCGGACGCGAACGATGACCATCGCCTGCGTCCGCATCGTCGCCATCGCCAGCACATGCGGGCGGATCGTGGGCACGTCCACGATGAACGTCTCAATCGCTTCAATCGTCGCCACGCGCCAAATCCCCTGCCTGTGGCCGGAATTAGGCCTTGCGCTGACCGATGGGAAAGACCATCTCGGTCCCATAATATACCGGAAAGGTATGATGGAACTGCGTCATCTCCGCTATTTCGCGGCAGTCGCCGAGGAGCGGAACTTTACCCGTGCCGCCGAAGCGCTGGGTGTCGCACAGCCTCCGCTCAGCCGGCAGATCCGCGATCTCGAGATCGAACTGGGCATCGAGCTGTTTGACCGGGACAGCCGGCCAATCAAGCTGACCGAGGCCGGACGCATTTTCAACGAGCAGGCCACGCGCATCCTGGCCAGCGTGGAGCAACTTCGTCGATCGATGCAGCGGCTTTCGCTCAATCCCCGGCGCAGGTACGTCCTCGGCTTTGTCGGTTCGCTCGTCTATGGCGCGATGCCCGATGTTGTCCGCAATTTCCGGGCAGGGGTTGCCGATCTCGACGTACAATTGCTGGAGATGACGACGCTTGAGCAAGTGGCAGCGCTCAAGGACGGTCGCATCGACGCCGGGCTGGGCCGCATCCGGATCGACGATCCGGCGGTGCGGCGCGAAGTGCTTCAGGAGGAACCTCTTGTCGCGGCAATCGGCGCGGGGGATGCGCTCGCGTCGGCGGACAGCGTGTCGCTGGCGGATCTTATGACCCGCAAGCTGATCGTCTATCCCAGCCAGCCGCGACCCAGCTATGCGGATCAGGTACTCACGATCCTGCGCGATCACGGTCTTCACCCGGACGAGGTGGAAGAGGTCCGCGAAGTACAGGTCGCGCTGGGTCTCGTCGCGTCGGAAGCGGGTATCGCGATCGTACCCGCGTCGATGCGCCGCGTGCATCGCGACGATATCCGCTATGTGCCGCTGCGCGACGAGGGTGCAACCTCGCCGATCATCCTGAGCCTGCGCGTGAGCGATGCATCGGCAGAGACGCTCGTCCTCGAACGGATCGCGCGTGATCTGTTCAGATGCCCCGCCAACCCAGCCCCGCGCTGACCGCGGCGCATCGGCGACCAAGTTCGGCCAGCGCCTTTTCCCCGTCGCGATAGGGTACCGCGTCGACCGCGATCGCCGTTGCGACCAGCGTGGCGCGCCCCTGCAGATCGAAGATCGGGAAAGCGGTGGCGCGCAGGCCCGGGATGAGCGTGCCCCGGTCCTGGGCAAAGCCTGTGGCGCGGACCGACGCGCGGATTGCAGCGATCGTCGCCGCGGTCATGGGCGCTCGTTCGACTTCCTGCGCAACCAGCGCGGCGACCTCGGCCTCGGGGGAAAAGCTGAGAAACACCTGGCCTGTCGCCGAGCGCAGCAACGGCAGCACTGATCCGAGCTGAAGCGAGGTTATCACGGGAGGGTGGCCCATATAGAACCGGACCACGGTCGGTCCGGCCGGTCCCAGCGCCGAGATCTGGATCGTCTGCCCCATTTTTTCGGCAAGGTCGCTTATCGTCTGATCAACCAGCGTGAAGACATCCGAATGCGCGAGCGCCGCGAGGCCCAGCCGGAGCGCCGCCGGGCCAAGCCCATAGTGCCCGGTCGTCGCATCCTGGCGGGCCATGTCGGCAGCGATCAGGCTCTGCAGATAGCGATGCGCCTGGGGCGGCGGCATTGAACAGGCCTGCGCCACAACGCCGAGCGGCGACGGCCTGCCCAGTTCGGTAAGCGCCTGCAGGACCCGCATTCCCGTCTCCACCGATTGAACGCCTCCGCGCCGTGCCCGGTCTTCCTTTGTGTCCATGCGCATCCCCTCTTCGCTCTCACTATCGCCATGAGGCGGCAAATGCTATTACGCCTGCCATAATCAATTATCTATTGCGTAATCCAATCGCGTGTGATTGTGGTTGGCGGTGAACCCGAAAAGGGGTCGCGACGACAACACGCCAGGAGAGGCTTTCATGCAGAACAAGGTCGCGCTCGAAGAGCATTTCGCCACTGTCGACACGATCGGCGACTCGGAGCCCTATTTCGGTCGCGATGTCTGGCCGACGAAGAAGGCGCAGTTGCTCGATATCCTGGACCAGCGCGTGCGTCGGATGGACGATTGCGGTATCGAGCTGTCGATCGTGTCGCTCAACTCGCCGGCCGTTCAGGCGCGTGCCGACACGTCGCTGGCAATTGATATCGCCCGGCGCGCCAATGATCAGCTCGCCGAACAGATTGCACGGCGACCGGACCGGTTCCGCGGCTTCGCCGCATTGCCGCTACAGGATCCCGACGCCGCCACGATCGAGCTGCGCCGCGCGATCGAGGAACTCGGTTTCGTCGGGGCACTGGTCAACGGCTATTCCCAGACTGGATCGATGGACAATGCAGTCTATTACGATCTGCCGCAGTTCCGCTCCTTCTGGGCCGAGGTCGAGCGGCTGGACGCGCCCTTCTACCTCCACCCCCGGCTGCCGCTCCCGAGCCAGCAGCTGACGATCAAAGGGCATCCGTGGCTGATGGGGCCGGCGTGGCAGTTCTCCGTCGAGACGGGCACGCACGCACTGCGCCTGATGGGTTCGGGGCTGTTCGACGAGTTCCCGAAACTGACGGTAATCCTTGGCCACCTTGGCGAACTGCTGCCGTTCAACATCTGGCGCACCTCGCATTGGGCGTCGGCAGACGGCCGGAACCCGCAAGGAATCCCCGCGAAGAAGTCGTTCGTCGATTACCTGCGCCAGAATTTCTACGTCACCACCAGCGGCAACTTCCGGACTTTGGCGATGCGCAACGCAATGGAGGAGCTTGGCGTCGGCCGCGTCCTGTTCTCAAGCGACTATCCGTTCGAGGAGATGGAGGAAGCAGCGACATGGTTCGACGCGGCCGAGATCGGCGAGAATGATCGCGAGGCAATCGGACGCGACAATGCCCGCCGCCTCTTCAAGCTCGATCGGAACAGGTGAGCGGGTCCCCGGGGAAATTTCCGTATGCGCCGCGATCATCAGCTTTCCGATTCCAGGATCGGGGAAAACCCGCAAGGAGACCAGGGATGGACTTCCATGGCGACCTGTACGTGATCGCCGCCGGACTCGCCGGAGCGGCAGGGGATACCTGGCCCGATCATGGAGTGATGCCTCCTGTCAGCTGGTCGGCCCTGATCGTCAGTCTCGGCTGCCGGCCGGCCGGATGGGTGGCTTCGCTGCCCGTGAGGGCCCTCGCCACGCCAGCCTTCGACAAGAAATATGGGCGCGAACCAACACCTCGCGCGCATGAAAGGTAAGGATGTCTATGAACGCGGCAATCGACACTGTTCGAACCGAAACATCGTCCTATCGATGGATCATCCTGTTTTTCTGCTGGCTTGCATTCCTCTTCGACACAATCTGTCGCCTGACCTGGTCGAGCATATCAACGACGGTCGCGGGCTCGATTGGATTGCCGATCGGCGCTCTCGGCACTTTTGTTACGGCCTTTCTGATCGGCTCGGTAGCGTGCAATATGCTTGGTGGCCTGAGCAGCGATCGATTTGGCGGCCGGATCGTTATCGCCATCTCGATGATATGCCTTGGCGTCAGTACATTTGCGTTCAGCCTCATGGCATCCATACCCAGCGGCTTGACGATTCAGCTGCTGATGGGCCTCTCCGCAGGCGCCAACTATGCGGCCTGCGTCAAACTGATTGTTACATGGTTCGACCCGAGCAAGCGCGGTCAGGCCATGGGTATCTTTCTGATGGCCATTTCCCTCGGCATCGTTGCGACCAACGCGATCGTGCCGAGCCTGATGGCCCATATAGGCTGGGTGGGCGTCTATCGTCTCCTCGGCGTTGCCACATCAATATTGGGAATCATCTGTTTCATTATCCTGAGAGATCGCCAGGCCCTTGCAACAAGCCCTTCTGCGGGTTCAGCGCCAGCGCCCAAACTCGGAGATCTGGCCACGGATCGAAATCTGCTGCTGGCGGCAGCTGGTGGCTTTGGCGGGTTCTGGGGTACCTGGGGCTTCACCTACTGGGCCAGCGCACTCCTCATCCGCGGGCGTGGCTTCACGCCCGTTGAAGCCGGTACGATTGTAGCGCTGGTCGGCTCTGCAGGTCTTGTCGGCAAACCGCTGGCGGGCTGGCTGTCCGACAGGCTCGGCGGACAGCGCAAGTGGCTCATCATCCTGTTCCTTGTGCTGCTGTCGGTTGCTCTCACTTTGTTCGGCTTCCTGGAGACGCGTATATCCTTTCAGATTGCGGCTCCGCTCCTGGGAATTGGCGCCTTCTGCTACAGTCCCCTGATCGTGACGCTGATGGCCGAATTGTCGGGTCCGAAGCTGGCGGGCTCCGTAGCCGGGATGGCAACGGCGCTTTGGCAGGTCGGCGGCCTGATCGTGCCGCTTGTCGTTGGATATGTGTTCCAGGTCACCGGCTCGTTTGTCGATGTATTTGCAATGCTCGCCTTGGGGCCTTTGGCCGGCGCGGTCTGCATGCTGTGCGTGAAAACGCCGCGCCGCGGACTTTCCCTGTGATCACTGCTCGCCGTTCTGGTTGGGCAACCAGCGTTGCGCGCAATCAAACAGCCAGTCGATGAAGTCTTTACCGTCACAATTTTTTCCGGGTTATGAGGATTATCTCCATGAACACAGTTATGTACAATGTGGATGTTCTTGTCGTCGGGGGCGGCGTTACTGGTGCCATGGCCGCGATCTGCGCCGCAAGATCCGGTCAACGCGTCATTCTGATCGAGAAAGAAAGCTATATCGGCGGAATGGCTGTCGGGTCGATGATGGGCCAGCTTGTTGGCTGCGGTCTTGACGGCACGCCTATGTTCGGCGGCACTTCGGAAGAAATAGTCAACAAGCTTATTGCATCGGGGGATGCAGAATATTATCCGATGCGCGCAAGGACGCGCCCCGGAAATATCCTTCTCCTACGATATTCCATTGAATCGCTTCAATATCAGCTTGAATCCGATGTGACGGATGCTGGCGCAACCATTCTCTACAAGACAATTGTGTCGTCCATCAGAGAAGATGCGGAGGGATGCACGGTGGTTGCGCGCGGCCTCTATGACATGATGGAGATAAGGTGCAGTGCAGTGATCGATGCTACCGGCAACGCTGCCGTAGCGCATCTGCTCGGGCATGACACGGAAATATCGCCCACCGACAAACGCTTTCCTGTTTCCCTCATATTCAAGCTTGGAAATGTGGATCTCGAAAAACTTAAAGGGTTTGACTGGGTTGCGGTAAGAAAGGAATGGTTTGAAAAGGGAATTCTGCCCGCCGAGCGGCTTGCATTAGCTCCCTGCCCCAATACAAATGAAGCCATCGTCAATGCGACGCATGCCGTCAGCGTGAATCACGAATCGACGGAGGATGTTTCGAAGGCGCTTACTGCCCTTCGCCGGCAGGTGATCGAGCTGATCCCCGTGTTGAAGGCCAAAATCCCCGGTCTGGAAAACGCCTTCCTGTCTGCGATCGCGCCGGTCCTGGGCGTGAGGGACGCGAGACGAATCGTCGGGAAATATCGCCTTACCGGCGACGATGTCCGGACCATGCGAGACTTCGATGATGCCGTCGCACCAAGCTGCTGGCCCATGGACGTCGATCTTCCGGATGGCTCGAATATCTGGGAGGAAACGGATAGACCGTACCGAATCCCCTATCGGGTCATGGTTCCAGAGCGTGGCGGAAGACTCCTTGTCACTGGTCGAAGTATCGACGCTGATGCGCTCGCATTTTCGGCCGTGCGCGTGATCCCGACCTGCATGGGGCTCGGTGAGGCAGCGGGAGAAGCTGCAGCAATATCAGTCAGTAGCGGTCTGCCGTTTGAGAAAATCGACGGGAAGCACCTTCGCAACATCCTTGTCCAAAAAGGCGTAAAGCTGTAATATAATTCAAATCGTGAGCAACCCTGCCCCCGCTTTCAGGCCCTGATACCTTGGCTTCAGTGTCCCTATGCCCTTGGCGGGGCGCGGTTCGTCCGGGCGGCCCGAACGCGGCTGAATTTCCGACGGATATGACCATGGGCTCGGATCCGATGACATTGTTGATGGCGCGCGGCTAACCGGCCCAACGCGGCTGGATCCATCCCTGGTAGCGGCACGCAGGCCTGAGCAGGAGCATCGGGGCAAGTGGGGGATTTACTCGGCGCGAGAGGATCGATGGATCGATGTCATCTCCGCATCCGAGCGCGAAGCGACTGAGTCGATCAGGATCCTCAACCGCGAACGGGGTCGCCGCATGCGGATGGTGTCGATGATGATATGCGAGAACAGCATCCCGTCTTCTCTTCCTCTCCGATGGAAGCCCCGGGTGCGCGGGCGGCGCGTTCCCGGATACATGGACGCGGCCCGTCGCCGAAAGCCTCTCATAGCTCGCACCTTTTCGAAGAGCGTCCGCTCTCGTTCAAGCAGCTTTGGCGCGATCCCTCGCTCGCGCATTCCCGCGACTATTCCACGCATCCCCCCCGACTCGTCTTATGTGCTATACGCATCAAATATAGCGTAATGATGCATTGGACATGCCGATAAACGCAACCCATAGTACAGGAAAATGGTTGCTGCCGGCCCAAGATGACTTTCGCCGTAAAATACCAGCAGCGGCGAATGACGGTTTGATCACGTTTGGGAGAGCGATGATGGCCCAACAAGCCAAGTTGAACGATCAAATATCGTCCGCCATTCCAGAAAGATCGCCGTTGGCCAAAAGCACGGGTCGGACGATCAAGGCACGTCTGAGGTGCTGTCTGAGCGCAATGACCCTGGGTCTATTCACGTCCGCGTCGCTGGTTCAGGCTCAGGTGATCAGCGCGCCGCCGGCCGCCTCACCCCCGGGGGGTTCACCCCTTGTCAGCTCGCCAACCGCCATGGTCGATACGTCTGGCGCCTGTGCCCTCACCGGCTCCCCGTTCAGGGGCAGGATCGGTCAATACCTGCCCGATTCGAAGGAGGCGTGGCCGGAGACACCAACCCCGCCACCGGGCGCGCCGAATGTTCTGATCTGGTTGATTGACGACGCCGGCTTCGGCCTCACCAGCACCTTTGGAGGGCTGGTCGACACGCCCAACCTTGAGCTACTGGCGAAAAACGGGTTGCGCTACACCAATTTCCACTCGACGCCCCTGTGCTCGCCCTCGCGCGCGTCCTTGCTGACCGGCCGCAATCCGCATGCCGTGCATATGGGCTCGCACGGCGGCACCTCGATGGGTTTTCCGGGCTATGACGGCTTCGTCCCGCCTACTGCGGCGACAACCGCCAAAGTGCTGCGCGAACATGGCTACGGCACCATCGCGCTGGGCAAGTGGGACTCGACGCCGTTCAAATATGAAACCCCGGTCGGTCCGTTCGACCTGTGGCCGCTGGGACAGGGCTTCGATCATTTCTACGGCTTCATGTGGCACGATACCAACCACTTCCAGCCCACGCTTGTACGGGACAACAGTTTCATCGAACAGCCGGCGGGCGGCAAGGATTACTACCTGACCACCGACCTCGCCAACAAGGCGATCGGCTATATCAACAGCCTGCACGCGGTGCAGCCCGACCGCCCGTTCTACATGTACTGGGCAACCGGAGCGGTGCACTCGCCACATCAGGCCCGCGAGGAATGGCGAGCGAGATATCGCGGCCGCTTCGATATGGGCTGGGACGCGTACCGCACGCAGGTGCTGGCCCGGGAAAAGGCGATGGGGCTCGTCCCCAGGTTCACGCAGCTCGCTGCGCGACAGGCCGAATTGCCGGCCTGGAACAAGCTTAGCGCTGACGAGAAGAAACTCTATGCAAGGCAGATGGAAGTCATCGCCGCCCAGATGAGCGAGGCAGATTACGAGTTCGGCCGGATTGTCGATACGCTCAAGCGCAATGGCGAGTTCGACAATACGCTGATCATCGTCACCTCGGACAATGGCGCCAGCGCCGAAGGAGGCGTGGAAGGCGACTATATGGAAGCGCAGCGGGGCTATGGCATCAACGCCTCTGTTCAGGAGAATCTCGCGCACTATGCGGATTGGGGCGGGCCAGGCACCATGCCGCATTATTCAGCTGCCTGGGCGGTCGCTGCGAACACTCCGTTTCGGTATTACAAGCAGACCGCGCATGACGGCGGCAACCATGTACCGCTGATCATCTCCTGGCCCAAGGGGATCAAGGCAGCGGGTGTGCGGCCGCAATACGCTCACCTCATCGACCTTTCACCGACGATACTGGACGCGGTCGGCGTTGCCGCACCGCGCTGTGTCGATGGCGTACCCCAGCAGCCGATCGACGGCATCGCGATGAACTACAGCTTCGCCGACGCCGCCGCCCCCGAACGCCGCAAGACTCAGTACTACGAACTGTGGGGCAATCGCGGCATCTACAATGACGGCTGGAAAGCCGAGGTCCTCCACAAGAAGGTGGCATGGGACATCCAGGGCGGGGTACCTTTCAGTCAGGACACCTGGGAACTGTATGACGTGCGCAAGGACCCGGGTGAGGTGCGCGATCTCGCCGCCAGTCGGCCCGACAAGCTGGCCGAGCTCAGGCAGGTGTTCGAGGTGGAGGCAAGACGGAACGGCGTCTATCCCCTGGCCGATCTGGGCGCGCGCAATATCGCACGCGCCGGGCAGACTTATGCGGCGCAGGGCATGCGCAGCGTCTATGATTACCCCCAGCCCGGCATCACCTCCATGTCCGAGATAGCCTCGGCTCCGGTTGCGGGGCGCAGCTACGTTATGACCGTCAGCATAGTCGGCAAGCCCACCGACCAAGGGGTTCTGGTCGCCGCCGGCGGAGTCGAAACTGGATATTCGCTCTATGTGCAGGATGGGAAGGTCCATTACGACTATAATGAATTCGGCCGCGCCGGACTGTCGCTGAGCGACAACCAGAATTTGCCCGAAGGCTCTTCTGTCGTTGAATTGCGCTGGACGCAGGACACCCGCGCGGACGGCACGATGGCGCTGTTCGTCAATGGTCGCGAGGCGGCGAGAGGCCATATGAGCCCACATGTATTCGGCGCCCATGGCAGCAACGAGCTGTTCAACATCGGCCTTGATACCGGCGCGCCCGCGAGCAGTGCCTATCAAAGCCCGTTCGCTTTCACCGGCCGCATCGATGATGTGAAGATGACGCTGGGCGCGCGGCCCGGCAGGGCCGAGTAGAGAAATTTCAACCGCGCCACGAACCGTTCAGATGCGCAGTCCGTACGCAGAATAACCCCAGGACGAAATTGTGATAATCTGAATGGCCGGGCTGGCGTCACGCCTCAACTGCTATATTATTACTTCCGGACAATGGACGACCTCGCCCTCGCAATTCATGAGGAAACAGCCCGAAACCGATTGCGACGCTTCGACGAAGCCATTGCTTCAACCACTCCGGGGCGGGCGCTCTGGTCGCTTAACAGCGATCCGGCCAGCGCGATCATTGCCTCGGAGCGGACTGCCCTGGCAATTCATCGACCCAGGATTCGGACCCAGATCGTTAGGGCTGCCCGCGAATTCCGTTCCATGCAGATAGCAGCCGTTGGGAGCGTGTTCGAAAGGCTTGGCGTGGATCAGGCCCGTTACCTGCCGCCAGCGTGGTCATCATAGCCTCGGTCCTTGCCCGGACGCTGGTTACCGACACGAACCTTGGCATTCCGGACGGCTATGATGAGGCCGTGACGATGGTGGAACAGGCGCTGCAGATGCCGGAACCTGTATAGCCTGCCTCCTCGGCACGCCGCCATTGCGCCGTCAAAGGCAAGGACGAGGTGCACGACATGCTCGTCCGGAGGCGCCAAACAAGGCTGCGCCGCTCCCTTCGCAACATTCCGCAGGTCCGGCGGACAACGCCCGAGTGACGGAACAAAGCCCTAGCCCGCGATCGGGAGGCCCTTGCCGCAATGCGTGTAGCCGCCAAGGCCGGCGATCAGGCTGACGGCGATCTCATAGGTGTCGTGGAGATCGGGCTCGCGGGTCATGAAACCGTCGAGATAGGTGGCCTGCGCTGCGATCTTGACGTCCATGAGATGGTTCAGCACCTTCTTGTCACTGCTCACGTAAGGGCCGGTGCTGTTGCGCAGGCGAATGTAGAGCGCGACGAGCATGGCGCCGTACCGGAACGCCAGAAGATTGGCCATTTCAGGAATCGTCGCCGGCACCTTGCTGCGTGCGACCTGGTGTGCGCTGAACAGGCTTCCGCCCAGCTTCACGGCTTTCTCGAAGGTTATGTCCTGCAGCGCTGGCGACAGTTTTGCATCACGGCCGATGATGCCCGTCAATTCCCTCCGCTGCTTTTCCGAGAACTCCAGGTCCCAGCCTGCGAACATCCGCATCATCTTGTGCGCTTCCGGGAGCAGGGCATCCATGATCTCTTGCGTATGCTCGCGGTGCGCACGGAAATGCGCCTCGAGATCGGGTGTCAGGGCCGCATTGACGACGGTATCGCAATAGGGCGCGAAGTCGCGGGTCTGTTTCCTGTCGATGAGGCGCAGGAGAAGACCGCCCGGCTGCCCGCTCATGTGCAGCAGATCGCGCGAATCCTTGAGGACGACGATCTGCTCGGGAAAGGCGCAGGCGATCTGCTGGACGCGCCGCGTGGTATGCGCGCTTTTGGCCTTGAACCATTCCTCGAAGACCGTTCCGGGGAGCGCTGCAAGATTGGCGCGGGACGCCCCGAGATAGTCGCGCATTCCCTCTCGGTCAGCAAAGTTATTGTCGATCAGGACCAGCATCGCTGGCGCTTTGCGGTGCATCGGCCGGCCGCGTCAATCTGTCGCCAGGAGCGCAAGGAATTCAGCACGGCGAGGCCGTTTCGCGGCTGAGCGGCGCGGTCGGATTTCGAGGGCTCAAAAAAGTGGCGGGCGGCGGCGTATCTGCCGCAATGCTCACATCATCGACGCTCACTGTACGATAAGCTGCGCAAGAATCCATTTTCGATATCGCTGGACCGATCCTGTTTATTTTTGAAATGTTTATGAGATATCTCCGGCATGATCGCTCGATGCGGCGCCAACCACCGCTGGTCGCATCGTTGCGTGAATTTCAGTGTTGTCATACAGGATCAGAGTATCGCAATCGGTCATTTGCTGTGGAACAGACGTGGTAAAGCCATCATACCGGGCCACTGCGCGCACTGATCGCTACCCCATCCGAGGCTATTGGCCTGTTCGGTTGCGAGGCGTGCTGACCAGCCAGTCGCCGTTGCCAGATCGCGCGCCAGCCGAACGCCGCCGACCAGCTCGCGAAAACCTGTCCTGGATTGCCTGGCGGCAGAGTCGGGCCGCTGGCCGGCCCGACAGGTGTTCCCGTGCAGCGGCGGGGAGCGGCGTTTTCTGAGAATATTCACCGCAAGGCGGCCGGACTGTCGCCAAAAACGAAAGAAATGGGAGGAGTATGATGAAAAAGCATTGGATCTTGAAGAGCCTTGCAGGTTCGAGCCTGCTCGTGATCGCAACGGCAGCTTCGGCTCAGGACAGCCCTGCACCTGCATCGCAGGCGAAACCCTCAAACCAGGACGCGTCGGCCGACATTCCCGTCGCCGGCGACATCGTCGTGACCGCACGCCGCCGCGAAGAAAGCCTCCAGGACGTTCCGCAGACGGTCAACGTCGTCACCGCGGCGCAGATCGAGAAGCTCAACCTGCGCGACTTCAGCGATATCCAGACAGTGGTTCCAGGCCTCACCCTGAGCGGTGGCGGAAGCTTCTCGACTTCGGCAACGGTGCGTGGTGTCGACTTCCACCCCGAAGCATCGGGCAACAACCCGAGCGTCGAATTCTACCTCAACGATGCGCCGATCGCGTCGAACTTCCTGTTCCAGTCGCTGTTCGATATCGGCCAGTTCGAGTTGCTGCGCGGACCGCAGGGCACGCTGCGCGGCCGCGCCTCGCCGTCCGGCTCGATCACCGTCACCAGCCGCAAGCCCGACCTGAAGCAGGTCGGGTTCGTCGGTGAGGGAACGATCACCAACCAGCATGACTATAAGGGGGATTTCGCGTTCAACATTCCGGTCATCAGGGACGTCCTGGCCGTGCGCATTGCCGGCGTTGTCGACGAAAACCGCGGCAATGATGTCTTCAGCATCAAGGCAGCGACTGATCCGACACACAATCTGGATCCGTACCGGCATACCCAGGCACTGCGCGCGAGCGTCCGCCTCGAGCCGACCGACAGTCTCGACTTCAACTTCATGTATGAGACGCTGAGTCAGCAGAGCCTCCAATATGCGCAGGTCCAGTCCGCCTCCCAGGTGAACGGCTCGGCCCCGAGCGGCCAGATCATCGGGGCATTCGATCGGCTCAGCTTCGACGATGTCGGCGCCAACAACCGCCAGCAATTTCAGATCTATGACTGGGGCGCCGACTTTCGCTTCCTCGGCCAGAAACTCAGCTATGTCGGGACCTATAACACCCAGAATCTGGAGATAATGGGGCCGCAGGACACCGGCGATTACTATAACAGCTCGCGTTTTGCCGTGAAGTCTCGCCAGCTTGCCGATCCCGCCGGATATGAAGCGGTCTGTGCGCACAACCAGCTGGACAGCGGGATTCCGGCCGACAACGAGGTCTATTATCAGTGTACCCATTCGATCGCGAAGCGTAGCTCCGATGAACTCCGGCTCGCCTCGGAAGAGCGGATCGCGGGAATCTTCGATTATGTGGTCGGCGCCTTCTACGACTATAACCGCAACCCGAGCCACCTGACCCAGGAAACGCCACTATTGCTGCCAGCCAATTTTGGCGGCGGCATTGCGAGCTACAACCTGACGCCGATCGTCAAGGACGGCTATTCAGTCGAGAAATCGGTGTTCGGCAACCTCACCGCCCATCTCGGCAGCAAGATCGAGCTTTCGGGCGGGCTGCGCTATATTGATTATCACACCTTCAACACGATCAGCGTCAGCGGCAACAAGCCGGCACCCGACACCTATGACAAATATAATGCGACCATCTTTACCGGGTCGGCCAAGTATAATTTCTCGGCCGATTTCATGGTCTATGCCCAGGTCGGCAGCAGCTGGCGGCCCGGAATCCGGACGATCGGCGACTTCAGCCTCCAGCAGTCGGCGCTCGAGCAGTCATTCCTCAACCTGCCGCCCGAGAGCTCGAAATCCTACGAAGTCGGATTCAAGTCATCCTTCCTGGATCGGCGCGCGCACCTCAACGTCAGTGTGTATCATCAGGATTTCACCAACTATCCCTATCGCGGCAACCAGGTTTATTATGTGAACTACACGCAGCTTGCGCCCGGCATCATCGCGCCGAGCGTCGGCAATTTCAACTTCGTGGCCGCGGTGCCGGTCAAGGTTGACGGTGTCGAGGCTGAAGCGTCATTCCAGATCAGCCCACGCTGGAGCGTGGGCGGGAACTTCAGCTATGCCAATGGCCGGATCACGAACGGTGTGATCGCCTGCAATGATCTCGACAGTAACGGCATTCCCGATTCAAGCCCGTCGGCCCCGACCCCTGCCGCCCTGCTGGCGGTTGTCGGCGCCAACCATATCTCGCAGTGCAAATATAGCGGCCGGGCGACCTTCACGCCGAAATGGGGCGCGAACCTGCAGTCGGAATATAATCTCGCCATCTCGCACGCCGCCGATGGCTTCCTGCGCGGGCTCGCCACCTATGTTCCGAGCAACACGCAGGACCCGAACAATGTCTATGACGACACCAGGTCCTATCTGCTCGCCAATCTCTTCGCAGGCGTCCGCGATCCGAAGGGCGCCTGGGAGATTTCGTTCTTCGCAAAGAACATCCTCGGTACGCAGCGTATCCTCAACCGCGGCGCCTCGCCGCTGGCCACGGGGATCACGACGCTGGTGTTCAGCAATACGGGCTCGGTGATCGGGGCCAACGCCTCGACCTACACCTCGTCCTACTTCTCGGTGAACACGCTACCCCCGCGCGAGCTGGGCATAAGCCTGCGGATTGCCATCGGATCGCGCTGATTCGTCCCTTTCAACGTGACGCCTCAGCCGGGCGCCCCACCGCCCGGCTGATTTTCCGAACCGAGCGGATACTATGACTAGCCGGGGCGGCCGCCCTTCGTGACAGGAGATGTTTCATGCGTGCCTTGCTTGTTGCCGGTGCCTTTCTCGCCTGGACCGTTCCACCGGCCCTGCCGGCCCAGACCAGCTCCAACCCGGTGACTGCCATGCCAATCGTCGAGCCCTACAGCACCTCGGATACTGATATCGGAACCCTGCTCGACGATCCGGCAGCGCGCGCAGTGCTCGAGAAATATGTCCCCGCGATTACCAAGGGGCCGCGAACCGACATGATCCGGGGCGCGACGCTGAAGTCGATCCAGGGCTATGCCCTCAGCGTCCTCACCGACAAGGTCCTCGCCGACATCGACGCCGACCTGGCCAAGCTGACGCCGATGCCGTTGCCGCCGGGGAAAGTGCGCAAGCCATCGAAGGTGACCACGAACGAAGCAAAGGTCAGGCCCTACACCCTGCCCGACCCGCTGATCCTGTCGAATGGCCAGCCAGTCCGCACCGCCGGCACGTGGTGGAAGAAGCGACGGCCCGAAATCTACCACATGTTCGAGACGCTCGAATATGGCCGCGCACCAGGTCGCCCGAAGGACGAGCACTTCGAGGTCTTCGACACGGGAACGCCCGCCTTTGGCGGCACCGCGATTCGCAAGCAGGCCGTGATTTATCTCGCAAAGGACCCGGCGACACCAAGCATCCAGCTTGTCGAATATCTTCCCGCAGCAGCGAAAAGGCCGGTGCCGATGCTGCTGACGATCGGCTTTACCGCGCCATCGGCGATGTTCAACGATCCCGGCATCCGCAAGTCGATGGTCTGGGACGAGGCGAAGAAGCAGAAAGTGCCGGCCTCGGGTTCGCCGATGGGCAGGATGGACATCGGCAAGTTCATTGCCGCCGGCATTGGCGTCGCTGCTTATTATTATGGCGATGTCGATCCCGATTTCCCCGGCGGCTATCAACTGGGAATAAGGGCGCGCTATGCAAAGGGCGACGACGCTGCCCGTGCGCCGGACAGCTGGGGCGCGATCGCCGCCTGGGCCTGGTCACTGAGCCGGGTGCAGGATTATCTCGAGACCGATCCGGCGGTCGATGCAAAGCGAGTCGCGATCAACGGCGCGTCGCGCCTCGGCAAGACAGTGCTCTGGGCTGCCGCGCGCGACCAGCGTTTCGCCGCAGTGATCGCCTGCTGCTCGGGAAAGATGGGCGCAGCGCTCATGAAGCGCAATTTCGGCGCGTCGATCAGCGGCTCCGAAAGCGGCGGCTCCGACTATTGGGTCGCACCCAATTTCAAGCAATTCTATAACAACGAGAATAATTTGCCGATGGATTCCCACATGCTGCTCTCGCTGATCGCACCGCGGCCGGTGTTCCTCCAGACGGGTAAATATGACTATGCCGCCGATCCGAAGGGCGAGTTCGAGGCCGCGGTCGCAGCCGGCCCGGTTTATCGCCTGCTCGGCAAGCAGGATCTCGGCACAACCGCGTGGCCGCCTGTCGCGCCGATCTACAATGATCTTGGCTATTACCGGAATGCAATCGGCCACGGCATGGCACCGGGCGACTGGGACATCTATCTCGCCTTTCTCAAGCGGCATCTCCATCCCGGGGACTGACCAGGAAGGCCCCGACAATGGTTGAGGGACGGTCGGACAAGAAGAGGATCTCGAACCCGTCCCAGCTCACCCAGCGACCGCTTCGGAGAATTGCGCGCTGTACAATGCATGATAGTGCCCCCGCGCGGCGAGCAGTGCTGCATGCGTACCCTGTTCGACGATCGCGCCCTCCTCCATCACCAGGATCATGTCGGCGTCGCGAATGGTGGAGAGGCGGTGCGCGATGACGAAGCTGGTGCGATCGGACCGCAGCGCCGCCATCGCATGCTGGACGAGCACTTCGGTTCGGGTATCGACCGAACTCGTCGCCTCGTCGAGGATCAGGAGCGGCGGATTGGCGAGGAAAGCCCGCGCGATCGTCAGCAACTGCTTTTCGCCGGCGCTGACGTTGCTGCCGTCCTCGTCGATCACCGTATCATAGCCGCCCGGCAGCGAATGGACGAAGCGGTCGACATAGGTCGCCTCGGCTGCAGCCTGGATCTCCTCCTCGGTCGCCGCGGGGCGCGCATACGCGATGTTCTCGCGGATCGTGCCGTGGAACAGCCAGGTATCCTGGAGGACCATGCCGATATTGGCACGAAGGTCGCGGCGCGGCACCGAGCTGATATCGACCCCGTCGAGCGTGATCCGGCCGGCATCGAGATCGTAGAAACGCATGATGAGATTGACGAGTGTCGTCTTGCCGGCACCTGTCGGACCCACGATCGCGACCGTCTGGCCGGGCTCGGCGACCATTGACAGGTCAGTGATGAGCGGCTTTGCGGGATCATAGGCGAAGGAGACATGCTCGAAAGCCACCCGGCCCTGCGACGGCTGCAGCCCCCCGTCAGCGTCAGCCGATTCCTCCTGTGTGTCGAGCACCTCGAAGACCCGCTCGGCCGAGGCGACGCCCGATTGCAGCAGATTGGCCATCGACGCCAGCTGTGCGAGCGGCTGGGTGAACATCCGCGAATATTGGACGAAGGCCTGAACCCCACCGAGACTCATCGAGCCACCGGCGACCCTGAGGCCGCCAATGACCGCGATCACGACATAATTGAGGTTCCCGATGAACATCATCGCCGGCATGATCAGGCCGGAGATGAACTGGGCGCTGAAGCTCGCGGCGAACAGTTCCTCGTTCTTCTCGGCGAACCGCGCCTCGACCTCGCGCTGGCGGCCGAACACCTTGACCAGCGCATGGCCGGTAAAGGCTTCCTCGATCTGGGCGTTGAGCTGGCCGGTATTCTTCCACTGCCGCACGAACTGCTTCTGCGAGCGCCTGGCGATGGTGCCGGTGACGAGCATCGAGACCGGGATCGTCACCAGCGCGACCAGCGCTAGGACCGGCGACACGACGAACATCATCACCGTCACGCCGATCACGCTCAGCAAGGAAGTCAGGACCTGGCTCAGGGTCTGCTGAAGTGACTGGGAGACATTGTCGATGTCGTTGGTGACCCGGCTGAGCAGCTCACCGCGCGCCATCTTGTCGAAATAGCCGAGCGGCAGCCGGTTGAGCTTCATTTCCACATCGTTGCGCAGCGCATAGATGGTGCGCTGCACGGCGCCGTTCAGGAGGTAGCCCTGCAGCCAGAGGAACGACGCCGAGACGAGATAGACGCCGATCGCGAGCAACAGCACCTGCCCAAGATGCGCGAAATCGATACCTGCTCCCGGTACGACATCGAGCCGCCCGACGAGATCGGCAAAGACCCCCTGCCCCGAGGCTCTCAGCCGGGCGACGGCCTGAAGCTTGCTTGCGCCTGCGGGCAGATGCTGGCCGACCACCCCGGTGAAGATGATGTCGGTGCCCCGCCCCAGGATCCTCGGCCCGGCGACGCTCGCCAGGATGCCGCCCACCGCGAGCAGGATGACCATGACGATCGTCAGCCGCTCGGGCCGGAGCCGGCGAAGCAGGCGTCTGAGCGACGGGCCGAAGCTGACCGGCTTCTCGACCGCACGCGCGCCGAACATCTGGCCGCCCGCCGGGGGCGCATATTTGGGGCGTTCGGCCGATCTGGCCGGGGGCTGGCTCATGCCGCTTCCTCCGCGCTGAGCTGCGAGTCGACGATTTCGACATAGGTCGGGCAGGTCGCGAGCAGCGCCTCATGGGTTCCGTCGTCGACGATCAGCCCGTCCTCGAGCACCAGGATGCGATCGGCCCCGGCGATGGTGGCGACGCGCTGGCTGATGATGATCACCACCGCGTGCCCGGTCTCGGCCTTCAGCGCGGCGCGCAGCCGGGCGTCGGTGGCGACATCGAGCGCGGAGAAGCTGTCGTCGAACAGAAAGATGTCGGGGCGTCTGACCAGCGCGCGGGCGATGGCCAGCCGCTGCCGCTGGCCGCCCGACACATTGGCACCGCCCTGGGCGATGACCGTCTCGAGCCCGTCGGGCATGGCGCGGACAAAGTCCTCGGCCTGGGCCACGCGCAGCGCGTGCCACAATTCGTCATCGGTGGCGTCGGGCCTGCCATAGCGCAGATTGCTCGCCACCGTGCCGCTGAACAGAAAGGCCTTTTGCGGCACCAGGCCGATCTTGCCGCCGAGTGTCTCGGGATCGAGATCCCTGACGTCGACACCACAGACCAGGACCGACCCGCCGGTCGCGTCGAACAGGCGCGGGATGAGCGACATCAGCGTCGTCTTGCCCGCTCCCGTGGAGCCGATGATCGCCAGGGTCTGGCCGGCGACCGCCTCGAAGGAGATCTCTCGCAGAACCGGGAGATCGGCGCCCGGATAGCTGAATTGCGCGCCGCGCATCTCGACCCTGCCCGGCTCCTGGGTCGCTGTGACGCCGACCGCCGGCGGCACCACGCTCGGCTCGGTGCCGAGCACTTCCTGGATGCGCCCGGCGCAGACCGCCGCCCTGGGCGCCAGCATGAGCAGGAAGGTCGCCATCATCACAGATGTCAGGATCTGGATCAGATAGGCGAGAAAGGCAGTCAGCGAGCCGACCTGCATATGGCCGGCAGCGATGCGGTGCGCGCCGAACCAGAGGACGGCGACGCTGAAGCCGTTCATGATCAGCATCACGATCGGATAGATCGACGCCATCAGCACGCCCAGCGATCGCGCCGTCTCGGTCACATCGGCGTTGGCACGGGCGAAGCGCGCCTCCTCATGCGGCTCGCGCACAAAGGCCCTGACGACCCGGATTCCGGTGATCTGCTCGCGCACCACCCGGTTCACGGTATCGATGCGGGTCTGGAGGCGGCCGAACAAGGGCCGCATCCGAAGGATCACGGCGCCGATCGACCCGATCAGCACCGGCACCGCGAGCGCAAGCAGCCAGGACAGGCCGACATCCTCATGCACCGCCATGATCACGCCGCCGATCATCGTGATCGGTGCCGATACCAGCATGGTGCAGGACATCATCACGAGCATCTGCACCTGCTGCACGTCATTGGTGTTGCGCGTGATCAGCGAGGGTGCACCGAGACTGTTGAGCTCCCGCGCCGAGAAGGCAAGCACGTGCGCGAAGATCGCGCGCCGCAGGTCGCGGCCGAAACACATCGCCGCCTTCGCCCCGAAATAGACCGACGCAGCCGCGCACAGACCCTGCAGCGCCGTCACGGCCAGCATCGTCCCGCCGCTGCGCCAGATGAAGCCGGTATCGCCCCGGGCGACGCCCCGGTCGATGATCGCGGCGTTCAGGCTCGGCAGATAGAGCGACGCCATTGTCCCGACGAGCGAAAGGGCGATCACCAACAGCAGCAGGCCGCGATAGGGCGAGAGGAAGGTGCGCAACGTCCTGATCAGCATGCCGAGCTTTCCGATGCCTGTTGCGGGGCGGGGTGCCGGCCGATGCCGCACAGAACCAGCCTGACGATCCCGTCCGGGGTATCGGCATGGCTGCTCAGCATCGGAAGCGACAGGGCGATCACGATCGACTGAAGAAAGCGGGCCGCCTCGAGCGGCGGACAGGCGAGCCTGTCGCGGTCTGGCTCGAGGATCGCGGCGGTCTCCGCGAGGCTCAGCTTGCGGCCGGCTTCGCTTTCGGGACTGCCCAGCGACGGCAGACGGCGAAACCCGACCGCGCTGAACAGGGCGATATGGCGGCGGACGCGGCGTTGCACGATCCTGACGATCTCGATCATGCGCGTCTCGAGATCGGCGCGGCGGTCGATCGCTGCGAGCTCGGCCTTGTACCGGTCCTGACTGTACGCCTCCTCGAAGATCGCGTCGATGATCGCGTCCTTGGTCGGGAACACCCGGAAGATCGTTCCCTCGGCAATGCCGGCGGCCTCGGCAATCGCGCGTGTGCTGACGGTGCCGCCCTGCGCCACGATGAGTCGCTCGGTCGCGGCGATGATCAGATCGCGGCGCGCCTGCGCCGGAAGCGGAGATGCCCGGGCCATTGCCACGCCGTAGTGAGTGAATGCTCACTCATCAATCATTTCCGGCGCGAGGACGATCAGCTCTTCGAGGGCAGCTTCGCCAGATCGGCATCGATATCGGCGAGAACCTTGTCGCTCAGCTGGTCGGGAACATATTGCTGGGCTGCCTTCAGGGTCATGCCACGTCCCTGATCGATCTGAGGGCTGGCCAGGAGGGTCGGAATATATTTCATCAGAACCGCCTTCGCGGCCGGATCGTCGAGCAGCGTGCCGAGGTTGGTGTCGGCGGTTGTGTAGTGGCCTGCGGCAGGCGCGGTCTGGGTCTGGGCCGCAAAAGCCCCGGGAGGGGCGATTGCGAGAACAGCGGCTGAACCAAGAGCCGCGAGTGCCGGAATCAAACGCATCTTACTGTCTCCTTCATGGTCAAATTCATGTCCTGGCTTGGCGGCCCTCTTGAGAAGATATACGACAAGTGGCGCCGCTGCGCGACCTGTTTGTTCGCATCCCCTCCACCCAGGAACGGTGCATTTTCGAGCGCTTGGCCTTCGGTCGGTCCGAGCCTGTGTACATTCGCTCTCCCTGCCTTGCGAAGGCCTGAATGTTATCGTATAAGTCAGTCGATGCCGTGGGGTGAGCTCAGTCAGGACGATCGGCTCGGCATCGTCGACCGGTATCAGTTCGTCATATTCGCAAAATTCACGTCCGCGCCGGGGAGGCGGCATCGATCTTCGCCTGGATTTTCGGTTCGCACCGACAGGTCCTCCCTGTCTTCCAGGCGGTTTCTCAGCCGGGCGGCTTGCTGCCCGGCTGCTTTTTTTGCTGCGCCGCGCTATCTCCTCTCATCAGGGTCGCGGGTATCAACCCGGCTCGCCACAACCCTCGCTGCGTCCAGTTCTTCCGTCGGCGATCCTGCTCGACGGTCCCCCCGCGGCACGCCGGTGAACACACCGATCCACGATCTTGCGCCCTGGCGCTGGCGAGGAGGCGAGAATCGAGCTCGCCGAACGTGATCGCACTGACCGTGGCTTCGGTCGCAGACACGTCGCCGATATCGCCCCCGGGGCATTACGCCCTTTCCAGAATCCGCTCGCCATTCGCACAGTTATAGTACAAGATTTGAAGCATGTTTCGCAGCCGTTGGAGGGGAGTTCGATGAACCAGGAGCCAGTCACCAGGTGTCACAGGCTGACCTCGCGGCGGTGGCGTGCCGGTTTGTCGCCATCGCGTTCGATCGCGATCCATGTCCTTCTGGCGGCGTGCCTTCCGATGATTCCCGTTGCAGCGACCTCTGCGGTGCATGGCGCCAACTCTCCGCGTCAGACCACGAAGGCTCAGGATTTTGCTCTGTTCGACCAGAGATTCGGGCGAGCCGACAAAGGCAATTCAAGCGCCGTGCAGATCATTGCGAGAGCGCGCGCTGCGCTCGCGAGACCAGTGCCGCCCGTCCCCGCTCCACTGACCGGGCCTGTGCAGGCCAACACCGGGATGCCCGCAATGCCTCGCCCGCCTGCAGGGGGCGGTCCAGGGTCGCCGGGATGGCGCTTTGGCGGCGGGGCCAGCGCGCTCGATCTGGCGCTTGCCTGGCGCCTTACCGGCGATCGCGCTTATCTCGATCAGGCCAGCCGCTATCTGGATGCCTGGTCGACGAGCTACTCTTGGTCGCTTGTCTCGATCCAGGAAACCGGGATGGACTGGGTCGTGCTTTCCTACGATCTCACAAGGCACGACCTACCTGCTGCCAAGCGCGTGAAGATCGAGTCGTTCATCCGGCGGATGACCGTCGAATATCTGGAGTCCATCGAGAAGAAAACGGTTCCGATCCTCCCGACCCTCGTCAACAACTGGCAGAGTCACCGGATAAAACTGGTCACCCTGGGCGCGTTCGAACTGGCTGACCCCGACCTCATCGCCCGTGCCCACGCAATTTTTTCAAAACAATTGGCGGCCAATCTGAACAGTGACGGGTCGACCCTGGACTTCCACCAGCGCGATGCGTTGCACTATGTCGTGTATGATCTCGAGCCCTTGCTGACGGCGGCTCTGGTCGCCAAGGCCCATGGCGAGGACTGGTATCACGAGACGAGCCCGACCGGATCAAGTCTGCCGCATACGCTCGACTGGTTCAGCCGTTTCGCCACGGGTGACGAGAAGCATGTCGAGTTCGTCCATTCCGTGGTGCCGATCGACAAACAACGCGCCGACACGGGAATCAAGACATATCAGCCGCATGAGTGGGAGCCGGTGACGTCTGTTCGCGTTTTCATGCTGGCGACTTTGCTCGACCCCCGTTTTCAGGCAGTTCGCGACAAGCTCATGGCAAGCGCGGGCGATTTCACCGTCGCGGATTCGCCTCCCAACTTCGATGGCCCTGTCTTTCAGGCGACCTGGCTCACCATGCTCAGCAAGCCATAGCAGGAGGGCGTCGCGCAGAAGGCGGATGACGAAGGGTCGTTCGGCGATTTGGTCGTTCAGCAGGTCTTCCTTCGCCGAGCCGGACCGCAGTGGCCAGGACTGCCGCGCAGGCGCTGTCGTCTATCGCGCGCGCCCGATGAACGCTCGCACCGGGATCGTCTCGCGACCTGGGGTTCGGGGCGCAGCCTTGAAATCGCGGTCGCAATGTCAGGTGACTTGTAATACGACATTCGCACAGCGAATGGCCAGTTAGGAGAGTGAGATATGGCTCAGCTAGGTCGAGGTTCAGTGTGGCGGCTGGCGCTTCCGGTTGTGATCGCGGCCGCTGCCGCCATGGGCCAGGTCGCGAGTGCGCAGCAGGGCACGCCGGCCCCCGCGGCACCACAGGAAAAGCCCCGCGCGACAGCCTTTGTCGCAGCAAGCCGCTTTGGTGACATTTTCTGGGAAAATGATCGAACGGTCCATCGCATCTACAGCCATGATCTGGAAGCGGTCGAACCGCCTTCCGGATCAGGCATCGATGCCTGGGCAAAGCGCATTCGCGGTCCGTTCTCGCCGCGCCGCCTCGCGGCAGGCGGGAATTATCACGAGAACCAGGGTGACGGGATGGATTTCTATGACGTCGGCGGCGCGCGCGGCGCCGGCGGTCTCGGCATCTGGTACGACAACAAGCTGTGGGTATCCCGCAATTATCGCACGCACAAAATCCTGCAGGATGGCCCGGACGTCGCGCATTTCGAGGTCGGCTATGCACCATGGCCGGTGGACGTCGTTCGCAAGGTATGGGAGACGCGCCGCTTCACCCTGCCCATGGGGACCAACTTCACGCAGATGGTCTCCACGATCGACTCCGACACGCACGACCCGCTGGTTGTCGGCATCGGCATTTCCAAATTCTCGACCTCACACCTGCCCGGCAAGCTGACCAGTGATCGCGCCGGCGGCCGGATTTCGGTCTGGTCCGAAGGTCCGCCGGAAAAAGGAGCGATGGGAGTGGCTATCATAGTCGATCCGGCGAGCCTGATCGAGGTGAAGCAGGATGCCGACAATTATCTGCTGCTGGTCAGGGTCACGCCCGGCAAGCCTTTCGTCTATTATATGGGCGCTACGTGGAGCAAGGGGCTGGACTTTCAGACGCGCGAGCAGTGGGACAGCTACGTCAAGGCGCAGCGCCCCGGCTTTGACCCTCAGGCGAACTATGCTGTGGTGAAGCCATGACGGGGTCATTCCGCGCCGGGCTGCTTGCCGCGCTCGCGGCGCTCGTCCTTCCAGCCGGGATACCCGCTACCGCCCGCGATACTACGGCTACAGGTGTCCAGCTCATCACGCTCGGTACGGCCGGTGGACCGGCGGTCCGTCTCAGGCGCGCCGAACCCGCAAGCGTGATCCTGGTCAACGGAGCCGCCTATCTGATCGATGTCGGCGACGGGACGTCGCATGCCCTCTATGCGGCCGGCATCAAACTCGAACAGGTCCGAGCGTTGTTCATCACGCTTCACTCCCAGGATCGAACGTCCGGGCTCGGGCCGCTCCTTTCCACGCGCTGGGCGACCAGCAACAAGGCGCCGCTGACAGTCTATGCTCCGGCTGGACTGAACGCGATCCTCGGCGGCCTTCGCGCGACACTTGGACCGGTTGCAGCGTATAGCGCGGGCGGCAGCGGCAAGCCATTGTCCAATCTGGGCGCGCAGGAAGTAACCGCGCCCGGACTCGTCTATCAGGACGAGAATGTGAAGGTGACGGCGCTGGCCCTGCCTCGCCGCGGCGTCACCACCGGAACGCCGACCGCCTTTGCCTACCGGTTCGAGACGGCGGAAGGCGCGATCGTCTTCGCTGGCCCGACGGGCCCTTTCGATGGTCTTGCCGACTTCGCGAGAGGTGCAAAGCTGCTGGTATGCGAAGTCATCAATCTGGATGCCGCAAGCGGCAAGGCCCCGCAGAGCCGCACATCGGCGGGCCCCGCCCCGATCCGGCCGCGTCTCGACCACCTCGAAGCCGACGATATTGGGAGGCTGGCAGCGGCGGCAAATGTGGGGCGTGTCGTGCTCCATCATCTGATACCCGGTGCCGACAGCGAAGATGCCAGGACGTCCGAACGACTATACGCCAGGGACGCGCGTACGGCGTATCACGGAATCGTCCTCATCGCGCATGACGGCGAGACGTTCAGACTGACCACGGCGAACCACTGACGCGGACAGATCATCGACAGCGGGAGACAAAAAGGAGACAGAGACCGGTCCGCGCCCGCGCTGGGTCCATCCACCTGGTTGCGCCACGTCCGGAGCCTGTCCGCAGGGAGTGATCAGCCGGTTCAGCGCGCAAGCCGTCCACACCGAAGGATCGCTCCATGGACATGGCGCGCCGGATCGGCGCGGCACCATTGACCAATAGCCCCCGGTGCGTTGACAGCGTCGATGACGCAGACCGTCGTCGACGGATCGGCTGAAAGAAAGACCGCCTCTCGTCCATCGGCCGGGCCTGCGCGCTCGCCTCGTTGAGGAACGCCCAGCGGTCAGATATCCGCGCCTGCCACGCGCGGCGAACACGATCGCGCGGTCGATGCCGGCGTTCGCGCCGTCACTCTCACCATCACCTGCCAAGGTCGAAGCGCGACGTCTCCGTGCCTTTATTGCAGCTGGCAGATGTCGAGCACATCCATGTCGCTATAGTCGAGATTTTCGCCTGCCATCGCCCAGATAAAGGCATAGGCCCGCGTGCCGGCGCCCATATGGACCGACCAGGGCGGCGAGATCACTGCCTGCTCGTTCTCCATGACGATGTGCCTCAGCTGGTCAGGCTGACCCATATAATGGAAAACGCGGTCCTCCGGCTGCAGGTCGAAATAGAGATAGACCTCGGACCGGCGTTCGTGAACGTGCGGCGGCATAGTGTTCCAGACCGAGCCGGGCTTCAAGATGGTCAAGCCAAGACACAGGGATGCGCTGTCGCAGATCCCCGGCAGGATAAGCTGATAGATGGTCCGCTCGTTCGACGTTTCCAGGGTGCCACGTTCCATCGGGCTCGCGCCAGCCAGGGTCAGCTTCCTGACCGGGAAACTGCGGTGCGCGGGCACGCTGAGGAGATAGAAGCGTGCGCCCTTCCCTTCAAAGGCGACCGCCTCCGAGCCCATCGGGACATAGAGGGCGTCATAGCGCGCAAGGTCGAATCTCTCGCCATCGACGACGACCGTGCCCGGTTCACCGATATTGACGACACCAAGCTCACGGCGTTCGAGAAAGGGGTGGCCCGCTGCGGTCGCGGGTTCCTCCTGGACGGGAAGCTCGAGGCCACCCGCCCCGGGCACTGCCCCGCCGATGATGAACCGCTCGCCGTGCGAATAGGTGAGGACGATCTCCCCATCGCGGAAGATGTCGCCCACGAGATGCCGGTCGCGAAGCTCTTCGTTGCTCGCGCCCGCCATCATGTGCGGATGCACGCCGTAATAGATTTTCTTGAACATGTGGGTTTAACGGGTCCGGCTGAGGTCGAGGTCAGCGACTGCAGTCGCGGCGAGAAGGAAGAGCCCGACACCATATTGCTGGGTGTCACTGGCGGCGGAGCCAGCCGGCCGGTCGCCGGCACGCTGAACCCATCCGAGCCGCCCGTCGGGCTGGATCGCGGATTCGAGCGCAGTCCAGCCGAGGCGAATGCTCGGCTCATAGTCGGCGCGTTTGAGAATTCCGTGGCCAACGCCCCATGCGAATCCGTACGTGATCAGCGCCGTACCGCTGGTCTCGGGCGGCGTAGGGCCTGTCTCGAGGAGCGCCGAGGGCCAGTATCCATCCGGCTTTTGCAGGCCTTTCAACCGGCCTGCCATGTCGCGGAACAAGTCTTCCAGCGGCTTGCGCGCCGGATCCTTCGCGGGCAACGCCATGAGCATCCGGGCGATGCCGGCGAACGCCCAGCCATTGCCGCGACTCCAGAAGATCTTCCTTCCAGCCGTGTCGCGCAGATCGAAAAAGCGGCTGTCGCGAAAATAGAGCCGCTCTGCCGGATCATAGAGGAAGTTCGTACTGTCCCAGAATTCGGAGAGCGCGAAATCACGGTAGCGACGATCGCCCGTCTGCCGGGAGAGAGTGAGCCAGACCGAAGGCGCCATGAAGAGGGCATCCGACCAGCACCAGCGCTGCAGGCATTCAGCCTTGGAATAGGCGGCATAGCCTTGCGGCCCCAGATACAAGGCCAGATGCGCCCTGGACGGATTCTTGAGGATCGCGTCGAAGCTCGCGCGGAGCGGCGTGATGGCCGCCTGCCCGGCGCCATGGCGCGCGGCCCAGAGATAGACGTCGCCAATCAGCTGGTCGTCAGCGCTATATCGTCGAGCACCGGGCATCCAGCCATTGCCGAGAGCCCGGTCAAGGACTGCCTTGCCGGCCCAGGACGGGGCGCCGTCATCCGCAAAGGCGGCCATTCCCACCCAGAGGACTGCCTGCTGCCATGAGCGTGCATCTTCGGATGGCAAGGATTCTGCAGCAAGCTTGTCCAGTTGCCAGCGGGCCAGGCGCTCGGCATCAGCCATGACGGTGGCGCGGCCGAACGC
>FTCZ01006802.1_pt1 | contig 38546 bp, 39 predicted proteins | sample 1658871 | NCBI WGS metagenome assembly FTCZ01 (sample SAMEA3914864, study PRJEB12502) | metagenome | biome: forest; material: soil | place: USA | collected 2012-03-12 | depth 0.3 m | reverse complement strand
TGGCCGGCCTGCCGGTCCCCCCCCGCCTGCTCGACCCGCCGCTGCACGAGTTCCTGCCCAGGACCCAGGCCGACATGGAGGTCGTGGCCAAGGATCTCGGCGTCGACGTCAAGGAGATCGAGGCGCGCGCCCACAAGCTGCACGAGTTCAACCCAATGCTCGGCCATCGCGGCGTGCGGCTGGGCATCTCCTACCCCGAGATCTACGAGATGCAGGCACGCGCCATCTTCGAGGCCGTCGCGGAAGTGCAGAAGAAGGCCGGCAAGACCGTGATCCCCGAGATCATGATCCCGCTGATCGCGACCAGGAAGGAACTCGACCTGATGAAGGTCGTGGTCGACCAGGTCGCCTCCGAGGTGAGCCAGATGTCGGGCCAGAAGCTCGAATATCTCGTCGGCACCATGATCGAGCTGCCGCGCGCGGCGCTGCGCGCCGCCGACATTGCCGAATCGGCCGACTTCTTCTCGTTCGGCACCAACGACCTCACGCAGACGACCTGGGGGCTGAGCCGCGACGACTCGGCCTCGTTCCTCGAGAAGTACCAGCAGCGCGGCATCATGGAGCACGATCCCTTCGCCTCGCTCGACATCGAAGGGGTGGGCGAACTGATCGAGATCGCCACCGAACGCGGCCGCAAGGTCAAGAACGGCCTCAAGCTCGGCATCTGCGGCGAGCACGGCGGAGATCCGGCCTCGGTGTTCTTCTGCCACAAGGCCGGCCTCGACTATGTCTCCTGCTCGCCCTATCGCGTGCCGATCGCGCGCCTGGCGGCGGCGCAGGCAGCACTCGGTGGCCCGCTCAAGACGGAGTGACGCCGTGACTCATCCCACTGATGGCACCTGCGTGTTCTGCAAGATCGTCGCGGGCCAGCTGCCCTGCTTCAAGTTGCTGGAAGACGACGACACGATCGCCTTCATGGACATCAATCCGGTGAACCCGGGCCATGCCCTGGCCGTGGCGAAGGGCCATTGGCCGACCGTCGACGTTATCCCGGCCGAGGTGCTGGCGGCGGTGGCAAAGACCGCCCAGAGAGTCGCCAAGGCCGTGTTCAAGGAGCTGAAGCCAAACGGCGTGAACCTGATCCAGGCCAACGGCGCCGGCGCGGGTCAGAGCGTGCCCCATCTCCACATCCACATCATGCCGCGCCGCGCAGGCGACGCCGTTGCGCTCAACTGGGAGCCCAAGCCCGGCGACATGAAGGAGATCGAGGCGCTCTGCAAGAGACTGAAGGCGGCGCTCTAGCGATCCAATCCGCCGGCCTTGAGCGTCAGCTGCAAGAGGTGCGCGAGGTCGGCGAATTTCGGTTCCGGCAGCCGCTGGTCGCGGTCGACGCGGCTCACGACCACGAGATCGAAGGCGGGAAAGACGAAGGCGTATTGGCCGCCGGCACCGATCGGGGTGAACCAGCCTTCGCCCAATATCCCCGGGCCTGGTACCCGCGGCGCCGTCCACCACAGATAGCCGTAGCCGACCGGGATCGCCGATAACGGGGTGTCGGAATAGGGCTGCGTGCTCTCGTGCACCCAGGCCGCCGGCACGATCTGCCGTCCTGCCCAGGCGCCGTTGTGCAGGTAGAGCAGGGCAAAGCGTGCGAGGTCGCGGGCGCTCATGCGCAGCGGATAGGCGCGATAGTTCGAATCGGGGCCGATGAAATACTGGCCGTCGGCAGCGCGATAATCCTGCATGCCGATCGGCCGGGCGAGTCGGCGCTCGATCGCATCGTAGATGCCGGTGCCGGTCGCTGTCTCGTAGATCGCGCCCAGCACGTTGAAATCCCAGTTGTTGTAGTACCAGAACGTTCCCGGCGGATGGCTGCCGCGCATCGGGCGGCGCTTGGCCATGTTCGCCGTCTCGTAGAGGGCCGGATGATAGATGCCGGAGCGCGCCTGCAGGAGCATGCGGACGGTCGCCTGCTTTTCCTCCGGCGTCAGCGACGGCGCATTGTCGTCGATGTCGAGCTGGCCGACGGTGCTGTCGAGCGAGATCTTGTGTTCGTCGACGGCGATCCCGATGAGCGCGCTGAGCAGGCTCTTGCGGACCGAGGCGAGCTCCGTGCGCTTGGCCGTGTCGCCCCATTCGGCGACGACCGCCCCGTGGTGGATCACCATGACCGCGGTCGAATGGATGCTTTCGGAGAAGCGCTGTGCTTCGGTGAGGCCCGCTTCCGACCAGCCGCTCGCGGCCGGCGTCAGGTGATCCCATGTGGCGCCGGGGAATCTGTCTTCGGCGGCCGCGATATGGCTGAAAAGAAGCGCCGCGAAGAGTGGCGCAAGCAGGGCTTGACGGGCCCAGCGGTACATTGCGCTCAGGCCGCGACCAGGGAGCTGCGGCCGGCGGGGACGCTGAACCATTCGCGCTCGTCGTTGCGGAACTGCTCGCGCACGTAATCGATCACGGTGCGGATGCGCGCGCCCTTGTTGGTTTCCTCGTGGCTGACCAGCCAGATGTCGCGGACGATCTTGAGATCGATCGGGGCGGCCATCAGGTTCGTCATCTTGGTCACGTAGTCGGGGAACACCGAGATGCCGTAGCCGACGCTGACGGCTTCCATCGCGGCGTAGGACGAGTTGGTGCGCAGCACGACCGAGGGGCTGCGCTCGACGACTTCGCTCCACGACTTCATGGCCGGCAGGCTGTGCAGCACGGTGTGGTCGACGATGTGGTGCTCGCGCAGATCGTCGAGCTTCTGCGGCAGGCCGTACTGTTCGATGTAGTTGGGCGCGGCCAGGATCGACATGTTGAACTGGCCGACACGGGCTGCGACCAGCTGGTTCGAGGTCGGGCGGAAGAAGCGGATGGCGAGGTCGGCCTGACGGGTGGCGAGATCAAGCACCTGGTCGCCCGCGATGACCTGCACGATGATGTCGGGGTGGCTGCGCCGCAGCTGCCCCAGGCGCGGCACCAGCCATTGGGCAGCGACGCCCTCGGTGGCGGCAATGCGGACGACGCCTGCCATCTCGCGGTCGAGACCGGCCAGATGGCGCTCGATAGCGGTGGCGTTGGACATCATCGATTCGGCCTGGACCAGTACACCGCGCGCGGCCGGGGTCACCTCCATGCCATGGCGGTGCCGGTCGAACAGCTTGGCACCCAGTCGGCGCTCGAGCGCCTGGATCCGGCGACCGACGGTCGTCTGCTTCGTGTTCAGCTGGGTAGCAGCGGCACTGAAACTTCCGGTTTTTGCGACGGCCAGGAAAAATCTGACATCGTCCCAATCGCCGAGAATATTCGGCACTTTGCTTTTACGGGGTGTCGGCGTGACCATGGTAACAATCGATACAATAGGGTTTCGGCTCAAACATTTACTTGGCGGGTGCCGCGTGGTTTATCTTATACCATTGATTGTGTGATGTCGTTTTTTGTCTCATTTATAGGGGATTAGCCGGTTTCTTCAAGAAACGGCTGCATCTTCGCGGTGGGTATCTAGTCCTCGTATTCGTTTATCGATCTATCCGTAGTGGGTTTTTCCGGATTGACGGGTTCGTAACGAGGTAAGGGTGCAACCGTGGCCGCCATCGGCTCGGAGAGTAACATATCGGCCCTGATGGGCCTTGCCGATAAATTCGGCCGCTACGTGCGCAGCACTTCGACGCGCACGGCGGCATTTGTCGGCCTGCTTTCTTACCTGAGCTATGCGTATGCGCACGGCGGTTGGGCTAACCACGCCCTGATTGGCGTGTCACTGTTCGTCGGACTGTTTCTCCCAAGCTACGCCAAGCTCAGTAACAAGGCCGAGTTGTGGGCCAACAACCGCTTCGGCTTCGTGACCGCGGGCAGGCTGGGGCGGTTCGTTCCGCAGTACGCGTTCAATTTGGCGGTTTTCGCGATCATGCAGTGGGGAGGCGCACTCAACCCTATCGGGATGGCGTCGGTCGGCGGAGTAGCCGGTGCGGCGCTGGTGACCACGCTTGCGTCGCAAGGCAGCCAGTACCTCGGCCTCTACCTCTTTCAGCGCGGCCTGGGTGACGCCAACCGCAACGTGCTACTGGGCGTTTCCATCAATCTGGTGCTGGCCGCCCTCGGTACCGCGGGGATCCCGGGCGCCCGGGCGGCCTTCCTGATCCTGGGCTTCGCGTTGGGCGCACTCCTGTTCGGCATCGGTCTTCTTTCGGACCTGCGCTCGGTCGCCGCACCCAAGGGCGGCGTCGGGATGTTCTTCGGCACCTTCAATCCGTTCCACAACACGCATATCGAGATGGTCCGCCGCGCGATCGACGAGCGCGGACTCGATAAGATCATCATCCACCCGACTCTCGTGCCGCGGCTGCATGCCGACGCCTTCCGCAAGGGCCAGCTGCGCGTCGCGCGCCTGGAGAACGGCTTCCAGATCTACGAGAAGACCGACAAGGCCGACGTCAATGTCGACTATTTTCCGACGGGCCGCCAATTCCTGCCGCCCGAGACGCGCAAGATACTGATCGAGCTCGCGCTGGCCGAGAACGGTCTCGGCAACAGGGTCGAGGTCGCGTTTTATCCCGAAACCTACAACAAGCGTGGCTTCCAGGGCGTGATCGGCGAGATCCGCCGCCTCAATCCCGGCGCGCGGCTGCACATCCTGCACGGCACCGACATCGGCGGCATGCAGGTGCGCCAGATCTGCGACGAATGCGGCTGGATCTATCCTTGGCGCATCCTGCGCCGCGACAAGGTCTCGGCGACAGCAATCCGCCGTGGCGCCAAGGGCATGACGTCCGAAGTGGTTACGAGCGTTCTTTCACAACTGACAGCAAATCTTCCGGAGGTGACGGCTGGGGGCCGCCGCTTCCGGAACGATAACGGAGTACTGACAGAGGGGGTCTAGTATTATGTCTCTGCAGAATACACCGGCGGGCAATCAGCCCGTCGTTACGATCAAGCTTGCGTCCACCTCGGACGAACTCATGCAGTGCTTCGCGCTGCGCTCGGCCGTGTATATCGGCGAGCAGCAGTGCCCGTACTGGGAGGAGTTCGACGGCAACGACTTCACCGCGACACACCTCATCCTGTATGTCGACGGCGAACCCGCCTCGTCGATGCGGCTGCGCTGGTTCGGCACGTTCGCCAAGTTCGAGCGCGCCGTCATCCTGAAACGCTACCGCTCGATGGGCCTGTTCATTCCCTTCACCCAGTGGGCGATGGAGTTCGCCCGCAAGAAGGGCTATTCGCGCGTCTACCTGCATTCCCAGCACCGGCTGTGGCCGATCATGGAGCGCCAGGGCTTCAGGAAGGTGGACGACAAGGTCTTCCACTTCTCCGACCACGAATACGGCGCCTACTACTGCGACCTCGCGATCGACGCGAAGGAAACGCCCTCCATGTATACCGATCCGCTGGTGCTGAACCGGCCCGAAGATCAGCTCGATACACCAGGCATTCTCGAACAATCGGTGGAGCGCGGCGCGACCAACCCGCACGCCGGCTGGGCCGAGCGCCGGACGAATTAAGGGGTATGACATGTCCACTGTGAAGCAATCGATCGGCGGCGAGGCCGTGACCACCAAGCTGGCGATGAAGATGGAGGATTCGATGCAGGCCTTCGCCGTGCGCGCCGCCTGTTTCATCGGCGAGCTCGACGTGCCGTACTCCGAGGAGTTCGACGGCCACGACTTCGGCGCCACCCACGTCATCGCCTACGTCGGTGACGAGCCGGTCGGCGCCGTGCGCGTGCGCTGGTTCCAGTCTTTCGCCATGCCGGAGCGGCTGGCGGTGATCCAGCGCTTCCGCGGCAACAATATCGGCCAGCTCCTGATCGAGCGCTGCCGCAAGCTGGCCGAGACCCGCGGCTGCAACATGCTCTACGCCCAGGTTCTGCCGAACGACGTGGCGTACTGGGAAAAGCAGGGCTGGCGCCGCCTCGTCGCCGAGGACGGCAGCCCCGCCAAGCGCATCGTCGCCATGGTACGCGCGGTCGACCCCAGCAAGCCGCTGCCCGATGTCGAGGCGCCCGAGTCGATCGTCCTGCGCCCCGAGCCGCAGCTCGATGCGTCGGGTCTGCCGCTCGGCACCGCTTCGAACTAGGCAGACCGGTTCCCAGCCCGTTATGCTGCCCGCTGGCGACAGCAAGCGGGGATGGAATGAGTATGTTCGAGATCGTCGTCGAGCCCAGGGTTCGGCGGCGGCGGGTCCGTCAACCGCTTTCGGGGAAGAAGCGCGCGGCGGCGCTTTTCCGGGTGTGGCACGGGCTGCGCGACATGATCGAGGAAGCCGAGCGCCTGGGTGACGGCGAGCTCGTGCATTTCCTGGCCGTGGCGCAGATGATGATCGAGGAAAAGGTCGCCTCGGTGGGCTCCGGCTTCGCCACGGGCTTCGCCGACATCGACACGAGTCGGCCGAACTGAGGCAGGCCGAACTGAGGGGCGGTCTATTTGTGACGCGGGTCGAGCGCGTCGCGCAGGCCGTCGCCCAGCAGGTTGAACGACAGCACCGCGAAGAAGATCGCGAAGCCCGGCCAGAAGGCCATCCACGGCGCCTGCGCGAGAAACCGCTGGGCCGAATTGAGCATGCTGCCCCACGAGGGCGCCGGCGGCTGCTGGCCGAGGCCAAGGAACGACAAGGCCGCCTCGGCGATGATCGCGCCCGCGATCGCGAGGCTCGCCTGGACCAGCAGGGGCGGCACGATGTTGGGCAGCACGTGGCGCAGCGCAATGCGCCAGTGCGGGTTGCCGACCGCGCGCGCGGCCTCGACATAGTCCTCGACCTTGGCGCCCAGCGTCTGGCCGCGCGTCAGCCGGATGAACACCGGCGTCGAGGTGACGCCGATCGCGATCATGGCGTTGCTGAGGCTCGGTCCCAGGAACGCCGCCAGCGTGATCGCCAGGATCAGGAACGGGATCGCCAGCATGGCGTCGACCAGGCGCGACAAGACGGTGTCGACCCAGCCGCCGGCATATCCGGCCAGCAGGCCGAGCGGCACGCCCGCGCCCACGGCGATGCCGACCGATACGAGTCCCGCGCTGAGCGAGGCGCGCGCACCAAAGAGGATGCGCGAGAGCACGTCACGGCCGACCTCGTCGGTGCCGAACCAGTGCACCCAGCTCGGCGCCTTGCGGACCTGCGTGAAGCTCGTCTGCGTGGGATCGTAGGGCGCGATCCAGGGCGCCAGCACGGCGACCGCGATCAGGAAGACCACGACGAACAGGGCCGCCATCGCGCCCTTGCGCCGGCGCAGCCGACGCCAGCCGCGCGCCCAGGGATTTTCTTCGGTGGCGATGGTCAGGCTCATCCGCGCAACCTCGGATTCACGAGCACATAGGCGATGTCGGCCAGCAGGTTGAGCGTGATGTAGACCGTGGCCGTCACCAGCACGACACCCTGGACGACGGCGTAGTCTCGGTTGAACACGGAATCCACGATCAGCTTGCCGAAGCCCGGGATGGTGAAGATCTGCTCAGTCAGCACCGCGCCCGAGAGCAGGGTGCCAAAGTCCAGAGCCAGCAGCGTGATCACCGGCGTCATGGCGTTGCGCAGCGCATGCTTCAGCACGACGCGCCCCTCGGCCAGGCCCTTGGCGCGCGCGGTGCGGACGTAGTCCGCGCCCATCGCCTGCAGCATGGCGCTGCGGGTGTGGCGCATCAGCACGGCGGCGAGCGCGTTGCCCAGCACGAAGGCTGGCATGATCGTGGTCGCGAGACTCGCCTTCCAGTCCTCGCCCAGGCGCACGTAGCCCGAGGCGGGCAGCCACCCGAGCGTCACCGAGAACAGGAAGATCATCAGGATGCCCAGCCAGAAGTTGGGCGTACTCAATCCCCACAGCGCGAACAGGTTGGCGCCGTAGTCCCACAAGGTTTCCTTCTTCACCGCCGAGACGATGCCCGCCGGAATGCCGATACAGATCGCGATCAGCAGCGCCATGCCCGCGAGCTGGAGAGTGACCGGCAGCTTCTCGGCGACCAGCGAGCCGACCGACGACTTGAGCCGCATCGATTCGCCCAGGTTTCCCGCCAGCACGCCCTTCATCCAGTAGAAATACTGGACGGGGATCGGCTCGTTCAGCCGGTACTGCTCGCGGATCTGCTGCAGCACCTGGGGATCGCGCTCCTCGCCTGCCATGATCAGTGCCGGATCGCCCGGCAGCAGCTGCTGCAGGCCGAAGATCAGCATCGACACCAGGATCAGTGTCGGGATGATCTGCAGCAGCCGGCGGGTGAGGAAGACCAGCATCTACTTGTTGAGCTTCAGGCCGATGACGCGCACGAGCCCGTCGGGCATCTGCTTGTAGCCTTCGAGCCTGTCGCTGTGCGCGACCAGCACCTGCGGGTGGTAGATGTAGAGGATCGGGCCGGCGCCTTTGGGCGTCAGCTTGGCCGCCACTCTCTCGTACGCGGCCTTGCGCTCGGCCGGATCGCTCTTGGTGCGCGCCTCGTTCTGCGCGGCATCGACCTCGGGATCGCAGAAGTTGCTGTTGTTCTGCGGCGACTTGCAGGTCTGGAAGCTGTAGGAGTTGCCGTCGGGATCGCTGCGGCCGCTCCAGCCGATCAGATAGAGCTGGAAGTTGCCGTCCTCGGCCTGCTTCAGCGAGGTGGCGAACTCGGTGAGCCGGATCTTGAGGTCGAAGCCTGCTTCGGCCGCCATCGACTGCACGACTTCGGCGACGGAGCGGAACTCCACGCCGTTGGGCACCATGAAGTCGAGGGTCAGCGGCGTGGTCACGCCGGCTTCCTTCAGCAGCGCCTTGGCCTTGGCGACGTCGCGCTTGGGGATCGGGAACTTCGCCTGGTAGTAGGAATTCTGCGGGCTGATCCACTGGTTGCCCGGCACGAACTCGCCGTTGAACACGACCTGGTTGATGGCGTCGCGGTCGATCGACAGCTCGAAGGCTTCGCGCACCTTGGGGTTCTTCGCCAGCGGATTGTCGGCCTTGGCGCCGTTGGCCAGGTTCATGGTGATGCCGACATAGCCCAGCGAGACGGCCTTGCTGAGCTTGATCTTGGGTGTGTCGCGCACCGCCTTGATGTCGGTCGCCAGCACGCGCTCGATCAGGTCGAGGCTGCCGGACTTCAGGTTGGCCAGGCGCACCGTCGAGTCGACGATCGGCAGGTAGGTGATCTTGTCGATGAAGACCTGGTCCTTGTTCCAGTAGTCGGCGAACTTCTCGACGACGATGCGGTCCTGCTGGACCCGCTCGACGAACTTGTACGGGCCGGCGCAGACCGGATGGAGGCCGAACTTGTCGCCCGCCGCTTCGGCGGCCTTCGGCGAGACCATCATGCCGGCGCGGTCGGTGAGCTGGGCCAGCAGCGGCGAGAACGGCGTCTTGAGGTGGAGCTTGATCGTCATCGGATCGGCCACCTCGACGGTGTCGATGGCGCTGATCTCGGGCTTGCGGAACGAGCCCTTCATGTTGAGGTGGCGCTCGAGGCTGTACTTGGCCGCCTCCGCGTTGAACGGCTCGCCGTCATGAAACTTCACGCCGGGCCTGAGCTTGATCGTGACCGTCTTGCCGTCCGCCGACGTCTCCTGGCCGAGCGCCAGCTGCGGCACGATGTTCAGTTTCTCGTCGATGTCGAACAGCTTGTCGCAGATCGAGGCGAAGACGATGCGGCCCACGTAGGTGCGCGCGAGCGACGGATCGAGCACGTCGGGATCCTCGGCGAGCCCGACGCGCAATGTGGTTTGGGCGAATGCATTTGTCGTCATCGCGGCGGTCAACGCCAGCGCGCAGCCGAGCGACAGGGCCAGTTTCCTCATGATGCCTCCGTTTGCGAGACGAATGCCGCCTGCAGGCGGTCCAGTCGTATCCTGTCTTGTTCGTTGCGGACGCCCTCGACGAGCGCCGGTGGGGCCGGGAGCTCCGGCCACCAGGGGCAGGCTGTAGCATGACCTGTGCCATCGGCAATGAGCTGCGGCACGTCGCTGCGGCAGCTCGCGCGCGCGAACGGGCAGCGCGTGTGGAAGTGGCAGCCCGCCGGCGGATTGATCGCGCTCGGAATGTCGCCCTCGAGCAATGCGCGCTCGCGGATCGCCGTCGGATCGGGCAGCGGCACGGCCGACAGCAGCGCGCGCGTGTAGGGATGGCGCGGATGGCGGAACAGCTCCTCGGTCGTCGCCGTCTCGACGATCCGGCCGAGATACATGACGGCGATGCGATCGGCGATGTGCTTCACCACGGCGAGGTCGTGGCTGATGAAGATGTAGGCCAGTCCGAAGCGCTGCTGCAGCTGCTTCATCAGGTTGATGACCTGCGCCTGGATCGACACGTCGAGCGCCGACACCGGCTCGTCGGCCACGATCAGCCGCGGTTCGACGGCAAGTGCGCGGGCGATGGCGATGCGCTGGCGCTGGCCGCCGGAGAATTCATGCGGATAGCGGCGCGCGTGGTCAGGCCGCAGCCCTACCAGCTCGAGCAGCTCCGACACGCGGGCCGAACGCTGCTGCTCGTTGCCGACCAGGCGGTGCAGCCACAGCGGCTCGCCCAGCATCGCGCCCACCGTCATGCGCGGATTGAGCGAGGCGTAGGGGTCCTGGAAGATCACCTGCAGGCGGCGGCGCCGCGCGCGCATCTGGTCGGAGTCGAGCGCCAGCAGGTCGTCGCCCTCGAAGCGCACCTGGCCCCTGGTCGGCTCGATCAGGCGCAGCACCAGCCGGCCGACCGTCGACTTGCCGCAGCCCGACTCGCCCACGATGGCGAGCGTCTCGCCCTGCTTGACGTGAAAGTCGACGCCGTCGACGGCACGGACGTGGGCGCTGACGCGGCCAAAGGCGCCGCTCTTCACCGGGAAGTGCTTCACCAGCCCCCGGACGTCGAGCAGAGGCTCCGTCTCCAGGTCGCTCATTGGAAAATCCGCGCCAGCGGCGCGCGGCGGCAGCGCGACAGATGCCCGGGCGCCACTTCGACCAGCGGCGGCGGTGCGGTGCGGCAGGCCTCCTCGACGAAGGGGCAGCGCGCGGCGAAGCGACAGCCGGCCGGCGGCTGGGTCATGTCGGGCACGCGGCCCTCGATCGAGGGCAGGCGCTCGCGCTTCTGGTCGAGCTTGGGGATCGAGCCCAGCAGGCCCACGGTGTAGGGATGCTCGGGCCGCGCGAACAGCGCGGCGACGGGCGCGCGTTCGACGATCTGGCCCGCGTACATGACGGCCACATCGTCGGCCATCTCCGCCACGACACCGAGATCGTGCGTGATCAGGATGATCGCGGTGCCGGTGTCGCGCCGCAATCCACGCATGAGATCGAGGATCTGCGCCTGGATGGTGACGTCGAGCGCGGTCGTGGGCTCGTCGGCGATCAGGAGCTTGGGTCCGCAGGCGAGCGCCATGGCGATCATCGCGCGTTGGCGCATGCCGCCCGAGAGCTTGTGCGGATAATCGTCGACGCGCTTCTCGGCCGAGGGAATGCGCACCAGCTTCAGCACGTCGATCGCCTTGGCGCGTGCCTCGGCGGCGCTGACGCGCTGGTGGCGCTGGATCGCCTCGATGATCTGGTTGCCGATCGTGTAGCTGGGATTGAGCGAGGTCATCGGCTCCTGGAAGATCATCGCCAGGCGCGCGCCGCGCAGGTCGCGCAATTCGCCCTTGGCGAGCTTCAGCAGGTCGCGGCCCTCGAAGCGGACCTCGCCGCCGACCTGGGAGTTCTCCGTCGGCAGCAGGCCCATGACGGCAAGTGACGTCACCGACTTGCCGCAGCCCGATTCGCCCACGAGTCCCAGCGTCCGGCCCCGCCGCAAGGCAAGGTCGATGCCGTCGACGGCATGCACGGTGCCGTCGTCGGTGGCAAAGGAGACAGTGAGGCTCTTGAGCTCCAGCAGCGGAGCGTCGGCGGACTCGCTCATTTGACTGCGATCGCGATGCTCATGGCTGGGAGCGCCACTCCAGTGGCGCTCATCTCATGATCATGATGCGCCACTGGAGTGGCGCGCTCCCAGCAATGACTCTTCATCGACCGGCCGCGTAACCTTGCATGCCGCGCGGATTGGCGGCGGCCTTGCGCCACGGATCCTGGCGGCTGGCGGCGGTGAGGCGGCCTTCCGACCACTCGTCGTTCATCTCGACCTCGTGGCCGCGCTTCTTGAGCTCGGCCGCGGTCTCCTTGGGAATGCGGCCTTCCAGCACCAGGACGCCCGGACGCGACTGGCGCGGCCAGAACGACGAGGGGAAATGCTCACTGTGCCACGCCGGCGCGTCGATCGCCTCCTGCAGGTTCATGCGGCAATGGACATGGCGCAGGAACATCTGGGTGATCCACTGGTCCTGCTGATCGCCGCCCGGCGATCCCCAGACCATGTACGGCTCGCCGTCGCGATGGGCGAGGGTCGGCGTCAAGGTCGTGCGCGGGCGTTTGCCCGGCGCCAGCGAGCCCGGCAGGCCTTCCTCCAGCCAGAACATCTGGCCGCGCGTGCCGATCGGGAAGCCGAGCTCAGGCACGACGGGCGAGCCGTGCAGCCAGCCGCCCGACGGCGTCGAGGAGATCATGTTGCCTTCCTTGTCGACGATGTCGAAATGGACGGTATCGCCGGAGAATTGCCCCATGCGGCCGACCGTCGGCTCGCCCGCACCGCTTGCGGCCACGGCGAGACGCGCACCGTCGGCCTTGCGCAGCTTCACCACGCCGCCGTAGCCCTCGACCTTGCCGGGCCGCAGCTCGAGAGAGGCTTTCGCGGCATCGATCAGCTTGCGGCGGTCGGTGTTGTAGGCGTCCGACAGCAGGGTCTGCATCGGCACGTCGACAAACTTCGGATCGCCGTAGAACGACTCGCGGTCGGCGTAGGCGAGCTTGCTCGCCTCGACGACGGTATGGATGAAGTCGGCGCTGGTGGGATCGGCGCCGTCGAGATTGTAGCCCTTCAGCAATGCGAGCTGCTGCAGCACCACAGGCGCCTGCGCCCACGGGCCCGACTTGCACACGGTGTAGCGGCCGTAGTCATAGGTGAGCGGCGCCTCGATCGTGGCTTCCCACTTGGCCATGTCGTCGCCGCGCAGCAGGCCTTTGTTGCGCTGGCCCGAGACGTCCATGATCTCCTGGCGCGTGTAGAACTTGTCGATCGCCTCGGCCACGAAGCCCTGGCTCCAGACCTTGCGCGCGCGATCGATGATCGCCTCTCGGTTGCCGCCGCCGGCTTCGGCTTCCTTCACGATGCGCAGGTAGGTGTTGCCGACCGCCGGGTTGCGGAAAGTCTCCATCGGCTTGGGCACTGCGTTGCCCGGCATGAAGACCGCGGCGGACGTCGGCCAGTTGTCGCGGAAGTTGTCGGCCACGGTGGCGATGGTGGCCGAGGCGCGCTCGACCAGCGGATAGCCGTTGATGAAATAGCCGATCGCGGGGGTCATCACCTCGGAGATCGACATCGTGCCGTAGTCGCGCAGCAGCAGCATGTAGGCGTCGAAGGTGCCGGGCACGCAGGCCGGCAGCAGGCCGGTGCCGGGGATCAGGTCCATGCCGAGATTCTTGAAGTGGCCGATGTTGGCCAGGCCCGGGATCGTGCCCTGGCCGCAGATCACTTCGGTCTTGCCGCGCTTCACGCTGTTCAGGATCAGCGGCACGTCGCCGCCGGGACCGCACAGATGCGGCTCGCAGACCTGCAGGGTGAGCGCCGTGGCGACCGCGGCGTCGAAGGCGTTGCCGCCCCGCTCGAGGATGCCCATGCCCACCGCGGTGGCGATCCAGTGCGTCGAGGTCACGACGCCGAAGGTGCCGACGATCTCGGGACGGGTGGTGAACGGGTTCGGATTGATCAATTTCAAGGCGTGCCTCCCGGGCGTGCATTAATGCAAGGACCGGACCTTAAGCCGCCTCGAACCGGGCGGGAAGGCGCTCCTTGTCCCAGGAGTCGGCAAACTTCTCGACCGGTCGGGAAGCCTCCGATATCGATGGCAGAAGGGTTTTCCGGGATTCTTCCCGCTTTACGCCATTCCCCTCACGTGTTCGTTAGTTCGTCAGCCGAGCTTGATGCGCGGCCCCAGGCGCCTGATGAGGTTGCCCGCGTCGGCGTACATCTCGGCGGCCAGCTTGGTGTAGTCCGCGCTATCGCGATACAGAACGGGCATGGCGTTGAGGTCGAGGGTCTTGATCACCACCGGATCGTCGAGCGATTGCCGGAAGGCCTCCTGCAGGCGCCGGACGATCGCCGGGTCCACGCCCTTCGGCCCCGCGAATCCCGCGGGTCCGTCCGCCACGACGTCGTAGCCCAGCTCCTTCAAGGTCGCGACCTCGGGCCAGCGCTTGGTCCGCGTGCTGCCGTAGGTGGCGATGAGGCGGAACTGGCCCGCGTCGACGAACGGCGCCCAGGCGGTCGTGCCGCTGGTGGCCATGACCTCTCCCGACACGACGGCCATGGTGGCGGGCGTGGCGCCCTTGTACGGCACGTGCACCCAATCGATGCCGAGCTTCTGTGCCAGCCCCTCCATGATGAGATGGTTCATCGTGCCGACGCCGGCGGTGCTGTAGGTGAACTTGCCGGGATTGGCCTTGGCGTAGCCGATCACGTCCTTCATCGTCTTGAGCGGCGAGCTCGCCAGCACCGCCATGCCGTACACGGTGCCGACCAGGCAGGCGACGTAGGTGAAGTCGGTGAGGGGGTTGAACGGCACCTTCTGTATCTGCGGCAGGATGTAGAAAGCGTCCGGCAGCTCCGTCAGCGTATAGCCGTCGGGCCTGGCCGCGGCGACCTCGATGGCGCCGAGCGCGCCGCCCGCGCCCGGCTTGTTGTCGAGCGGGCGATGCCGGCCAGGATCAGCTCGCTGACGAACTCGAGATAGTCGTCGGCCAGTGCCTGCGGTTCGACATTGCGCTGGAAAAGCTCCGCCAGCAGCGGCTGGCGATTGAAGAAGAGCTGGCACATGCCGATCATGGCGATGTGCAGGAATTCCGGCGAGGTCTGCCGCAGCTCGCCGCTGCGCAGGCCCTCTCGCAGGATCGTCTTCAGTTCGCTGACGGAGTTGCCCACCATCTCGCGCCGCGCCTGCAGCGCCGCGGCGTTGCTGCGCGAATGGATCTGCTCCTGGATGAGCTGGTTGTAGTGCGGGTTCTCCGCCATCACCTCGATCAGCACGCGGATCTTGGCCCTCAGCTTGTCCGCCGGCGAGGCCGCTGCCTCGACCGCCGCATGCTCGCGGGCGCGATGCTCGCGCTCGATCTGCATTGTCGCGGCGAGCAGTAGATTATCCTTGTCGCGGAAGTAGTAGCGGATCAGCCCCGGATCGACCTTGGCGAAATCGGCGATCTCCTTGCGCGTGATCTCGCGCGGCGCGCGCGTGCGCAAGAGCTTGCGCGTGGCCTCGATCAGGACCTCGGGGCCGACGGCGGATTGCGTGTCGGTTGGGCGGCCTTCGACCGGGGCTTGCTGGGCGTACGGGACGCCATGGCTCTTCGTCGAGCCATAGAGCAATGTCGCGAGGCCTGCCAGAACCTTGTGCGGGACTCAGCCCGCGGTTTCCGGCAACTTCATCCAGGCCGGCCGTTCCGGCAGGATGCGCGTCGCACCGGCCTTGAGCCCGCCGCCGTCGACGCCGTCGAGTCGCAGCATCGCCAGCGCGCGGTCGCCCACGCCCGAGCGGATTTCGCCCACTTCCTGACCGTCGCGTTCGATCAGCGTGCCCGGCGCGGGCAGCGGGCCGTCAAGCCGCACCGGGAACAGCCGCTTCTTCACCAGGCCGCGGTACTTGGTGCGGGCCGTCAACTCCTGGCCCATATAGCAGCCCTTTTTCCAGTCGACGCCGTTCAGCTCGTCGAAGCCGCTCTCGAGCAGCAGCGCCTTCTCGGGCGGCAGATCGCGACTGCCGTCGGGTACGCCGAGCGCGAGACGCAGCGCGTCGTAGTCGGCCGGCATCGCTGGCAAAAAGCCGTGCGCGCCCAGGATCGCCGCCGCCTCGCCTGCCGGCGCCAGCACGCGCACGCCGAGCGCCGGCAGGCGCGGGTCGACGTAGGACACGCACTTCCCGAGGCCGAGCGCCTTGTCGGCTTCATCGCCGAACACGACGGCGGCCTCCATCGACGCGGCGCGGTCCTCGACCTTCACCTTGGAGCGCAGCGTGTACATCGTGAGCTTCCTGGCCAACGCCGCCGCCCGCTCGCGCTCGGTTTCCATCAGGAAAGTATCGTTACCGCCGTCGGCCACGAACATGTCGTTCAGGAACCGCCCCTGCGGCGTGAGCAACGCCGCCCAGATCGCGCGATCGGCTGCGACCTTGGTCGTGTCGTTGGAGATCAGTCCCTGCAGGAACTCGACCCGGTCCGGACCGGTGAGGGCGATGACGCTGCGGTGGGGGAGGAGGGTGAAGGAAGAAGTAGCCATCCCGAAGAATTGGGGTGGCGCAGCCGGATTGGCAAGCGATAGGCAAACCCTCTCCGCACCCTCAGTGCGCGACCATGCCCCTGAGGCGCCGGGCGACGGCGGCCAGGTCGTAGGGCTTGGGCAGGATCGGCACGCCCGGCTGACTAGGCGCATTGCCGGAGGTCAGGAGCACCTTGATCTCCGGCCTCTCGCGCGAGATCCAGTGGGCGAGGTCGACGCCGTCCATCGTGCCGGGCATCTGGATGTCGGAGAACACCGCGTCGATGGGGCCATTGCTCGTCAGCAGATCGATCGCACCGTCGGCCGAAGCGGCCTGCACGACCTTGAAGCCGGAATCCTGGAGGAACTCGACGGCGACCAGGCGCACCAGCACATTGTCCTCGACGACGAGGATCGTCGGAGGATGAGGGGGCTGGCCGTGGGACAGGTCATGGATCACACCCCGTCAACGGAACGCGTTGCCAGGCTGTTCCGTCCGCTTTGCGGTCTTATTGCGGCAAGCCGAGCCGCTTCGCCACCCGGCGCGCGGTTTGCTCGCGCTGGGCGGTGATGCCGCTCACGGCGGTGCGGGCCTTTGCGAGCACCGCGGCTGGCGCCGTTTCGGGCACGCCCGCATTGAACGGCGGCTCGGGCGCATATTGCATGTAGAGCTGGATGCCTTGCGCCGCCTCATCGCCGCGCAGGTCGGCCGCGACCCGCAGCGCGCCGTCGATGCCGGCGGTGACGCCGCCCGCGAAGACCATGTTGCCGTCGACGACGACCCTCTCGTTCACTGGGGTCGCGCCGAAGTAGTGCAGCAGGTCGAACGCCGCCCGATGGGTCGTCGCGCGCCTGCCTTTGAGAAGTCCCGCCGCGCCGCAGATCAGCGCGCCGGTGCAGACCGAGAAAACGCAGGTCGCGCTGGCTGCCTGCAGGCGCACCCAGTCCAAAAGCTCTTCGTCGTCCATCAGCGCTTCCTGGCCGAAGCCGCCGGGGACATGCAGCACGTCGAGCGGCGGCGCGTCCTTCAGCAGTGCGTCAGGTGCAAGAGCGAGGCCCTTCACGTCCCGGATCGGCGCCATCGTCCTGGCGTAGATCTTGTAGGTGCTGTTCGGCAGGCGCGACAAAACCTCGAACGGGCCAGTGAGGTCGATCTGGTCGAGGCCGTCGAACAGCAGCGACCCGATCTGGAGATGCTTGTCGGGTGCGATCATGGCGTGGCTCCTTGGAGGGCGGATGACGTGGGGCGGCGGAAGCGCTCGCGATAGGCGCCGGGCGGGATGCCGAGATGGCGCAGGAAAGAGCGCCGCATCGTTTCCTCCGCGCCGAAGCCGCAGGCCGCGGCGATCGCGGCCAATCCCTGCGGCGCTTCCTCGAGTCGCTGCTTGGCCGCCTCGATGCGCATCTGGTCGATCATGCGGCCCGGCGGCACGCCCATCTCGCGACGGAACACGCGTGCGAACTGGCGCGGGCTGAGATGCGCTCTATCGGCGAGCATTTCCACGGTGAGCGGCTTGTGCACGTTGTCGGCCATCCACGCCACGAGATCGCGCATGTCGTGGCCGGGCGCGCTGGTCGGCGTCGATTGCGCGGCCAGGGTGGCGCTGAACTGGCCCTGTCCGCCCGGCCGGCGCAGGAACATCACGAGCTCGCGGGCGATGGCGAGCGCCAACGCGTGGCCGTGATCCTCCTCGATCAGGGCGAGGGCCAGGTCCATGCCGGCGGTGATGCCGGCCGACGTCCACAGATCACCGTCGCGCGTGAAGATCGGCTCGGGATCGACGGTCACCTTGGGATAGCGGCGGGCGAGTTCCGCAGCCCAGCGCCAATGCGTCGTCGCACGCCTGCCGTCGAGCAGGCCGGCGGCTGCCAGGATGAAGGCTCCGGTGCAGACGGACACGGTGCGCCGCGCGCGCCGCGAGAGACGGCGCACTGCACTGCGCAACTCGGGCTCGCCGTCGCGGGTGCGCGCGCCTTCGCCGCCGCCCACGATCAGGGTGTCGAGCGGGCGGCGATCGGCGAGCAGCTCTTTCAACGAAGTATTGCTGCCGAGGGGCACGCCGGCGCCGGTGACCGGCCGGCCCTTCGCGCCGGCGACGATGGCGACATCGACGGTGTATCCGCCGGCCTGGGCGAAGACTTCCGCGGGACCCGCGAGATCGAGCAGTTGCGCGGGCGCTGCGGCGAGGATCAGGACACGGCGGGGTTTCGCGGTGGGGGATTTCGCGTTGGCCATGGCGCACGATCACAGGAGCGACGCATGGCAGCAATGACATTGTCCCCACCAATTCTGCCATCATGCGCCGTGCAACTAAGCCGCCGCGGCGACCGTTCCCTCAGGACTACCCAGCAGAAAGGAGCCCACCAATGCTGAAGCATGTTCTTCTCGCGACTGCGCTGACGTGCGGCGCCGCCAGTCTCGCCTTCGCCCAGACGCCCCCGGCCAGCCCGACCCAGACGACGCCCACCACGCCCGGTTCGCCGGCCCCGCGCGCCAACACCGCGTCTGCGCCGGCCGCCGAATCGACGGGCGACTTCAACGCCCAGGGCCATATGGCCGGCAGCGCCCTGATCGGCGCGAAAATCCACAACGACCAGAAGGAGACCGTCGGCTCGATCAACGACGTCTATCTCGATGATAGCGGCAAGGTGCAGGCCGTGGTCGTGTCGGTCGGCGGCTTCCTTGGCGTCGGCGCCAAGGCCGTCGCCGTGAAGTGGGATGACATCAAGTACGGCAAGGACGGCAAGTCGCTGATGCTGACCACCAGCCTGACCGCCGACGCGCTGAAGGCGATGCCGGACTACAAGAGCGAAAAGCAGAAGCCCGCCGGGACGTCCGGCAGCGGCGGCTGATTTATCGAGCGCGTTCTGGAACCTGAAAGGAGCGGGCGCCTCAGGGCGCCCGTTTCTTTTTGTCCTCGGCCTGCACGTTCCTCTCGCCGTGCGGCGCGCCCGCGACATCGGATTTCTTGGGCGGGAAGCGGTCGGGCTGCAGGGTCGACACGGGATCGCTGTCGGGGAAGCTATCCTTCAGCGCGTTGTCGAGCTTCTTGTCCAGCTTCTCCTTGTCGTTCTTCGGCGTGTCGGTCATAGGGCTCTCCCTCGGCAAAAGTACGGGTGTAGCGGGTACAACACGTGGCGGGGGCAGGGGTTGCGTCGGCCGGGCAAAGGTTGCATCAACGGCACGTTCAGACGTGAAAGGCTCGGCGCGCTGGCTACTTTCAATGGCGTTTCTTCGCCCGGGCATGCCTCGGAGTATCGACCCGACATCGACGGGCTGAGGGCGCTCTCTATCGGGGCCGTGGTGATCTATCACGCCTTCCCCGAGGTGCTGCGCTCGGGCTTCGTCGGCGTCGACATCTTCTTCGTGATCTCGGGCTTCCTGATCGGCGGACTGATCTCGGCCGAACTCGCCGCCGGCACGTTCCGCTTCCAGCGCTTCTATGCGCGCCGCGTGCGCCGGCTCTATCCCGCCTTGGCCCTCGTGCTGGGCTTCACGGTCTGGGTCGGCTGGAACGTGATGACGCCCGACGAGTTTCGCCTGCTCGGCCGGCATGTGCTGGCGGCGTCCTTGTTCGTCAGCAACTTCCCGCTGATGGGCGAGATCGGCTACTTCGATCCGGAGGGCCACAGTAAGCCGCTGCTGCATCTGTGGTCGCTCGGCATCGAGGAACAGTTCTACCTGCTGTGGCCTGCGCTCGCGGTGCTGACGCGGCGCAGCCGGCGCGGGTTCCTCGCGATGACCGTTGTCGTGGCGCTGGTGACGTTTGTCCTCAACGTCGCCTCGCCTTCGCCGGCGGAGGCCTTCTACGCGCCGTGGACGCGCTTCTGGGAGCTGACGGCGGGCGTGCTGGTGGCGCATCTGCCGTGGCGCGCCTCGGCTCCCGCGCGGACGATCGCCTGCGCCGCAGGATTGGTGATGATCGTGGTCGCGGCGTCGATCGACCTGCCGGGCTTCCCGGGCTGGTGGGCGGCGCTGCCGGTCGCCGGTGCTGCTCTGGTGATTGCGAGCGGCCCCGACACGGTGCCCAGCCGGTGGCTGCTGGCCAGTCGGCCCGCGGTGTTCGTCGGCAAGATCTCCTATCCGCTCTATCTCTGGCACTGGCCGCTGCTTGCCTTCACCTGGATCGCCTGCGGCGCCTTTCCGTCCAGGTCGCTGGTCTGCGCGATGGTGGCGGCCAGCATCGTGCTGGCGTGGCTCACCTATGTGCTGGTCGAGAAGCCTGTCCGCTTCGGCATCCGCTCGCGCTGGCTGATCGCCGGCCTGGTCCTGCCGGTGGCGGCGCTCGGTGTCACGGGCCTGGCGATCCTGAAGCTCGACGGCATTCCCGACCGGCGCGTGGTCGCCGACAATCGGTCGCTCTTCGAGGACGTGCGCATTCCCCTCGACACGCGCACGTCCGACGGGTCGTGCGCCAGGACCTATGGCATCGACGCGCGCGAGCCCTATGTCTGCCTGGTCAATTCCGACCGGCCCGAGATGCTGGTCATCGGCGACAGCGTGTCGATGGCCTTTCACGCGGCCATCAAGAGCGGTGCGGTGCGGACCCCGGCCGTCCTCCTCGGCACTTACAGCACGCTGTGGGCGGAGCCGGGCTGCGTCACGTCCGAGCCCCTGGAAAGCTGGTCGCACGGAAATCTCGTCTGCCAGCGTGCGCTGCGCGACGCGCTGGCGATCCTCGATCGCACGCCCTCGATCAAGGCGGTCGTCGTGGCACCCTTCTCGGACAATCCGTTCTTCGACGATCCGGGCCGGCTGCGCGCATTGGGGGCGGCGGTCCTCAAGCGTGGCAAGCGGCTGATCCTGGTGGCCGCGCCGCCCGCATTCTATCACGCGCCGGAGGGGTGCCGGCCCCGGCATATCGACGTCGCGGGCATCGATCTCACCGCGCCGAGCGACAGCCAATCGTGCCGCGAACCGCGCAGCAACGTCGAGCGCACGGTGCGGCGCCAGCATACGGCGTTCGCCCGGATGGCACGCGAGGATCCCCGGGTGGAGCTGTTCGAATCGCTGCCGGTCTTCTGCGACGCGGAGAATTGCTACCAGTCGGGCGATGGAGGGCCTTACTACTGGTCGTGGGGCCATCTCAACAACCGCGGCAGCGCGCGCCTGCTGGAAGCGTTCCTGCCCTGGCTTCGGCACGTGCTGGGCAACGGACTCTAGTTTCCGGCGATCGCGGCGGGCTGCGCGCCTTCTTCCGGCGTGACGAACAGCCGGAGCTTGCGGGCTGCGATGCCGACACCGCGCCGGCTCGAGATCACCGCCATCGGCACCGACAGCAGCAGTCCCGCGATCACGGGTAGGATCCACGGCACGTAGCTCGGCGCCAGCAGGCCGAGCGCGGCCAGGGTCACGATGCCGAGCAAGGCGTGGCCGGTGTGGCGGGCCAGCGCCTGGCGCCACGCCATGCCGCGGTCGCCGCGCGGCTGCGCCGGCCAGCCCACGGCATTGCCGGCCAGGATGCGCACGACGAACGTCGTGTGGAACAGCATCATCACCGGCGCGAGCAGCGTGGAGAAGACGACCTCCAGCAGGAAGCTCAGTACCAATCCCAGCCGGCCGCCGAAGCGGCGCGCCGAGCGCGTCGACCACAGGCGCAGGAAGAGCGCCAGGATCTTCGGGCCGAACAGCAGCACGCCGGTGAGCCCGAGCAGGCCGTGGATCTCCGGCCAGTGATAGCGCGGCCATTGCGGGAAGAGGGTGCGGGTGGGGCCGAAGTAGACGTCGCCGGTGAGCTGGTGGTCGACCACCATCGCCGAGCTGAGCGTCAGCAGCAGCAGCCACAGCGGCGAGGCGAGATAGGCGAAGATGCCCATGGCCAGATGCAGCCGGCTCATCGGGTGCAGGCCGGGCGTGAAGAGCAGGCGCGCATGCTGCAGGTTGCCCTGCACCCAGCGCCGGTCGCGCACGGCATAGTCGAGCAGGTTCGACGGCACCTCTTCGTAGCTGCCGCGCAGCTCGGGCAGCAGCCAGCAGTGCCAGCCGCCGCGCCGCAGGAAGGCGGCCTCGACGAAATCGTGGCTCAGGATCTCGCCGCCGAGCGGCGGCTTGCCCGACAGCACCGGCAGGCGGCAGCAGTCGGCGAATGCCTTGGTGCGGATGATGGCGTTGTGGCCGTAGTAGTTCGACTCGCCCAGCTGCCAGAAGCTGGTGCCCTTCGCCAGCACCGCGCCGGTGAGGCGGGCGGAGAACTGCAGCGCGCGGGCGAACAGGGTCTCGCGGCCCATCGGCACGATGTGGGTCTGGATCAGACCGGTCTTCGGGTTGGCCTCGATCAGCGCGGCGAGCTGCACCAGCGTCGTGCCGAGCATCAGGCTGTCGGCGTCGAGGATGATGAAATGCGCGAAACCCGCGCCGCGCGTGTCGATCCACTCGGCGATGTTGCCGGCCTTCTTGCCGGTGTTCGCCGCGCGGCGGCGGTAGAACAGTCGGTCCTCGGCGCCGAAGTCCCGGCGCATCTGGTCCCACGCCGCTTCTTCCTCGCCCGCGATCTCCGCGTTGGTCGTGTCGCTCAGCACGAAGAAGTCGAAGGAGGAGAGCCGGCCGGTGGCCTCGAGCGAGCGATAGACGGCGCGCAGGCGGGCGAACACCTCGGCCGGCTCCTCGTTGTAGACCGGCATCAGGATCGCGGTGCGCTCGCTGAGCTCGGGGAGGGCTGCGTCCGTCGGGCCGCGGCGCCGCAGCGACACCGGATGGAGCCGCAGCACGCCCAGCACGAAGCCGAACACGCCGCTCCAGAAGGAGATCGCGGCCCACCCGAACAGCAGCACGAAGGTCGGCAGGAAGATGAACTTCAGCACCTCCGGCCCGCGCGCGCTCACCACCGGCACCATGAGCCACGTGCCCGCGGCCGCGGTGGCGAGGACGAGGATCAGGACAAGGCGGCGCCGCCATCCGGCTCGATGGGCGTAAGAGTCGAGATTCAGGACCGTCACGGACTCAGGGTCTCCATATAAAGGACCAGGTCTCGGTCAGCGTCCTGCCGCGCAGGCCGAGCGAGGCACGCATGTCGACGGGCTTCTTGCCGTCGGGTTCGACTTCGATGAACAAACGCCAGCTCCGGCGCGAAGGTAACGGCTCGACGTAGGTGCGCATCACTTTGCCGCTGTTCACCGACATCTTCGCCTCGACCGGCTGTTCCGGCGCCAGGGAGTCGAGCTCGCCGCCGGCAAACTCGACGGCGATGCGGCGCTGCTTGGAGGCGTTCGGCACCGCCCCCGCGCGCGTGGCGATGACGCGCCCCTGCGGCGAGAGGGCCTGGTCGTCGTCGAGCGCCGACAAGACGTATTTATAGTCCTTGCGCTCGCCCTTGCGGGCGGGCCAGCGCGAGACCCAGAAGGCCACAATATTGTCATTGGTCTCGGACTGGCTCGGGATCTCGACCAGCCGCACCTCGCCGTCGCCCCAGTCTTCCTTCGGTTCGACCCAGAGCCCCGGCCGCACCTGCAGGTTGGCGGCGCTGTCCTGGTACTGCGCGAAGTCGCGCTCGCGCTGGAGCAGCCCGAAGCCCTTCGGGTTGGTGTCGGTGAAGGACGAAACGGCCAGCGCGCCCGGATTGGAGAGCGGCCGCCAGATCCGTTCGCCCGAGCCGGTCGAGAGATAGAGCCCGTCGGAATCGTGGATTTCCGGTCTGTAGTCGTCGCGCGGCGGCGAGGCCTTGCCCGCGAAATACATCGAGGTAAGGGGCGCCACCGCCAGCAATTCGACGTCGTTGCGCATGAACAGCACGGCGTGGGTGTCCACGACCGTTCGTTCGCCCGGCCGGATCACGAAGGTGAAGGCGCCGGTCGCGTCGGGCGAGTCGAGCAGAGCCCAGACCGTGAGCTCGCTTGCACCGTCGGCGGGCTTTACCAGCCAGAACGAGCGGAACGAGGGGAATTGCTCGGGCTTGCCGATGGCGGTGTTGATCGCCAGGCCGCGCGCCGAGGCGCCGTAGACCTGGCCGCGGCCGATGGCGCGGAAGTAGCTGGCGCCCAGGAAGGCGATGACCTCGTCGAATTTCTCGGGCTTGTTGATCGGATAGGTGGCGCGCAGGCCCGCCAGCGCCACCTGCTTGGGCGGCGTCTTGAGGCCGGTGTCGCTGAAATCGAACTGGTCGGGAGAGATCGTGACGGGCGTGGCCTTGCCGCCCTCGACGACCGAGATTTCCACCGGCTTTTCGTAGATGAAGCCTGCCGGAAAGAATTCGACGTGGAACAGGCTCTTGCCCTCGCGCCACAGCGCTGTGTCCGGCTTGGCCCGCAGCGCCCGATAGTGGTCGTACGACAGCTGGCGCATGTCGCCCTGGACCGACGCGGGTTCCTTGTAGGGCTCGGCCGCAAGCCTGGCGGCCATCGCCTCGACGGAGGCGAAGGTGAAGGGCGCCTCCTGCGCGCGCGCCGGGGCGGCTGCCACCGCAAGCAGGAGCGCGAACAGCAACGGGAAGCGGAACGCAGGGGACATGTCGCTGCGTAGAACGCCCATTGCTTCGCCGGGGTTGCCCGTGTGGACCGTACCGGCGCCCGGGGGCTAAAACCGGACCGACGACCGGAGGAAATTGCATGTCATTTCGTGCGCTGGTGCTGACCCAGGCCGACCGCAAGGTGAGCGGCACGATCGAGACCCTGGACGAGTCGAGGCTGCCGGCGGGCGACGTGACCGTGGCGGTCGACTACTCAACGCTCAACTACAAGGACGGCCTCGTGCTGACCTCGGGCGGCGGGCTGGTGAAGAGCTGGCCGCATGTCGGCGGCATCGACTTCGCGGGCACCGTCGAGGCATCGGACAACGCGGGCTTCAAGCCGGGCGACAAGGTCGTTCTGAACGGCTGGCGGGTCGGCGAGCTCCATTGGGGCGGCTATGCCGCAAAGGCGCGGGTCAAGGGCGAATGGCTCGTGAAGCTGCCGGCGGGGATCTCGCCGAAGCGCGCCATGGCGATCGGCACGGCGGGCTATACCTCGATGCTCTGCGTAATGGCGCTCGAGAAGCACGGCATCAAGCCCGCCTCGGGCGAGGTGCTGGTGACCGGCGCAGCCGGTGGCGTCGGCTCGGTGGCCACGGCGATCCTGGCGAAGCTCGGATACAACGTCGTGGCCGCGACCGGCCGTCCGGCGGAGGGCGACTATCTGAAGTCGCTCGGCGCCACTGCGATCATGGACCGCAAGGAACTGACCGAGGCGCCGGACCGTCCGCTGCTCGGCGAGCGCTTCGCGGGCGTGGTCGACACCGTCTCGGGCGTGATGTTTGCCCGCGCCCTCGCGCAGGTGAAATACGGCGGCGCCGCCGCGGTCTGCGGTCTCGCCGCGGGTCCGGCGTTCCCGGGCTCGATCCTGCCCTTCATCCTGCGCGGCGTGTCGGTCTACGGCATCGATTCGGTGATGCTGCCCATGGCGCCGCGGCAAGAAGCGTGGAAGCGCCTCGGTACCGACTTGCCGCTCGACAAGCTCGATTCCACGGTGAGCGAAGCGGGGTTGGGCGATCTCATGGGACTGGCCCCAAAAATCCTCAAGGGAGAGATACGCGGGCGCGTGGTGATCGACGTGAACAAGTGATAGATAACGGGCACGCACAGATTTTGACCAAAAGGTACCACTCATGACCTCGCCGACCAGCAAGCCCGTCGCCAACAACCTCGACGCCTTCTTCATGCCGTTCACCGCGAACCGGCAGTTCAAGAAGAACCCGCGCATGCTGGCCAAGGCCAAGGGCGTGCACTACTGGACGCCGGAAGGCCGCAAGATCATCGACGGCACCGCGGGCCTGTGGTGCGTGAACGCCGGGCACGGCCGCGAGGAGATCAAGGAGGCGATCCTCAAGCAGCTCGACGAGATGGACTACGCGCCGTCGTTCCAGATGGGCCATCCCAAGGCGTTCGAGCTGGCCGCGCGCCATGCAGCGTTGCTGCCAGGCGACCTCAATCACGCCTTCTATTGCAACTCCGGTTCCGAGGCGGTGGACAGCGCGCTCAAGATCGCGCTCGCCTATCACCGCGCCAACGGCCAGGGCACGCGCACGCGCTTCATCGGCCGCGAGCGCGGCTATCACGGCGTGGGCTTCGGCGGCATCTCCGTCGGCGGCATGGTCAACAACCGCAAATGGTTCGGCGCGATGCTGCCGGGTGTCGATCACCTGCCGCACACGCATCTGCCGCAGAACGCCTTCTCCAAGGGCCAGCCCGAGCATGGCGCCGAGCTCGCCGATGCGCTGGAAGGCATCGTGGGCCTGCATGACGCCTCCAACATCGCCGCCGTCATCGTCGAGCCCTGCGCCGGTTCGACCGGCTACCTGCCGCCGCCCAAGGGCTATCTCGAGCGGCTGCGCCAGATCTGCGACAAGCACGGCATCCTGCTGATCTTCGACGAGGTCATCACCGGCTTCGGCCGTCTCGGCACCTCGTTCGCGGCGGAGAAGTTCGGCGTGATCCCCGACCTGATGACTGTCGCCAAGGGCATCTCCAACGCCACCGTCCCGATGGGCGGCGTGTTTGTGCGCAAGCCGATCTACGAAGGGCTGATGCACGGACCGGAGAGCGCCATGGAGCTGTTCCACGGCTACACCTATTCGGCCCATCCGCTGGCCTGCGCCGCGGCCTCGGCAGTGCTCGACATCTATCGCGACGAGAACCTGTTCGAGCGCTCGGCCGAGCTGTCGCCGTACTGGGAGCAGGGCATCCACTCGCTGAAGGGCCTGCCCAACGTCCTCGACATCCGCAATCTCGGCCTCGCCGGCGGCATCGATCTCGCGCCGTCCGGCCCGGTGGGCACGCGCGGCTACGCGGCCTTCACCAAGGCCTTCGAGCTCGGGCTGATGGTCCGCCAGTCGGGCGACGCGATCGCGATGTCGCCGCCGCTGGTGATCGAGAAGGCCCAGATCGACGAGATCATCGACATCACCGCCAAGACGATCAAGGCGATCGCCTAAAGGCTCCATGCTTCTCGACGCCGATCTGGCCAAGCTGGTCGGCGGCCTCGCCGCGGTCGGGCATGTGCTCTTCGCGGGCGCGGTGACGGTCCATGTCCTGCTGAACAAGCGCAACATCGGCACGTCGATCTCGTGGATGGGGATCGCGTGGCTGTCGCCGTTCGTCGGCTCCGCGCTCTATTTCGGCTTCGGCGTCAATCGCGTGAAGCGGCGCGCCAAGCGGCTGTGGCGGGCGCGCATGCCGCAGGACGTGACGCTGGCGCCGCCCACGCCGGAGGCCGCCGCCGCCGATCCGCTGACGCCGCTCGAATATGCGATCGGCCGTCTGACCGGCATGGCCTCGACGGCGGGCAACAGCGCGCAGGTGCTGCGCAACGGCGACGAGGCCTATCCCCAGATGATCGCGGCGATCGATGCCGCGAAGAGGAGCGTCGGCCTGTGCAGCTACATCTTCCGCGCCGACAAGGCGGGCCAGCCGTTCATCGACGCGCTGATCCGCGCCCAGAAGCGCGGCGTCCAGGTCCGCGTGCTGATCGACGGCGTGGGCGGCGGCTGGTTCTGGTCCGGCACCTGGACGGCGCTGCGCCGCGCCGGGGTGCCGGTCGACCGCTTCCTGCATTCGTATTTTCCGTGGCGCATGCCGTTCCTCAACCTGCGCAACCATCGCAAGGTCCTGGTGGTCGACGGCGAGATCGGCTTCGTGGGCGGCATCAACATCGGTGACGAGAACCTGCTGGCGACCAACCCGCGCCATCCGGTGCGCGACACGCACTTCCGCCTCGAAGGCCCCGTCGTCGAGCAGCTGACCGAGTGCTTCGCCGACGACTGGCTGTTCGAGACCGGCGAGCAGCTGCAGGATGACCATTGGTTCCCGGAGCTGGAGCCGCGCGGCACGCTGGCCGCGCGCGCGATCTCGTCCGGGCCCGACGAGGACCTCGAGCAGATCGAGTTCGTGGCGCTGCACGCGATCTCCTGCGCGCGCCATTCGATCCGCATCGTAACGCCGTACTTCCTGCCGCCCGAGGCGCTGACCACGGCGCTGGGGCTGGCCGCCATGCGCGGCCTCGCCGTCGACATCGTGGTGCCCGAGAATTCCAACCACCGGGTGCTCGACTGGGCGCGGCGCGTGCCGCTGCGCGTGCTCCTCGAGGCGGGCTGCCGGATCTGGCTGCGGCCCGGCGAGTTCGATCACTCCAAGCTGATGACGATCGACGACGCCTGGTCGATGATCGGCAGCGCCAACTGGGACACCCGCAGCTTCCGCCTGAACTTCGAGCTCAACGTCGAGATCGAGGGGCTGCCCTTTGCGCATCTGATCAACGACATGACACGCACCAGCCAGTCGCTCACCCTGCACGACCTCAACGGCGATTCGCTCCTCATCCGCCTGCGCAACGCCGCGGCAAGGCTGCTGCAGCCGTATCTCTAAAGTCTTCCGGACCGGAAGAACATGATCTCTAACGCAGCGCCGCCCTGATCTTCGCCAGGCCGAGCCGGGCGCGCTGCAGCGGGGCGTGCCGGGCGGCGGCGCCGATCTGCAGTTCGAGCACGATCGGCTTGTGGTCGCTGGGCCCAAAGTCGAGCGTGCCGGAGCCCAGGCAATGCACGCCGTGCGCCAGGCAGCGGTCGAGGCGAAAGGGCACGACGTCGCCGCCGAAATGCGTCGGCTCGCGCGGGCCCACGTCGGCGAAGCCCGGGATCATGCTGGGCCCGACGGCGTTGTAGTCGCCGATGATCGCCGACGGCTTGCCCTTGAGGGCAGCCGCGATGCGCAGGAGCTGGCGGCGGTTCAGCAACTGGCCGTGCGAGAGATGGACGTTGGCGAAGGTGATGTCGCCCACCTGCACGATCTGCGAGCGCCGGCGCGGCCAGCGGCCGGGCAGGGCGGAGGCGGGCAGCGGCAGGATCTGCGGCGTGGCGAAATTGTACCGGCTCCAGATCGCGAGCCCGTGCACCCGGCCGGGCCAGGGCAGGCGGTTGTAGTGGCCGCCGGACAGCGAGGTCAGCACGTCCAGATGCTGGGTCACCTCCTGCATCAGCAGCACGTCCGGCCGCTCGCGCTCCAGCAGGGCCGCCACGTCCTTGACACCCGCGCCCGTCAGCCGCAGCAGGTTCCAGCTGATGATCTTCATTCCGCGAACATAGACGGTGGCCCGCGTTCTGTGCACACTTTCGTCAACAACGTTTGAAGGGACGGAACAGGCATGAAGGTCGTGATCACGGGCGGCGGCGGCTTCCTCGGCAAGAAGCTGGCGCGGCGCATCCTGCAGCAAGAAACCTTGGCAGGGCCCGACGGGAAACCGGAAAGGGTGACCGAGCTGCTTCTGTTCGACGTCGCCAAGGCCTCCGGCCCCGGCCTCGACGATCCGCGGGTCAAGGCGATCGCGGGCGATATCGCCAATTTCTCGACGGTGCAGGGCATCGTGCAGAATGCCTCGACCGTGTTCCATTTTGCCGCAGTCGTGAGCGCCGGCGCCGAGGCCGACTTCGACCTCGGCTATCGCGTCAATCTCGACGGCACGCGCAACGTGCTGGAAGCCTGCCGCGCGCTCGGCACCAACCCCCGGGTCATCTTCACCTCCTCGCTCGCGGCCTATGGCGGCGACCTGCCGCCGGCCGTGACCGACGACACGCCGCTCACGCCGCAGACGTCGTACGGCTCGCAAAAATCCATCGGTGAGTTCCTGCTGCGCGATTACACCCGCAAGGGTTACCTCCGTGGCACTGCCGTCCGGTTGCCGACGATCTGTGTGCGCACCGGTCTGCCCAACAAGGCGGCTTCGACCTGGGCGAGCTCGGTGGTGCGCGAGCCGCTGACCGGCGTCGACGTCGTCTGCCCGGTGACGCCGCAGACGATCATGGTGGTGCTGAGCCCGCGCAAGACGGTCGACGCCTTCATGAAGCTGCACGACCTGCCGCCCGACGCCTTCGGCCCCGGCCGCACGCTTCTGCTGAATGGCATCAACGTGACCGCCAAGGAACTCGAGCAGGCCGTTGGCAAGCACGCCGGCAACCGCAAGGTGGGCAAGGTCGTCTGGCAGCACGATCCTGCCATCCAGGCGATCTGCAACGGCTGGCCGCAGGGCATCAATTCCGAGCGTTCGCGCAGGCTCGGCTTCGAGGTGGACAAGGACCTCGACGAGGTCGTGCGCAACTTCATCGCCGACGATCTCGACGAGCAGATGAAGCTGGCGAAGCCGGCATAGGAAAATGGAACTCAATCTCAGCTTTCAACAGCTTCTCGACCTGATCTCGGCCAGCGGCAATCCCGCCGCCAAGGCCGTGCTGCCGGTCATTCTCCTGGCGGTGTTTGCCGAGATCCTGCTGATCTATCTGCGCGGTGGGGCCTATCCGTGGCGCGACACGGCGGTGAGCGCCGGCGTCGCGATCGGCCATGCCATCGCCCAGGCGGCCGTTCACGGGCTGATCATCGGCGTCTTCGCGGCGACGGTTTACCACTACCGGCTGTTCACGATCGACGTCGGGCTCGATCACTGGCCCGCGTTGATCGCGCTCTTCGTGCTGGCCGACTTCGCCTTCTACTGGGAGCATCGTTGCGCCCACGAGATCCGGTTCATGTGGGCCTCGCACAGCGTCCATCACACCGTCGAACGGCTCGTGCTGCTGGCCGCCGCGCGGCTTGCCTGGACACCAGTGATCTCGGGCGTGTTCCTGTTCTATCTGCCGCTGGTCTGGCTGGGTTTTTCCCCGGTCGCCGTGTTCGGCATGGCCTCGGCCAGCCTGACGTACCAGATCTTCGTGCATACCGAATTGGTGCCGCGGATCGGCTGGCTGGAATGGGTGATCAACACGCCCTCGGCCCATCGCGTCCATCACGCCAGCAACGCCGAATACATCGACAAGAACTACGGCGGCGTGCTGCTGATATGGGATCATCTGTTTGGCACCTATCAGGCCGAGCGAAAGGACATCGCCATCAAGTTCGGCCTGGTGCATGGCCGCTCCCGTCCGGCCAATGTCTTCGTGATCGCCTACGAGGAACTCGGCCAGATCATCCGCGATGTCGCCCACGCCAAGACCTGGCGCGAGCGCTGGGGCCGCGTCTTCGGCCGGCCCGGCTGGGCGCCGTAAGCCAAAGCGCGGAGAGCCACGACGCCGGCGGCGGCACCTAAAAGGCGTCCTTGAATCCTTCGGAGGTCAGGACCTTCAACTCGGAGCGAAGCTTCGCCGCGCGCGCGGGACCGAACGCCTGCTCGAAACGGCCCTGCGCCTTTCGCCAGAGCAGCGCGGTTTGTTCGAATTTCGCCCGCCCGGCGCGCGTCAGGATCACGCGCTTGATCCGGCGGTCCTTGGCCTCGACTCGAAGCCGGACCAGGCCGTCGCGGATCAATGGTCCCAACGAATGGCGCAGGGCGGACAAATCCATCAATAGACTGTTCGCCAGCTCGACCATGGTCGGTTTGCCGAGGTCGGAAATTTGCACGAGCAGGCTGAACTGCGTTGCCTTCAGGCCGCTCGGCGCCAGCACGCCGTCGTAGAGCTTGCCCAGAAGTCGCACGGCTTTGCGAAGCGAGGCGTTGTTGCAGAAGCTCAGCCGGTCAACGTCGTCTTTCACCGTCGTTCTCCAAAGCCACGGCGCGAGTATACAGCTCCCCTCGCGGCACGATCACGTCTCTTCACCTTTAAATGATGTCACAGGCGGAGCGCTTGAAAAGTGGCACATGCCAATAATATTGGTGGCATACGCTACCATTTTCAATCAGCGACAGGAGACCTCAAGTGGCCAATTTCTTGAATCCGGTGCGATCGGTCGTCGCCGCACTTTGCTTCGTGGCGATGACGATCGCGGCGGGTGGACAGGCATCGGCCGCGGCAAACGAAGCCGAAGCGCGCGCTTTCTTTACGAAGTTCGTGGCCGCGCAGAACGCGCATAACGCGAGCGATGTGAGGGCCATGCTCTGGAATTCGCCCGATATGCTCTGGTTCTCGCGAAACGTCGAAACGAGGGGGAGTGAGGCGGTCGCCGGTCGGTTCAAGGAATACTACGAAGGCACATGGCATCTCGAACCCGACATGTCGCAGTTCCATGCAGCGGTGATATCCGACGACGTCATGCAGATTCTTGTTCCGGTCGTCTTCACGCGAGGCCTTCCCGGCGCCCCTCCCCAGAACAACACGTTTCTGATCTGCCAGACATTCGTTCACGACGGCACCGGCTGGCACGTCGCCTCCATCCTGCCGATCGCAAACACCCAGCTCAAATAGCCGCGGCGTGCGTTCCGGGCCAACGGAAGGGCGTTCGCCCGAAGCCTCCGTTCAAGCGGGTCTCCGCCAAGACGCGCTTATAGTGGTACGCGCGAAGACTAACCCGCGCGCGCGAGAAAATGGTCGACACGAACTTGCCGACCTCGCGAGGAATCAAGTCTGTTTCAGCGACAGCGCCATTTCAGGCTAATCCTCGCGAATCGTTCGACAATTATGGCCTGTATGGTCGGCGCTGATGGGGAGGGCGGCCTCAACCGCTGGCTACTGACTCACAAACCAGAGGTTCACGCCGTCACCATCCGGCCCCGGCTCGCTGAGCATCGGGCAATAGGCGTGTCCGCCATCATGGGCCGTAAGAATCACGAACCGGACGGTCAGATTCTTGCCGTCCAGCTCCACCGCCGTTTCCATGGTGATGTAACTTGTGGCTTTGGGATCTTCGGCGGGCCTCTCCTCGACGATCCGGCCCTTCTTGACGATATCGGCCAGCGCTGGAATGGGGTGCAACTTGTCCTCACTGATGACGTCATCCAGGCAGATTTCCTTGTCTGGATCCGGCTTCAATTTTGCGCCCCCGTCGCTCCGCGGCCCACTGCGCGGAAAGCGCTTCGCCCACTGTGGCAGGTTCCGCACCGCCGCATCTTCCAGGCACCCGGTGCGTAGTAAGCCCGAGAATCTTGCTCCTTGACAGAAAGTGCGAAAGACGCAATATTAGCGCAAGACAACGACGCGTTGTCGATAGCCGCTCCCATTAAATTTCCATTTGTTTAATGGCAAAATCTCACTTTTCAAAGGAACTTTGTCGTGCCCCAGTTTGAAAAAGGCCATCCCGGCGGCCCCGGTCGTCCGCGCGGAAGCCGCAATGCCGTGAATCGGTTGCTCGATCAGCTCGCAGAGGGAGAAGCCGAGACCGTGGTCCGCAAGATGCTCGACGCCGCGTCCGAGGGCGATCGCGTCGCCGCGCGCCTAGTGTTGAGCCGCATCTGGTCGGCGCCCAAGGGCCGGCCGGCCGAGGTCGAACTGCCGGAAATTCGCACGCCCGATGATCTGCTTGCCGCGCATGCCGCCGTGGCCGCGGCGGTGAGCGACGGCCGGCTGACGCCGCAGGACGGTGCCTCGCTGTCGACGATGCTGGAGACGCACCGCCGCGCTTTCGAGCTGGTGGCGCAGGAGCAGAAGATCGATCAGCTCGACGACCGGTTGCGCGACTACAAGGACGAGCTGAAGTGAGCCAGAAGGGCCGGCTGCGGCGGCTCGATGCCGGCGTTCGCTGGCTCGAGACCGAGGGCACGTACCTGCGCATCGCGGGGCTGGTGAAGTGCCTGGAGATGCTGATGGACATCGCCGATCGTCGGGCGGTAGATCCGGCTTTCGCGGCGAGATGGGACAGGGATTTTTCCTACGTGCGGCTGCCGCCGCCCCGGAGCGGCGTGCAGCCGGCCGCGCCGAAGAGCAAACCCGCGCCGCCGCCACCACGCCCACCGGAACCCGCAATTTTCGTCCCACGGCAAACGCTGCCACCCCAAGCTGAGCCGAAGGACACCCAGCCGACGGACAGTGAGCCGGCGCAAGTCCCGTTGCCGGTGTCGCCGATCACGATCGAACCGTGTCCGCCTCCCGTCGTGCCGGCCGTGCAGCGACCGCCACCACGTCCGCCCGAGCCGCCGCCACCCATGCCGGGCTAGCCGACATCGCTGCGGTCACCTGACATGGAGATCAGGCCGGTGCACTGGCGCCAGCGTGGGCCGCAGGATTACGAAGACGACGATACGGAGGACGACAGCTATGGTCGGTGCCTGACCGAATATGACGTGCTGGGCGACGACTATGACAGTGACGACACGGACGATTGAGCGAGAGCGGCGGAGTAAACTCCGCCTTAGGAGGCTCGCGGTCCGGAAGAGTCTGACCGCTCAGCCTTTGAAGACCGGCTGCTCGCGGGGCACGCTGTCGGTCAACGTCGGCAGGCTGAGCTGCGTGCGGGAGCCCACGAAGATCGAGCGGTGCATGGTCTGGATCGGCGTGTGGACCCAGTCGGACGGGAAGTCGGCGTGATCGGGCTGGGTGCGCGGGATATAGCCGTAGCCGAACAGCGACTTCAGGCGGTTGAGAAGCCACAGGCGCGTCGGCCGGCAGCCGATGCCGGAGATCGCCTGGTTGAAGGCGTCGGGATCGCGCACCAGCAGCAACTCGTCGTGCGTGCCGGGCGAGACGGCGGTTTCGAGCAGGAGCTGGCCGTCGCACACGTCGGCGAGGCGGGCGAGTGCGCGTTCGGGATTGGAGAGATGATAGAGCAGGCCGTAGCAATAGATGACGTCGAAGCGGCCGAGCTCGATCGGCTTGTCGATCTCGAGATCGACGATCGCGGTCTTCACACCGGGATGACGCCGCGCGATCTCGGCCACGTTCTCCGCGCGCCCGTCGGTTACCGTCACCGTGCAGCCGCGCTCGAGGAAGAACGGCGTGTGCAGGCCGATGCCGGCGCCCACTTCGAGCACCTTCTTGCCCTTGAGGTCGAGGCCGAGGCTCGCGAGATGCGACTGGCGCGCGTGGTTGATCGCGTGTGCGTTGGGCGCGAGGAAGACCGAGAAGGGACCGTCGGCGGGCTGGGCGTCGAACAGACGCTGGAAGAAGCTCGCCACTACTTGCCCGCCCTCATTTGCCCCGCCCTCATTTGCCCACTGCCTGCTTGAGCATGCGCAAGCCGTTCTGCAAATGACGCATCGGTCCCCACACGTGCCGGGTGCGCATCATGTGCCAGCGCTGCGGCTCGTTGTCGGTGCCGGCGATCGGGCCCGCGTCGGGCACGTACTCGGTGATGCCGACGGCGTCGGTGTCCCACGGGCCCGTGGTCTTGAAGATGGTGGTCTTGGCGCCGTAGCGCGTCAGCGCCGCCGACATGCCCGAGGCCATGAAGTCCATGTAGCGCGGCAGCGCCTCGGGACGGCAGAGGTAACCCTTGTTGAATCCGACCGCGAGCAGGCGGAAGTGGAACGGGTTCTTCTCCATGTAGCGGACGACTTCGGTGGTGTTGGCGGGATAGCGCGGCGAGAAGAAGTCGTCGATCACCACGATGCCCTGGGGATTGACGATCTGGTTGGCGAACTCGAGCTCGCGGTAGACCGCGGTGCCGGTATGCTCGCCGTCGATATGGAACCAGCGCACGCTCTGGTGCATCGCCTTGAGGTCCAGCTTGGACGGCAGGTCGGCCGAGGGGCCCGACAGGCCGACCAGGTGGGAGGGCTCGAGGCCGGTCGACTGGATCGCCGTCCGGACGGCGGCTTCATCGAGCCTGAGGTCGCAGAGATAGAGCTTTTCGGCGCCCTTGCGGTAGTTGGCCAGGACCGACGCCGAACGGCCGCGCCACACGCCTATTTCGAACAGGTCGCCCGTTACCGCTCCACCAGCGGCTCCGGCCTGCTGGTCGAGCAGGGCGCGCCAGACGCAGTAGGACTGGAACATGAACCAGCCCGGGATAGCGTCGATTTTTTCCCAACTGAGCATCGCTTGTCCTTGATCGCGAGGGCCTCGCTTGCGGGGGCCTTGCTAACAGTGCCCCCGCGAGGCTGCAAGCCAGTATGGCTTGCGTCCCGGACGGGGGGCCTGTAGAGCCTGACGCAGCCCGCGATGCCTTCCACATTGTTCGCTTACCGAGCCGCAATCGGCCTGATCTGGGCGCTGGCGCTCTGGCACAGCTGGATCTGCCGCGGCCTGTTCGTCGACGGCTTTGCGTTCCTCGTGCAGATCGTCACCTACGAGTGGTTCTTCTATTTCTACCCGCCGCGGATCTTTGCCATGATCGCCGCCCAGCTGCCGGTCATGGCGGCGGTGATCCTGGGCGTGACCGACCTCCATTTCCTGGGCCAGCTGCTGTCGCTCGGCTTCTTCGGCCTGCCGACGCTCTTCTACAGCGCGGCGCTTTATCGCGCGCGCAACGACGCGGTCCTGCTGGCCGGCGTGATCGCCACGATCGCCATCGTCTTCCTGTCGACGTCGTTCTTCATCGTCGGCGAGTACAACACGCTCTATGCCATGGCGATCTTCATCTGCGTGACCCTGATCACCGGCGACCGGCTGCGCCTGGGCGAGGGGCTGATGCTGGCTCTGATCGGCGCCTTCTCGGTCCGGGTCTACGAGGCGATGGTCTATATCGGGCCGTTCCTCGTCGTCATGACCCTGTGGCGGGTCTGGCGCGCGCGGACCGACCCGGGGGGCCTGCGGCCGTTGCCGGCGCTGCTGTATCTCGCCGCCGCGGTCGGCTTCGCGGGCGGCGTCTACGTGGCCTGGGACTCGATCGTCCGTCCCGTGTCGTCGCTGTCGGCGCTGCATCTCGACGAAACACTCGAGCAGGCCAAGTACTTCTGGCAGAATATGCAGTTCGACCTGGTCTTCGGACCGGCGATCGTCATCGTCGTGTGGGCGCTGGTGCGGCCGGCCGATCTGGCCACGGCCAAGCCCTATCGCTGGGCCGCGATCGGGCTGGCGCTGCTGGTGCTGTCGCCGCTGCTGTCGATGACCGACTCGCTGGTCCGGCCGCTGGCCAAGTCGCAGTACGTCACGCGGGTGATGGGCGGGCTCACCGTGTGCGCCATCATGATCTTCATGTGGCTCTATCGCTCGGACCTGCATGTCCGGCTGAAGGCGCTGATCGTGCTGCGCCGGCGCGACGCGTCCCGACGCTTCCTGGCCTTCGCCTGCCTGATGCTGCTCGCCATCCTGCCGGCCGACATCTTCCTGTCGAAGACCTGGGTCGACTTCGTCCATTCGACGCGCGCGACGGTGACGAGCCGGGACGGCATCATCGCCTTCGAGGACACGCCGCTGGCGCACCGGCCGGATTTCCTGCTGGTCGAGAACTGGGTGCTGTCGATCCAGAGCCTCGCGCTGCGTTCGAAGGACACGGACGGCATCATCGTGCCCCCGCGCGGATTCAACGAATGGCTGCCTTTTGCCCCCGATGAGCCGCCCAATATCGGCCGCTTCTATTGGCGCGAGTAGAGGGAAGGCTGGCAAGCCTGCCGGTCGATGCGCATCTCAGGCCTTGCGAGCGAGCCAGGCATCCAGCATGGCGCAGACGATGCTTGTGAAGACCAGGATGAGCAGGAGCACGTTCTGTGGAAACGCCATTCCCTGCAATTCCTTGAACGAGAACGTCGCGACATTCGCGACCGTTCCGAGCATCAGGCCGCCGAGCGTGGTGAAGACGGCAAGCAGCGCGACGCGCGCCGGACGCCGGGAAGGCGACCTTGTGGCCCAGTGGGAAAGGGCACCCGCGACGAACGTCGCTGCCGCATAGTATGCGATCGAAACCAGCGGCGGCCACCAGGCCGCCAAGTCCGGCATCGCGGGATGAAAAGCAGCTTCCCAAACGAGCAGGCCGGTCCAGCACACGAGGCTGGCCGACAATCCGAACATGATGCTTCTTCTCGAGTTTCTTGTATCTGTTGCAGTCACTGCGTACCGCTCCTGGTCACTTCGCGCAGGCCCACGGCCATGCTTGCGAGGCTGCGTTTGATCCATAATATCGCTTCCCGTCGGGATTTTGGGTATTCCTTTGCAGGTCGGAGCAATGGCAGTGGCTTTCATGAGCGTCCAACCAGGGGGATGAAAGTTGGTGTTATTGGAGATTGGCGAGCACTATCAGACTTTCGTCTTTGTGCTGGCCGTGTGCGCGGGTGCGGGAGCGATACCGTTTTTTCTGTGGGTGGCGCACAAGATCTCGATGAAATGGAAAAAGAAAAATCAGAATGACCGTTGAGGGCGTGAATATTATCTCGCGTCCGGGGGCTTGACGCAGTTCGCGATGCCCTCGCTCGGCCCGCTCCATCGCGCTGTGGTGCTGCTGCTGTGGGCGCTTGCCGCCTACAACAGCTTCGCCTGCCGCGGCCTGTTCTGGGACGGTGCCGCGTTCCTGGTGAACGTCGTCGATTCCCGCACCTTCCACGACTTCTATCCCGCGCGCGCCCATGTCGCCTGGGTGACGCAGCTGCCGCTGCTCGCAGCGCTGCGGTTGGGCGTCACCGACCTGCACGTGCTGGCGATGATCCAGTCGGCCGCGCTGTTTGCTTTGCCGGCCGCGCTCTACCAGCTGGCGCTGGCGCGGCTGAAGGCCGAGCCGGTGCTGTTCGCCACGGTGCTGGTCGCGATCGCCATCGTCTACCTGCCGACCTCGTTCTTCATCATCGGCGAATACAACGCCGCCTACGCCGCAGTGACGGCGGCGATGGCGGTGCTTCTCAC